>JAEEGG010012730.1_pt1 | contig 18093 bp, 18 predicted proteins | sample 9134161 | NCBI WGS metagenome assembly JAEEGG01 (sample SAMN16246543, study PRJNA631951) | gut metagenome | biome: gut microbiome; feature: rumen; material: CR-attached | host: Bos | place: Iran: Karaj | collected 2018-10 | reverse complement strand
TTATAGGAATTTTCCGAAGCAACCAAAAACAGTCATCAAAGTGTTAAAAATAGAATATTGCTGATAATCAATAATTTAAAAATGGCTATTCTTAGTTATTCATGGTTGTTCTTGACTGTCTAAATACTGAGATTGTAAAGAAGCTCCTGGCATAATCTTTGATCTTATGTCTAGAATTCGTGGCACAATAATGGCACAGAGCATTGTAACTCGTTGGTACTCAGTATGTGCTTTAAACTTCAACGAGGATGAGTATTAAAAAACAAAATGAGGTTTGAATGTTCAAGCCTCATTTTTTGTAACTATTGTCTGTTACTTTCCCTCGTATGCATCGCGGGTCATATAGACAGCAGCGAGATTGCGCCAAAGGTTGCGGACAGGGATATAGACCAAACCGTCGTAGGGCTGATTGGTACCCCAGGAATTCTTCATGACGTAATAGGCGTGACGCTCTTCATCACGTGCCATACCGACAATGGCCATAGCATGGTCAACGCCCTCATAGCAGACTGGATGACGATGACGTAGCGCTTGATTGACATGCTTACGTAGGGAATCAAGAGGAATGTTGAGCAAGCGGTTGTGCTCCCAGTTGTCAGGAATGGGGACAATAATCTTCTTATTATAAGGTGAGTCTGGGACACTGATCAAACCAATATATTCATCGGGGGCACAGACACTATGGGCAAACTCCAGCGGTGTGTACTTGGCACCCAGCATAAAGACATTCTTGGGAGTGGGTAGCTTGTCGGTAGCATCGTCGGGCATCACGTCGTAACCGACCACACCATAGTGCTGCAGGAGGTTGAGGGCGGTCTGTCCCATACCTCGCTCAGTGGGTTTGAAACCTGAAACCTGGAACTTGGAACTTTGGTATTTCTTCAGCATACGACCCAGATACTGGGGAGAGAGGTTGACAGAGTCACCACGCAAAATATGCTCTGTCTCAATGGTGGCCAACATAGCGTAAGCCCAACAGAGCTCCGTGTCGCCCTGATCTTTGACTGGTGTCATGGGCAGCAGCAATTCGTGGGTAAAAGTATGCTTTTGCGAAGGGAAGAGGGTGACTAAGATATCGATAGCAGCTATGGCGAGAATAGGAAATATCAGCACGATAGTGAATACGGTGATGATGATCTTCTTTCTGCGTGTCATAGCTCATCCTCCTCTCCGTCAATAACCTCCGGCTTAGGAGCATTCTTCATCATATCAGTATAGGCACTCTTCAGTTCACTGCGGTCAATGGTGATATCGCGATGCAGCGGACGTCCTTCTTCACGCAGGGAATGGGAAAAGAGCCACTCGTAAGTTTTCTTCAAATAGAATACACGGGCAGGAGCTCCATGGTTGGCACCCTGCCACCAGTCATAACGCAGACGACTATCGTTATGCTCAGCCTCTAAGGCTGATACCACCTTCTTCGACTCACGGACGTTGACAGCACGGTCAGCCGTACCATGGATGATCCACAGGGGGACCTGTCCCAAAGGCTGTACGTCGCGCAGGGTGCTGCCGCCACACATGGCGAGAGCCGCTGCTACACGATCAGGATAGGTACCAGCAAAGTCCATCGTGCCATAGCCACCCAGCGACATACCCAACACATAGACGCGTGTAGAGTCACAAGGATAGTGCTGGCGCGTCCACTCTAGTACATCGAGCACCTTCTTGGGATTCCACGACCCGCCAGGATTCTGAGGTACGATGACCAAGGCAGGAATCTCACGTCCACGCACGATAGCATCCAACGGCCCATAACGTCGTGAGCGATTGATGTCGCGACCGCAGAGGCTAGCACCATGCAGGAAGATGACAACAGGTGTATGCTCCTGAGAATAGTAGTAGTCTTCTGGCTGATATACCCAGAAGTCGTAGCCCCCCTTGATGACCCCACGGTGGGCCGTCAGAAAGTCGTATTGAGCATGTGCTAAGACATGAGCGAATGCGACAAGCAGGAACAGGAAAAACAGTCGTTTCATCTTCATCGTTTGCAAAAGTACAAAATAATATTGATATGGCCGTCTTTTTTAACAATAAAAAACGGACGGGACATCGCGTCCCATCCGTCTTCATTTAGCAGTTAGTTTTGTTTGTAGTATATATTATCTAATACCTATTATTATTCTATAGGTTCTAAAATGATGAGCATCAATATAGATTCGCCTGATCCTTGTTTGATAACATACTGAGTACCTTTGGTAATATTCTGGCTAGTAACCACGTAATAACTACCCTCAGTATTTTCTGTACCACCTGCAGTCTCAACATTATTGACTTTCACAGTACGGCCAGTCTTGGCTGTTGCCAATACTATTGTCATTTTGTAGTCATTGGCAGGAGTGAAGGTGACAGAACCCTTGCTATTCAACTTGACACCCTTCTTATAATAGGTACCATTATAAGTAATCTTACCATCACCATAGTCACCTGCTACGGTAAACATGCTATGGGAGGGAGCAGCATCGAATGATGCTGTTATAGTTCCTGTCGATGCAGATTCGTCCCCACCAGGTTCACCACCACTAGGCTCATCACCACCAGGTGTTGTACTGTTCTCATCTCCAAAGATACCGACCAGAGAAGACTTATAGTTGTCGAGTAATCCACCCAGTACCGTATCATAGGCTGAGTCATCATCATCGATACCCACATTGTCAGAGAATGTATAGGTGAAGTCGCCATGATTTAGACGTCCAGCACCGTAGTAACCTGTTACCAAAGCAGGAACCTCGTCGGCAGCAACTGCATTATATTCGTACATCAACGATGCATTGGTATCGAAGTTGTTATAGTTTGTACCACCCACCAGAGTTGTTTCTGTGGCAGGAACCTGCTCGTCGCGAGTGCTAGTCTCGTAGGCATCATAGCCCTTCGATGATGGATTCTTCTGTGTATAGTAGCTGAAATGAGCTGCCGTACGGTCGAAATAGTTACCGTAAGACTTGATCATACCGCCATTCTCACCAGAGAATGTGCCGCTACCCAGTCCGTCAGTACCCTGCAGAGATGAGAGGATAGGCTTCTTGGTTTTGAGGAAGTAGTTGTTCTCTACAAAAACGCTTGCACCCGTAGTAGCGCCAACGCCATACTTAGCAACGTTATCAAAGTAGTTGTTCCAAACGTGTACCGTCATGGTGCGAACACGTGGATGGCGAGAGTCAGAATGGTCGAACCAGTTATGGTCATAAGAGATGAAGTTTGGACCGCTCTCGCTTTTCATACCGAACATGTTGGTCTTGCCGGTATCCCAGTAGCGATTGTACGAGACGGTAACATACTTAGAGTCAGACTTCACATCCGTAGCGCCATCACCCTTAGCATGGTCACCACTACCATGCTTGCCATAGAACTGGTCGGTATGGTGAATCCAAATATTAGAGTTGTCGGTATCGAGTGACAAACAGTCATCCATGCAACGCATGATGGCAAAGTTACGGAATTCAAGGCTCTTAGAGTTGCGAACCAAGAAACCAAAGCCCTTAATGGTAGCATCATCGCCAATACCCTCGAAAGTCATGTTCAGTTCTGCGTCAGCTCTACGACCTTTTATCTGGATGCCCTCCTCACTGCTGCCAATGGCATCAAGATCGTCCTTCTCAATGAGTCCGATGAAACGGAAGGCGATAGGTGTGGTGTCCTGTCCTTTCTCATAGGCAGCGATAATAGCCTGGAAACCTACACAAGGATTCGTTGTGGCACCAGCAACATTGGTGCTGATGGTCTTAGCAGTATTCTTGGTAACATAGAGCACCTTGGCACCAGGTTTCAACGTACCATCTGCCTGATAAGCACCAGGTACATAACCATTCATGAAGGCAAAGCCCTCGCGACTGTAATTCTTGACCTCCATGTTATTAGCTTCGTTGGCACTACCAGCAATCTCTGAACCCTCACTGTTGACTGCGACAATCTTTATGGAATAGTTGCCTGCTCTCAGTCCAACAGCGTCAGCACGACCATAGCTTCCGTAGTCGCGTACCAACTGGGCATCAAGCTTCGTATAGTCGGCAAACTGCCCACCCTTGACATATACGTTATAGGTCTTCGCACCTTCGTACTTCTTAAACTTGACATATGCAGACTCCAGCCAACCACGACTCTCAATAATCTCAACAGCCCCCTCAGGGTTATCAACATCACCACCGGGAATCTCAGCTTTCTTGAAGCTGATTCCTGCCACATTACCTGCAAACGTATATTGCTTGTTGGTGCCAAGATTCATTGTCACGTTACCGTCACTAAAATCAATGCTCTCCAGTGTTTCTGTATTATAGTACTTACGCTCATTGGTATTTAGCGAAATAACAGCCTGGTTCTTCTGAGAGTTAGCTGGCACGCTATAGTCATCGTCTGGCTGTGGGTCAACAGGTTCTGAACCACCATCAGCCACCTTAATACTAAATACATACATGCCACCAGTAGTGGTCAGTTCGATATCACCGTCAGCGACAACCGTTCCCTCATTGGTAACCTTTGAAGTAGATTCCTCGAAGCCCTTGGTTACAGTGATATTGGTAACATTTATCTTACGGGCTGTACTACTGCTTGACGACTGTGACTCAATGGTCAGGATCTGTCCAGCCCTGACGCCGTGGATTTTCACCTTAGCACTCTTGTTATTAATTGTCATCGAGTGTTTCTTGTTGTCGACACGAATCTGGTCTTTGTCCGTTGTAGTGAAAGTAAGATCCTTGGTGAAACTTAACTCCACACCATTGGCTTTCAACACCTCATCGTTCAGCGTTGCCTGCTGCAACCAACGGTCATTGGTCGAATCATAAGACCAATTAGTAGCGTCGGCATTCAGATTTGTCTTATCATCATTGTTTAGTGTGGCAAAGTTCCACGTATGTGCAGTCATGTTAAGTGCACAGAACAGCAAGAAAGTGAAAAGAGCAGATAGTTTCTTCATAGCGCGTTCCTCCTTACTTAATGACTACTTTCTTCTTGCCAATGATATAGACACCCTTGGGCAGATTGACTGCACTTTTGGCAACCAGTTGACCACTGAGATTATAAACAGCCATACCCTCAAGACCGGCCTGCTTAATAGCTGCCAGACGTTCTTCGATACCAGTAACATTGCTGAAGTCAATGGTTACAGTAGCCATATCAGCGACGAGCGTTGCTGTACCATCGTTAAAGACAACAGTTACTTGATCTCCGCTAAAGGTGATTTGGGAAATTTTCGTTGCATCCAACACGTCATCAGCCATGACATTCAGGCCAAGACAGAAGAGACAGCATAGTAGTAAACTCTTTTTCATCATTAGTATTGTTGTTTTGGTTTCTGGTGCAAAAGTAGGGTAAATAATTCAAATAGAGATGAAAAACAACTTAAAATAGTTCGTAAACGTTTGCAAAATTTGGCTATTCGCTCGCTTATTCGTACCTTTGCAACCATGAATCAGATAACAGACTATGAAATCATGGCGCCTGTGGGCAGCCGAGACTCGCTGGCAGCAGCGCTGAAGGCTGGTGCGGGATCTGTGTATTTTGGCGTGGAACAGCTAAATATGCGTTCACACTCTGCCAACCATTTCACCATTGACGACCTGCGCGAAATAGCTTCAACATGTAAGGAACATGGCGTGAAGTCGTACCTGACAGTAAACACCATCATCTATGGTGAGGATATTCCGCTGATGCACCAAATTATCGATGCTGCTAAAGAAGCAGAGATTAGTGCAGTCATTGCTTGCGACATTGCAGTAATGCAATATTGTCGTGAACGTGGTGTGGAGGTGCATCTATCTACACAGCTGAACATCTCGAATATTGAGGCACTTAAGTTCTATGCACAGTTTGCTGATGTGGTGGTATTGGCCCGTGAACTGAAGATGGAACAGGTGGCTGACATCTACCGACAGATAGAAGAGCAGCACATTACAGGACCCAGCGGAGAACTGGTGCGCATTGAGATGTTCTGTCATGGAGCATTATGCATGGCTGTGAGTGGCAAGTGCTATATGAGCTTGGACAATACAGGAAGAAGTGCCAACCGTGGTGCTTGTATGCAGATTTGTCGCAGGAGCTATATCGTCACAGACCGCGAGACAGGTACCGAACTGGAGATTGACAACAAGTACATCATGTCGCCCAAGGATCTGAAAACCATCCGTTTTATCGACAAGATGATGCAGTCGGGCGTGCGCGTATTTAAAATAGAAGGTCGCGCACGAGGTCCTGAATATGTGCTCACCGTTGTGCAGTGCTACAAGGAAGCTATCCAGAGTGTGCTGAACAATACGTTTACGGAAGAGAAAAAGGATGCATGGGACGAGCGACTGTCCACTGTCTTTAATCGCGGTTTTTGGGATGGCTATTACCAAGGGCAACTGTTGGGCGAATGGAACTCAAACTACGGGTCGAATGCCACAGAGAAGAAACAATACATCGGCAAAGGTGTGAAGTATTTCTCGAAACTGGGCGTTGCTGAATTTACTGTCGAGGCTGACACCTTTGCCGTGGGTGACAAAATGCTCATCACAGGTCCTACGACAGGAGCACTCTACGTTACTGTTGATGAGATTCACGACGACACATCCTCCATCCAGACAGCTCAGCAAGGCACCCGCGTCAGCATCAAAGTGCCGGAAAAGGTTAGACCATCAGATAAACTTTTTAAAATAATTAGAAATGACCATTAACGAGATACAAGACGAGATTATTGACGAGTTCTCTGGCCTGGACGACTGGATGGACAAGTACCAACTGCTTATTGACCTCGGCAATGAGCAAGAGCCATTGGACGAGAAGTACAAGATAGAGAGCAACCTCATTGACGGCTGCCAGAGCCGTGTATGGTTACAAGCTGACTATGTAGATGGGAAACTGAATTTCACTGCCGAGAGCGATGCTCTGATTGTGAAAGGTATCGTGGCACTCTTGATTCGCGCGCTATCTGGTCATACGCCTCAGGAGATTCTGGATGCAGACCTGTACTTCATTGAAGAAATAGGATTGAAGGAGCACTTGTCACCCACGCGTAGCAATGGTCTGTTGGCCATGGTCAAGCAGATGCGTGTCTATGCGTTAGCGTTTAATGCCAAGGGCTGACTGTCCGTCAGCAATGCGTTTCAGTAAGAAACGACGAACATCACTCCACCGATAATATGGGGTTAAGTCGCTCGACAAGGGCAACGTAGCCTCTTTTTCATTGAGTAGAAGTTTGATGAGCGGATCCTTGTCGGCTTCATTCTTACGATAGAACACTATCTGAAGATTGCCTGCCATGGGATAAACCAAATTAGCCCACCAGCCTTTAGGTTCAAGTTCATCAAGATTGCCTGTCTTATAATCATAGCCATTGATGCCCATCAGACAGACCAGCGGCAGGAGAACCGTTTCATGTCCAAAGCGTAACGATGCACCCCGCTGCTTATAGGCAATAACGCTGTCGGCCTCGCTGATAATTTTCTGTAGAAGATTGAGCTGAGTATATGGCTGCATGCCGCCATTGCGTGTACAGAAACCAGAATGGAGATAGCTCCAAGCGTTTTCTACCTGCCAAAAGACATAGAGTTCCTCACTGGTAAAAACAGCCAGCAACGGATTGAGCCCCAACCCTTCTTGTGAATTCTGCTGGATGAGTGCTGCCTTCATTAGGTAGTACACCGTCCACATCAAATCAACATGCTTCTGCACGTAGATGGAATCGTTGAAGAAGAGATTGGTCAGACGATGATTTCTCCAGCGTTTAGCTATAAAACGATTGATAGCCTTTTGTGCGTGATAATTCGTAGCACTGTCGCGTAACGCTTTATTCTGATAGTTCAGATACCACATATCACTATATGAGTTGAACATAGAGGTCTGTAGTTTGGGGCGTTCTTTGACGAGTTGCAACACAAAAGCGCCCATAGAAAGTGCACAACGGGTAACGATAGTGCTACGGGCATCGATAAAGGCATCATGCTGGAAAACGGTCGGGAAGTTATGTAGCATGCGATGAGCAATATCACGCTGCTGTTGACCACCAAAATCCGTAAGGTCACCCCAGCGTCCCTCAGCATCATCAATATAAGCCTTTATCTCTCGTAAAGCCATCTTTCCTACAGCTGTCAGCTTACCCAACGAGTCAGCCTTCTGCAATGTCTTGTAGGGCTCCTTATAGCCCTTCATGTCGTTCAGATAGCGAGAACCGTGACGACCATAATGACTGATATAGAACGGCTGATAACCCTTGGGAGCTGCTGTCTGTCTGGGCAGGTCTTTATCGGGATAGACACCATAATTACCTGCAGTAAAACTACGGTCACGTTCGATGATAGAGAAAGCAGACTGTGCCACGCTCTGCATGGCGCCCAGCAATAGCACGACGGCTATCAGTAGGGGACGTATCTGTTTATTTCTCATAAGCATCGAGTTTCTTTAGATAGTAATCACGGAAGTCGCTCCAACGATAGTATGGTGCCTGCTTGTCGGGCAACGGCAGCTTAGCCTCATTCTCGTTGAGTAACACCTTGAAAAGCGGGTCACGGTCCTTAGCATTCTTTCGATAGAAGACGAACTGCACATTGGACCCCATTGGGAATGCACGATAGTTGATCCATCCATTGGACTCCAACTGTTCCAGATCGTCTGTCACCAGTCCGAAACCATTGATGTCGAGCAAACAGACCAAGGGCAGGAGTACCGTCTCGTGACCAAAACGAAGATGAACACTGGTAGTGGACAACTGGATGCAACTGTCAGCATCGTTGATCATCTTCCTCAGAAGGTTACGCTGCAAGAAAGGCATCTTGCTGTCGGTCGCTGTACTAGCGCCCCAGCCATTATACCAATAGGCATTGCCTATCTTCCAGATACGGTATATCTCGTCATGGGTAAAGACATCATAGAGCGTCATCTCCTTGCCCAGTTCAACATTTTGCAAGCCGGCAGCGACAAGTAGAAGTTGCTCTGCGAAATCATATCCGTTAACTTTCTGCTGGACGTAAACGCTATCATTGAACAGCGATTGCATCAGATGAGAGCAATATCCATGCTTTTTCCTATATGCAAGAAAAGATTTTGTCGCTCTTTGATTCTTGCGATGATTAAAGAGTTCCTTATCCTGAAGATTGAGATAATACATGTCACGATGGGTGGCATTGTGGCGAATGTTCAGCTTAGGATTTAGTCGCACAAATTGCACCAATGTATACTCCATAGACAGCACGCAACGTCCCACACCTGTACTGCGAGCATCAATCTCAGCACCATTCTTAAAGACTTCAGGGAAACGCTCATACATACGACGGGCAATGTCTTCCTCCTGATGGCTACCTATCCAGGTAAGATCACCCCAATGATTCTCTGCATCATGACGGATAATATCCAATCGGCGCAACACATCCTTACCAACAGTTGTCAACTTGCCAAGACTGTCAGCCTTCAGCAACGTCAGATAAGGAGCATTATAGAAACTCGGCTTGCTATGGAAACGGGAACCGTGACGACCGTAATGACTGATGTAAAAAGGCTTATATCCACGAGGCGCCGGCGTCAGCTTATGCTGCGTCGGTCCAGGATAGGCCATATAATTGCTGGCCGAAAGGCGAACATTCTCGCGTATTTCATCATAAGCGATCTGTGCATAAAGCGTAGTGATTAGCATGGATGCAACAGTCGCCAACAGCCATCTTTTCATATGAATAGTCAATTATCGACTGCAAATTTACGAAAAAAATATTGAAAGGACCTTGTAATTTACAAAAATTTTGTATATTTGCAGACAAAAGCGCTTTAAAACCCTAATAGTTATGGCTAAAAATCAGTTATGGCACGATGACTACTGGCTGCTACTTATGCAGTTATACCTGCGGAAACCTGTGGGTGTGAAAGCCATGTATAGCCGTCAGATGGTAGAGTTGAGCATTGAGTTACACATTGCTCCTCAACAGTTGTTTGCAAGAATGTGCGAGATTGCCAACCTGGAGACTCCCCGTATTGAGCGTATCTGGCAGGAATACAGTCGTAATCCCAAGCGACTGACACGTGCCGTGCAGTTGTTACGTAACATGATGGGCTTTGGCAATGCCGGTGGTTTCTATGACGGCGTAGAGGTGGAGGAGACTTTCGAGCGCGACTTCCGTCCCATTGCCGAAGACGAGCGACTGACACCTGTCATGCTGATAGTAATCCTAGACCAATACTTCCGACTGACACCTGTTACCATGGTGGCAGAGACGCCAGAGGTAAGACAGTTGTCAAGTCTGATGCATATCCCCGTATCACTGGTGGTCGATGTGTTGGAGGTCTTCCAGCAATGCGATCCCTATCTAAACCGCCGCGATGTGACCATCAGTCCGTTGTTTGTGCCTTGTCAGCAAATATGGCAGCGCTATGGCAATATCGACACCCGTCAGTTGGCCTCGTATGCAGAACAATTGAAAGACTATTTCAAATAATGCATCATTCATAATGCATAATTCATAATTTCTTTGTAATTTTGCAGCCGTTTATGGCACAGGAGCAGATACAAGAGCAACGACTGACGCAGCAACAGAAACTGGCGCAGAGCATTACGCAGCAACAATTGTTGCAAGCGCAATTGATTGAGCTGCCCATTACGCAACTCATAGAGCGTATTAACGCTGAAATGGATGACAATCCTGCTCTGGAACCATCAACTGAAGAACCAGAATATATAGACGGTCCGGAGAATTCAGACAACACCGACTCTGCAGATAACAGCTTCGAACAAGAAGAACGCCAATCTGCCCTCGATGCAGCATTAGAATCGTTGGGACGTGACGACGAAGAACTTCCTGTCTATCAAGGCGGCATTTCCAGTCAGGAAGAACGCGAAGACATAGTTTATGGTCAGACGCAGTCGTTCTACGATCAACTGATGGAGCAAATGAACCTCTTTGAACTCACTGACGAGGAGCGTAACGTGATGGAATACCTTATTGGATCCCTTGACGATGACGGATTATTGCGCAAACCACTTCACAGCATTGCCGACGAATTGGCTATCTATCATAATATTGATATCACAGAACAAAAGATAGAAGAGGTATTGATGAAACTGCAGGAATTCGACCCTGCCGGCATTGGCGCACGCACCCTGCAAGAATGCTTATTATTACAGATTCAACGTCGGGAGCCATCACATTTGAAAGATTTGATGACACGCACTGTAGAAGAGTATTTCGAACTATTCACCAAGAAGCACTGGAATCGTTTACAACAGGTACTCCAGCTTACTGACTTACAGTGTGAGGTACTTATCCGCGAGTTGCGCAAGCTGAACCCCAAACCAGGTACTGCCATGGGCGAAGTTGTGGGTCGTAGTATCCAGCAGATTACCCCTGACTTCATTATCGACACACAAGATGACGGCACCGTGACATTCTCGCTGAACATGGGCGATGTTCCAGAACTGCATGTGTCGCAATCTTTCAGCGACACGCTCAACGAATACCAAACGAACAAGGAGAACATGAGTCGCCAAATGAAGGAGGCGTTACTCTATACAAAGAAGAAAGTCGACGCGGCACAGGGATTCATAGAGGCCATTCGTGTACGTCGTCAAACACTAACAACCACTATGCGTGCTATCATTCAATGGCAGCACCGTTTCTTTGAAGATGGTGACGAGGCATCACTACGCCCCATGATTCTAAAAGATATTGCCGAAAAAACAGGATTGGCACTGAGCACCGTGTCGCGCGTTTCTAATTCAAAATACGCACAGACCCGCTGGGGAACATTCCCCCTACGACATTTCTTTAGTGACAGTTATAAGACTGCAGAAGGCGAGGAACTATCGACCAGGCAAATAAAAATAGCGCTGCGTGACCTTATTGATTCTGAAGACAAGCAAAACCCACTGAGTGACGATGCACTAAAGAAATTATTGGCAGAAAAAGGCTATCCCATTGCACGTCGTACGGTAGCAAAATACCGCGAACAGATGGAAATACCAGTGGCGAGACTACGTCGATAATAAGGAGTGAAGAGTTGAGAGAAACATGAGAGAACAAAAACGAGAGAAACAGATAATACTAGCTGCTCGCATTATGAGCATGCTATTCACACCGTTCTACCTACCCTTTATCGGACTGGTGGCGCTCTTCTTATTCAGTTACTTAAGCATCTTTCCTTGGCCTTACAAGTTACAGGTGCTCATCATGGTCTACCTCTTTACTATCTTACTGCCAACGGTAATGATTCATCTCTACCGTCGCTATCAAGGATGGAATCTTATAGAGCTAGGACACCGCGAGCGACGTATGGTTCCATACGTTATCTCTATCATCTGTTACTTCACATGTGTCTACGTGATGTCACGCATGCACATGCCACATTTTATGGGAGCCATCGTTGTGGCAGGCTTATTGGTACAAATTGTCTGTGCACTCATTAACGTATGGTGGAAGATCTCCACACACACAGCTGCCATTGGTGGTGTGGCAGGTGCACTATTTGCCTTTGCCGAATACTTAGACTTCAACCCTGTCTGGTGGCTCTGCATAGTCTTCGTCATTGCCGGCATGGTGGGTACTAGCCGCATGATTCTGCGCCAGCACTCTTTGGGGCAGGTCGTTGGTGGATTCTGGGTCGGCTTCCTCTGCGCAGCAGTAGCGATACTTTTCCTTTAAACATCGGAATCACGATATAACGAAATAACGATATAACGAAAAAAAATATGACCCCATTAGTAAGTATTATCATGGGCAGTACCAGCGATCTGCCCGTTATGGAGAAAGCCTGCAAATTGCTTGACGAACTGCAGGTACCATTTGAAGTCAATGCTCTTTCTGCCCACCGCACACCAGAGGCTGTAGAAGCCTTTGCCAAGGGAGCGAAGGAACGTGGACTGAAAGTCATCATTGCCGCAGCAGGAATGGCTGCAGCTCTACCAGGCGTCATTGCTGCCTCTACCACCCTACCCGTTATCGGTGTACCTATCAAGGGTATGCTTGATGGCCTCGACGCCATGCTCTCTATCATACAGATGCCACCGGGTATCCCTGTGGCTACTGTCGGTGTCAATGGTGCACAAAATGCTGCCATCCTCGCTGTCGAAATGTTGGCACTCAGCAACGATGCTATTGCACAGCGTCTCAGCGACTACAAACAAGGGTTGAAAGCAAAGATTGAAAAGGCCAATAAGGACTTAGCAGAGGTTAAATATGAATACAAGACGAACTAGTAGTGTTGCCCATGTGGGCAATATCGCCATTGGTGGCGACAATCCCATCCGCATTCAGTCGATGGCAACTGTCGACACCAACGATACAGAAGGTTGTGTGGCGCAGGCCAAACGTATTATCGATGCCGGAGGTGAACTGGTACGATTTACGACACAGGGCACTCGTGAGGCAGAAAATATGAAGAATATCTCTGCCCGCTTGAAAGCTGATGGCTACAACCAACCATTGGTGGCCGATGTGCACTTTACTGCCCATACGGCAGACGTAGCAGCACAATATTGTGAAAAGGTACGCATCAATCCTGGCAACTATGTTGACCCTGGACGCACCTTCAAGCATTTGGAATACACAGACGAGGAGTATCAGGCTGAATTGCAAAAGATTGAAGCGAAACTCGTACCTTTTATTAACATCTGCAAAGAACATCATACAGCAGTTCGCATCGGTGTGAATCATGGTTCTCTATCCGACCGCATTATGAGTCGCTATGGTGATACTCCAGAGGGTATCGTGGAGAGTTGCATGGAGTTCCTGCGTATTTTCCGTCGGGAACAGTTCAACGATGTGGTTATCTCTATCAAAGCCTCGAATACCGTTGTAATGGTAACAACAGTCCGTCTGTTGGTGGCAACAATGGACAAGGAGGACATGCACTATCCTTTACACCTTGGCGTAACGGAGGCTGGCGAAGGCGAAGATGGTCGCATCAAGTCGGCTGTGGGCATCGGCGCTCTGTTGACAGAAGGCATAGGCGACACTATTCGAGTATCATTGTCGGAAGAACCTGAGTGCGAAATCCCAGTAGCTCGCAAATTGGTAGATCTGATTTTTGAATGCACCCATCTACGTGAAGAAGCTGAGGCCAGCATCAAGGACGACACCATCACCCTGACGGTGGATGCACCCGATTGGGAGACGCTGCAACTCAAGACTGCGATGGCCGTAGGTGCCCTACTCATCGATAAAAAGGCCCACGAGTTGGTTATCAACAGTTCAAAATTCAAAGATCAAAGATCAAAGTTAATTGAACTCGCCGACGCCATTCTGCAGGCCTCCCGCATCAAGTTCACCAAGACCGAATATATCTCCTGTCCTGGCTGTGGTCGCACACTATACAATCTGCAGGAAACCATTGCCCGCATTAAAGCTGCCACCAGCCATTTAGTTGGTCTCAAGATTGGCATTATGGGTTGTATCGTCAATGGTCCTGGCGAGATGGCCGATGCCGACTACGGCTATGTCGGTGCCGGTCGTGGAAAAATCAGCCTCTACAAGCAGAAGGTCTGTGTTGAGAAGAACATCCCAGAGGAAGAAGCAGTCGATAAACTCTTAGAACTTATCAATAACGACCGCAAATAGTAATTCCTTTGTCAATATGACTCTTTAAGGGTCTTCCACGTCTCTGGCGATAAGATTTGACGGTAGGACCCATTGTGCTGAAATTGCATCTTTCGGATGCGTTCAGCACGTTTTTTACTGTCAGCGTGGTCAGTAAGATAGGACAATATGCCATAACTCTCGAAAGACTCAAGGGTGTTAGCCATTTCCATCGGATCAAGGCGCATGGCATAGAGATAACGAGCACCCTGCTCGTCGGCTTCGTCTTCTTTAGCACGAGTGATGGTATTACTAATCATATCACTGGTAATACTGATAAGTCCATCTACGCTGCCATTCCCTGTCAGCAGAATCAATATCACTTGGAAGATTGCTTGCTGACGGATACCTGATTCAATATGTCCTAATTCAAGATGAGCTACTTCATGACCTATGACAGCACATAGCTGAGACTCGTTTTCCATCTTTTCAATAAGACCCGTATTCACTATGATGTGTCTTCCTACGGTGGAAAAGGCATTTACTTCAGGATTTTTGCTTATCACAACACTCACACTGGCAGTATCGATACCATTTGCTTTGCACATCTCATGCACCAAGGTATCTACTGGTAAGCGAACGGCATCAGCTTTGACCTCATGTAAACTGTGATAAGTCAATTTCCATACTAGTTCTGACAACTTATCGCCAACAACGGTGGGGGTAAGATGGAACACCTTCATCCAATCGACCTGCAAAGTAACAAAGAAGAGTCCGAAAAACAGAAGGGCTTCAACAAGGGATTCTTTGAGTATCTTTTTCATCGGTTACAAAGCTTATCGGTTATTGTACTATAAAGATACCAACGATGTACTTTTCCCTTACGTGTAATGACAGCAGAACGAACGGTCTCTACAAAATCATAAATATTGTAAAGGTTAACCGTGATGAAATAGGCAATGTACACTGAGGAGAGTTCTGTAAAACAGAATAATATTCTGACAGTCCACCAAAACAAGATATTGTTCATTATGAATAGCGGCACCTGCGAAACAAGCGCCTGAAGGGCATTCCAACGAACAAAAAAAGTGCCACGCCTGGACATCAAATAGAAGATGCCCGTAGCAAGCAGGTTGATGATGGGCATGGGCAAACCTATCATCACTGCAACCAACGACATAACGTAACAGTTGGATGCACGCTCCTTCTCATCCTCACGCGGAGCAATATTCTCGATATGCGGAGAGGGGGCGTTTACGTATATTTCTGAAAATTCCATATCCAATTTATCAGTATGGCTACAATGCCTGCTAAGGCGTATGGCCAACATTGCAGTTTCTTTTCCATCAAACGGTATGCTTGGAGGAAGGATGATGCCCCTAAAAAGAGGTCAATAAGAATCCATATGGGTATCACAACCATTAGCACAGCCAACAACAGACCTAACGGATTGTAATACAGTGCGGACAACCATTCACCATGAAAGGCTGCATATACAGCACGCGTAGATCCGCATGAGGGACATGGTATGTGAAAGATGTATCGTATCAAACATCCGTTCCAACCAAAAGCCCTACTACTATCATTACTGACAAACAGCCAAAGGTAGCCGCCCGCAGTTAATAATAGCAGTAGGGGATATAGTCGTCCTCTGCTTAGTCTCATCAGAGAATCGTCAAAAGACGCTCGAAATTCTTTTCGCGTGTAGCGTTCATTATCAAGAACCAGTCAATAATGGTCCAAATGCCCAAGCCACCACAAGTAATCAGTTTACCGATGCCCAAACCTGTATCACCGATATAGAAACGGTCAATGCCCAACTCACCTGTCAGAAGACTGAGAATAAGGGCTATTGTGGGATCCTTGAACTGAATGGTATGAAGGAAACCTTCCTTACTATCATCAGCTGCAAGCAGGCGCTCACGAATGAAAAGAATTTGTGACTCCGGAAGATACTTGTTGTTCATCATCATGAACATGTCGACTTTTTGCTGTTCCATTAGTTTTATGTGATTAAATAGTAAAATGACTCTTTCTATGCGCAAAGGTATGCAAAAAAGTTTTACTGAACAAATATTTTACTAAAAAAATGCTACTTTCTCCTCGTCACCATTGTAAATTGCTGTGTCTGCGACTCCAATTCACGATCATGATGGGCAACAGCAATGCGAATAATCGCTTGCCCCTCCTTCAGACGTTTGTCTGCCAGGATGGTGGCAGTGTAACGTACGCCCGTTCCTGGAGCGATGCTCTCGATATGCAGATTGGGCGAGAGATGCAGATGCTTGTTACCTGTGAGCTCGCTAACCAATGGCTGCACATCATGCAATGTATGTCCAGAACGGTTCATAATCTCAAAGGACACCTTACACTGCTCTCCAGCATAAATAACACCTTCTTCACGCTGATCAACAATACGGACATTGCGGACCTCAATAGACGGACGCATACGCTGGAGATTCTCAACAGACACCGTTTTTTCACCTGCCGGTCCAGCGATGCCAAAGTCCACACGATCGTCACCACTATTGGTGCCATCATAGCCAGAATCGTCAGAAGGAGGAGTAACTGGTCTATCACTACTATTGTGACGGACTGCTCGTTCACGACGATATTCATCATAGCGCTCTGCTTCACGCTGATCTGCAGCAGCACCGATAGCGGCACCAATGGCAGCACCCCCAGCCATACCAACAACGGTACCAATATCACTACCGCGCCAGCCACCAGAGATGCCACCGACTGCGGAACCAAGAATGGTACCAAACTGGGCACCGACAAAAGCACCTTGACCAGTATACGTGCCACAACTGGAAAACAGAAGAGCACACAATGAGAATGCGATGATTGTCTTCTTCATATCAGTTTTTACTAATTGTTTCACGTTGCAAAGATACGATATTTATGAAAACAATAATAGGGAATTTCCCGATTTTTCGTTAGGAAATCCCCTATTATCATCGATAATTGGTGTTACTTGACTACAATCTTTTTGCCATTACGAATCACAATACCTTTATATCCAGGAGCAACCTTCTGACCAGACAAGTTATACGAGATGCCTGTCTCAGCGTTGTTATTTATTACTTCGTCAATGCCAGAAACGGGTTCAGTGCAAATGAAGTTAATCTTGTCGATGTTGCAATTACCACCGGTAACATGAATACGCAGGGTATGCAGACCTTCCTTAAGTGCCTCCTTGACAGTACCCTTCCTCACCTCGTAATTATCCTTACCATCATCAGGTACCTTCACCATAGACATACTGATCTCTTTGCCACTTTCATCTACCAGCATCATCGTGAACTTTGAGCCAGAAATCTCCGATGCCACAGTTGCCTCGTAAGAGTATTTACCTGCCTGATTAACCTTCACAGAATACTCTGCCCAGTCGCCATTTGCAGCATTACCCCAAGCAAAGCCATCAGCGGTTGAAACAATACTTCCACCATTGTTGTTCACAAAGTCCTCAGCTTGAACAGCGCCTGGTAGACTAAAGGTGGGAAGAAGATTGAATGTCATGCTCTTGATATAGAAAGGATAAAATGCTTCCTTAAATGGATTATTTTTATCATTTTCATCCTTGTAAACATTCTTGTCAACAAGCATTGTAAAAACATGGCGACCT
>JAEEGG010012725.1_pt1 | contig 18097 bp, 19 predicted proteins | sample 9134161 | NCBI WGS metagenome assembly JAEEGG01 (sample SAMN16246543, study PRJNA631951) | gut metagenome | biome: gut microbiome; feature: rumen; material: CR-attached | host: Bos | place: Iran: Karaj | collected 2018-10 | reverse complement strand
AAAGACGCTTCTCAATGTGAGATATTCATTGTCGAAGGTGATTCCGCAGGCGGTTCCGCAAAAATGGCAAGAGACAGAATGTATCAGGCGATACTTCCCATCAGAGGAAAGATTCTTAATGTTGAGAAAGCTTCCATCGACAAGGTGCTTGCCAATGCCGAGATAAAGACAATGATCAATGCCTTTAACTGTGGCTTTTCCGAAGGATACGGCAATGACTTCGATATCGCGAAACTCAGATACGACAAGATCATCATCATGGCCGACGCCGATGTGGACGGCGCGCATATATCAAATCTTTTGCTTACTCTATTTTTTAGATTCATGCCCGAACTCATCTATGAAGGACATGTATATATAGCTATGCCTCCTCTTTACAAGGCTATGCCTTCAAAGGGCGAAGAAGAGTATCTTTATGATGATAAAGCTCTTGAAAAATACAGAAAAGAGCATACCGGTAACTTTAAACTTCAACGATACAAAGGTCTTGGCGAAATGGATGCTTCACAGCTTTGGGAAACAACTATGAACCCGGCAACGAGACTTATGAAACGTGTTGAGATAGACGATGCAAAACGTGCTTCGGAAGTTACCGAACTTCTTATGGGACTTGAAGTTCCTCCCAGAAGAACGTTCATATATGACAACGCAACATATGCCGAACTTGATGTATAAAAATCAATCGAAAGAAACATACAGATGAAAAAACAACAACAGTTTGTCGAAACAAGTGAAGACAGAATCTTACAGACCGAGTATTCGGACATAATGAAGAAATCGTTCATCGACTATGCCATGAGCGTTATCATAGCACGTGCGCTTCCCGATGTCAGAGACGGCTTAAAACCCGTTCAGAGACGTGTTCTTTACGATATGCACGAGCTTGGTATGTATTACGACAGAGAGTATAAAAAGAGCGCAAGAATCGTCGGCGATACCATGGGTAAATACCATCCTCACGGTGATTCTTCGATTTACGATGCTCTCGTTGTTATGACGCAGGATTTTAAGAAGGGTAAAGTGCTGGTGGACGGTCACGGAAACTTCGGAAATATCGAAGGTGACGGAGCCGCAGCCATGCGTTATACGGAAGCAAGACTCGATAAGCTTTCTCAGATAGGACTGCTGGCCGATCTTGACAAAGATGTAGTCGATTTCGGCCCGAACTTCGATGAGACTTTAAAAGAGCCTCTTGTTCTTCCAGCAAAATTTTCCAATCTTCTGGTAAACGGATCGGAAGGTATTGCGGTAGGTATGGCTACGAACATACCTCCTCACAATTTCGGTGAAGTCGTTGAGGCTACTAAAGCATATCTAAGAAACAACGACATTACCACCGAAGAGCTGATGCATTATATCAAAGGTCCCGATTTTCCTACGGGCGGAATCGTAGTGAACAAGTCCGAACTTCTCGATATTTACGAGTCCGGATCGGGTAAGATAAAAGTTAGAGGCAAGGTAGAGGTCGAAAAGGCCAAAGGCGGTAAAATTAACGTAATAGTTACCGAGATACCCTATACGATGATCGGCGACAATATTCGTAAGTTCTTATCCGATGTTGCGGCGCTGTCTGAAGCAAAGAAGACTACCGATCTTGTGGATATTTCCAACCAGTCCTCAAAAGAAGGTATCAGGATCGTATTTGAGTTAAGGAAAGATGCCGATCCCGATAACTTCATAAATATGCTTTATAAAAAGACGAGACTTGAAGATACCTTCGGTTTCAACATGCTCGCGATATGTAAAGGTCGCCCCGAGACTCTGAGTCTTAAGCGTGTGATAGAAGAAAACGCAGAGTTTCAAATAGAAGTCAATACAAGGAAATATCAAAGACTTCTGGAAAAAGAACTTGATAAAAAAGAGATCCAGGAAGGTCTCATCAGAGCCGTTAATGTTATTGATCTTATAATCGAGATATTAAGAGGATCGAAAGATCGTAACATGGCACGACTTTGTATGACCGAAGGAAAGACCGCCGGTATCAATTTTAAATCAAAAGAATCCAAGATGATGGCTTCTCAGCTTAATTTTACCGAAAAGCAGGCTAATGCAATTCTTGATATGAGATTGTACAAGTTGATCGGTCTTGAGATTGAAGCATTACTTAACGAAAACGAGGAAACACTTGCGAATATTGCCCGTTACGAGGATATTCTCTCCAATAAAGAATCGATGATTGATGTTATAGTATCGAATCTTGAGGAGTTAAAGGCTGAATTCAACAGTCCCAGAAAGACGCTTATCGAAGACGTTGAGGAAGCTGTGTTTGAAGAAAAAGCTCAGGAAGTAATAGATGTATACTTCCTTATGGACAGATTCGGATATGCAAAGACCGTTGATGTTTCTACTTACGAGAGAAACAAGGAAGCTTGCGATACGGAAAACAAATACGTCTTCAAGATAAAGTCGGACGGACGAGTTGCCGTATTTACAGATCTCGGACTGATGCATTCCATAAAGGTCAAGGATCTTCCTTATTGTAAGTTAAGGGACAAAGGCCAGCCCATCGATAACGTATCAAATTACAGTTCTGAGACGGAGCGTGTTCTTTTTGCAGCAAATCAGGATGAACTTAAGTTTAAACGGCTTATATTTGCTACAGCCGGTTCCATGCTTAAATATGTAGATGCCAGCGAGTTTGACGTATCAAAACGTCTTGTGGCCGCAACTAAGCTTAACGACGGTGATAAAGTGGTGAGCGTATTCTCTCCGGAAGAAGAGAAGAATATAGTGCTTCGCACAAAGGACGGTGTATTCCTTCGGTTCGGCCTTGAAGAAATACCCGAAAAGAAGAAAAATGCCGTCGGTGTAAGGGGCATGAAACTTTCAAAGGGTGATGAAGTCGAAGAAGTATATTATACGAAGAACGCCGGAGACAATCTTGTGGAAGTGAACGGTAAGATGATCGACCTTCATGCAAAGATAAAACCCGGTCACAGAGATTCAAAGGGAATAAAACTCAGATTGTAAAGGATAAGCCATGTTAAGAGTCATAGCGGGCAGCGCCAGAAATCTAAAACTTAAATCGCTTGAAGGTCTCGATACTAGACCTACTCTCGATCGTATCAAAGAAACGCTTTTTAACATATTGCAGACCGAGATTTACGGATCTGTCGTGGTCGATTTCTTTGCCGGTACGGGAAGCCTCGGTATAGAGGCGTTAAGCAGAGGTGCGACAAAGGCATATTTTGTCGACAATTCGCCCGCGGCAATAAAGATCGTCACGGAAAACGTCAAACATACAAAGTTTGAAGATAAATCGGTCATTTTGAAAGAAGATGCGACTAGTTCCGTTTTTCGCATTTTTGAAAAACACATAGACATTGTTTTCATAGATCCGCCCTATGACAACGATCTTGAAAAGCCGCTTCTTAAGCAGCTTTCCACGGCATCATTTACCGATGAAGATACTATCTTTGTTGTAGAAGCATCGCTTAACACATTATTTGACTATGTTAGTGACTTCGGTTATACCTTATACAGAGAGAAAAAGTACAAGACGAACAAGCATGTTTTCTTACGTCTTGACAAGTAAATGCGGAGGATCATCATGAAATCAGCAATCTATCCCGGAACATTCGATCCCATGACTTACGGACACCTTGATATCATTAAAAGAGCTGCCAATATTTTCGACGAACTTATTGTCGGCGTTCTTGACAATAAGGAAAAAACTCCGTTGTTTTCTGCTGATGTTCGTGTTAATATACTTAAAGAGGCAACCAAAGATCTGCCCAACGTAAAAGTTGAGAGTTTCGGGGGCCTTTTATCAGACTATTGCAAGAGCAAAGGCATATATGTGGTTGTAAGAGGTTTAAGAGCCGTAACCGATTTTGAGTACGAGCTTCAGATGTCTCAGATCAACCGTAAACTGTCCGATAATAAGCTTGATACGGTATATTTCAATACCAGTCTTAAATATTCGTATCTCAGTTCTTCATCGGTTAAACAGATTGCTCAGTTTGGTGGTGATCTGACCGATTTCGTGCCTGATTTTGTGGCAGATATGCTTTTGGAAAAGTTTGATCAAAAAAATTAATGAGGGATGCAGGTTACTTATGGAAAGCAAGATCGAACAGTCTATAGACAAGATTGACGAATATATCGCGAATTGTAAATTCGTAACACTTTCTTCTTCTAAGATCATAGTCAACAAAGAAGAGATTGATGAACTTATAAGAGAGTTAAGACAGGCAACTCCCGACGAGATCAAGAGATATCAGAAGATCATTTCCAATCGTGACAAGATATTGAACAACGCTCGTGAGAAAGCAGAAGCACTTATAAATGAGGCTACGGTTCAGACCAATCAGCTTGTTAACGAGCACGAGATCATGACTCAGGCTTATGCCAAAGCCAATGAGGTTGTATCCATCGCAACAAGACAGGCACAGGACATTCTTGACAGTGCAACGATCGAAGCCAACAATGTTAAGGCTGCTGCGATCCAATATACCGACGATCTTTTGGCAAATCTTGAAAATATCATTACTCATGCCACTCAGCTTGCAGGCGGCAACTATCAGGAGCTTATTGCTAACCTTAACAGTTGCAACGGTATCGTTAAAGCCAATCGTGCCGAGCTTCATCCCGCTGAGGATGACGGACTTGAAAGTCTGGAGATCGAGACGGGTGAAAGTGAAGAAACAGAAGGTCCCGATCTTATATAGTTAATCTTTTACGATGTATTATCGGCTGCAAAATTATAATTGCAGCCGATTTTTGTTTAGTGATGAACCGACAGGGGGAATAGGCTTGATAAGGATTGACAAATATCTTTGTGACAACGCAGGATTGTCAAGAAGTGAAGCGAAGAAAGCAGTTTTATCTTCAAAAGTAACTATCAACAACATACCCGTCAAACGATGTGAAGCAAAACTGCTTGAAGGAACGGACACCGTTACTTTGAACGGTGAGCCCGTTACTTACGAGAAATACAGTTACTACATGCTGAACAAACCGACCGGATACGTAAGTGCCAATTCCGATTCCAAAGAAAAGACTGTTATGGACCTGCTTTCTGCGGAAAAGAAGAAAAATCTTTCCTGTGTCGGACGACTTGATAAAGACACTACGGGTTTGCTTCTCATAACAAATGACGGAGAGTTGCTTCACAGACTGATAAGCCCAAAGAAAAATGTTTATAAGGATTATCTTGTTACGATAGTAAAACCGTTAACGGATAAAGATATAAAAGCGCTTGAGGAAGGGGTGGATATAAACGATCCCACACCTACCAAACCTGCAAAAGTCAAAGTGCTCGATGACAGCAATATTGTTCTCTCGATTACGGAAGGACGGTTTCATCAGGTAAAAAGAATGCTGATCGCAGTGGGAAATGCTGTTGTGAAACTTAAAAGATTATCCGAGGGTCCGTTAAAACTTGATGAATCTCTAAGTGAAGGTTCATACAGAAAACTTACGGCCGAAGAAATAGATCTGCTAAAAGCATTATAGTCTCTTAAGATAAGGAGAAATGTATGAGTTTGAACATCATTTTGATAACCGGTGCTTCATCGGGTATGGGTAGAGAAACGGCAAGACAGCTTGATAAGATATATACGGATAAGATTGATGAGATATGGCTTATCGCCCGAAGAAGGAACAGACTGGAAGAATTGGCTAATGAACTCAGTCATCCCTGCCACATTCTTGAAATGGATCTTGCCGACAAAGACAGTTTTGAAAAACTCGATGCTGAACTTAAACTTCTTGATTGTAAGATCAAGTTTCTTGTTAATGCTGCGGGATTTGGTGTGGCCGGAAAATTTACCGAAAACGACCTTTCTCGTCAGCTTGAGATGATAAATGTCAATTGCGTTGCGCTTACTGCCGTTACGGGAATCGCTTTAAAGTATATGCCCGACAATTCCAGAATTCTTCAATATGCTTCAAGTGCCGCATTTGTTCCGCAACCGGGATTCAGCATATATGCAGCTACGAAATCCTTTGTTTTAAGCTTCTCCGAAAGTTTAAATGCAGAGCTGAAGCCACGTAACATTTCCGTTACCGCTGTTTGCCCGGGACCTGTCGATACCGAGTTTTTTGAGATCGCAGGAAATACATTCGATACTTTTGAGTTAAAGAAATCTTTTATGGCCAACGAGAAAGATGTCGTAAAAGAAGCTATAGTTGATGCATACAACAGAAGACCTTTATCAATTCATAAACTGTCGATGAAGGCATTTCGTATGCTTACTCAGTCCGTTCCCGAGGAGGCTATGGTCTTTGCTTTAAGAAAGATCATGGAAGCTACGGATTCGAACAATGAGGACGAGCAATCGTTTTAGTAATATTTTTTAGTACATTGGAGGCTATTTAAGTGAGTAAAGAAAAAACAAAGATTTATAAAGGTGATTACGGATATATTAAAGAGCAGCGTAAGATTGAGATCATAAAGACGATGATACTTCTCGCGCTTCCCATAGCTTTATATCTGATCGGATTTATTTCAACAGGTTCCAATAAGAATCTGCTTACTTTTGCCGCAGTACTTGGCTGTCTTCCCATGGCAAGAAGCGCAGTGAGCATGGTTTTGTTTATTAAAGCCAAAGACTGCTGTTCGGAAGAGACATTTAAGAAGATCGTTTCGGCCGGAGTTGCCATGACATATTACGATCTCTATTACACATCCTACAAGAAGAATTATCCAGTTGCGGCTGAGCTTCTTAAAAGAGGTTGCTTTATTGCTTTAACCGAATCGGAAGATGTATCGGAAGAAGATTTTGAGGCACATTTCAAAGAGATATTTAAAAACTGCGGATATGAAAATGTAACGGTAAAACTTTTTAAAGATACCGATAAGTTTATTGAAAGAGCAAGAGAGTTAAACGCTTTGGAAGACGATGGCAAAGATTATGCGTTTTTGCTTGAAAATATCCTTAGCGTAGCAATTTAGAATGAAAGAATTTGTTATCTTAAAAGGCGACGCCGGTCAGACGTCGTTTAAATATTTAAAGAGAATATTTAAAGAAGCCCCCAACTCTTTTCTTTATAAGATGATGAGAAAGAAAAATTTCGTTCTTAACGATAAAAAGATCGAAGGTAACGAGATGCTTTCGGAGGGAGACGTTCTTAAAGCCTACATATCCGATGATGCTTTTGATATGTTTTCGGGAACTTCAAATGCGCCCCTTGTTGAAGAGTACAGAGAAGCCTTTTTAAATTTCGGTACCCCCGACATAGTTTATGAAGATGAGCACGTGATCGTTTTAAACAAGCCCACGGATATGCTTTCTCAAAAGGCCAAAAGGAAAGATCTCAGCGCTAATGAGTGGCTTATCGGCTATATGCTCTTTAATAAGATGACCGACAGGGAGAGTTTAAGAAAATTCACACCGTCCATCTGTAACAGATTGGATCGAAATACCGGTGGATTATTGTTGTTCGGCAAGACCGTTTTCGGTGTAAATACATTGAACAGATTATTAAAGGACAGGACCCTCGATAAGTATTATAAGACTGTGGTTTTCGGTGAGCTTAAAGATAAACTTGAGATAAAAGGTTATCTAAAAAAGGATGAAGAAAGAAACAAAGTTTATATATCCGAAACCAAAACGGATGATGAAGAGTCTTATATTGAGACCGTTATAGAGCCTGTCGAATATATCAAAGATAAGGACATTACGATCTTATCGGTTAAACTTGTAACCGGAAAGCCTCATCAGATAAGAGCACATCTGTCTTCGATAGGACATCCCATTATCGGAGATTATAAGTACGGAAAACGCGAGGAAAACGATAAATATAAGGCTTTATATAAGATAACGTTTCAGATTTTATATTGCACAAAGGTTGTATTTCCGCAACTTCCCGATTATCCCGAACTGTCATTAAAGACAATTGAACTTAATGAACCGGTTATATTCAGCAAATTGAGGGCTCAGTAAAATGCCTACATGGAAATCAAGAGGACTCAGGGGTTCGGCTTTTGAAGAGATGGTCAACAGGACCAATGAACTTTATCGAGACAAAGGTCTTGCACTCGTTCAAAAGATTCCGACTCCAATCACTCCTATAGAGATCGAACAGAAAACAAGACATATCACTTTGGCATATTTCGACCAGAAGAGCACGGTGGATTATATCGGAGCCTGCCAGGGTATTCCGATATGTTTTGATGCCAAAGAGAGCGCCGTTGAAACCTTTTCTCTTCAAAACATACATGATCATCAGGTCAAATTCATGTGTGATTTCAGTTCCCAGGGCGGTATCGCTTTCTTTTTGATCTATTACAAGAGTCTGGATAAGATGTATTTTTGCCCGATAGAGGATATGAAAGTTTTCACAGACAGGGCTGCATCGGGAGGAAGAAAAAGTATCCCCATAGGAGAGATGAAAGAGGAATATTTCTTCGGTTCAAAGACCGGAATAATGGTTCCTTATCTTGACATGATCGATAAATATCTTTCTAAAAAAGCAAAATAGGAAAGTTTATTGTATAGAATTTTCAAAAAAACTTGACAAATATTTAGTTTGCTACTATGCTAATTGGGTAGCAAGTTAACGCACTAAAGCGCAACCGCAGGAAATAAATGGTCCGGTGGTTGCTAATATTATTTTTAAAGGAAAACGATATGAAGCAGTTGGTACACACTCCTGACGGAGTAAGAGACATATACGGAGAAGAGTTCTTGCGTAAAGTTATGATCGAAAACAAGATCAAGGACGTTATAAAGCTTTACGGTTACGAAGACATCGCCACTCCAACTTTTGAATATTTTGACGTATTTTCAAAAGAAATTGGAACGACTCCCAGTAAAGATCTCTATAAGTTTTTTGATAAAGACGGTAATACGCTTGTATTAAGACCCGATTTTACACCTTCTGTGGCAAGATGTGTTGCCAAATATTTTGATGAAGAAAAAGACCCCATAAGACTTACATATTGCGGAAATACTTTTGTGAACAATTCAAGCCTTCAGGGTAAACTTAAAGAGGTTACCGAGATAGGATGCGAACTTATGAACGATTCCAGTGTTGAGGCCGATGCCGAGATTCTGAACCTCGTTATAGAGTCGCTTTTGTCAAGCGGACTTAAAGATTTTCAGATTTCCGTGGGAGAGATGAACTTCTTTAAAGGGCTTTGCGAGTATGCCGGAATGGATACTGAGAGTGAACTGTTATTGAGAGAGGCGATTTCTACAAAGAATTCTTTTACCGCACATGAAATGATCAATTCACTTTCCTGTGACGAGGACGCCAAAGAACAGCTCAACATGTGTGTTAACTGTATCGGAGGTATAGAAAAGATAAGTTCTTTGAAAGATAAGATCACAAATGAAAGATCTTTAAATGCCATAAAGAGACTTGAAGAACTTGTAGAGATACTAAAAATTTACAACACTGACAGTTATGTTTCTTTCGACCTTGGTATGTTAAGCAAATATAACTACTACACGGGTATCATTTTTAAAGCCTATACTTACGGCCTCGGTGATGCCCTTGTAAAGGGCGGCAGATATGACAATCTGCTTGAATCCTTCGGTTCGTCCAAACCTGCCGTAGGTTTTGTTGTTGTAATTGACGACCTTCTTATGGCGTTAAGAGGGCAACATATTTTGCCGGACGTATCCAAGCAAAAGACTATACTTGAATATGGACCGGCTGATTACGAAGAAACTGTCAAAAAGGCTCAGAAGTTAAGAAAAGAAGGGAAAGCGGTAACGCTTATCAAAAGATCATGAAAGACGAAAGATATCTTGTCTTCGCACTCGGTAAAGGAAGACTTGCCGATAAAACGATAGAACTGATGGAGAAGATCGGTATCACATGCGAAGAGATTAAAGACAAAAATACAAGAAAACTTATTTTTGTAAACGAAGAACTTAAACTCAAGTTTTTCCTTGCCAAAGGCCCGGATGTGCCCACATATGTTGAATACGGTGCCGCAGATATCGGCGTTGTGGGTAAGGATACAATACTTGAAGAGCAAAGACGCGCTTACGAGGTGCTTGATCTTGGATTCGGCAAATGCAGGATGTGTGTTTGCGGTCCCGAGAGTGCGCAGGAACTTTTAAAGCACCATGAGATGATCAGAGTGGCAACTAAATACCCTGTGATCGCCAAAGATTATTTTTATAACGTTAAACACCAAACGGTTGATATCATAAAACTTAACGGTTCTGTTGAACTCGGTCCCATCGTGGGGCTTTCTGATGTCATCGTAGATATTGTGGAGACGGGATCCACGCTTAAAGAAAACGGACTTAAGGTTTTGGAAGAAATATGTCCGCTTTCCGCGCGTATGATCGTTAATCAGGTTTCCATGCAGATGGAATCCGAGAGGATAAACGATCTCATTACCCGCCTCAAGGAGGTACTAAATTAATGAGAACAGTAAAATTGACAAAAGATGTTTCGGAAGACATACTCAAAAATCTTCTTAAAAGAAGCACAACGAACTATGGAGAATTCGAACAAAGAGTTGCCGAGATCGTTGATAACGTTAAAGAGAACAAAGATAAAGCTTTGTTTGATTACACGTTAAAATTTGATAAGTGTTCACTCACAAAAGATACCGTGAGAGTATCAAAAGAAGAGATCAAAGAAGCATATGAAAAGCTCGATAAAGAATATATCGAGGTAATAAAAGAAGCCGCGGCCAATATCGCAGATTTTCACAAACGTCAGTTGAGAAACACCTGGATTGAGACCCGTCCCGACGGTTCAATACTCGGTCAGCGTATTACCCCTTTGGAGAGCACCGGTTGTTACGTTCCCGGCGGAAAGGCAGCATATCCTTCAAGTGTATTGATGAACATTGTTCCCGCAAAGGTTGCGGGAGTTCAAAGAATAGTTATGGTAACACCGCCCTCCGCAGAAGGTAAAGTTAATCCGGGAACTATAGTTGCCGCCGATATCGCAGGCGCTACGGAAATATATAAGGTTGGCGGTGCACAGGCTATCGCCGCACTTGCATACGGAACCGAGTCTATTCCGAAAGTTGATAAGATCACAGGACCCGGAAATATATATGTGGCACTTGCAAAGAAGGCTGTGTTCGGTAATGTGGGAATCGATTCCATTGCCGGACCTTCCGAGATTGTGGTACTTGCAGATGAAAGCGCCAATCCCAGGTTTGTTGCTGCCGATCTTTTAAGCCAGGCAGAACACGATGAGATGGCATCCGCAATTTTGGTAACTACTTCCGAAAAGCTTGCAAATGAGGTTTCCGATGAAGTAGACGGATTCTTAAAAGTTCTCTCAAGAGAGAATATTATCCGTGCATCTTTGGATAATTTCGGTTATATTATAGTAGCAGACACAATTGATGAAGCCATAAATACGGTTAACGATATCGCAAGCGAACACCTTGAGATTTTGACCGTAAATCCCTTTGAGACAATGACGAAGATAAAGAATGCTGGAGCAATTTTCCTCGGAGAGTATTCTTCTGAGCCTCTCGGTGACTATTTTGCGGGCCCGAATCACATTCTTCCCACAAATGGAACGAGCCGTTTCTTTTCACCATTAAGCGTTGATGATTTCATCAAAAAGACAAGCATTATTTCATACTCGAAAGATGCTCTTTGCAAGGTTCACGAAAAGATCGAACTTTTTGCAAAAAATGAAGGACTTACGGCACACGCCAATTCAATTGCGGTAAGATTTGAAAAGTAATCCGAAAGGAGACTTAACAATGAGCAGAGTAAAACTCGTTGAAAGAGAAACAAAAGAGACTAATATTTCCCTTACCCTTGACCTTGACGGAACAGGACAGTCAACGGTGGATACCGGGATCGGTTTCTTTAATCATATGCTGGAGGGCTTTGCAAAGCATGGTTTTTTCAACCTAAAAGTTTCGGCAAAGGGAGACCTTATAGTTGATTGTCACCACACGGTTGAAGATACCGGTATTGTGCTCGGCCTTGCCATCAAAGAAGCTTTGGGCAATAAGGCAGGTATAAAAAGATACGGTAGTTTTATGCTCCCCATGGATGATGCGCTTGTTCTTTGCGCCATAGATCTTTGCGGAAGACCTTATTTTGAGTTTGACTGCGAGTTTGCAACAGAACGTATCGGTTATCTTGAAACACAGACGATCAGGGAGTTCTTTTATGCAATCTCATACAGTGCCGGAATGAACCTGCACATCAAAGTTTTATCGGGTATTAACGATCATCACAAATGTGAGGCTATGTTCAAAGCATTCGGTAAGGCCTTGGATGAGGCAACAAGTCTCGATCCCAGAACGACGGAAATACCTTCTACGAAAGGATTGTTATAATTTATGCGTAAGAAATTGAATCCCTGTATCTATCTTAAGAATGGGATGGCAGTTAAATATTTTAACGATGAAACAATCATCGAGACGGATCCCGTCAGACTTGCCAAAAGTTATGCGGATGCTCTTTGCGATGAGATAATCGTATTCGATCTTTCAAACGTAGATAATGAGCATGAAGCCGCGCTGGATGTCATTAAAGATATATGTGCTTCCGTTAAAGTTCCGGTAATCGGAGCCGGTAATGTAAAGCGCATGGAAGACATCAAGAAACTTTTGTACGCAGGCTGTAAAAAGGCGGTACTCAACTTCTCGAGAGACGATAACGTAGAGATACTCGGCGAAGTGTCCGGCAAATTCGGTAAAGAAAAGATAGTTGCCTGCGTTAACAGCGTTTCGGAGGTTACGGACAATCTTGATAACATCAACAAACTTACCGACGATGTTTTGTTTCTCGATGAAAAGATTGCTAAAGAACTGGATCTTTCTACACTTAAAACACAGATAACGGTTATGCTTTCGAACGTAAGTCTTGAAAAGCTGATAGAAGTATTCTCGCTTTCCGAGCAGGTTGCAGTTACGGGTGAAGTTATTAACGAGAATCTGTCGCAGTTTGATGCGATAAGAAAACTCATAGGAGTTGAAGAGGTTTCTTTCTCCACATTTAAACTTAATGAGAACGGTCTTATTCCCGTTATAGTTCAGGATTATAAGACCAATCAGGTTCTCATGATGGCTTATATGAACGAAGAAGCTTACGAGCAGACGCTTCGCACGCGTACAATGACTTATTGGTCACGTTCCAGAAAAGAACTTTGGATCAAAGGTGAGACCAGCGGACATTATCAGTACGTTAAATCATTAAGCTACGACTGCGATGCAGACACACTTCTTGCCAAAGTCGAGCAGATCGGTGCGGCATGCCATACAGGCGAGTATTCCTGTTTCTTTAACGATATAATCACATACGATTATGAGGAAAAAAATCCTTTCAGCGTTCTTTCCGATGTTTACGCGGTAATTGAGGACAGAAAGGCCAATCCCAAAGAAGGCTCTTATACGAATTATCTCTTTGACAAAGGAGTCGACAAGATACTTAAGAAAGTCGGTGAGGAGGCTACCGAGATCGTTATCGCAGCCAAGAATCCCAATGCCAATGAGATCAAATACGAGATATCGGATTTCCTTTACCATGTAATGGTTCTTATGGTTGAAAAGGGCGTAACCTGGGAAGAAATCATGAGAGAACTCGCCAACAGATAATGTAGGAGATTAGGATGCAGAAACTTGCATTACCCGAATCTGTCCTTATGGAAGTCTCAAAACCCGAACGTTATATCGGGCATGAGATAAACAGTGTTGTTAAGGACAAAAATAAAGTAGATATAAGATTTGCTATGTGTTTCCCGGATGTGTACGAGATAGGTATGTCACATCTGGGAATAGCCATATTATATGATATGTTCAACTCTTTCGAAGACACCTGGTGCGAAAGAGTTTATTCTCCATGGCCCGATCTTGACAAAAAGATGCGTGAGCTAAATATTCCTTTGTTTACGCTTGAAAGTCAGGAACCCGTCAAAAATCTTGATTTCCTCGGAATAACAATCCAGTACGAGATGGTATATACCAATATTCTTCAGGTGCTGGATCTTTCCGGCATTCCGTTTTATTCAAAAGACCGTACATGGGACGATCCCATCGTGATCGGCGGAGGTCCTTGCACTTACAATCCCGAACCTCTTGCGGATTTCTTTGATATGTTCTATATCGGCGAAGGTGAGACTGAGTACAGAGAACTTCTCGATATCTATAAAGAATGCAGAATGAACGGTGTTTCGCGAGAAGAGTTTCTTCATAAAGCAGCTCTTTTGCCGGGCATTTATGTTCCACAGATGTTGGATGTGGAGTATAAAGAAGACGGAACGATAAAAGATTTCGTTCCCAAGTATCCCGATGTTCCCAAAACCGTTAAAAAGGAACTGGTCCGAGACCTTGACGATACTTATTACCCCGAGAAGCCTGTAATTCCGTTTATTAAGGTTACCCAGGACAGAGTCGTGCTTGAAATCCAAAGAGGTTGTATAAGAGGATGCCGTTTCTGCCAGGCCGGACAGATATACAGACCAGTAAGAGAACGAAGTGTCGAATATCTTCTTGATAAAGCACATAAACTTCTTAAAAACACCGGTCATGAGGAAATTACGTTAAGTTCCCTTTCTTCATCGGATTATTCAAGACTTGACGAATTGCTCAACGAATTGATCAAAGAGTGTAATGAGAAGAAGGTCAACATTGCCCTTCCCAGTCTTCGTATTGATCAGTTTTCTCTCGATGTCATGAATAAGATTCAGGACATCAAGAAATCGAGTCTGACTTTTGCTCCCGAGGCAGGAAGTCAGAGAATGAGAGATATCATAAACAAAGGGCTTACCGAAGAGGATATCGTTAACGGTTCGAGACTGGCCTTTTTGGGCGGCTGGACAAAGGTTAAACTGTATTTTATGTTGGGTCTCCCTTTTGAGACCGACGAAGACATTAAAGGTATTGCGGATCTGTCCAATCTTGTTGCCGCTACGTTTTACGATACGGTACCAAAGGAAAAACGTGTAAACGGGCATGTACAGATAGTTACGTCGACTTCTTTCTTTGTACCGAAGCCCTTTACTCCGTTCCAGTGGGCCAAGATGGACAGCACCCGGGACTTTATTGATAAAGCATATAAAACCAAACAGTTCATCATGGGTGAGCTTAATCAGAAACATATAAAGTATAACTGGCATGAAGCGGACGTAAGCTTACTTGAAGGTGTATTCGCCAGAGGAGATCGAAAACTTTGCAAAGTTCTTCTAACCGCATATAAAAAGGGCTGTTTCTTTGATGCGTGGAGCGAATTTTACGATAATGAGAAATGGCTTGAAGCATTCAGGGAAGAAAACGTATCCATCGATTTTTATACTACGAGAGCGCGCGCAGACGACGAGCTGTTCCCATGGGATTATATCGACTGTGGCGTCAATAAATCCCATCTTTTAAGAGAATGGCACAAAGCTCAGGCAGGCGTTGTTACAAAGAACTGTAAAGTTCAGTGTGCAGGCTGCGGTTCCGCCAGATTTGATTGCGGTATTTGTGTGAACAGATAGTTGGAGAGACGATTTGAAGATAAGAGTTAAGTTTTCCAAAGTCGGAGTTTTAAAGTATATAGGACATCTCGATCTTATGAGGTACTTTCAAAAAGCCTTCAGAAGGACCGATATTAAGGTCAAGTATTCGGGTGGCTTTTCACCTCATATGATCATGAGTTTCGCCCAGGCGCTGGGTGTAGGCGTTGAAAGTCTCGGTGAATATTTCGATGTTGAGATTGAAGACGGCCAGGATGTTTCATGCATGAAAGACAAACTGAATGCAGAGATGGCGGAAGGTATAGAAGTCATCAATGTGACAGTTCTTCCCGAAAAAGCGCTTAATGCCATGGCCAGTGTCGCTGCTTCGGATTATGAGATTACGTTTACCGATGGCGTTAATCCCATCACCGAGAGCATGGTTGAAAAGTTCAAAGAAGCATCGGAAGTTCTTTATACAAAAAAAACAAAGTCCGGCGAAGCAACTTTTAATATCAAAGATTACGTTTTTGATGTACAATGTACTAAAGAGGGCGTATTTATGAAGGTGGATTCATCCTCCGCCGGAAATTTGAAACCTAAATTTCTTATAGAAAGCCTTTTGCAACTGGAAGATATTTGTGTTGACGACCATCCTTTTCACATTTTGCGAAAAGAGCTGTATTTGAGGACCCCGAATGGGGATTTGGAGCCGCTTGATCATGCATAAAGTTGTTGTTACAAGGTACAAAGATCTTATCGCCGCAATTGAGTATTCGAGTTCATTAAAGCCCGTGAGGATTTTCTTCTCCAAACAGTCGAAAGTCACTCTCGGAAGCATTTATATTGGAAGAGTTTCCAACATAAAACCCGAGCTCAATGCGGCGTTTGTTGAATTCACCAATGAATTTACCGGTTATCTCCCTTTGGATGAGTGTGAGATAAAGCTTAAAGAAGGGGATCTGATACCCGTCAGAGTGGTTAAAGAACCGGTCAAATCCAAACTTTATTCTCTTTCCACCAAATTGGAAATAGTTGGAGAATATTGCGTTGTTTCTTCCTCATCCGACACCGTTACATTCTCCAAACGACTTTCTGCGGATGACGTTAAACTTTTCAAAAAAGCATTTTCAAAAGTTCCCGAGCTTGAATCGGCTTACGGTGCCATCATTCGTACAAATGCCAGTCCGGATAATATGGATGCGCTGATATCGGAATATATCGAGTTCGATAAACGTCTTAAAAATATAGATCAGTACAAAGAAAACAGAACGCTTTACACATGTCTTTATTATGAAAATCCCGGTTTTGTCAAATCATTGACAGATCTTAGGGAAGATTCATTTAACGAGATCATATGCGAAGATCTTGAACTTTATGATTTCGTACGAGTCGTTTTTCCCGGTAAGGTTCGACTTCATACGGATGAAAGGATATCTTTGTCGTCGCTGTATTCGACCAAACGATCCATAGAACTTGCCACACAAAAGAAAGTCAATCTTAAATCCGGCGGTTATATTGTTATCGAACCTACCGAGACAATGACGGTAATTGATGTCAATTCGGGTAAGTTCTCCAACAAAAAAGAATCCAAGGAAGAGATGATCAGGCATATAAACAAAGAAGCAGCGACAGAAGTTGCCTATCAGCTTAAACTGCGAAATATTTCGGGAATGATACTTGTTGATTTTATCAATTTTGAAGATAAAAGAGACGAAAACGATCTTATTGAATATTTCAAGATGCTTGTAAAAGATGATAATTGCAAGGTCACCATTTACGGATTTACAAGATTGAAACTTTTGGAAATTTCGAGACAGAAGATCAGGGGCTCGGTTTACGATTATTTGTCTTGACAAGTCTTTACATAGTTGCTATTATGTTTGAGTATGCCGCTTAGTGTGGTCTAAGTATGTTGTCAAAACATCACCGAAGCTAGCGAGAAAAATCCTTTCGGGGATTTAGATAGGAGGATAAGATATGTACGCTATAATTGCAACCGGCGGAAAGCAGTATAAGGTTTCCGAGGGCGACATTATCCGTGTTGAGAAGCTTGATGCAGAAGCAGGCAGCGAAGTTGTTTTTGATAAAGTAGTTGCTGTTTCCGACAAGGAACTTAAAGTCGCTAAAGACGTAGAAGGCGCTACCGTATCCGCTACTGTTATGGAACAGGGTCGTGGTAAGAAGGTTATCGTTTACAAGTATAAGAGAAAATCCGGATACCACAAGAAGAACGGACACAGACAAGCATACACACAGGTTAAGATTGACAAGATCAACGCATAATAAAGGTGTGATATGACAGAGATTTCTTTTTACAAAGATTCCGAAGATCAATTCACAGGTTTTAAATGCACGGGCCACTCGGGATATGCCGATGAAGGCAGTGATATCGTGTGTGCCGCAGTATCTATGCTCACATTTAACTTTGTCAATTCCGTCGAGAAACTCCTCGGAGTCAAGGTATATGTTGAGCAGCGTGAAGCAGATGCGTATTTGGACGTATCGATCGAAGCTTATCAAAGAGGCGATGTACAATTGTTGTTCAGATCGCTTAAGCTTGGACTTGAAGAAATCGAGAAGAACTATAAGAAGTATTTAAGACTGACAAAATAGGAGGTGTAAACCATGATGAAATTGAACCTTCAATTTTTCGCTCATAAAAAGGGTGTTGGTTCTACCAAGAACGGTAGAGATTCCGAATCCAAGAGATTAGGTGCGAAGAGAGCTGACGGACAGTTCGTTAAAGCCGGAAACATCATTTTCAGAC
>JAEEGG010012722.1_pt1 | contig 18098 bp, 16 predicted proteins | sample 9134161 | NCBI WGS metagenome assembly JAEEGG01 (sample SAMN16246543, study PRJNA631951) | gut metagenome | biome: gut microbiome; feature: rumen; material: CR-attached | host: Bos | place: Iran: Karaj | collected 2018-10 | reverse complement strand
CAGGAATAACAGGGTGATGATTAGCAGCACCATGGTAGGCAGGAACTGGAACGGCCAAACAAACGATATGATATAGATGAACATAGTCATATGGAATTACATGCAGGGTTATACAATTTCACGACGTTTTTCTATCACTGAGGCTTCACAAGGAATGAACACCCAGACGGTGGTTCCCTTACCGTATTCAGACTGTAGCTCAATGGTACCACCCATCTGCTGAACCAGTGCCTGGACAATTGGCAGGTCAAGACCTGTTCCACATACACCGTCTTGCTCGTCACGAACAAAGCGTTCGAAGGCGTGAGGCAGCGTCTTTTCGTCAATACCGCGTCCTGTGTCCTCAATGCTGATAGCCAGCTCGCCATGCCGGTATTCATACTTCGTACGGATGGTACCTTTCTCGGTATAGCTCACCGAGACGGAACACAAGCGCTCGATAATCTTGCCGACATTTTCCAGATCGATGGAGACGAGCAGCCGTTCATAAGGATTCTCGACGACGACCTTCACCTCGGGATTCACGTTGACCAATCCCATCTGGCACCAGCTCTCAAAGAGCATCGCAAAGTCGGCCTCTTCCTTCTTGAACTCAATCATGTTGGCATCCAGTCGCGACAGGAAGAGGATGTCGTTCACCAGCTGTAACAGTGAATTCGAGTTCTGGCGTATCTCGTTGACAAACAATGGCTCGTCGGCCTCGTCGTGCTCGCTCTCGAAGAGTTCTGCAAAACCAATTACCGTGTTCAGCGGCGTACGGATCTCGTAACTCATGTTCGTCAGGAAAGCCTGCTTCAGCAATTCCGTCTCCTGGGCTTTCTGCGACTCAATGGCCAGCTGACGCTCGGTCTCCACCATTTGCGTCATGTTACGACACATGCCGAAATAGCGTTCCACCTGCCCTTCTGCGTTCAACAGCGGAATCATGTTAAACTGCAACCACACCGGACGGCGCTGCTCGTCGCGTATCTCCGTTTCTATCAGGAGATTTACGGGACGGGCCGTTCCGTGGTCCATACGGTTCAGCGCACTGGAGATGGCACGACGGAAACGAGGAGTACCCAAACGGATGCAGCGCAACTGCGAGAGATACAACTGCGTCTCGTTCAGGTTGTCCGACAGTTCCAGCGTAAACTTCGACGGGACATAGTTCACCAGGCGTACTTCCGATACACGCAGGGCATAGTTCACGTTCGAGATATACCTCTTGATGTTCTTTGTCATCTCGCTGAGCCGTTTGAATCCCTCCTGCTGATGATGGAACGACTCCACCATCTCCGTCACGTTACGGCCTGCCATATAGACGCCTTCCAGTTCACCTTTTTCATTACGGATGGGATTGATAGTCGACTCATAATACATCTTGCCGTGCAGTCCCAGTTCCTCCGTTTTGTAAACGGGATCTATAAACTGGTCGAAATCGATTATCGACGACGTCCTGGTATTGTCCATCTGGTGAATATCGACACCACTGTAGAAAGGATTGTTCTCCAGCAGGAAACCTTCGCGGATGGCGGTCTCAGGGTCTTTCACACCAAACTGCTGACAAGCCTTCTCGTTGATGCCTGTCAAGACACCGTACTTGTCGTAATACACCATGTCCACCAGCGACGATTCAAACACCGTCTGGTAACGCAACATCAGCTTGTTCACCTTCTCGCGGCGCGTCTCTATGTCGCTCACGTCATGAAGGATGAAGAGCAGGTCCTCAACTTCCTTGCGGTTCTTGCGACGGGCTATGGATACGAAGAAATTGTAGATGCGCTGCGAACCGTCCTCCTTTTGAAGTCCTCTTACCCTGACCTTGCCGGAAGGCAGACGTCCCTCACCGATGGCAAAAACCATTTTACGGACTTCTTCAATATCTTCACGTTCGAAAAGACTGGCAAATTCTATCGGGTCATAGTCCTTTGAGAATCCACCGCCTTTCTCGATAAAGATACAATGGCGGCGACGCATGTTATAGAAACACAATCGCAAACCACTCGTCTGCAATACCAGTGACAGACGTCCGTACTGGCTCAGACCCTGCATCTTCGCATCCTGTTCACGGTAGTGATACACGAAGTTATAGAACAGCAGCAGGAAGAACCCTATGAGGAATGCAGCCGTGGAATAGGCTGTCATGTGCACAAAGTCGAAGAGGCGTTCTATATTCTTCAAATCAACCTGGGCCATAAGTGGCAACGATACTGTCAGCATCAATGTGGAAAGTGATGCTCGACAGACGGTATTTTTACTGCGTTTTAGGTTCATCTTTTCGTTAAGGGGACAGTAATAAACATGAATATTGCCCACAAAGATAGGCAAAAATAACACAATAACCAAATTTTTTACCAAAATATTTTGTATTTTGCTCACTTATTCGTAACTTTGAGCCCAAGAAACTCAAAACAATACATTTATGATAGACGTAAAAGCAACATTAGCCGCTGCTGAAGAGCGCATGGAAATGGCAGCAATGTTCCTCGAGGAAGAACTGAACCGCGTACGCGCAGGACGTGCCAACGTGGCCATCCTCAGCGGTGTCAGAGTAGAGTCCTACGGACAAAAGGTTCCCCTCAACCAAGTAGCCAACGTGTCCACACCCGATGCCCGCACCATCGCCATCAAGCCTTGGGACAAGAAACAGATTCGCGACATCGAGAAAGCCATCATGGACAGCGATGTGGGTATCACCCCCGAAAACAATGGTGAAATCATCCGTCTGGGTATCCCCCAGCCCACCGAAGAGCGCCGTCGCGACCTGGTGAAGCAGTGCAACAAGATTGCCGAGAAGGCCAAGGTCGAGGTTCGCAACGTTCGTGGCGACATCAAGGAAAAGCTGAAGAAAGCCATCAAGGACGGTCTTTCCGAGGATAACGAGAAGGATGCCGAGCTCGATCTTCAGAAGCTGCACGACAAGTACATCAAGAAACTTGACGAGCTGATGGAGGCCAAGAACAAGGAAATCATGACTGTTTAATTGACAATTGATAATTGATAATTGATAATTGACAGTTGAAGGGACTCGTCATTAAAAATACAGGAAGCTGGTACACCGTCCTTACGGACGATGGCCAGCTACTTGATTGTAAGGTGAAGGGTAATTTCCGCATCAAGGGAATACGCTCTACCAATCCTGTGGCAGTAGGCGACTGCGTCAATGTCAGTGACGGCTGCTGGATCACGGAAATCGAGGACCGTCGCAACTACATCATCCGCAAGAGCATCAACCTCTCCAAGCAAAGCCATATCCTCGCTGCCAATGTCGATCAAGCTTTGCTCGTCATCACCGTCAGCCGCCCTGAGACCTCTACCACCTTCATCGACCGTTTCCTGGCATCGGCAGAGGCCTATCGCGTGCCCGTGATACTTATTTTTAATAAGACCGACCTGCTCTCCGACGACGAGCTACACTATCAGCAGATGATGATTCAGCTCTACGAGACCATTGGCTACGAGTGTCACGCCATCTCCGCACAGACGGGCGAAGGCGTCGAAGCCCTGCGGCCCCTGCTCGAAGGCAAGATCACGCTCCTCAGCGGCAACTCAGGTGTCGGCAAATCGACGCTTATCAATCGCCTCGTCCCTCACGCCAACCAGCGCGTGGCCGACATCAGCGAAGCCCACCAGACAGGCACCCACACCACCACCTTCTCCGAAATGATTCCCCTCGGTCCTTGTCCGGTGGTCGGCGGTTCCGCTGCCGACACACCCTCCGCCAACAGCACCTGGCTCATCGACACCCCAGGCATCAAAGGCTTCGGCACCTTCGACATGGAACGTGAGGAGCTCACCAGCTATTTCCGCGAAATCTTCGAATTCTCCAAGCAGTGCCGCTTCTCCGACTGCACCCACACCCACGAACCTGGTTGTGCCGTCCTCAAAGCCGTCGAGGACCACTTCATCGCCCAAAGCCGTTACCAGAGCTATCTCTCAATGCTCGACGACAAGGACGAAAACAAATACCGTGAGGCCTACTAACCTCCGCGCTTAGCGCGCACGCCCAGAAAACAGCGCAAACGACTTCCTTACTGCAAGCGACGGGAGGCATTGTAGTATGCCTGATAGGAACTGAAGCCCGACTCCTGAGCGGCAAGGTCCTTCGTGGCGGTTTTGTTCTGCTGCATATACCGCTCGTAATGGTCCAGACGCAGGCGGTTGACGTAGTTGAAGAACCCTCCGAAGCGTTCCTTGAAGGTTCGCGATACGTAGGTGCGGTTGGTGGCGCAGTATTCCACGACTTGGTCAATCTTCAGGTGGGGATTCAGATAGCCTTTCTGCTGGTCGACATACTCCTCAATCTTCTTGGCAATCTCATTCATGCGTTCCTCCATGAGTACGTGTTCGCGAACTTCCGTCTCGGCATCGGCCTCCGTTTCGTCATCGATGTTCTCTGACAGGATGACCCTGCGGCGCCAGACGGGCATGACCGTCAGCAGCAGGATGACGTTGAACACCGACAGGGGCAGCAGCATGCAGGCCAGCACCGTGGGATTGTCGGTGAGGAATGCAGGCCACAGGAAGGGCGTCAGGAATACTGGCGAGAGCCACACGCGCTGGGCATAGGCCAGCGGGAAGTCGTCGTGATTGGAGTAGTTGTCGTCGCGGGCCTCGGCAATGCATCCCCACACCTTCCACATGGAAAAGAGGCAGTAGGGGATGGACAGCAGGCTGACGGCCAGCACAATCCACTGCTGCATCTCGATGCCTTTGGCACTGAGCACCTCGCCCGGCACCCATGCATTGATGACGAGCGGCGTCATGGCAATGATGATGAATATGGCAAAGACCCAGCTGATGTTCTTCCATCGGCTCCGCTGCTTCACGGTGCCGAAGAACATGAACATGAGCACACCGCAATAGAAATAATAGGTGGCAGGAAAGTACGACTTAGCCAGCAGCCATGCCGACGGACTGGTGGGGTCGAAAACGTATGGCAACAGCAATGTGGCCATTGAATAGATAATGATTTGCAGCTTTCTGTCGGGCCAGATATAGGCTCTGTTCTTCTTGGGCTGCTGACAGGTATGGAATGCCCTCATGGCTGAAAACAACCAGCAGGTAACGATGTAAACCGTCATCGAAACGCCATACCAATAATATGTATTGTCAATCATTGATGTGTTGGATTAATTTATATTTTCGCTGCAAAATTACAAATAATCCGTAAAATAAACATCAAAATCAGTCAATTTTTACCGATTTATATATTTATTGCTTGATTTTTATCTATCGTTTGGGGGGAAAGGTGTAATTTTGCCACCAAATTCAACGAGTGTATAATTTACCATTAAAAATTAATTAAATAATAATGTATTAGTTATGAAAAAGTTAACTATGATGCTGCTGACGCTGATGTCAGTAATGATGTTTTCATGTAAGGACAAGGACCTGTACGATCCCAACGCACCGAAGCCAGGAGAGGAACAGAAAGTGGCCAACACCTTCGACTTCTCAACCGTTCAGAATGTAATGCTGACTGTGGACTACTCGGCATTCAACACCCATGGACCGGTATTCTTCAGTATTTATCATGAGAATCCCTTCGTAGGTGAAGGTGAGGACGAACACCTGAACGAGAACATCAAACCCATTTACGAGGACTATACGGACAAGAACGGACGTTTCAGCCAGGCCGTCGAACTGCCTGCTTACGCCAAGCATCTGTATGTGGTGACGGGTAATTTCTTTGTGACCGAACAGCTGATGGAAACTGACGTACAGAATGGTGCCGCCAGGGCCGCAGCCACGTCTGCCGGCACTCGCGCTGCCCGCCGTGCTGTCACACGCAGAGGAGCACAGACCAACGATGTTTCAAGAATGCCACAGCTCTCGTACAACGTCGACGACAACGGTAATAAGATCGGCGAGCGCATCTATAAGGACTGGCAGACCCCCCTTGGCACTTGGGATGACAGGAGCGGAGCTCCCAGCTACCTCATTGACAAGAGCAAGGTTGACAAAAAGCTCATCTTCAGCGACGAGGATATGGAAGGCTTGTATGCTACCGTGAGTCAGGTGCTGAATGCCAACAAGGCCTGCAGAAAGACCTACCGCGACCACGAGGATCTGACGCTGGGCGTGGCCTCAGAGGTGACAATCACCATGCTTGGAGGCAGCACCTGCTGGAACAGTTCGCTGGGATACTACTATTATCAGGCTGGCGAGGAGCCCACCAAGCAGGAAGACCTGAACATCATCATGCTGTTCCCCAACACACAGGACGGCAACTGGGCGAGATTCGACAGCCGCAAAAACGACTATAACGGCAACATCGGCGTCAATCGCGGCGATGCCATTCAACTGATGTACTATCCCAACATTGCCGAAGGCAGCTTGGAAGGAGGTACCAACATATTCCCTGCTAACATCAAGATTGGTTTCATCCTGAAGAGCCACGGATGGGGCATGCAGGGCACGGACTACGTCATCAAGGGATTCGCGGACAACGACCGAAAGTATAACGTGTGGGGCGCATCAACACCAGGATTGTCATACTGCAAGGTACCCGCAGGATTTGAGAACAAGAAGTCGCCTTACCAGTATCCCAACCCCAATGGCGACAGCCGCTCGGCGAAGTTTGCCTACAACACCACCAATGGAGACAAGTATGCCATCGTCTCCTTCGAGGATGCCTGCAACGACGAGGACTACGACGACGTGGTCTTCGCACTCAAGCCCGTCAATGCCTTCAAGCCACTGCCCGAGATTGAATCCGACCGCGTCGTCACCGAGGGTGTCTATGCCTTCGAGGACCTGTGGCCTGCCCAGGGCGACTACGATATGAACGACGTGGTGGTCGACTTCAAGCACGAGCGTGAAATGACGCGCACCAATACCCTCACAGATTTCAAGACCATTTTTCAGACGTTCTACCTCACCACCTATCAGAACTATGTCACACTGACCAGCGGACTGGCCCTGAAGCTGGACACCAAGAAAAAGCCCACCAGCATCGTGATGAGAAAGATTGCAAGCGGCTCAGACGACAACGCGCAAGTGACGTTTGAAAATGACGGTAGCATCTATTACCTCACCAACGACGTGAAGGCAGAACTCGGAACGACATACATTTTGGAGCTCTACTACAAAGATGGAGCGAAGAACGAAGAACTGGCGTCCGTAGAGCCTTTCATCTTCCGCAAGGAGGCTAACGATCAGGAGTGGGAGGTACACATCCCCTACGAGGCACCGACTCCCAAGATGGACTTCAAATATTTTGGCACAGGCGACGATGCCTCGAAGCCGAGCAACGACATCTTCTTTGTCCGTAGCGGCAACTATCCCTTTGCGTTCTATCTCGCTGGCGTAAACATCGATGCCTTCAAGAACACCATCCTGCTCAGAGAGAATGAGAGCATTATGATTGACAATCTCTATCCCGACTTCCTCGAATGGAGCACGTCGAAGGGCACCCAAAAAGCACAATGGTATCTCTCACCCGCAAGGTGATGATATAATTAGGGTTAGGTTTTAAACTGTTATTTCGCCACTGCCGTAGCAACGGTGGTGGCGATTGTCGTAAACGACGCAGAACTGACCTGGGGCGACACCATGAATGGGTGCATCGGCATGTACCATATAACGACCTTCACCCAAACTCTCCAATTTGGCAGGCAGATATTCGGGCGTGTGACGAATCTTCAGCGTGATATCCATTGGGGGCAGTTGTCCGTTGATGCTATGAAAGTCCATGATGGGAAAATCCTGCTTGTAGGCTGTCGCAGGGTCGTAGCCGTGAGACACGTAGATGATGTTCTGGTCGATGTCTTTCTTGATGACGAACCAAGGACCGCCTCCCAATCCCATACCCTTGCGCTGACCGATGGTGTGGAACCAGTGGCCTTTGTGCTTACCGATTTTCTTGCCCGTTTCCAGTTCAATTACGTCGCCAGGCAATTCGTCTAAATAGCGGCGCAGATAGTCGTTGTAATTGATTTTCCCCAAGAAACAGATGCCCTGCGAGTCCTTACGCTTGGCGTTGACCAAGTGTTCGCGCTCGGCTATCACGCGTACCTCGTCCTTCATCATGTGACCAATAGGGAACAAGGCCTTCGCCAACTGCCAGTCGTAAATCTGAGCAAGGAAGTCCGTCTGGTCCTTCACGGGGTCAGGACTGGTGCAGAGCCATTTTCTATCCTCTGCGTCACTCTCCGTCGTGGCATAATGCCCTGTGGCGATGAGGTCGTAGTCGTGACCGCATTTCTCGTGGAAGGCTCCGAACTTAATCAGTCGGTTGCACATCACGTCAGGGTTCGGCGTCATGCCCGCGCGTACCTTATTCATCGTGTACGTCGTCACCTGGTCCCAATATTCCTTGTGGCAGTCAATGACCTCCAATTTGCAACCATATTTGTGCGACACGGCTGTGGCCATCTCCAAATCCTCTTCGCTGGAGCAGTCCCACTCCTCTTCCTCCTCAGGACCTATCTTGATGTAAAAACAGTCCGGATGCAGGCCCTGGCGCACCAGTTCGTAGAGCACCACGCTCGAATCGACACCGCCCGAAAGCAGCACAGCGATACGCTTGTTTTCTATCTCTTTGACGTTCATGGGTGCAAAGGTACGAAAAGTTCATAGTTCATAGTTCATAGTTCATAGTTAAAGATACTTAAATGTTAGTGTAAATCCATTGTCGGATGAAAAATAGTTCATATCTTTGCGATATCAAATTGATATCATCATGAATATTAAACATTAAAATTATGGAAACAAAAGAATTTGCATTCAAAGGTTGGGTGATGAACGGATTCCTGATGTTGCTTGTCAACTTCCTGATTCTGGTATTGTCAATCGTAACGATTGTTTTCAGCATTATCCTGCTCGAGGAGTCAGACGGTGGCGATGGTGGATGGCTGCTGGGTGGCGGCATCCTGCTGCTCGTTATCAACATCTTCATGTGGTGTGGCCACATGATGCTCGAACCCAACGAGGCTCGCGTAGCTACATGGTTTGGCAAGTATGACGGCACGTTCTCGAAGACAGGTTTCTTCTGGATCAATCCCCTTTATAGCACCAAAAAGGTCAGCCTCCGCGCACGTAACCTCGACGCAGAGCCCATCAAGGTGAACGACAAGACGGGTAATCCCGTGATGATCGGTCTGGTGTTGGTGTGGAAACTGAAGGATACGTATAAGGCCCTGTTCGAGGTGGATACGCAGACGATGGCTTCTGCCCCCAATTCCGTGGGTACCGATATGCGCTCCATCATGAATGCCCTCGAGCGCTTCGTGCGTGTGCAGAGCGATGCTGCCCTGCGTCAGGTGGCTGGGCAGTATGCCTACGACGACGAGGATAAGACAACGGTGAGCACCGATTGTCAGAGCGACAATCTCACCCTGCGTGGTGGTGGTGACGAGATCAACGACCAACTGGAAGAAAAGCTGAACGAGCGTCTGGCTCTGGCAGGCATCGAGGTGGTCGAGGCCCGCATCAACTATCTGGCTTACGCTCCAGAAATTGCTGCTGTCATGCTGCGTCGCCAGCAGGCTTCAGCTATCATCACCGCCCGCGAGAAGATTGTCGAGGGTGCAGTTTCGATGGTTAAGATGGCTCTCGACAAACTCTCTAACGAGGATGTCGTAGAGTTAGACGACGATAAAAAGGCCGCAATGGTCAGCAATCTGTTGGTAGTACTTTGTGGCGACGACTCAGCCCAGCCCGTAGTAAACACAGGAACGCTGAACCATTAAACTTGTCTGATGGAAAATGGCCAATGTAGAAAGAAGGGAAGTGTAAGACGTTATGGCTGAGAAAACAACCAAAAGTTTCATCTTGCGCGTGGATGCGGAAACGATGAACGCAATTGAGGCCTGGGCTGCGGACGAGTTCCGCAGCACCAATGGCCAACTGCAGTGGATCATCACCGAGGCCCTCCGCAAAGCCAAGCGCCTGCCAAAGAAGAAAAACCTGTAACCCTGTAAACTTGGGATTTATTCAACGACCACCTTGCGACCTTGATGGATGTAAAGGCCGGGATGGGTGGGACGGCCCTGCAGGCGACGACCATCGAGACGGTACCAGTCGCTGGCAGGACGGTCATCTGTGGTGATGGTGCGGATGCCGGAAGTATTGAACAGCGCATTGATTGTCAGCGACTTACACGACGGCATCGTGAAGATATGTTGTGCTCCGTCTATTTCAGTGGTTGACGTGGAGTTATTGTTATCCACTTGCACTATCGACCACCCCACGACAGGCTGCTGTCCGCCCTCGGCACGCAGGGTCACCTGACGTCCGGCATAGTATTTTCCATCGAAGACAGGTTGCGTCAGTGGGATGTCGTTGATGCTAATGGTGACGTCCGCAAGTTTGTCGGAATCCACATCTTTGTTGACGGTCAGCACGGTGGGCGTGCCCTCGTTGTAGAAACTGGCCAGCTGATAGATGAAATAGGCCGTACGTGCTGCCAGCCAATTGCGGGCGCCCTTCAGTTCGTTGTCGTAATTGATCCAGCCGTTCACTGCCTGCTTGTGATAGGGAAACTCCTGACGAATCATATCGACCATAGGGTCCCAAATGGCACGGATGCCGCGCTCGTTGAGGAAATCGCCCATATAGACTGCCGCACGGTCGAGGAACATGCGACGGAAATCGCTGATGGCCATCAGTCGACGGAACAGGCGTGTCTCGTCGCTGCCATTGGCCCAGTTGGCGCTGGCATCATAGTTGTGGTCATTGATCCATGCAACGGTGTTGTAATCGGCAGCATGACCATAGAGCCCCAGTCCGAAGTCGGTATCCTTGGCAATAAAGCGCCAACGTCCGCCTTCCTTACGCGGTCGCCACATGACGATGTTGTTGCCAGGGAAGTCGCGATTGCTGTAGTAGAGGTTCATCAGCAACAGGTTGGCAAACTCCTCACAATCCATCCATTGCTCATAGTCCGCCAGCGTGTGTCCCGTCTCCTGATAGAATGCCTTGAAACGGTTCCAATGTTCCCAGTCGCCCTCCTTCAGCTCGTACCAGTTCTCTATCATGTCAATATCCTCGAGCTTGTCGTAGTGGGTATAGATGTTGTCCTCGTTCGAGCGCTCGCGGATGTTGAGAATGCCTTTATAAACGCCATTTTTGAAGATGATAACAGGACGCCACGCCTGCCAGTCGAGGTCGACGTGCTGACCCATGGTGCGTTGGATGACGGCATCGCGCATCAGGAGATAGTCGAAATCGTTGCCGGCATTGCGCAACACCAGCGACTTGAACTCCGTATCGCCAGGACGTTGGTCAGGGAAGAACTCGTAGGCCAAACGTTTCTCGCCAAAGCGTTTGTGGGCATAGACGGCCAATGACTTCAGTTTGGAACTGCGCGACGCACCACCCTGAACGCGCGTCTCGCCCAACTGATTGAGTTTGCAGTCGCTATTGGGCGTCTCGAAGTATTCGATGTTGACAGGACGGCGCCAGTCGTTGCGGTTCTCCGACGAATTGTTGCTGATGATGCCCAGCTTCGAATCGTACCAATAGCGTTGGTCGGTGACCAGCGAGACAACAGGCAACGTCATGTCGCGACCCAAGAAAATGAACGACTGCGTAACACTGCGAGGCGACAGGTAGCCCTCACAGAAAGCTTTCGCACGCACCGTGGTGGTCTTGCGGATAGTGATGGGAGAGGTGTATTGCGGACTGTTGGCAGTAGGTTCGCTACCGTCGAGGGTATAGTGCACCACGGTGCTCTTAGGAGAATCGTCGGCAGGCGACAACTGCAACTGAATGGTAGCACCACTGGTCAGCACCCTACCCTGTTCGCTGAACACGGGTGCGCCCAGCAATTGTTTCTTCGTACACAGCACGCCACAGTTGGCAGCACCTGGCGTGGGCTCATACTGGTAGCCCCACGAATCGTCCGTCTCCGTCTTCACGCCTAACGAGATATTGGGCGCTGGCTGCTTCTCTATGTTTTCACGCTTGTCGTCCACCTCACCGTTGAAGAACAGATAGACACTGCCACCCTTGCCAGAGTCCAAGCGGAAGTCGGTATGTAGCCTCTTGCCAACTTTGTCGGCAAAGACTACTACAAAGCCGTGAGAGTCTATCGTCATCGGCGGCAACTGCCATGCGCTGGCGACATTTGCCTCCACTCCCAGCTTGTATTTGCCCAGATTGACTGGGGTGTCGCCACTATTGTATAGTTCTACCCACGAGTCAGGAAAATCGTTCAGGTCGTCCATCAGACAATCGATGTTCGACTGCATCAGCTCGTTGATCTTCAACTGTCCCTTCTGCTCGCCATACTCTGGCAAATGCTCAATTTTCAGATATATGCGCTTGACAACCAACGTGACGGCCTTGTCCGTCTGCAGGGCCACCTGCGTGACATTCTTACGCTTCTCAGCATCCAGTTCGACGTTGACGACAGTAGTGCCGGCAGTCATATAGTGCAGGTCATTGGCCGTCCCTTCCGGATACATCACCAAGCCCTGAACGGCACAGGTTGACGGCGCGCTCAGTTCGAACACTATCTCACTATAGTCCGACCAGTCCTCGCCACCAAGCCATGCCACCAGTCCTCCCCACACACTGGTATGATAGGTGATGCTACCATCAGCATTATGTGTCAACGACTCATTGCCGCCCCAGCAATAAGTGAATCGCGACGTAATATCCACCACGTCGTTGCTGTTTTGAGCCCGCATGGCGACTGCCGTTATCAGCAGCAATGCCAGAAATATCTTTCTCACTTTCATCATGGTTTTCTATTTTTTGAACTTGATATGCTCACCCATCAGCGAACAGAGGTAGGCTTCAAGGGCTGTATAGCCGTCTTTCGAGACGATGAGATTACGGTCGTCAGCATTCGACGGGTCGAGGCCGTGGTCGCGCTCCCAGTCGTCAGCCATTCCGTCGTGGTCGTTGTCCGTCACAGGCTGGACGTCAGCATACGTTGGCCACCCTTCCGTATCGGCAGGCGAATCGATAATGCCAGGCTTGTTGGCAGACCGTCCTTGATACCTAGGCTGACCGCTACGCACATCCTCTATGATACGACGCTCGACGGCATCACGACGGATGGTGCCAACCTTCGCCAACACATGTCTATAGGCATTTTTAGCACTTTCTACTTTAACGATATACCGCTGAAACCCAGTATTTTGCAATCGCTCGTGCAATCTTTGCTGTTCGATAGTAAATGGCGTCTTATTGCTGACGAGCGTCCAGTTGTCCTTTGCCTTTACGCCCTCCATCACGTTGCCGTCGAAGAACCAAACGGAGGGTGCCGTGAGCTGCTTACCCTTGCGGGCATTGCTCAGTTCGACGAACACATTATCCTCTGGATGCGCAGGCCCAGGCTTGTAGTAGTTGCCCACGAAGTAACACTCGTGGCTACTACCCTCCCCTGCCTCGTTTTCACCACCGTAGCAGGAATTCTGGCGACCCCAGTTGAAGTTCACGTTATTGACATATTCCAGGAAGACGTTCTTGTCGCCATTCGCATTCGAGGCTCCGTTGATGCGTGCCGAGCGACTGTCGTTATGTGCCAACAGGTTGTGGTGGAACGTCGCTGGCGAACCACCCCACTGGGCACCGTAGCCCCTGACGCCTTTCTTGTGGCCGGCATCGTGCAGACCCTCGTGGATGATACACCACTGCATCGTCGTATAGTGATTGTCATACATCGTCACGTTCTCCTCGCCGCTCCATCCGAAACAGCAGTGGTCGATGATGATGTTACGGGCGTTTTCAATGCCGATGGCACCACCCTCGATGAAGCAGCGCTTCTTGTAGGCCACATCCGTCTCACCGTCGTTTCGTGGCAGCTCCAGAACGCCCAGACGCGAACGGATGTTGCGGATGATGACATTCTCCGAACCGCCCAGATTCAGTTTGCCGCCTCGCAACAGGATGCCCTCACCAGGAGCCGTCTGACCCGCTATGGTGACATTCTTCAACTTGGCACGGATGGAACGTTCGTTCTTGCGCTGAGGATTGGGACCAATCTCTATCGTGCCACTCACGCGAAACACGATGGTGGCATTCTCACGTCCGGCATCCGTCAGTGCCCAGCGCAACGACCCCTCGCCACTGTCAGCCAGCGTCGTCACCTCCACCACCTTACCTCCACGACCGCCAGAGGCATACTTGCCGAAGCCCTCAGCCGTCGGAAACGCCAGCGTCTGTCCTCGCAAGGCCATCGCTACCGTCGCCACTATCATCGCCATCAGTATTCTCTTCATATCGCTTTATTACATATATTTTGTTAAAATACGCCACAAAGTTACGCATAATTCTCCAAAATTGATAATAAATGATTAATTTTGCAACATTATTTATAGAAACTATCAACAACAGACGATACAGATGACAATGAAAAAACACTTTATCTCAATGTTTTTCCTGCTGATAGCGGGATGGAGTTTCGCCGCTGCAAACGGTGAAGACGGCAGTCGCTTGTGGTTACGCATGGAAACGACGAACACCACGGCGAACGTAACGGGTGTCAAGGGAACGGCTATGACCGAGTTGCAAACCTACTGGCAGGGCGGCCCTGTAGTACTGAAACGGCAGAAGGGCATGGCCCGCGACGGCTACACCATCAAGAGTCAGGGTGCAACGACGGTGATAACGGCCAGCAACGATGCAGGGCTGCTCTATGGTGCCTACCACCTGCTGCGCCTGCAACAGACGGGACAGTCGTGCGACGGCCTCGACATCACAGAGAAGCCCTTCTACGACCTGCGCATCCTGAACCACTGGGACAACCCCAACGGCACCGTCGAACGCGGTTTTGCAGGACATAGCATCTTCGTGAATCCCAATCCAGAGCGTTTGCAGACGTATGCGCGTGCCAATGCCTCCGTGGGCATCAATGGCACCGTGCTGAACAACGTGAATGCCAAGCCTGAGGCACTGTCGACGGCAAGTCTGGAGCAGACGAAGGCCATTGCCGACCTGTTGCGTCCCTATGGCATCCGCGTGTATCTGTCCATCAATTTCGCTTCGCCCATCAAGGTGGGTGGACTGCCAACTGCCGACCCGCTCGACAAGAAGGTTGTCGCCTGGTGGAAGGAGAAGGTGAACGAGATCTACCGTCTGATTCCCGACTTCGGTGGTTTCCTCGTGAAGGCCAACTCCGAGGGCGAGCCTGGTCCGCAGGATTTCGGACGTACCCATGCCGACGGTGCCAACATGCTGGCCCGTGTATTGAAGCCCCATAAGGGCATCGTGATGTGGCGCGCCTTCGTGTATGCGCCCCAGAGCCCTGATCGTGCCAATCAGGCCTATCTGGAGTTCATGCCGCTGGACGGTCAGTTTGCCGACAATGTCATCATCCAGATTAAGAACGGCCCCATCGACTTCCAGCCGCGCGAGCCTTACAGCCCGTTGTTTACCGCCATGCAGAAGACGCAGATGATGGTGGAATTCCAGCTCACGCAGGAGTATCTGGGTGCTGCCAACCACCTGGTATATCTCGCCCCCATGTGGCAGGAGTTCTTCTCGTTTGTCAAGCCTGGCAGCCTCCGTGCGATGGCTGGTGTGGCCAATATCGGCGACGACACCAACTGGTGCGGTCACCACTTCGCTCAGGCCAACTGGTACGCCTTCGGACGTGCAGCATGGAATCCTGCGCTGACACCGAAGGAGATTGCCGACGAATGGCTCACGCAAACCTTCACCACCAATCCCCAGTTTGTTTCACCTGTGTCGCAACTCATGCTCGAGAGCCGCGAGGCATGCGTCGACTACATGATGCCGCTGGGCATTCACCACATCTTTGCCGGCACCCACCATTACGGACCAGAGCCGTGGTACGCTCCCAAGGGCGTGCGTGCCGACTGGACCCCACCCTACTACCACAAGGCCGACGCTGTCGGTATGGGCTTCGACCGCACCACGGCGGGTTCCGCCAATGTCAAGCAGTATCCTGAGGCACTCTGCCAGCTCTACAACGACATCAACACCTGTCCTGAGAACTTGCTCACCTGGTTCCACCACGTGCCTTGGGACTACAAGATGAAGAGCGGCCGTACGTTCTGGGACGAGCTCTGCCATAAGTACGACGACGGTGTCCACGAGGCGCGCCATTTCCTGGCCGTTTGGGACGCCATGCAGCCTTATGTCGATGCCCAGCGTTTCAGCGAGGTACAGCGCAAGCTCCGCATCCAGGCCCGCGACGCAGAATGGTGGCGCGACGCCTGTCTGCTCTACTTCCAGACATTCTCTCAGCGACCCATTCCGCAGGACGTGGAACATCCCGTCCACAACCTCGACGAGATGATGCAGTTCCGCATTCCCATCACGATGTACGAAAATCCCGCGTGCGGATACAACAAATAAAATGACATAAAGACCAAAACACCAAAAACGGGTCCACCATCACGATGGGCCCTTGAAGCACTTATCCGTCTCAAACTGCTCCAGCATGTCGATGATGTCGAGCAGCGTCTTGTCGTTCTTTTCTACAATCGTTGAGTAGCGCATTGCTTTGCAAGTATTTCCTGACACATTTTTTTGTTATACTCACGGATGGAAGGGTCGTCCAGGTTAAAACCTATACGGGTAAACTCGAACCCACTGAGGTCTCCCTCCTCCACAACTAGTTTCTCCACCATCTTTGTGGCATCCTTCAGATGCTCAGCCTCGATTTCGAATTCCTTCGAAAGCACAACGCATGTTTTAAGTCTAAATTTCATAATCGTTTAAAATTTGTAAGTTAATAAAAAAAGTTCTCTACTGCCAAGGCATAGCATCCTGCCTCAGCTTTTTCGATTGCAAAATTAAAAGTAGGGTGTCCCAAAACTCAGGACACCCTACTAAATTTTAATATCTTTTAAGAATAAATGCTATCTCAATTCAAGATGCAGGTCGAGAGCCAATTTTCTTGCCATTCTTGTCCCAGAAATAAATCCAGTTGCCAAGCCGACTGGTAAAGGTTTCGCCTGAAACAGACAATACCTCACCAACCGTATTGACGCTCAGTGCTTTCAGGACTTTCCCCTTGATATCATAAATCCTGTAGAACCCATGTTGCTTGCCGACAAAGAAATCCGTTCCCCATCCAACGACTTCCCCCACACTGCTACGCGAAAAGCCACCCAGCTTCTTTCCCTGAGTATCATAGACATAATGCCAATTCTTGTTTGATTCAATATATCCAATCTGGTTCTTCTGGGCAAAACCGTTATTTACCAAGAACACCGCCAACAAACAAATCAATAGTCTTTTCATCGATTGATACTTATGATGGGATATTATCATCATCCGTTTCCTTGGACTCTTCACTATCGGCAATAGCTTTCTGTGCCCTTAATTTCCTTAGCCTCTCCTCACAGGAGTTGATAGCACGGTCTATTGTCATTTTATTATAGTGCTTTATTACCTGAGGATTAATAAGCTCTTCTATCTTGGCATAGACATGTATGTAAACCTCTGCTTCATCCTTTTCAATGAAAAGCCTGGTTCCGTTCAGTTCCATATCAACACTATTAACCTCTTCCGTCTCATAATCACAGTTTATGTATCTTACTTCATAATTCCCGTTATTAAGAAACTCTTTCAGATTCTTCTTAAATAGCTCCAAAGCGTCAATCGTTTCCTGACGCATTTGGTCGCTGGTCTTTTTATTTTTCTTCGCCATAATCTTACAATTTTTACGTTTTAAATATCTTTGTTATTATTCGATTGTGACACGGTGCCTGTCCCTGGTGTCACATTTTTTTTACAACACTTCCCAATAGCCGCCCTTGTCGCCTCCTATGCGACGGATGCGATTATTCTTTTTCAACTTTTGGGTATTCTAATAGACGCCATCCTCTGTAATTCCACATACTTCAGCCAACTCCTTGTTTGTTATATAAGGGTTAGACTTCATTAATCTTACAATTTTCTCCGTAGTTTTCTCCGTAGTTTTCTCCGTAGTTTTCTCCGTAGTTTTCTTCGTAGTTTTCTCCGAACTTTTCTCCGAACCAGAACCATTTTTCTCCGAACCTATGGCATTTTTCTCCGTAGTAATCACCGTAGTTTTCTCCGTAGCGGGTTTTTTGAAACATTGGCAAACGCACAGATACTGTGATAGATGTTACTTCTTCAACGCTTCAAGCATAGCCATGCCCAACTCCGTCACAATCCATTCACCATCCTTGCGGCCACCCTTACGAGTTAAGATACCACTTGAC
>JAEEGG010012719.1_pt1 | contig 18100 bp, 18 predicted proteins | sample 9134161 | NCBI WGS metagenome assembly JAEEGG01 (sample SAMN16246543, study PRJNA631951) | gut metagenome | biome: gut microbiome; feature: rumen; material: CR-attached | host: Bos | place: Iran: Karaj | collected 2018-10 | reverse complement strand
GCCGTCTTTGATAAGTTCGGCAGCCGACTCAAAGATTGCACGTATCTGAGTTTCAGAAATTTCGGGATAAGTAACGCCCAGACGGACACCACGATGGCCCATCATCGGGTTCGACTCGTGCAGAGCCTCGCCACGTTTTGCAACGGCAGCAGCCGAAATGCCAAGAGCGGCAGCCAATTCAGCTTGTTTCTCAGCACCTTGCGGAACAAACTCGTGCAACGGTGGGTCGAGCAGACGGAAAGTTACTGACAGACCGTCCATAGCCAGCAGAGTGGCCTTCATATCCTTCTTCATGAATGGGAACAACTCGTCGAGAGCCTTGCGGCGTTCTTCGGCGTTGGCGCTCAAAATCATCTTGCGAAGCAGGAACAACGGCTCTTCAGAGTTCTTGCCGTAGAACATATGCTCGGTGCGGAACAGACCAATGCCCTCGGCGCCGAACTCGCGTGCAATGCGAGCGTCGTCCGGGTTGTCGGCGTTGGTGCGGACACCCATCTTGCGGTTTTTGTCGACCAGGCGCATAAACTCTTGGAAGCGCGGATTTTCCGAAGCGTCCATCAGTTTCAGTTCGCCCATATATGCGTTACCCTTGGTGCCGTTCAAAGTGAGTGTTGCGCCCTCTTTGAATTCGATGTCGGTACCAATGATTTTTGCAGTCTTGTTAGCAACGTCAACGTGCAGAGCACCTGCACCAACGATGCAGCATTTACCCCAGCCGCGGGCAACCAGAGCGGCGTGCGATGTCATACCACCACGTGCGGTGAGAACACCGTCGGCGGCGCGCATACCCTCAACGTCCTCAGGGTTGGTCTCCTCACGGACAAGAATAACCTTCTCGCCCTTCTTGTGCCATTCAACAGCGTCCTCAGCAGTGAAGACAACCTTACCAACGGCAGCACCAGGACCAGCAGGCAGACCTTTAACGATAGGTTTAACACGTTTCTCTTCCGATGGGTTCAGAATCGGGTGTAGCAACTCGTCGAGTTGAGTCGGGTCGACACGCAGAACTGCTGTCTTCTCGTCAATCAACTTCTCGTGAAGCATATCCATTGCCATATTCAGAGCAGCGGTACCGGTGCGTTTGCCGACGCGGCACTGAAGCATGAACAGTTTGCCTTCCTGAATAGTGAACTCGATGTCAAGCATATCGTGGAACGATTTCTCAAGAATGTTGCGGATTTCAACCAACTCTTTGTATGTTCCCGGCATAGCCTCCTGCATACTTTTCAGATGCTGGTTCTGCTCGTTCTTGGTCTCGTCGTTAAGCGGGTTCGGTGTGCGGATACCTGCAACAACGTCCTCGCCTTGAGCGTTGATAAGCCACTCGCCGTAGAAAAGGTTCTCGCCAGTTGCAGGGTTACGGGTGAAAGCAACGCCGGTAGCCGAAGTGTCGCCCATATTGCCGAACACCATCGACTGAACGTTAACGGCAGTACCCCAATCGTCAGGAATACCCTCGATGCGGCGGTACGAAACGGCTTTCTTACCGTTCCAACTCTTGAACACGGCTTTGATACCGCCCATCAATTGCTCTTTAGCATCGTCAGGGAACTCTTTGCCCAAAACAACTTTGATTTTCTTCTTGAACTCGTCGGCCAGGAATTTCAAATCGTTGGCGCTCAGGTCGGTATCTGAAGCGTAGCCTTTTTGTTTCTTGTAGTCGTCGAGCATATCGTCGAGTTGTTTGCGGATGTTGAAGTCCAAGCCTTCGGCCTTCTCCATAACAACGTCGGCATACATCATAATTAAACGGCGGTACGAGTCCCAAACAAAGCGCTCGTTGCCTGTTTTCTTGATAAGTCCGGGGATGGTTGCAGAGCAGACACCAATGTTGAGCACGGTGTCCATCATACCTGGCATTGAAGCGCGGGCACCAGAGCGGCACGAAACCAGAAGTGCGTTTTCAGGGTCGCCGTATTTCTTGCCCATAATGGCTTCAGTTTCAGCCATTGCTTTCCAAACATCAGCCTCAAGTTCGGCCGGAAGTTCGCAGTTATTCTCGTAATACTCAGTGCAGACCTCAGTTGTGATGGTGAAACCTGCGGGCACTGGCAGTCCCAAAAGACACATCTCAGCCAGGTTGGCACCCTTGCCACCCAGCAGGTTACGCATGTCTGCTTTTCCTTCGGCTTTCTTGTTGCCGAATGTGTAAACACGTTTTTTCGACATATTATTAATTATTTGATGATAAGATAAACTCTATAAACTGATAAAAGCAGCCGTTCAAAAGGGCTGCGCGTTATAATGAAAAAAGAATGCCGGCAAACTTTGTCGGCATTCTTATCCTGTAATTTCTAGTTCAACTGGAAGTTGATTGGCACTGTGTACGACACCTTCACAGGTTTTCCACGCTGAGAACCGGGTTTCCACTTTGGCAGGTTCTGCACAACGCGGATGGCCTCTTTATCAAGTGCGGGGTCAACACCACGAGCAATCTTCACATTCTCAACCTCACCACGCTGATTGATGACGAACGCAACGAAAACTTTTCCTGAAAGACCGTTTTCCTTTGCAATTTCAGGATACTTAACGTTATCGGCAATGTATTTGCGCAGAGCCAAATCGCCACCAGGAAATTCGGGCATGTTCTCCACGATCATGAAAACCGTTTCCTCTTCCTCTTCTTCCTCTTCTGCCATCTCAACGATGGTTACCTCAGTGTCTTGGTCAGCCTCAACGTCGGCAATGTCAAGTTCGTCGTCAATCTCAACATCGTCCTCAACAATGTTGATTACCTCGGCAATCTTCGGCACCTCCGGCGGTGGCGGCGGAGTTATCTCCTGCTGACGGGTGATTGGAATGATTTCCTCTTCGGGAACTATATCTTCAAGTTCACCGAAACCAGCGGTGTTCTTTTCATGAACTGTGTAACTGAATGCGCCAAGAACTGCGCACAAAGCAACCACGAATCCTATTTCGAGAAACAGTCCGCTATATCGTCTTAAATCGACTTTGGGGTTCTTTTTAAGTTCCATAGTTTTTGTTTTTATTTTCAGCCGCTAAAAGTAGTATTTCTAAAAAAAATAGCAAACAAAAATTTTAATCATTTTTTATTCACCAGCATTGGCGAAACCATCATTTTATAAACCAATGATTTTCAAAAAGAAATGCCGGCAAAACTGTCGGCATTTCTTTGATAATTAAATTCTGTATTACGGATTACAACAATCAGTTCAGTTTAAAGTAGATGGGCACCGTGTAATACACGCTAACCGGCTTGCCATGCTGCAATCCGGGGCTCCACTTCGGAAGGCTCTCTACCACACGGATAGACTCTTTGTCGAGCGATGATTCAACACCACGAACAATGCTCACATTCTCGACCTCGCCCCGTTTGTTGATTACAAACTGAACATAGACCTTTCCTTGAATGTTGTTTTCTCTTGCACTTACAGGATATTGCACATGTGAGGCAATGTATTTCTGCAGAGCAATGTCTCCACCCGGGAATTTCGGCATAACTTCAGCGGTATTGAAAGGAATGTCTTCTTCCTCCTCGTCTTCTTCAGGACGGAAAACAAATGCTACCGCCGTTTCCTGAGTGGCTTCAACATCTTCAACAGTAAAACCATCGTCGGGTTCGGTGTCCTCAATGATATGAATTACTTCGGCCACCTTGGGTACAGCCGGCGGCGGAACTACCTCTGGACGATGAGTAGTAACCGGAATAAGTTCCATCTCATCAATCACATCGGCCAAACTGCCAAAATCGGCAAGGTTTCTCTCCTGGACTGTGTAACTGAAAGCACCCAGCACGGCGCAAAAAGCGACAACGAGTCCAATCTCAAAGAACAATCCTGCGAATCGTCCTAAGTCTGCTTTGGGATTTTTTTTCGCTTCCATAACGATTGATTTTAAAGATTAGTCCTTAAAGGTAAGGATTATAATCTGAAAAAGCAAACCAAAAGACAAATTATTTCACGCTTTAAGCATAATTTTTCATATAGAAACGAGCAGTTGCCGAAATCCTGATCAATTAATATAGAAGGTAATAGGCACTGTGTACGACACGTTTACTGCTTTGCCGCCTTGTGAGCCGGGTTTCCATTTAGGCAGACTCTGAACCACACGGATGGCCTCTTTATCTAGTACTGGGTCAACACCCCTTGCTATCTGCGGATTTACAACATCACCATTTTTATCGATTATGAACTGGACAAAAACCTTGCCTTGAATTTTCTTTGCTTTGGCCTCCTCGGGATATTTAATGTTCAATGCTATGAATTTGCGCATTTCCGTATCGCCACCGGGGAATTCGGGCATATTCTCCACAATTAAGAACACTTCTTCCTCTCCATCAACCGATATTTCAACGGGAATAGTCTTCGACACCCGCGCAAGCACCTTCATCACTGTGCCGTTCTTCGACTCATATCGTATGCCTGGAGTCCATTTTGGCATGCTCTTTACTAAATCAACCACTTTTGCGTCGATTTCAGGGTTGACGCCCGTGACAAGTTTCACATTATCGGGTTCAACCATGCCGTCTTTGCCTATCACGAACTGCACAAAAACTTTCCCGGTTATGAATTTTGCCGCTTTTATACCTTGCATATTATCAACAAAATACTGTTTCATAGCCGATTCACCGCCAGGGAATTCGGGCATTATTTTAACTGATGTATAAATTGTGTTGTCGTCGTCGGTAATTGGTTGGTCAACAGCAGTGTCGCTGTCTTTTGGAACAACAATTTGCTGATTGTTCGAGGTTTGACACATTGCGCTATTCCATTGCAAGGCAATAATTACAAGCGCGGTTGTTTTTGCTAATTTGTTTAGTGGATTTTTCATAATAAGTAGTTTTAAGAAGTTTGCGATAATTGATTCAAATATATAAATAATTGATATTCGTTGTTATTTGTATCAGTGCAATTCTGATTACCTATAATTATGGGTTGCGTAAAAAAGGGCGCAAGCATCGCGCCCCTACAATTCTGTGATAATCTGTTTTGCAGAATGCCCCTATCGCAGTGCAAAATCGAACCAAAGGGGTTGTAATGATCTAACCGGTTTACCACGAATTTTGCCGGGTATCCAGTTGGGCATGCTCCTCACCACTCTGATGGCCTCTCGGTCCAAGGCTGTGCCGGCGCTGCGCAGAATATCTATATCTCCTATTTCACCGTTTTCGTTTATCACAAACACGACGTAAACCATTCCTGAAACCTTGTTTTTCTTGGCGTTCTTGGGATATTTGGTGTGCTTGAGCATATAATTGTGCAGAGCGTCCTCGCCGCCTGGAAACTCGGGAATCTCCTCAACAATTATGTAAATTTCGTCCTCAACTTCTTCCTCCTCACGCATTTTGACAATGGTCACTTCGGGTTGGTCAGCCTCAATATCCTCAATTTCAATGTCGTCAATATCAACATCATCCTCCACAATATTGATAACCTCGGCCACTTTTCTAATCTCCGGAGGTGGCGGTGTTGTTGCCTGCATTCGGGTGATTGGGATTATTTCCTCATCGGTAACCGCGGTTTCGAGTTTGCAGAAAACTGTTGGGGTTTTCTTGCCAACAGAGTAGTTTAAGGCGAAAAGCACGGCGCTTATCGCAACCACTAAACCCACTTCAAGGAACAAGCCACTGTAGCGAGTCAAATCGTATTTGGGATTCTTTTTAAGTTCCATAGCCTTTGTTTTTTTAGTTTGAAAGAAGATGCGCTAATTATTTAGTTTGAAGACAGATAATTCGCAACTACAACACAAAATGAATAGGCACAGTGACGCACACGTTTTTGGGAACCCACACTTTTTCGCCGTTAATTCTTGTGCTTTGCTCTCCGGGTTTCCACTTCGGCATATCCTTCACCACGCGGATGGCCTCGGCGTCGAGTAATGGATCGACGCCTCTTGCTATTCTGATGTTTGCAACATTGCCTTCCTTAGTGACTACAAACTGAACGAAAACAGTTCCCGACAGGCCTTTTGCCTTCGCTTCTTCGGGATATTTAATGTTTTCGGCTAACAATTTGCTCACAGCAAAAATATCGGAGGCACCAGGAAATTCGGGCATTTTCTCAACAAAGAAAAATATTTGGTTGTCGTCTTCGTCTAGAGTTTCAGGCATTTCGTTCACAATCGGCTGCTCATCGAGTTTGAAGTTGACGGAAACGGTGCTCGAAACACGGACATTTTTCCCCTTGTGCGAGCCAGGAATCCATTTTGGCAGACTTTTCACCACACGGATGGCCTCTGAATTAAGTGCGGGATTGTCGCTCTTGACAACCTCCGGCTCCTCAACATCTCCTTCTTTTCCAACAACAAATCGTACGAAAACCTTTCCCTGAATGCGTTTCATCTTTGCCGTTTCGGGGTATTTCAGATGATCAGCAATAAACTTGTACAGGGCTGGGTATCCGCCGGGAAACTCTGGCTTTTTGTCAACTTCAGTGTACACTTTATTGTCTTCCTTCTCCTCCGCTGGCGTTTTATAATAGGTGCTTTTCGATTTGCTGTCTAACGTGTAATCGTCATCGCTGTTCTCGGTTTGGCATACACCATTAATACTTTGCAACAGAATGATTACCAGTGCGGCCGGTTTTGCGAGTTTGTTTAGAGCGTTTTTCATAATAATTAAGTGTTTGAATGCTTCATTTGAATTCAACAGCAATAGTATGTGTGAATTTTACAGGTTTCCCGAACTGTTTGGCGGGTTCCCATTTTGGCATACTTTTAACCACGCGGATGGCTTCTTTATCAAGAGCCTGGTCAACACTACGAGCAATCTTCACATTCTCAACCTTGCCCTCCGCATTGATTACGAACTGAACGAAAACCTTCCTTGAAAGGCTGTCCTTCTTCGCATTTTCAGGGTACTTCAGGTTTTCTTCAATATACTTGGATAAACCAACTTCGCCGCCAGGGAATTCGGGCATAACTATTCCCGCTCCAGCATTTTCTTTTGGCAATGTGGTGTTAGTTGGGGCATCGCCAGCCGCCAAATCATTGTTCTGTGCATAGCCCGTTGTGCAAAACGCGGCAAGCGTTACTAACGCAATTGTTTTAGCGAGATTGTTTAATGGATTTTTCATAGTTAGTAGTTTTTAGATGTTTGTGATAATTCGCTCAAATATACAAATAATTGATATTCGGTGCAATAAAAATTGCATTCGCACAAATCTGCGTTCAAAAAAAAGGACGCGATACTCGCGTCCCTACATAATGATTGTAAAATAATCTACCCCAAAATCTCCTCTGCCAGTGCTTTCAAATCGGTGCCTGCAAAGTTGCCCGAACTCAGGAACAGCAGAACACAATTCTTGCCGTCAATGGTTTTTAAATCGTTCAGCATCAGTGAAATGTCGCTGTAGGCTTTGAGCCCGTCTTTGGCAAAGGCCTTCTCAACCTGCTCAATGGTAATGCCAGGCAGGCCCTTCAATTCAATGGCGTGCGGGTTGAAATAGACGAGCGAGCGGTCGGCCAGGTCCATTGTGCCAGCGTACTGCTCAAGGAAGTTGCTGCTCAGGCTGCTGTAGGTGTGCAGTTCCATACAGGCCACAATCCGCTTGTCGGGGAACTGCTTGCGCACGGCGGCAATGGTGGCTTTGAGTTTCGACGGCGAGTGAGCGAAATCGGTGAACGACAGGCTCTCTTTGTTGCTGTAAATCAGTTGTAAACGCTTGTCGGCACCTTCGAACGCGGTCATTGCGCGGTAGAAATCGGCTTTTGTGACGCCCAGTTGCAGGCAGACCTGCATTGCACCTGCAATGTTCTGCAAGTTGTGCTCGCCAAACACCGACAGTCGGTACTTTTCGGCGCCATCGGTCAGGTAGGTGACGCCGTCCGTAATGGCGTAGGGGTGGGTGTTGTAGGGAAGTAGACGAATGTCGGGGCGGACCTTGGCGGCAATGGCGCGCAGGTTCTCATCGCCTTCGAAATAGACGAGCGAGCCCTGTGGCTCAATGAGTTGCGCAAACCGCTCGAACTGCCAGACGTAATCGGGGAATGTCTTGAAAACATTGATATGGTCCCACGCAATGCCCGTTATCAGGGCGATATTGGGTTTGTAAAGGTGGAATTTCGGTCGCGGGTCGATAGGCGACGTCAGATACTCGTCGCCTTCAAAAACAGCCACTTGCGCATCGTTGCTCAAACCAACCATCGTGTCGAAACCCTTCACGCGGGCGCCCACCATATAGTCGAACTTTATGCCGACGGTTTTCAGCACGTGCATCACCATTGCCGTGGTGGTGGTTTTGCCGTGGCTTCCGCCGATAACCACCCGAGTCTTGTTTTCGGTCTGATTATAAAGGAATTCGGGGTACGAATAGATTTTCAAACCCAGTTCCTGCGCGCGCAGCAACTCGGGGTTGTCGGCCTTGGCGTGCATTCCCAGAACAACCGCGTCAATGTCGGCTGACAGTTTTTCAGGGAACCAGCCAGGCTGCTCGGGAAGCAGTCCGCAAGCCGCAAGCCGCGACTGTGACGGCTCAAAAATCTCATCGTCGGAACCTGTGACAGTTTCGCCTTTTGTGTGCAGCGCTATGGCCAGGTTGTGCATCGCGCTTCCGCCTATGGCAATGAAATGGTAGTGCATATCGTATGTTTTTTATCGTTTCGAAAATACTAAATCATACAGGCGGAATTTTCACAAACAACTTTTTTTATTAACCACGGAAATCACCGAAAACACGGAACTTTTTTAAGCAAAAAACGCAATTGAACAAGTCCAATTGCGTTTCTGCTTTCCGTGTTTTTCGTGTGTTCTGTGGTTGAAAATCAATTGCTGAAGAAGTTCCGCATACGCTCAAAGAAGTTTCGGTCGTTTTTGTCGGGTTTCGGTGTGAAACTGCTTGATTCTTTGAGTTTTTCAATGATTTTGGCTTCGTCGCGGGTGACGCTCTGCGGTGTCCAGACCTGAATGTTGACAAGCAGGTCGCCGCGGCCGTAGCCGTTGATTTCGGGGATTCCCTTTCCGCGCAGCCGCAGAATCTTGCCCGACTGCGTGCCAGGGTCGATTTTGATTTTCACCCGACCGTCAACCGTCGGAATCTCGGCTGTGGTGCCCAGAATGGCATCGGGCATCGAAAGGAACAGACTGTATATCAAATCATTGCCATCGCGAATAAGTTCGGGGTGTTCTTCTTCCTGAATCACAACCAGAAGGTCGCCGTTGATTCCGCCGTGGCGCGCCGCATTGCCTTTTCCGCTGACCGACAGTTGCATACCATCGGCCACGCCTGCAGGAATGTTGAGCGTCACAATGTCTTCTTTCTGCACAATTCCCTCGCCGCCGCAGTTGGTGCATCGGCGGGTGATTATGCGTCCGTCGCCGCCGCAGTTGGGGCAGACCGACGACTGCTGCATCTGTCCCAGAATGGTGTTGGTGATACGCGTCACAACGCCCGAGCCGTGGCAGGTTGAGCAGTTGCTGTACGAGTTTGAGTCGAAGGCGCCTGTGCCGCCACACTTGTCGCAGGCCACGTATTTGTTCACTTTTATCTTTTTGGTGACGCCGTTGGCAACCTCCGCCAGTGTCAGTTTCACCTTCACGCGCAGGTTCGAGCCCTTGTTCACTCGCGTCTGCGGACCGCCTCTGCGGCTTCCGCCGAAACCTCCGCCAAAGAAACTGCCAAAACTTCCGCCGCCGAAAATGTCGCCAAAGTGTGCAAAAATGTCATCCATCGACATTCCGCCGCCGCTGAAGCCGCTCGCGCCGCCCATTCCAGCGTGTCCGTATTGGTCGTAGCGCTGACGTTTCTGCGGGTCGCTCAAGACCTCGTAGGCTTCGGCCGCCTCTTTGAACTTCTCTTCGGCCGCCTTGTCGCCAGGATTCTTGTCGGGGTGGTATTTTATAGCCTGCTTGCGGTAAGCCTTCTTGATTTCCTCCGCCGTGGCGGTCTTTGGCACCTCAAGCACTTCGTAATAATCTCGTTTTTCGCTCATAGTCAATCCTTTTAGGTATCAGGTTTTAGTTATAAGTTGTAAGTTTTGAGTTTTAAGTTAATGTTTAGAAGGTGAGACGCTTCGCTGTTTAGAAGTTTAGGGGCTTTGCTGTTTGGATAACTAAACACTAAACTTCTCACCCTCTCAACTTTTATTCTCCCACCACAACTTTTGCGTAGCGAATCACCTTTGTATCAATCTTATAGCCTTTCTGAATCACGTCCACAACCTTGCCTTTCAGGTCTTCGGTGGGGGCGGGGATTTTGGTGATTGCCTCGTGCAGGTCGGTGTCGAAAACCTGATTCATTGCATCGATTTCGACAATGCCCTTGTTCTTTAAAAATTCTTGTATTTTGTTGTAAATCAGTACAACGCCTTCGCGGACGGCATCCACATCGGTTGCCTTCTGCATACTCTGCATTGCGCGCTCAAGGTCATCGAGCACTGGCAGCATACCCGACAAAGTGTCACCATTGACGGTTTTCAGCATATCGGAACGCTCCTTCAGAGTGCGTTTGCGGTAGTTGTCGAACTCCGCCGACAGCCGCAGATAGCGGTCTTTCTGCTCCTCGACCTGCGCCTTAAGTTCTTCTATTTCTTTGTCTTTTGCCTCGTCCTCCTTGCGTTGGCGGCGGTTCTTTTTCGATTTCTTCGAATCGTTGTCAGCATCTTCGGGTTCGGGTTGCGCGGTCTGCTCCGTCTCAACCTTCACTTCTTTTTCCTCTTGTTCTGTATTCTCCATATCAGTATGATTTATATTGTTTTACATATATTCAATACAATTTGGCACTCCCTTGCGGGAATGAACCGACAATGTGCCATACAAAATGCCGACCAAACGCAGTTTTGCGACAAAGTGGCAGAGTGGGTGGAAATTTAGGATTTATGAATTAGGATTTAGGATTTGGGCAATGTGTTTGGATAGTTGTGCCGATAGTCTCAAAATCACTTTTCTGCAGTTTGAATGATTTCTAATTTGTTACAATCAAATAAACTCTCTTTTAGATTCCGTTTTTCGGGAATTTTATTAGTATCGTTAACAGTACCATATTTATTAACCCCATTAACCCTGCCGTATTTATATATATACCTCTTATCACTTTCTTTTATATCAAAATATTTACTAACCTCAATAAAAAGATTATCTGCCATTTGTTTTATTCTACTACGCCATTCTTCAAAATCTTCACCATCTTTCATGTGTTTTTCATCATTTGGTGTCTTATCCCAAATATAATATATAAAAGCAGCACATGCGATGTCAAAATTATTGATATCTTCATACAATACCCCCCCCTCACTGTGCCAGTCACAAACGTGGTCACCAACATTATAGATAGATTTTACATTATCATAGAACAAATAATACTCAACCTCTATATATGGTCCAGGTACATATATGTCAATTATATTACATTTTAATTCTTCATTCCATAAGATTCCTACGTTATACTTTGATTTTGGAATAAACAACAATAACTTTTCAATCCAGTTTTTATTTTCCATATCCTATTATTTAATTTCTTCTATTCATTTCATATTGTTCATATTTTCAATGGTATAGAAAACTTTCTTCCCAAAGATAAAAACAAAATCAATCAGCAACATCGTCGCTAATACATAAATCCGAAAAGCCAGAACGGAATGGCTATTCTTAGGAATCTTCCTTCAGCGATTCAATAAACTCATTTAGTGTGAGCACAGTAAGTTTTGGGAAAGAAATGTTGCGAAGCACATCGAAATGCGAATCTTCCGACACAATGTAGGTAGCGTTTGTCGCGAAAGCGCAGTCAACAAACTTGTTGTCGTCGGGGTCGGAGGTGATAAGCAACCAATGGAAATGCGGGTCGCAGCATATAACATTCTTGCGTTTCAAAATTGCATCCACAACATTTTTGGCAACCTCTGGTGTGGCCATTTGGGAAATTATTTCCTCATATTCCTCTAATATCTCTGTTGAAACACAAAGTGTATATTCACCATCAAGAAAACCTCGCCACACAGGATAAGCCTTACCGTATTTCGATATAGATACAAGCAGACAATTGGTGTCGAGTACAATCTTTTTATCTGGCATACTTATAGGGGGTGCGAAGGTGTGTTTTCAGAATTTCTTCATCTTTTTCGCTATTCCATTGCCCCGTTTCCCAAAGGCGGTCCATTGCTTCCTCCGCCTTGCGGGCATAGAAATCGCTGACAACCTGACGAAGTTCGTCTAATTCTTCGGTGGTTTTAATATGCCCCAACAACCGTAAAAAATCCAGTTGCGCTTCGTTTAAAGGTTTTGCTGTCAGTTCCATACTCGCCTCACTTTCATTGTTATACTGCAAAAATATGCATTTTATTTAAACTGCATCGGTCTTTATTCATTTGCATTGCAAGACAAAAATATAAAAGAAGATTGGAAATGGAAATGATTTTTGAACTTGTCGGAAATCGAAATTCATTTTTACCCCGAAATCGCAAAAAACAACATTCGTTTGTATCAACTGATTGATTATATTTGCAGCCCAAATGAATTTGGGTCAATAAACTGATGAGTTTTTACGTTATAATTGACGTTGTAAACTGAATTTATGGGCAATAGAGCAATATCGTTTTTGGTTGTTTTCGTGTGCGCAATGCTGTTCACCGATTGTAGCGAATACTACAAAATCCAGAAGAGCGGCGACTACATGATGAAATTTCAGAAAGCCAAGGACTATTATGAATATGAGGACTACTATCACGCCAAGGCTCTGCTCGACGATGTGGTGAGCGTGCTTCGCGGAAGCGACAAGGCAGAAGAGTCGCAGATGCTCTACGCCTACTGCCACTACAAGATGCACGACTATACGATGGGCGCCTACTATTTCGAGACGTTCTACAAGACATTCCCGTTTTCGGAACGTGCCGAGGAGGCCTATTATATGAACGGTGCGTGCTACTACAAGGACTCGCCGCGAGTTGAACTCGACCAGGCTTGCTCATTGAAGGCCATCAATGCTATGCAGTTGTATCTCAACAAGTTCCCGCAAGGGCAATACATCAATGAGGCGAACAATGTGATTGAAGAGATGCGGCAAAAACTTGAGGAGAAATCGTACATGACCGCCAAACTTTACTTCAAACTGCGTGAGTATCAAGCGGCTAATGTCACTCTGAAAAATTCGCTGAAGGAATTTCCCGACTCGCGCTATCGTGAGGAACTGATGTATATGGTTGTGAAATCGAACTTTATGCTGGCCGAGAACAGCGTTGAGGACAAAAAGGCCGAGCGCTACCAGAACACGGTGACGGAGTACTACTCGTTTATCGACGAATTCCCTCAATCACAATATATTAAGGAAATAGAATCAATGTATAACCAGTCTGTTGAACAGATTAAAAAATTATAAAAATGGATTACAAAAAAAGCAATGCGCCTGTAACAACCATTACACGCGACGTTAGACCAATCGAGAACGAAACAGGCAACCTGTACGAGAGCATCGTTGTGCTTTCGCGCCGCGCAAACCAGATTTCGGTTGACATCAAAGAGGAACTGCAGAAGAAACTCGAGGAGTTTGCTTCGTACACCGACAACCTTGAGGAGGTTTTCGAGAACCGCGAGCAGATTGAGATTTCGAAGTTCTACGAGGCTCTGCCGAAACCGACTTCGATTGCCATCGATGAGTTTGTAAACGACAAGGTTTACTGGCGCAAACCTGAGAAGGAACTTGAATAGTGTCTTTATCGGGTAAGAACATATTACTTGGCGTGACGGGTGGAATTGCGGCATACAAGGCTGCAAATCTTACCCGTTTGCTTGTCAAAGAGGGCGCAAGCGTGAAGGTTGTGATGACGCCCGCGGCAAAGCAGTTCGTGGCGCCGCTCACGTTTGCCACGCTTTCGCAGAATCCCGTTCTCACAGAGTTTTTCAACCCCGAAAACGGCGACTGGCACAGCCACGTGAAGTTGGGGCTCTGGGCCGATGCGATGATTGTGGCGCCCGCCACAGCCAACACCATTGCGAAAATGGCCAATGGCATTGCCGATAACCTGCTCACAACAACTTATCTGTCGATGCGCGGCAAGGTGTTTGTTGCACCTGCGATGGACCTTGATATGTACGCCCACCCCGCCACGCAGCGAAATATTGAAACGCTGAAAGCCACAGGCAACATCATCATTGAAGCCGAAACGGGCAAACTGGCAAGCGGACTGAGCGGCAAAGGCCGTATGGCTGAACCCGAAACCATTGTCGGCGTGCTGGCGAACTATTTTGAAAGCGACCAACCGCTCAAAGGCCGCACGGTGCTTGTCACAGCGGGTCCGACCTACGAAAAGATTGACCCTGTGCGGTTTATCGGCAACTACTCGTCGGGAAAGATGGGGTTTGCGCTGGCCGAAGCGGCTGCCGAAGCGGGCGCCAACGTGATTCTGGTCAGCGGACCTGTCAATCTGGCAACCACCAACCCAAAAATCAAACGCATCGATGTAGAATCGGCGCAGCAGATGTTTGAAGCCTGCACCGCCAACTTTGCCAACTGCGACGCGGCAATTATGGCCGCCGCCGTGGCCGACTACTGCCCCGCCAACGTTGCAGGGCAGAAAATCAAGAAAAGCGACGCGCAGATGACCGTCACTCTTGAATCGACACCCGACATTGCCGCCACTTTGGGCAAGACAAAACGCTCTGGACAGGTGCTTGTGGGGTTCGCGCTCGAAACTGAAAACGGCCTGGCCAACGCCGCCGAAAAGTTGCGGAAGAAGAATCTGGACTTCATCGTGTTCAACAACGCAAACGAAGCGGGCGCTGGATTCTGCTGCGACACCAATCGCGTGACCATCATTAAAAACGATGGCCAACAGATTGATTATCAAAAGAAAGACAAACACGCGGTGGCACGCGACATTATTGCGCAACTGGTGCCGCTGCTCAACAACAAACAGCAATGAACCGACTGATGAAACGTGCATATCTGATTGCGGCACTGTTTGTTGCAATATTCGCGCAAAGCGCTGCCGCTCAAGAACTTGAAATCAGAATCCAAGTGAGCCACGCGCAACTTCAGGGCGTTGACAACTCAAAGTACGAGAATATGCAAAAGGCTCTGAATGAGTTTGTTACCAATCAAACATGGACCAACAACGTGTTCAAAACCGAAGAGCGCATCAAGTGCAATATGCTGCTGAACATCACCAAAGAAGTCTACAGCGATGAGTTTCAGGGCACGCTGCAGGTGGTTTCGAGCCGTCCGGTTTACGGCACTGGCTACGACAGCCCGATGCTGAACATTCTCGACAAGAACATCCAATTCAAATATGCCGACGGTGAGACGCTGATTTTCAACGAGAACAGCCACGACGAACTGACATCGCTCATCGCCTACTACGTTTACATCATCATCGGTTTCGACTACGACTCGTTCGGCAAGATGGGCGGCACGCCTTATTTTGAGAAGGCGCAGAAGATTGTAAACAACGCGCAAGGCTCGAACTACGCAGGCTGGAAGTCGTTTGAGACCAACAAGCGCAACCGCTACTGGCTGGCCGAGAACCTGATGAACTCGATTTACTCGCCCATCCGCGAGTATATATATAAGTATCACCGCCTTGGGCTCGACCTGATGGGCACGCGCCTTGCCGATGGTTGCACATCGATTGCCGAAGGAATGAATGACCTGCTGAAGGTTCACCGCCAAAAATCGGATTCGTACCTGATGTCGCTTTTCTTCGACGCCAAAGCCGATGAGATTGTCAACATCTTCTCGAACTCGTCGGACCAGGCACAGCAGAACAAAGTGTACAATTTTCTGAAAGAGATTGACGCTTCGAACCTGTCGAAATACGACAAAATCAAAAAGAAATAACCTGATAACCACCCGATTATGTGGATTGCCGACCGTTGGAAAGATTATCAAGTGATTGACAGTTCTTGTGGCGAAAAACTTGAACGCTGGGACAAATACACGCTTGTCCGCCCCGACCCGCAGGTGATTTGGGACACACCGAAAACCGAAAAAGGCTGGACGCGGATGAACGGCCACTACCACCGCAGCAAGAGCGGCGGCGGCGAATGGGAATTCTTCAATCTGCCCAACGAGTGGACCATCCGCTACCCGCTGATTATCGGCAAAACACTGACTTTCAGGCTCAAACCATTCAGTTTCAAGCACACGGGCGTTTTCCCCGAGCAGGCTGTAAACTGGGACTGGTTCTCGCAGATAATTGCCGCGGCAAAGCAGCAAAATCCCGACCGCAAAATCAGCGTGCTGAATATGTTCGCCTACACGGGCGGCGCTACCATTGCGGCTGCGGCGGCTGGTGCGCACGTCACGCACGTTGATGCGGCAAAGGGAATGGTGGCCTGGGCTCGCGAGAATGCGGCGGTGTCGGGCTTGGCCGAAGCGCCCATCCGCTGGATTGTGGACGACTGCGTGAAATTTGTTGAGCGCGAAATCCGCCGTGGCAGCCGCTACGACGCCATCATTATGGACCCGCCGTCGTATGGCCGCGGTCCGAAAGGCGAAATCTGGAAGATTGAAGACAATGTTTTTCCGCTCATCCAACTCTGCTCGCAATTGTTGAGCGACGCGCCGATTTTCTTCTTAATCAATTCATACACAACAGGTTTGCAACCCGCAGTGCTGTCGTATATGCTGAGCACAGCGCTTAAACGCTTTGGCGGCAATGTTGCGGCAAGCGAAGTGGGTCTGCCCGTGACTTCGAACGGCTTGGTGCTGCCCTGCGGCGCGAGCGGAAGATGGAGCAAGGATTGAAGGACAGAAGGATTGAAGTCCCGATAACTATCGGGATGAAGGATTATAACTGAAATAATTCACGCATTCAACAAGTTGCACAAGTTCAAAGTGAGCGATTACTCTCTGCAAGAAATGACCATATCAAGGTGCAGTCTTTCAGACTGAAAATCGGGGGCACTACTGCCGTAGGTTACACTTCGCTCACCTACGGTTATGTAAATATTGTCTTTCAGACAAATACAAAACAAGCATAATTCAGTTGTTTGTCAGACTATCGTCATATTCTAACTCTCAATAGTTAAACCCGTTAAACAGCGAAGCAATTCAACTTTAAACTAAACTTTCTAAACCTTCTAAACAGCAAAGCGACTAAACTTCTACCCTTTCACCTTCAAATAATTCCTGCTTCAATCAGCTGCACAATCTCTTCAATATAAATATCTTCCAATTCAGGGTCGTACTCGCTTTTCAGGTTTTCGCCAAACAGTCGGGCAACGCCCTGCCAAAAGAACGCCGAGAATGAGCCGCGATATTCCTTGACAAGTTCGTAAGCTGTGTTATTTATCTCGCGGTCAACAAGTTTGAGCAGAATGCGGCCTTGCGAGATGGTGAGCGCCCGCAGGTCTTTCTCATACTTCTTGAACATCTGCTTCTCGTACTCTTTAATGTAGCGTTCGCGCTCGCGTTTGCCTTCAACGCCAACAAGTTGCGAGTTCATATTTGCAAGCTCGTCGCGGGCGGCCACGGCAAACGGATAGGCCTTTTTCACGTTCCGCACCAAACGGTCGTACTTTATTTGCTGGCGGCGTTTGCTGAATCGGCGCACCGTCACGGTTTTTATGTTGACATTGGGTATGGTGTCGCCGTTGTCGTCAATAAAAAACGGGAGCGCCACAGGCTCGGGATTGGCGTTTTGGGCTCTAACCGCAAGGCCTGCCGACAGCAGCAATGCACACAATATGGTACGTTTCAAAAACATAGCCATAAAGGTAATAACAGTTTTTTAGGGATAACTTATCGGAATCCGCATTTTTTATGCACATTCCGATAAACTATCAACCTATAACTTATCGGAATCGCCATTTTTCTATACACATTCCGATAAACTATCAACATATAAGTTATCGAAATCCGCATTTTTTACACACATTCCGATAAGCTATCGACTATAAGTTATCGAAATCCGCATTTTATACACACTTTCCGATAGGTTATCGGAACAAAAAGATGTTACTGCCGTTCTTCTTGGCAGTCTTGGAGTTGACCATCGTTACCAGCATCTGCATCTTGGGCCGCAGATTATCGATTATGTGAAGGCTTGGTTCAGCAGAGAGAACAACAAATCATCGCGCTGAAAACGCAATTCACACATAGCCCAACGCAGAGTGAGCGAAGCGAACGGCACGTTGGGTAATTCGCCCCCCCCGCCACGGCGCGCTGAAAGCGCAACTCGTAAAACGTTTTTTTATGTTTTGCCCCTATAGGGC
>JAEEGG010012718.1_pt1 | contig 18100 bp, 20 predicted proteins | sample 9134161 | NCBI WGS metagenome assembly JAEEGG01 (sample SAMN16246543, study PRJNA631951) | gut metagenome | biome: gut microbiome; feature: rumen; material: CR-attached | host: Bos | place: Iran: Karaj | collected 2018-10 | reverse complement strand
AGTATCATCATACCCCATAAAGGCATTCCGGATTTGCTGATGCGATGCTTGAGGTCAATACCTGTATCTGAGGATATCCAGGTGATTGTGGTGGATGACAACAGTGTGGGTGCTGACACCTATTTGGCAAGATACTCAGAGCTGTCACGCCCTTATCTGGAGTTTGTCAGAACAACTAAGGGCGGAGGAGCTGGCTATGCCAGGAATGTAGGACTGGAGCATGCTAAAGGCAAATGGCTGCTGTTTGCCGATGCGGATGACTTCTTTGTTGAAGATATGCATGACATCATCAGCTCATACGTTGATTCGGAAGCAGATGTCATATACTTCAAAAACAAGGCGGTTCTTTCGGAGAATATAAACATAGAATCAAATCGATGTTCTTGGATGAATAGAAAGATTGATCAATGTTTGAAAGATGGTGATGAATGGCCTGTAAGATTTAAGTTGTTTGTTCCATGGGCCAAAATGGTTAAAAGGGATTTAGTTATTAAATACAGTATCCGATTTGACGAAGTAGTGTATTCGGCTGATGTATATTTTTCCATGCTTGTTGGTTATCATGCAGGAACCATCAAGGTTGCAAATATAACCCTATATGTCGTGACTTTTCGTCCCAAATCATTAAGTGCAGAATTTTGTACTAAGCCTGGAGAATTGAAAACAAGGGCAGAAGTGTTTTTCCGAGAAGAAAAATTCTTGATTATGCATAATATCTGTAGAGTTCGGTCTATGAGAATATATTTGTTAATAATGTTGAAGAAAGACCATTCTTTATTCAAATATTACTTTTATAAATTAGACGAATTATATCCATCAAAACTATTGGCATTGCATGATATAGGAAAAGGTACATCTCTGCTTACCAAGATCAAGTTATATTTATATTCATTGCTGATATGGGCAAGGGACTTGTGAGTATCTGTTGAAGTAAAGTTATATAAGCGTAAGATGGAAAACGAACTCCTTCACCCGTTTGTCAGCATCATCGTGCCTGTATATAATACGGCGGAATACGTGGAAGAATGTATTCAGTCCATCCTGTCGCAGACCTACGAGAATATAGAACTGATTCTTGTGAATGATGGCAGTACGGACGGCTCTGGTGAAATCTGCAAGAAGTATGAACATTTGCCTCTTGTTCGATATATAGAAATAGAGAACGCTGGTGTTGTAGAAGCAAGAAAACTAGGGGTAGAAAAAGCTCGTGGTGAGTGGTTTATGTTTGTTGATTCCGACGATTTATTAACAAAAGATGGCGTACTTCTGTTGGTGTCATTATCTACTGATGTTGATATCGTGGTTGGAATGAACAATCGAAACACGAGTTTAATGATGGCTCCCGATTATTATGAATGGCAAGATTATCTTTATGGACTCTATAATACGAGCATTTCCGGTTCTCCTTTTGCCAAGTTATTTAGACGAGAACTCATAAATAGTTGTTCTATGGCTTTTGAATATAAGCTTGCGCGGGGAGAAGATGTATTGATGAACTTGGCAATAGGAAAAACAAATAGAAAGATGGTCCCAATATGTAAAAACATTATATATTTATATCGAGAGCGCTTTAATTCTGCAACGCATTCATTTACATATGAGTTTGATTATTGTTACAATCTGTGTAAAATTGCGGATTCATTTGTAGAGGGAGTCCTTCCTATTAATGAGATGTTAAAAGGCAGTATTAGTCGCCGTATGTACTATTACAAAAAAGTTTTGGCAGAGAATGATTACCATAGTGACAAGAATCATCCATTTGTACGCGAAATCGTAAAGCGGATGAACGAAGCGAAAATCCTAAAATTAAGTGATAGGATTATTCTTATGGTATCAGGCAGGAAAGCCATGATAATATGTCTTTTCTTGGCAAAGATAATTAGGAGGATCGAGAATCCATCTCGAATTCTTATAGATATTAAACGCATAATTAAGAAGTAAGAAATGAAATCATCGTTAGTCAGCATCATAGTACCAGTATATAATACTGCAGAATACGTTGAAGAATGTATTCAGTCCATTCTGTCCCAATCATACAAGAATATCGAATTGATTCTTGTTGATGACGGAAGTACTGATGGGGCTGGCGTGATCTGCCAAAAGTATGAGCATTTGCCCAATATAAAATTCTATAGACAAGAAAATTTGGGAGTTAATGCTGCGAGGGGAAAGGGCGTGCAAGAATCAACTGGCGAATGGATAACATTTGTGGATTCTGATGATTACTATCTTCGCTATGATGCAATCCAAATGCTTGTGTCAGAATCAGAGGGTGTAGACATCGTATTTGGAAGCGCAGGAAAAGGATATTGCGAAAGAAAGGACTTACCAGATTATCTTTCATGTGAAAAGTTCCTGGAAATGCAGTATACTAGAGAATTGTCAGCAGGACCATGGGTTAAACTATTCAGAAAAACATTGTTCACAGATAAGACATTTGATGAGTCCAAGAATATCAAGAGAGCTCAGGATTATCTAATGAATCTTCAGTTGGCAGTAGAGAACCATAAGAAGGTTAGGATATTCAAACACTCAATTTATTATTTACGAGAACATCCACTTTCAAAGCGACATACATTTATATTTAATTTGGATTATTGCCAAACCTTAACAGAGTTGGCAGATAATATTGTAAAAGGTTATTTACCTGATAGAGTCTTAACTATAGCCAAGGCTAAGCAAAGACGTTTTTTCTTTTGTGAGGCTATTTCGACAAACGGTTTTCTGAGTGATGCGAATCATCCCTATACTAAAGAAACAAAGAAGCTGCTTAAGCAAACTGCTCAAATCACATTGATAGACAGATGGCTTCTGAGTGTCTCTTCGCCTTGGGCTGTCAAGATGGTGTGGAATTTGCGAAGGATTGCAAGGAGGCTGGAGCATCCCTCAATGATTATACGAGATTTGAAGATATTTATTAAAAAGCATTGAAGATGAATGCCAAACAGAAAATATGGAAGATGACAAGGCCGGTGGTTAGGCCAGTGGGTGGGGCAATGATAATTGTCTTGTTCTACCTGTTGCGCATATTTCCTATTAAGAAGAACAAGGTTCTGGCTTGCGTTTCTGCTGGTAGACGGTATGATGATAATCAGAAGTTTATAATGGAGGAGCTTCATAAGCTTATTCCTGATTTGGATATCGTCTGGGTGAAGGATCCCAAATATGAATACGAACTGCCAACATGGATGCGACCAGTTAAATGGCGCAGTTGGCAATGGCTGTATGAGTATGCGACGGCTAAGATCTGGACGAACAACTGCTGCGAACCTGATTACTTTGTGAAGCGAAAGGGACAGTTATACGTGGAAACATGGCATGGGGGACTGGGCATCAAGAAAGTGTCAGGCGATATCATAGGCGAATATGCTGCAGGCATAACAAAGACACTCTTCCTGAAGAATGCATCGGATATGGCAGATGTGTATATTTCGAATTCTGACCATCTATCGATTATCTATCGCAGGGCGTTCAAATATCATGGGCCAATCTGGAAATGCGGCTATCCGAAGAACGATATGCTGGTGCAGAACAATCCTGAGGAAGGTATGAAGGCTCGTAAGGACTTAGGCATTCCTTCTGATCATAAAGTGTTGCTCTATGCGCCTACATGGCGACTTCGTTTTACTCAGGAACTGCACATCGACATGAATGTATATGATTTGGATATACAGCGGCTGAAAAAAACGCTGACGAATAAATTTGGTGGCGAGTGGACGATGCTGATCAGATTCCACCCATCGCTGCGCCTCTATGCCAAGGGCTATCAGGAGACGCATCCTGAGGTGATGGATGTGACGGACTATCAGGATATGCAGCGGCTGCTGATGGCGACAGACGTAATGATTAGCGACTATTCAAGCTGTATCTTCGATGCAGCCATGAGGCGCATTCCTTGTTTTACGTATGCTACAGACTTCGAGCAGTATAAGTATGAAGAGCGTGGCGTGTACTATGAAATGGAGGAACTACCGTTCCCATACGCCAAAAACAATGACGAACTAGAACAGAACGTGAAGGTTTTCAACATGGAGGACTATCTGAAGAAGTGGGATGCCTTTACCGTGAGAATGGGACTTAACGAGACAGGCCATGCAGCCAAGGACATCGCAGAGAAGATGGCAGACTACCTGAATGGCAAGAAGGTGGAATGGCAAAATGATTATCCAATATAAAAACTAAATAGTTATGAACATAGCTGTGATATTTGCAGGAGGGCGAGGGGACAGACTCCATAGTCATAGTCGGCCCAAGCAGTTTTTTGAGTTTCGAGGGAAACCTATCGTAGTCTATACCATCGAGGTGTTTCAGCATATCCAGGAAGTTGATGCCATCGTGGTGGCTTGTCTAGAAGACTGGATACCTTATCTGCGTCGTCAGGTGGAGAAATATGATCTAAATAAAGTCATAGATATCGTACCTGGTGGCAGGAAAGGGCAGGACTCCATCTATAATGGACTGGTATCCGCCAAGCAACATTTCCCAGAGGATTCGGTGGTGCTGATACACGACGGCGTGCGCCCCTTGGCGATGGAGAAAACTATTATTGAATGTATTGAAGTAGCCATGGAGAAGGGAAACAGTATCGTTTGTGTGCCAGCAATGGAGACTATTATCATGAAGAAAGCTGATGGTTCGCTTGAGGTGCCTGATCGCGATACCATCCAAATGGTCAGAGCGCCACAATGTTTTGTGCTGAAGGATGTGTTGGAGGCTCATCAGAAGGCATTGGCGGAGGGTAGGCATGATTTCGTAGATACCTGTTCAATGATGAACCATTATGGTTATGAGTTGCATACGATTATGGGAACGGCTGAGAATATCAAGATTACGACACCTGCTGACTACTTTATGTTCAAGGCCATCATTGACGCGAGGGAAGAAAGTGCTGTATTTGGATTTTAAGAAGTGAAAAGTGAAGAGTGAAAAGTGATATATTTGCTACCGCTGTGAGTAAAGATATTATCCAAGAGGATTTACAGAGGATGAGCGAGGCCAAGCTGCCCTGGCGAGAACTTCACGGAAAGACCGTCTTCGTTACTGGAGCTACAGGTATGCTGGCCTCGTATGTCACCTGGCTGTTGCTCTATCTGCATGAGCATGCAGGCATCAACGTTTCTGTAGTGGCACTTTGCAGGAATCGCAAGAAAGCAGAACAATATTTTGGCTCGTATGTAGGGAAGTCTTATTTCCGTCTGCTGATACAGGATGTATGCAATCCTATCGCCTATGAGGGACAGGTGGACTATGTATTCCATCTGGCAGGGAACGCCAGTCCTCATTTTATTAATACGGATCCTGTTGGTATTATGAAGTGTAATCTGCAGGGGACTATCAATGTGCTGGAACTGGCTCGGCATCATGACGTTAAACGGGTTTTGTTTGCATCGACACGAGAAGTTTATGGAAAGAATGAGGATGCAGAGCAGCTCAATGAGTCGGCTTTTGGCACTCTCGATCCTTTGGACGACAGGTCGTGCTATCCTGAAAGCAAGCGGGCTGCAGAATCGCTTCTGAAGAGTTATGCTCTGCAATATGGTGTACTGTTTAATACCGTTAGAATTGCCCATTCTTATGGACCAACTATGAATCTGGAGAATGACGGGCGAGTGATGGCAGATTTGATTTCAGACGTGGTAGCTGGCAGAAGCATTGTACTGAAAAGTACTGGCACCGCTGTTCGCGCTTTCCTTTATGTAACTGATGCCGTTATAGGAATGTTTACGGTACTCTTCCTTGGTGAACCATCAACGGCCTATAATCTTGCCAACGAAACAGAGCCGATCTCCATCAAGGATTTAGCTCTTTTGCTAACCTCATTCAGGAAAGACATCGACTTGAAATTAGTTTATGATACGCGGCAGCAAGACAATACTAAGGGTTACTGCACCTATAAACGAATTGCCCTTGATACCAGAAAATCAGAGGCTCTAGGATGGAGCCCCCATATAAGTCTTAAGGAAGGGTTAACCCGTACTTTTATAAAAACGCAAATCGGTGTTTTGTGAGTTTCTTGACGAACGTAAAATGTACTTACCTTGAGGAAATTGTCGATGTTGTCTTGCCATATTCAAATAATTATTTGCACCAAAAGAGGATTTTGCAAAGGTACCATTTTTAGTGCAAAAAGGCCCGAGTTTCACAACTGGGGCCCTCACGTGCCAAAACGAGAAACAAGCGCGCCGTGAAGGGATATATGTGGGTCGTACGCAACGCGCTCACCGGGGACGTGTACTTCCATTATGATATGGGCTCCCGCAGCGGCGATACCGCACGCAAACTCATTGGCGGCTACCGTGGCGCCGTGCAGACTGACGGCTATGAGGTCTATGAGTCTTTTGAAAATATGCCCGGGAAGAGGATGATTGGCTGCTGGGCCCATGTGAGGCGCAAGTTCGTGGAAGCCTTGGACGAGAATAAGAAGTATGCAAGCGAAGCCATTGTCTACATTGGCAAACTCTACAAGATAGAGGAGGAGATGCGTGACGCTGGCTTAACTCCTGATGAAATCAAGGAACGCCGACAGAAGGAGTCCTATCCTATCATCCAAGAGTTCGAGAAGTGGATGGACTCGGTTGCCAACGCGTTCACGCCCAAGTCCAGGATGGGCAAGGCCCTGGTCTATACCTATACGCTTCTCCCGCGCCTAAGCCGCTATGTCCTGGATGGTCGGTACAATATTGACAACAACGGCATTGAGAATGCAATCCGCCCTTTGGCTTTGGGACGCAAAAACTTCCTGTTTGCCGGCAATCATGATGCGGCCATACGTGCAGCCATTGTCTACTCCCTGTTCTCGTCTTGCAAGGCTGCCAGTATTGAACCCCGGGAATGGCTGGAAGACATCCTGGTGCGCCTGCCTGCCTATACTGGCGACCTCGGAGTGCTACTTCCGTGCAACTGGCAGAAAGTCGCAGCGACTAGCAGCGAGTAGCATACAACTAAGCGAAAGTTGCTGCCACTTGCATATAACACCGTGTCACTTATATGTACTTCATCGGAGGCTTACTATAATAACTGGAAAGATTGAGCAAAAGCAACCAAATACTTTAACTGGCAATATGCAAAAGTTAGATTTAGAAGGCAAAACCATTCTTGTGACGGGTCACGCCGGCTTTATAGGAAGTAACCTTGTAAAGCGGCTCTTTGCTGATATGACCTCAGGAACAATAGTAGGTATTGATAACCTAAATAACTACTATGATACAACCCTCAAGGACTATAGGCTTAAAGAGTTGGAGAAGTGTAAATCCTCCGGGATTAATTACATCTCAGTCCGTAGCAGTATTGCAGACAAGAAGTTAATTGACAAACTCTTTGCGGAGTACAAGTTTGACATTGTGGTGAATCTGGCTGCACAGGCAGGAGTGCGGTATTCAATTGAAAATCCGGATGTTTATATTGAGAGCAATATCATAGGTTTCTATAACATTCTTGAAGCCTGCCGGCATAATCCTGTAGAGCACCTTGTATACGCGTCTTCGAGTTCCGTGTATGGTGGCAACAAGAAAGTGCCGTTCAGTACGGATGACCGCGTTGATAATCCTGTTTCATTGTACGCAGCCACGAAGAAGAGCAATGAACTGATGGCGCACTGCTATTCGAAGTTGTATAACATCCCTTCTACGGGACTGCGTTTCTTCACCGTGTATGGTCCTGCTGGGCGGCCAGATATGGCATACTTCGGTTTTACTAACAAGCTCCTTCACGGTGAGACAATTCAGATTTTCAACTTTGGCAACTGCCGTAGAGACTTTACGTACGTTGATGATATTGTTGAGGGTATTGTTCGTGTGATGGCTGGTGCTCCGGAACGTAAGAACGGCGAGGACGGCCTTCCTATTCCGCCCTATGCCGTCTATAACATTGGTGGCGGTCAGCCGGAGAACCTGCTGGACTTCGTAAATATCCTTCAAGAAGAACTAGTTCGTGCCGGTGTGTTGCCAAAAGATTATGACTTTGATGCTCACAAGAAACTAGTGCCCATGCAACCCGGAGATGTTCCTACTACCTACGCTGACGCTTTGGCACTAGAACGTGACTTCGGCTTTACTCCGAAGATTACACTGAGGGAGGGTTTGAGAAAGTTTGCAGAGTGGTATAAGGAGTATTACGGATAATTGTTATTTGGTTTTAAACTATTGATATATGAAAACTAAGTGGATGGCCCTGTTGCTCGTTATAGGGCTGCTGTTCTATGGACTAGGTTGCCTGGTGGATTCTGTTGCTGTCGAGGGTTTCGGCGCTATTGTCTTTTTCCCGGGGCTTATCGGCCTGCTGGAGAAGATTTGGCCGGAGGAAGAAGGAGCGTAGGTTATTTGTCTCTCCTTCTGATAGGAACAGAGTGCCTTGAGTAGCATTTCGTAGAGTTGCACTGGATAGTGAAGTTGATAGAAATTCAAGTCTGCTCTCCTTAGCGAGAACTTGTTCACTTCCATAAAAGAGGTTGAGCTAGCTTTTCAAGGGTATGCAAGGGGTCGTACCGAAGCGCGGCTGATAGTGTTGAGCACGTTGTGGGGTTGAACATTACTATCGGCCCGGAGGATGTGATGGAAGTATAATGGGCTTGTGTTCTTTGGACTGGGGTGCTTCGCTGGTGCGGATGAATTATTTCTTCTTCCAATCGCTGGAAGATAAGTGAGGTGGATGTTAAACGCGGTGGAGCCAAGGTTGGTGATATCCATCCATCGGCACGCATAAAACAGCGAAGAGGTGGTAATCCGCAGAAGGGGTGAAGAGGAAGTCTTTGACGGTAGCGGAGGCAAGGAAAGCGGCCTGATGGGATTTATTCCCGAGACTGTGTTGACTATGATCATATAGGAATCAAGGTTAATGGTTAATTATTAATATGGGAGTACAATCCTTCAACGGCGTGTTGGCTGGTTATCTTGGGGCGAACTTTATAATCGGCCCTATAACCGAATGGCAGATTCTTGAGACCCTTCGGGAACAATCGACCAAAGTCGAGCGGATATCATCAAAGAAAACATTTCGCATTATTGTGAAGCAACGATAGACCATTCCCTGATTATGACAGGGCTTTGTTGGAAGATGATCTTAGAGGTGTCGCGTCGGTAAGGCTATCACATACGTACATCCATTATTGCCAAGGCTTGGTCGCTATGTGAATGACGAGCGCTTCTGCATTGACAACAACCTTGTGGAGAATGCCGTCAGACCGCTGGCTTTGGGCAGGAAAAACTTCCTGTTCTGTGGGAATCACGATGCCGCCGTCCGTGCCACTATCGTATACTCTCTGGTGAGCAGTTGCAAAGCAATGGGTGTAGACCCTCGTGAATGGATGGAGGACGTGAAGGTTCGTATCCCTGGGGAACGAGAATAACCGAGACGTTCTCCGTAAACTCCTGCCCGACAAGTGGGCAAAGCAAACCAACTAAAATCAACTTTACCCAACTTGGACCAACTTGGGCCAACTTGGCCAAGTCGGCTCCAACTTGGAATCAAATAATCAAGTCGTCTTTAAACGGAGGCTTACCTACTCCGGCTCTACCAAGCTTGTGTTACAGCTTGTCCACTCCGTGCACTTCGACCCCGCCTTGTGGCCGTGGACAATATTTGTTGTATCACGTCAATGTTCCATGTTCCAAATCACATAAAAAAACGGCGATTTGCAATTTTTCGAATCGCGTTTTCAACCCTGCGTCAATTTCGACAAAGTCCGTGTTGCTTTATTTCTGTAATCGTTCTAATTTTACCGACTTTTTTACGCCAAGCCTCAGAATATCGAAGGTCTCGGTGTTCTCATCAAGGTCTTCATCGAAATCGACACCGTCAAGAAACGACAAGTCTAAATCATCCTCCGGGGATTGCTCATCCACGTCTGTTTGAGTACCGGTTGGATTCCAACCCTTTTGCGCTTCCTTCACAGCCTCCTTAGCCATACTCAATGCCTCCCCGAACATCTTCATCGGTTCCTCGGCATTCTTCTTTGCCTCAGTTATCGCCTCTTCGATTTGTCCAAGAATCTGTTCCTTAAGCGACGGACCGGACGTTTTTCTCTCGGCCTTTGGTTCCGCCTTGGGACCAGGGCCGGGGTCTTTCCGATACTGCGCCTGCTGCTTTGGCTGGGACTGTCCCTGCGTATGCGAGAAAGAGCGCGTCTGCTGCGCCTTCCACTGGCCTTTCTCGCTCTTGTTGTATGAATCATCGTGGTCATCCCTGAATATCAGGAACAACGCCACAACGACGATGATGCCAAGAATTGCGTAAAACATGTTACGAATATAAGCATTCTTTTCGTAACTTCGCGACTATCATCGTCCAGATGAGTTTTGTCTGAACGTTCCAGGCATCGCCAAACGCTGTCGGCCTCCACCACGTGGGGGCCGATTTCTTTACGGAATGGTGCTCAACACCGGGCTCAGTCTTTACTAATTCCTTCCCATAATAACAGGATTATCCGTATCTTTGTACTGCCATGAAGATCGATTGCCACTGTCATATCCTCCCGTTACTTGACGACGGATCCACCTGCCTGGAAGAGTCCATAGAGCTTGCCAGGAAGCAGGTCTCATGGGGCTTCGAGAGGGCCGTCTGCACTTCCCACAGGGCGTTTCTTTACAGAAACACGCCTGATACAGTACGCAAGGCATGTGACAGCCTGAGGGCAGCCCTCGAGGAAAGGGAGATCCCGCTGGAACTTGTCCCCTCCATGGAGTACCGCCTCATCCCGGAAACCTGGCCGGAGACCCTGGAGAAGAGATGGCTGCTACCCTGGGAAGGAAATCATATCCTCATTGAGCTTCCCATCCATGACAGATCAAAAATCGGGAACATTGTCCCATCGGATGAGGTGAAGCGCCTCCTGGACGTGGGTTTCCAGCCCGTCCTCGCGCACCCAGAGCGCTATCTCTACTACAAGATGGAGGACTACATAGCCCTGAAGGAAGCAGGGTGCCAGTTTCAGCGCAATATCGGGACCCTGGAAGGCATGTATGGCAATGCCGTCAGCGCACGTGCAAATGACCTCCTGGAAGCCGGTCTCTACAACCTGACAGGGACAGATCTCCATAACATGCGGTATGCCGCCTTCTTTGACAGGATAGGATTCCGCGCAACAGAAACCACTCTTTAAGCCTTTCCGATGAAACTCACCGACCTCAAAGACCTTCGCGTCATAAAAAAGGACCTCTCGCCGGAGCCGGAGGACAAGCCTCAGCAGAACCAGCCGAGAAAGCGCTCCGTCGAGCTCAAGAGCAAAGAGGAAGAGCATGCCCGGAATGAGGGCCTGGTGATGGGGCAGAAGGTACGCATGATGGACACGAACGACACGGCGACCATCATTGGATTCGGGAAGGGATACTATGAGCTGGAGCTAGACGGGCTCCCCATCCGGGCCGTCCGAAGTGAGTTTATCCCGATTGACCCTGAGGAAGACAAGAAGCTGAGAGCATCCATTCCATCGAGGATGAAGAAGCAGGAGGATGGTATTGAATTCCAGGAGGATACGACGGGAGACCTGACGGTTGATCTGCATATAGAACGCATCCCTGGTAACGATGGTATTCCCGAGTGGGCTGCCCTGGAGTTCCAGATGAACTACTTCCGACAGGTGCTACGCAAGAATCTCAAACACAGGGGCAGAAGGATTGTTTTCATCCACGGGGTAGGGGATGGCACACTTGCCGCCGCTATCCGAAAAGAGCTGGACGAAGTCTATGCCATCAGTTGCAGCTATACGTTCGGTCCCATGGGAGTTACCAACGTTACTATCCGCTGACAATGACTCGCATCCAGTATACCGGTTCAAACTACCAGGAACTAAAAGAGATTCTTGGTGACCGTCTCATGGCACCGTACTTCTGCATGGGTTTTACCATGCTTTCAGTTATGACTGAGGACGGTCCCATTACCGTCAACGAAGCCGACTACATCCTCATTGATGACAACGGAAAACTTTCTATTGAATAAAGAATATGCGCACCAAGAAACCCAAGAAGCTCCATATCACGGAGAAGGATTTCATGCTGGCCAACCGCCGGGCCGCCCGTATGGAAGACATTGCAGCTCATGGGAAACCCACAGCGCTCCGTTCCATAAAGCACGCGTCCAAGAAGGCCTACAATCGGAAGAGGCTGAAAAAGGTTCTCGCAGAAGGGGAGTAATCTGCGGGTGCGCTTAATGGTTATTCTCCAGGACGGTTATACAGTAATCTATCGGCTCACCCGCAAAGTTCCGTGGGAGGTTATCCGAAGATAGTACTCAGTCGATACATAAAGAACGGCAGATCTGACACCCCTCTAAGTTGAGCGCGAAAGGCTTTCATCTTGGAGTTGAGTGATTCTGCAGAAGCATTCGTTGAACGAGCGATGAAGTAGTTCAGGACGTTGTCCTCCCTGGACCTGATGGCATCCCTTGCCGACTTGACCTCACGTATAGTGTATCGGTTGACGATCTTGTACCAGCCGTGCAGCTTTTCCCCTCTGGTGTCAGCCATCTACGACGGCGGATGTGCAGGGTCAGTTTTTTGTCCCGGTATACAAGATGTCCTTCTTACTTTCCCTGCTGTCGAGGGACTGGCTCTCCGCCCATACTAACTCAAAGAAGTCAAGAATGCCTTCCGGCATGAAGAAGCTTAGGAAGTGTTCTAGCAATTGTGCTCGTGTAGATGCATTGTCCATAGGATGGCAGGATGTGTTAAAACAGAGAAAGCGGCCCTTGCTGGGCCGCCCTTCCCTGTGGTATCTACTGCCGCTGTCGCGGTTAAATTCGATTAACGGGTGAATGGATAAATAGGTTAGAAGCCGAGCACCGGCCTGACACTATAGCTACTCGTCTTATAGCCGGAGTACCAAGAATAGTAGCTGTGGAAGTCCCAAGCGTATTCGTTATTGAGCACCGTAGCAGACCAATACCTATAGTTGCTAGATAATGCCGTACCGCCGACACCAGTGGTGATATAGGCATTCACATTGTCGTCGTAGGTCGTGCCGTTACTATCACTATTCGTCGAGCCGAGGTTGGTGAATATCGCCTCGTAGTCGCTCTTCTGCGCCACGGCCCAGTCGGACACGGCGGTAGTGCCCAGCGTGGTGTAGCTCGTCAGGCTGCCGTGGGCGGCGGCGTCGGGCAGCACTTTCAGCGTGGTGCCGGCGAAATCGGTCGTGGAAGTCCAGCCGTTGATGGTGTACCAGGTCTGCGCCGGTGCATCCTGCAAGGCGAGAATCAGGCCGTGGCCCGTCTCCGTCACCTTGCCGAGGATGCCCACGGCGGTGCCGCCTGCGGGAACGGCAGTCTTCGCGTCGCGCAGATGACCATCGGCGCACACCACCTTGCCGACGTCAGATGTTGTAGCGGCAGAGAGCAGCTTTGCCGGACCAAAGCCGAGCACTGGCCTGACACTAAGGCTTTCCGACATAGGGTAGAGGCCCCAACCAATGCCACTGCCGAAGCAATATGCATAGTCGACGAACTTGTTCTCCGTAGCAGACCAATAGTTGCCATCCAGTGCCGTACCGCCGACACCTGTAGTGATATAGGCATTCACGTTGGCGTCGTAAGTCATGCCGTCGCTGTTAGTCGTCGAGCCGAGGTTGGTGAATATCGCCTCGTAGTCGCTCTTCTGCGCCACGGCCCAGTCGGACACGGCGGTAGTGCCCAGCCTGGTGTAGCTCGTCAGGCTGCCGTGGGCGGCGGCGTCGGGCAGCACTTTCAGCGTGGTGCTGGCGTAAGTGGTCGTGGAAGTCCAGCCGTTGATGGTGTTCCATTCCTGCGACGTTGCGTCCTTCAGGGCGAGAATCAGGCCGCAACCCGTCTCCGTCACCTTGCCCAGGATGCCCACGGCGGTGCAGCCTGCGGGAACGGCAGTCTTCGCCGGGTGCAGATGTCCTTTGTCGCACACAACCTTGCCATAGTCAGACGCAGTAGCTTCAGACAGCTGACCCACTTCGCCTGCGACTTTCCCCATGATGTCGGTCTGTTCATCTACATCGGCCTTTGTTAGAGTGCCGGAATAGCTGACGTTGTTCATCGTCAGGCCATCGGCGGTGTAGATCATGCTGGTGCCGGAGACATCAGTTATTGTGTCGCCGTAGTTTTCCCCATCGGCGCGGGTCATCAGAAGGCTTTCGCCGGAGGTCGGGTCACTCAACACCAGGCTGCCGTCACTGAGCAGTTTCCAGGTGAAGCCGGCGTCAACAGGGCCGCCATAGACAACCAGCGGCTTGTCGCTATTGTCATCAAACACGCCCAGGTAAATGCAGCCCGTGTGGTCGGCATCGGCCCTCACGGCCAAAAGTACGCGGCTGAAAGGAACGCCGTCCTCCGTCACGTCTTCATATTCAAACTCATCCCACCATAGGCCCACGAGGCTTTGTTCCAGTTCCTGGATATTGATGGAAGACTCTTTCTTGCAGCCGGTCACTACCAGCAAAAGCGCAATGGCAACAAGCATTGCGAGAAACCTGAATCTTTTCATAAGATTATCTCATTTTACATGACATCCTTCACCAGGCGGACGGACATGCCCATCGACTTTCCGGCCCAGGCGACGTACCACTTGGTGGTGTAGCTGAAGTCATAGGCATCATCAGCCGAATGCATTGTACTGCTCCAGTAGAAAGGATAAACATTGACTAAATCTGTACCATCCCCTAAACGGTATCCGGCTGCAGGTAAGAATACTGCCCCGGCCTTCTCCATAATGGCCCACTGTGCCTCTGAATATGTGTTGTTTCCATAACTTCCTTCATATCCGGGAGTAAAGGAGCATCCGTCCGGCAGCGTCCACTCATCCGGAAGAAGGACAACACCGTTTATATCGTTGATCTTCGCCAGGCCGGACTTGCCGTCTCTATTGAAGAAAAGATACCTCCATTCATCAAAAGTCAGCGTACGGTAACCTGTGAGGCCGCCGGCGATGGTGTTGTCGCCCCACTCGGCCCAGGAATAATCGCCGTTGTTGCCGCTGACCTTGTCGGGACTATCCTTGGTGCCCCAACCAAAGAGGTCACGGTGACCGTCACGCTGGTCAGTGCCGAAGTATTCCCACTGGTTGGCAGCGAACTGCCAGGAGCCATCTGCATACTGCAGATTGCCCTTGGAAAAGTAAACCTGGTCGCCGTAGTCATTGATGGTAAACTTACCCTTTACGGCCCCTTCAGTGGATATCTGAGCATCCGAGGGCAACTTGCAGAACAGGAGCACAGAATAGCCCAAAATGTTATTATATCCATCGAAGCGGCCATCTTTGCCTACAGACTTGACAGAAAAAATCATGGCCCAGCTAGAGTGATCAGACTGTGGAGTTGAAGTCCAACAGAAGCCCTCATTGTACAACTCGTAGTTCCCTTCCGACTCTACGTATCCACCATTGGCAGGCAACTTCAGGAGGCCCCTGCCGATATACCACGTACGAGTAGTTTTTTCCCAATCGCGTAGATCGTTTTCGATATGGGCGAAGTCATACATCTCTTCTACAGTTGGCAGTCGCCAGACGCCGGCCCGGGTGTAGGAGCCGTCAGTCTTTCCGCCTGCATAAAGTTTGCGGGCATCATCCCAGTTGTAATAGGGCCGGCCTTCGATTGTAATAGTGGCGTTCTCACTCTCAAAGGCTGTAGCGATCACGTATCTCGAGTTGAGGATTGTCGTCACTATGCATTCCCGGCTCCGGCCTTTGCTGTCGGTGTAAATGCCGCGGGTACCGTCCTCCGATGCGGCGGAGACGGTGAGTAAATTCCGGATGTCGGCCTGCTTTCCGGCATCGGCCTTTGTGAGCGTGCTGGAATAGGTGCCGTTGTTCATCGTCACACCTTCGCCGGTGTAGGTCATGCTGGTGCCGGAGACATCTGTCATTGTGTCACCATAGCTGCCGTCGTCAGCACGGGTGATCGCGATGCTCTTGGATGCAGAGGGGTAGCCAAGCTCCAGGCTGCCATCGCTGAGCAATTTCCAGGTGAATCCGGCAACGGCAGGGCCGCCATAGATGACCAGCGGATTGTCATCCGTGTCATCGAATACACCCAGATAAATGCATCCCGTGTGGTCGGCATCGGCCTGCACGGCCAAAAGTACGCGGCTGAAGGGAACGCCGTCCTCCGTCACGTCTTCATATTCAAACTCATCCCACCATACGCCTACAAGGCTTTGTTCCAGTTCCTGGATATTGATGGAAGACTCTTTCTTGCAGCCGGTCACTACCAGCAGAAGTATAGTGGCAGAAAGCACCGCGAGAAACCTGAATTTTTTCATAAAATTATTTATTTGCCTCAAAAAATTACAAATATACAAAATAATCTGAATTTCAGTCGTTTTTTAGCAATTGTGCTCGTGTAGATGCATTGTCCATGGGATGGCAGGATGTGTTAAAACAGAGAAAGCGGCCCTTGCTGGGCCGCCCTCCCTGCGTTTGTCTACCTTTTCCCTGTTCACCGCTGATGCGGCTAATAATAAATTGGGAGATGGTTAAATGGGTAAAAAGCGAGGACTGGCCTGACTCTAAACCAATTATCCTTAGGGCGGTCGTCCCAATAATTGCTTTTGAGGACCCAACCTCTTTCGTCATTGTACTCCGTAGCAGACCAATACCAATAGATGTAATCCAGTGCCGTACCGCCGACACCGGTGGTGATATAGGCATTCACATTGCCGTCGTAAGTCTTGCCGTCACCATCACCTGTCGTCGAGCCGAGGTTCGTGCAGATGGCCGCGTAGTCGCTCTTCTGCGCCACGCACCAGTTCGACACGGCGGTAGTGCCCAGCGCGGTGTAGCTTGTCAGGTTGGCGCCGCGTGCGGCATCGTCGGGCAGCAGCCTCAGCTTGGTATTGTCGTAGGTGGTCACGGAGGTCCAGCCGTTGATGGTGCTCCACTGCTGCGCCGGTGCGTCCTGCAGGGCGAGAATAAGGCCGTGGCCGGTCTCCGTCACCTTGCCCAGGATGCCGACGGCAGTGCCGCCTGTGGGCAGGGCGGTCTTCGCCGGGTGCAGATGGCCTGCGGCGCACACCACCTTGCCGATGTCCTCGGCCGTGGCTGCAGAGAGCGGCTTTGCCGCACCAAAGCCGAGCACCGGCCTGACACTATAGCTATCCGACTTTTTGCTGTAGCCCCACCAAATATGGTTGAAGGCCCATACGTTGTCGCCATCGTACTCCGTAGCAGACCAACAGCTGCCAGATATTGCCGCACCGCCGACACCGGTGGTGATATAGGCATTCACATTGCCGTCGTAAGTCGTGCCCTCGCTGTTACCTGCCGTCGAGCCGAGGTTGGTGAATATCTCCGCGTAGTCGCTCTTCTGCGCCACGGCCCAGTTCGACACGGCGGTAGTGCCCAGCGTGGTGTAGCTCGCCAGGCTGCCGCGTGCCTCGTCGTCGGGCAGCACTTTCAGCGTGGTGCCGGCGTAAGAGGTCTCAGAGGTCCAGCCGTTGATGGTGTTCCCGGTCTGCGCCGTTGCGTCCTTCAGGGCGAGAATCAGGCCGATGCCCGTCTCCGTCACCTTGCCCAGAATGCCCACGGCAGTGCAGCCTGCGGGAACGGCAGTCCTCGCGTCGTGCAGATGGCCTGCGGCGCACACCACCTTGCCGACGTCAGATGTTGTAGCGGCAGAGAGCAGCGTGTAGGCAGCCATCTTCAGCGTGCTCTGATAGTACTTGGCGGCAGCGAAGGTTACGCCGTCCTTGGAGCAGGTGTAGGTCTTGCTGTCGCTGCCCGTGGCATAGAAACTAACGGTCTGGCCGCTGACGGCGGGCAGGGCAACATAGAGCGTGCTCGTGGCAGAGGCGGGGGTGACGGTGTAGTCCTGCGTACCGATGGTAATGATGAGGGGCTTCACGTCAATGGTAGCCGAAGCGTCGGCGTTCTTGACGGTGAACTTGAAGATGGCGAACTGCGCCTCGGGCTGCGTGGTGACAGTCAGGCTGGGAGTAGTGGTCCGGATGGTGCCGGCGCCTACACGCACGTCAAGGTTGGCATTGAGCGTGCCGTCTTGGGCGGAGAGCAGCGTGGCGGCATCCTTCACGCCGCTCTTGTCATCCTTGGCGGCGGAGTACGGATAGACCAATGTGCAGGCGGTGTTGTCGGCGGTGCCGCTCACTACGGTGAACGAAATAGTGGCAGCGCCAGTGGTTCCGTCCACGGCGGTGA
>JAEEGG010012715.1_pt1 | contig 18101 bp, 16 predicted proteins | sample 9134161 | NCBI WGS metagenome assembly JAEEGG01 (sample SAMN16246543, study PRJNA631951) | gut metagenome | biome: gut microbiome; feature: rumen; material: CR-attached | host: Bos | place: Iran: Karaj | collected 2018-10 | reverse complement strand
AAAAATATCGCAAAAATGAAAGAATTAGCACTCAAGTACGGATGTAATCCCAATCAGAAGCCCTCGCGCATTTTCATGACCGAGGGTGAGCTACCCATCGAAGTCATCAACGGTCGTCCTGGATATATCAACTTCCTCGACGCTTTCAATGCCTGGCAGCTTGTAAAGGAGCTGAAGGCTGCTACCGGTCTGCCCGCAGCAGCTTCGTTCAAGCACGTAAGCCCTGCCGGTGCCGCAGTTGGTCTGCCTCTGAGCGACACACTGAAGAAGATCTACTTTGTAGATGACGTGAAGGACCTTGATGAGAGCCCTATCGCTTGTGCTTATGCACGTGCCCGTGGTGCCGACCGCATGTCGAGCTATGGCGACTTTGTTGCTCTGAGCGACACCTGCGATGCTACCACCGCCAAGCTGCTGAAGCGCGAGGTGAGCGATGGTGTGATTGCTCCTGATTTTACACCTGAGGCTATCGAGATACTGAAGGATAAGCGTAAGGGTACCTACAACGTGATTAAGATTGATCCTAACTACGTACCCGAGCCTATCGAGCGCAAGCAGGTATTCGGCATTACCTTCGAGCAGGGCCGTAACGAGATTAAGCTCGACGACGACGCACTGTTCGAGAACATGCCCACACAGAACAAGACCTTTACAGCCGAAGCTAAGCGCGACCTGATTATCGCCCTCATCACCCTGAAGTACACTCAGAGTAACTCTGTTTGCTATGTAAAGGATGGTCAGGCCATTGGTATCGGTGCTGGTCAGCAGAGCCGTATCCACTGTACCCGTCTGGCTGGTAACAAGGCTGATATCTGGTGGTTGCGCCAGCATCCAAAAGTTATGAACCTTCCTTTCATCGACAATATCCGTCGTGCTGACCGCGATAACACCATCGACGTTTATATCTCAGAGGATCACGACGATGTACTGCGCGAGGGTACTTGGCAGCAGTTCTTCAAGGAGAAGCCCGAGGTGCTGACGATGGAAGAAAAGAAGGCTTGGATTGCTCAGAACACCAAGGTAGCTCTGGGTAGCGACGCTTTCTTCCCCTTTGGCGACAATATCGAGCGTGCTCATAAGAGCGGCGTAGAGTTTATTGCTCAGGCTGGTGGCTCAGTGCGCGACGACAATGTAATTGAGACTTGCGATAAGTATGGCATCGCAATGGCATTTACTGGCGTTCGTCTGTTCCACCATTAATCTAGTTAATCTAGATTATCTAGAACCCCTAGTTAAATAATTATGGACGATTTTCAGAACATTCTTGAGAACGGCATCAACTTCGGACGTGGAGGTGACAAGCCGAAAGACGATGGCAAGGTGAAAACCAAGGCCAAAAAGAAAAAGTATATCACTGGTGCTCATGGTAGTGGCTCTGCAAGGCAGAAAGCCAAATACCGTGAGCAACGGGCAAACAGACATAAGAAATAACACTCTTATAAAAAGGAACTAATGAAACTACTAAAACTACTATTCGCAGCTACCCTACCACTTCTGAGCACGAGCAATACTTTTGCTCAGAAGTACGTAGGTGGCGATATCTCCATGCTACCCAAATACGAAGAGGCTGGCGTGGCATATAAGGATCAAGCAGGTAATACAGTAACTGATGTACTGGCATTCTTTAAGCAAGAAGGCCTGAATGCTATGCGTGTGCGCTTGTTTGTCGACCCGAGCAAGGACAACGACAAGGCCGTATGTCAGGATCTGGAGTATGTAAAAACCTTAGGCAAGCGCATTAAGAACGCGGGCTTAAAACTAATACTCGACTTTCATTATAGCGACACCTGGGCCGATCCTGGCAAACAGTGGACACCCGATGCGTGGAAATCGCTTACTGACGAGCAACTGAACACCAAGATTTACGAGTACACCAAAGATTGCTTGGAGCAGTTGACAGCCGCAGGGGCAACACCCGACTTTATCCAAACAGGCAATGAGATTTCGTTCGGCATGCTATGGGGCACCAAAGCTGTAGCTGATGGCAATAACACCAATCGCTGTTATACCAACTCGCCCGCAGCCAACTGGACGCGCTTTATCAGCCTATTGAAACAGGCAGGCAAGGCTTGTCGCGAGGTGTGTCCTGAGGCCAGAATCATTATCCATAGTGAACGTACCCCAGATACCGATGTGCTTGCAGATTTCTTCGACCGCATGAAGACAGCCTCGCTCGATTTCGATATCATCGGTCTGAGCTACTACCCTGCCTATCATGGCGACCTGAACCAACTCGAAGCGGCCATCACAACCTTGGAGAATAAGAACTATGGCAAGGATATTATGGTAGTAGAAACCGGTTACAGCTATGAATGGGCATTAGATGATACCAAGTTCGATTATACTGCCACCTACAAATATAGCGAAGAGGGCCAGCAAAAGTTTACTGCCGACCTTGTGAGTCAGTTGAACAAGCACGAATCAGTAAAGGGCTTATTCTGGTGGTGGATGGAAGACAACGGCAATAAAGGCGTAACAGACAAATGGTGGAACGCCGCCTTATACGATCACGATACAGGGCAACCCTACGCAGCCTTCTACGAGCTGAAGAACTTTGCCAACAGCAGTACCGGCATACAAGGTGTTAAGAATGGTAGATGCGAGGATTGTGCATGGTACTCGATGGATGGGAGGCGATTAGCCAGCACGCCATCCAAAAACGGCATATACATCAAGAACAAACAAAAAGTAGCTTTTCGCAAATAGAAAAGCTACTTTCTGTTTTTATGCTTTAGAAGTTCAACTCCTTACCTCGGTAGAACTCTAACAGGGCCTGCTGGTAGAGATTCTCGTATCGGGCCTGAACCAGATCCGACTCTGATTTCATATAATTATTCTTAGCCTCGTTAAACTCCGTGATAGTAGCTTTACCATTCTCGTACTTAGCCTGTACCAATTCAAAGGCATCCTTCGAACTCTTAACAGCCTCAGCAGAGCTCTGAGTCTTGGTCTGCGCATTCAGGGCATTATAGTACACCTGCTGAATCTCCTTATACAGGGTTTTCTTGGTGTTGTCGAGCTGCAGCTGTTGATTAGCCTGATCTACACGTGCACTACGAATGCGATTCCGGGTAGAGAAACGGTTAAAGATAGGCACACTCAGATTTAAGCCGATATACTGACTGAAGTTGTTCTCCAACTGCTTACCCAAACCATCTGACTTGAGACCTGAAGTGGTGTAGTAGTTAGTACCCAAACCGCCACTGAGCGAGAGTGTAGGATAGTAACCTGCCTGAGCAATCTTAATGCTATGAGCAGCACCCTTCAGTTTTAACTGCTGTGAGAGAATCTCTGGTTTGATACCAAGCGCCTCTGCATAAACCTGATCAGGAGTAACGATATTAACCAGATTGGCAATCATATCCAAATCTTCTTTGGTTGGGCGATTAATTGCGAATCCCTCAGGTGTATCAAGTTCCAGCAGTTGGGTTAGCGTCAGGACGGCCAGACGCATATTGTTATCTGCCTGAGTAGCAGTCAGCTTACTGTTGGCCAGAGTAGCTTTCTGCTGTGAGAGTTCAACACCACTGGCCTTACCATTATCAACAAAAGCCTGAAGTCGAGCCACCTGAGCAGAGTCGATTTCAATCTGGCGATGAGCCACATCAGCCATTTCCATATCGTACAGAATCTGCACATAAGCCTGAGCCACCTGCATGCGGATATCGTTCTTAGCCTTCTCCAGATCAGCTGTAGCTGCTTCGAGATTCAACTGATTCAGTTTAATCTGATTGGGAATCTCGAAACCTGTGAACAATGGCATACTGGCACCCAACTGCAGCGATGTGCTACTGGTATTCTTGTTGGTATAGGTATTATCCATTGTCAAACCACGTCCGAACGAGAAGTTCTGACTTACACTACCGCTCAAATCTGGCAAACGCGAGTTCTTGGCAGTAGAGAGTTGAATCTCCTGCTGTCGGCACTGGTTCTGCTGCTGCTTAATGCCGATGTTATGCTCCACAGCATATTCACAGCATTCACGCAAGCCCCATGCCTTCTGGGCACTAGCAGTACCAAGGCCCAGCGAACCAATCATCAATGCAAAAACATATCTTTTCATAATCGCTTATTTTTCATTATCGTCTGTAACAATCTCTGGGCCACGTACCTTATCCTTGGCAGTTATACCCTTCTTAATCTCAATGTTCACACCGTCAGAGAGACCTGTTTCAACAAAAGTGCGATCGTAGGTTTTATTTTTGCCTTTACCTTTGATCACGTAAACAAAGGTGCTGTCGCCACTAAACTCGATGGCGCTTTCTGGGATGCAGAGCACCTTGTCGGCCTTGTCCAACACGATTTCGGCATTAGCACTGTAGCCAGAACGGATTTTTCCACCCTCTACAAGTTTTACAGCGGCCTTAATCTCAAACTGGTTGGTACCGTTGCTCTCGATAGCCTTTGGCGAGATGTATTCCAATGCAGCATCAAACTTCAGGTCCTGCAGGGCACCAATCGTAATTTTCATATTCATGCCGTTAACCAACTGTCCTACCTCAGTCTCATCGATATTACCACGGAAAATCAAATCCTTCATATTAGCCACTGTGGCAATCGTGGTACCATCGTTAAAGGTATTCGACAGGATAACCGAATTACCCACCTTAACAGGGATATCGAGAATGACACCGCTAATGGTAGAACGGATGAGAGTTGAAGAAGCTTTAGCATTCGACTTCGACACACCATCGCGCACCACTTCGAGAGCATCCTGTGCAGCCAGCTTTTCGTGCTTGGCCTGATTCAGACTAATCTTAACCTTATCAAACTCATCGGCACTCACCAACTTCTGGTTAAAGAGGTTCTGCTCACGCTCGAAATCAGTCTGAGCCTGCTTCAGGTTGATCTCAGCCAGACGGACACGCATCTCTGCACTCGACAGCTGGGCCATATCAGGAATCACCTTAACCTTAGCTATCACATCGCCAGCGTTCACATAGTCGCCAGGCTCTTTCAATAATTCTGAGATGATACCAGAGATCTGCGGTTTGATATTCACCTCGTTACGGGGTTCAATCTTACCAGTAATAATGGTGGTTTTCTGGATGCTGTCGAGCTTTGGAGTAAACTCGTTGTAAACAACTTCCTTGGGCTGGCTCTTCTGCCACAGGAACACGAATGTTCCGATGAAAATCAACGCGATAATAGCGGCGATAATCAGTTTGCTGTACTTTTTCATACTTCTTATAGTTTTTATTATTTATATTCTATTTTTTGCAACGGACTACAGGATTTTAAGATTTTTTCCTTAGCATTAATCAGGCCTGTTAGTCCTGTTGTCCGTTGCTAATTTTACTCGTCTCTCATTGCGTCTACCGGTTTGATACTCATGGCTCGAGCGGCAGGGGCTAATCCAGCTAACAAGCCAAGCGAGCTTACGATAAAGGCGCAGAATATAGCCGTCCAGAAAGTCACCTGGAAGTGAACACTCACGATGCCATCTTCTGTATTGGCCATTTCGAGCATCTGCAGTATCATGACGGCAAACAGGATGCCGCTCATACCCGCCACAAGCGTTAGCACAATGCTCTCGCTGATAATCTGCGATAGGATCATCTTAGGGGTAGCACCGATGGCACGACGGATACCGATCTCTGTGGTACGTTCCTTAACCGTTACCATCATGATGTTCGACACGCCTATGGCACCAGCCAAAAGGGTTCCAAGACCAACCAACCAGATGAGGATATTCACACCCTTAAACAGATTATTAATCAACTGGAACATCAGTTCGGTATTAAATACAAACACCCCTTGCTCGTCAGTAGGATCCACATAGTGCGCTCTGGCCACCGTCTCACGGATACGTGGTGTGATTTTACTCATCAGCACACCTGGGCGACCAATAGCAGCAATGACGTCAACGGCGTTACCACGATTAAAGGCTGCCTTCATCATCGTGATGGGAATGGTGACTCTTTCTTCTGATCGACCACCAATAGAAATACCGCCTGCACTATAATCGACACCCACTACCTCGTAATAGGTGGAATCCACACGTATTTTCTTTCCGCAAGGGTCGCCACCTTCCTTAAACAGGTCCTTGTAGATTTTTTTACCAATCACGCACACCTTGCGCTGTTCCTGTATGTCCATCTCGTTGATGAAACGACCGTAGTACATCTTTGGTGCGATAATTTTCACCATCTCAGGCACGGCACCCTGCATATTAGGTGTGGTCTTCTGGTCGCCATAGTAGGCCGTCGAGCCACGTCCCATCAGGATAGGAGCCACAGCTTCCAGTTCAGGAATCTGCTGTTTCAGGCGTTCCACATCCTTATAATCCATATACCAGCTACGCCCTTTACGGAACCCTTTATAGGGTTTCGAGGTCTGCTCGGCACCAACAATCACTGTATTCTGCGCAAAGCCTTCGAAATTGCTATACAACTTCTCCTTCACGCCCTTTCCGCCTCCCATCAGGGCAACAAGCATAAACACGCCCCAGAACACACCGAAACCGGTGAGGAACGAACGCGACTTGTTTCGCGTCAGCGTGTCGATGATTTCTCTGTATGAATCTATATCTATTCTCATAATCAGTCAGCTCTTAATGCCTCAATAGGGCGAATTCTACTTGCTTTATAGGCAGGAATAAGTCCTGCGATAGTACCTGCGATCACCATCACCAGTGTAGCCTCGATACAAACATCCAGTCCCACGGTAGGGTTAACAAACAGTGTAAGCTTCTCAACTCCCAGGTCGGTAACCTCATGCCCCAGCGTTGCGTCCATATACTCATTAGCAAGCACACCACACAACATGCCAACATAGCCAAACAGGGTGGTGATAATAACACTCTCGACAATAATCAGTCGCAGGATGCTCCAAGGCTTTGCACCAATAGCCTTACGGATACCAAACTCGTGGGTGCGCTCCTTAACGGTGATGAGCATGATATTACTTACGCCCACGATACCAGAGAGCAGTGTGAAGAGTCCGATGACCCAAAGGAAAGTATGGATGATATCTATTCCGTTCTCCATCTGCTGGCTTTGAGCATAGTTATTCCATATCCAGATGCCGCGATCATCCTCAGGGTGAATCTGGTGCATACCATTCAGTCGGCGACGATAGTCCTTCTCAAAGGCCTCGTTGGCATCCTCAGAGGTCAATCCCTTAAACGTAAACTCGATGCTGCCCAGACTAGGTGTATTGGCGCCATAAATACTCTTGATCGCAGTGTAAGAAGAATAGGCTCTGCCATTACCTTCGCCACGGCTCTTGTAGATGCCAACAACCTTGAACGAGATATCGCCCACCTTGATATACTTGCCCAACAACGTTTTATAGTCCTTAGGTTCCAACTCCTTAGCCTGGTTATCGCCGAGCACAATCACCTTACGGCGCTCCTTCAGGTCGATATCATTAATGAATCGGCCACACAGCATGTGCTCTTTGACGATCTTGGTATGAACAGGATGCACGCCTGCGATGCGGATATTCATGTAGTTCTCGCCATAGCTGGCAGTGCCACTGGTAAAGTAGTTGGCTCCCACCTCGTCAATATTCTCAGTAAACTCTGTCCGAGTGGCTTCCAGGTCCTTCACGTTCAACTGTATATCGCGCCCTTCCTTCAAGCCTTTATAGGGCATCGAAGTCCAACCGCCATCAACCTCCATCGAGTTGGTCAGGAAGTCGCCGTTCATCTTCATCGTGGCATTGATGAGACCGTTTCCGGCTCCCAGCAGCACGATGATCATAAAGATGCCCCACGCCACAGCAAATCCTGTCAGCGTAGTACGAAGTTTATTCCTTCGCGCTGTCTGCCATATTTCAGTTATTATATCGTGCATAGTCTCACTTTTACTTCATCATACCGTTGATACCGAATGGACTGGCGTCGTGGTTCAGGTTCTCTTCGATCTGGCCTATGATGCCATCCTTAATGTGAACTATCTTGTTAGTCTCGTTAGCCACACCGCTCTCGTGAGTCACCACCACGATGGTCATGCCATCCTCCTGGTTCAGCTTCTTCAGCAACTGCATCACCTCCACAGATGTCTTCGAGTCGAGAGCTCCTGTGGGCTCATCGGCCAGGATAATCTGTGGACGGGTGATGAGTGCTCTGGCTATTGCCACACGCTGTTTCTGTCCTCCCGACAGCTCATTGGGGTAGTGCTCGGCCCAATCGGCCAAGCCCAGCTTATCCAGATATTCCATCGCCATCTGGTGACGCTTCTTTCTGGATACCCCCTGATAGAATAATGGCAACTCAACGTTTTCCACGGCGGTCTTGAAAGAGATGAGATTAAAGCTCTGGAAAATAAAACCTATCATCTTGTTACGATACTCAGCGGCCTTACGCTCCGAGAGGTTCCAGATGGGAGTTCCGGCGAGCTCGTAGCTCCCTGAGTCGTAGTTATCCAGAATACCTAAGATATTAAGCAGCGTACTCTTACCTGAGCCCGAAGCACCCATGATGCTGACGAACTCACCCTTTGCGATGTCGAGCGAGATACCCTTCAGCACATGCAGTGGCTGGGCACCCTGATAGGTCTTGTTGATGTCTTTTAAATGTATCATTGTTATTTATAACTTAGTTTATTTGTATGTTTTGACGTAACTTACTCGCCAAAAGTTGCAGTATAGCTATTTTTAACATCCTCTAACGTGATGCCTAACAGCTGCATCTGGCGGAACAATTCTGGCAGTCGCTCTTTCATAAACTCCTGCTTGCGTGCCTTCAGAATCTGCTGTTTGGCACCTGGAGTAACAAAGTATCCCAGTCCACGCTTGTTGTAGATGATTTCCTCGCGTGCCAACTGTTCGTAGGCTTTTACAGCGGTATTAGTATTCACCTCGAGCAGCACGGCATACTCACGTACGCTGGGGATGCGATCATCGTCTTTATATACACCCGACAGAATCTCGTCGCACAGGCGATCGGCCATCTGGATGTAAATCGGTTTATCATTTGTAAAAGTCATAATTCATCCACTTATTAGTAATTAACTCAAATCCCTTGAAGATATGGAACGATAACCAGTAATTCACAATAGAGAAGACAGCGAAGAATGCTGTAAGTATATAGGTGATGATACCGATCTGTTCGGTTACTATCACACCTTTTTCGTAGTTGGTGACAAACAATCTGATTTCGTGATTCTTTGAAAACCAAACCAACAGCGTAACACCAACTACCAGCGCAATACTGCTGATGACGAACGCATACTTGCGGAACAGTGTACCACCAAGGGTGTAGAAAGAGTGCACCAAAGTAAGACCGCATACCAAGAATACCAGTCCCATCAGGCGATAGCCCAAGGTGTGGTGCACCCCTATACCATCAAACGTCATCAGCTTTACAAACTCTGAAACGACGAAAGAATTCCATGAATCACCGTAGAACACGGCACGGAATGCCACACGCAGCGTATCGCCAACGATAAACGACAGGTGCATCATCACGAATCCTGATACGGTAGCAAAAACGGTTGCTGCCAAAAACTTCTCTAAGTTGGTAGCGGGCAGCATGAGGAATGCCTGGCGACGGGGTTTCTTATCCAACTCAACAAACAGATTACAAACACTTACCGCAACACCAATTATCACGTAAATCACAAAGAATCCAGCCAAAACGTCAGTACTATGATTCATCTCCTGGGGCGTAGTAGTTTGTATCATAGCGCGCACCATCAACTCGCCCATAGCAACACCCAGTGTGAGTCCCAAGGTCCACATCAGCAATGAGCGGAAGTTTACGCTAATCATCCAGCGCAAGGCCCTCCCAAATCTATTAATATCGAAACTATTCATAACCTTCAAATGTTTACAAATTTACCAATGTTCTGAGTTCTGCAGAATATCTTGTACGACAACCAGTAGTTAACGATGGCCCAAATGCCGTAAACTGCATCAGAGATATAAAGCAGCGTAATAGCATCACCGTGAATCATATCAAACTGATTTTCGTAAGAAATAGGGAACAACCATGTTTGTACCATCGACAAGAAGATGAGCACCAATAAGGTGAGAATCCACGAGTACTTGGGCGAACGGAAGAAGGTGGCACCAAGGGCGAAACACGACTGAAACCAAAGAAACATAATAATCAGGGCATTAATAACCGTAACCTTCTTTGAGCCAATGGCTTCCCAATTAACTGTGAAAGGATTTAAGCGACCGAACAGAGCGCCTGTGACAAACTGCGGATTATTACCTATCAGCCAGTTAATCACATACTGCACCAAGTCGGCACCAAGGAAAGCTACAAACGTAAGACCCAATACATATATCCAAGTGGTATAGCGCATCAGGTATTTCTCGAAATTCGAGGCTGGCAACAACAACAGAACCTGCATATCGTGTTTCCCTTTCATGCTGTTAAACATCATCGATGGGCCTAAGGCTACTTGAATAAAAAACATCATCACCACAACCACGCAACAGGGTCGATAGCCCGTATCAGCACCTCTCAGCCAATAAAAACTTGTGGTAAAGAACAAGAATATCAGCGTAAGCACCACAAACATCTGGAGCAGCGTGCGCATGTAGAAGTGCTTGTCGTTAGTGAGCGACCAACGAGCCACCTTCCCAAACCTATGTATATTAAACTGTATCATAAGATTTAATGTTTAATCTCTAAATTTTACCCTCGTTTACAGCATTAAACAGCAACTCCAAATTAACCTGAGTTTCAGCACTATCCTCCTTGCGTGGCGCAATCACGGCATTACCCTGCAGCGAAGGCTCGGCATAGAGCACATCGTCCATCTCGGCAGGTGTGCGATACTCAAAAGTAAACTTATCCTGAATATCAGCCACGCTGGCATTGAGCAACAGTTTCTGTGGACTCAAGATAAGGATATGATCCAGCAGCGATTCAACATCGTGTACCTGATGGGTAGAGATGATGAGCGTACGATCGCCAGTCATATACTGGGTAACCACCTTACGGAACTGACTCTTCGATGGGATGTCCAGTCCGTTGGTAGGCTCGTCCATCAGCAGCACACGGGTGTTGGTAGCCAAGGCAAAGGCCATAAACACCTTTTTCTTCTGTCCCATTGAGAGGGCATTCAGCTTCAAGTCGCTACTCAATTCAAAATCCTTCAGACAGCCCTCCAGAACGGTTGTGCTGAACAAGGGATAGAAGGGGCGGTTGATCTTTACATACTCATCGAGCGACATAGCGGGCAGGTCAAACTCCTCAGGAACGATAAAGATATCCTGCAGCGTTTCAGGGCGACGCAGCTTGGTCTCGATACCATCAAAGCTTACAGTACCCTTCTTGGGGCGCAGCAGTCCAGCAATCAGGTAAAGCAGTGTGCTCTTACCTGTACCGTTCTTACCCAGCAGACCATAAATATTATCCTGCTTCAGTTCCAGACTGAAATCATCGAATACCAGGTTCTTACCACCTGCGTACTTAAAACTGATGTTGTTTACCTCGATCATAATTCTATTTAATTTTAATGTTCAATGTTACGTGTTATAGTGTACCACTTTAATAGTACACTGCAAAAGTAGAATAAAAACAAATACGCTCCAAGCTTTTATGCAAAAATCTGCAATCTATTAACACTATTTAGCACTCCACCCCTCGCGCGTACATAAATTATAAGCAGCGAGATAGTACGGCACTATCTATGAGATAACCGTAACTTATCTGGTAGATATCCGGCACTTATCTGCCCACGAAGTTACTGCTACTATTAATGGTAGCAATTGCTACATTTAATTGTAGCAAAAATTCCCATTAATGGGAACAATGGCAGCACAGTGTAACACTGTAACATACGACAGGAGAGAGAAAAAATATGGTCAAGATAGGACAAGTAATAGCTTATAAGATTATTTATATATTATAATATATAAATAATTAATATATAATATTATTATAATAATAGATATTATACAACCATGACCAAACTTTTTTTCGTTCCTGTCGTAAAATTAGCGTTACACTCTTGGTAGATTGAAATATTTTTTGTACCTTTGCAGTGTAATCTTAAAAGACTGAATAATGACAAAAGAGACTAACTTAAATGACCGTTCAATCATCGAACGACAGATGCTATTCGCAGGTAAAGAAATCGAGAAGCTGATGGATGTATATCCCTGCTTACGCGAGGTGTGCAAGGGCCTTAAAACCGAGGCCTTCCCTGCAGCCATGTTTGCATCGTCGGCCTTTCTGGGCACACTTATGACACGTTGCACCTATCGCTTTTACCATCGCCCTCAGGAGTTGCGTCGCCTTAACTATAGCGTATTCATCATTGGTGACCCTGGTTCAGGAAAATCGTTTGTAACCAATCTCTACGAACTTTTAGCCGGTCCTATCCGCAAAGTATCGAAGGAGGGGCAGAATGCCGAGAATCGCTATCGTCGCAAATACAAGGAGTGGCTGGACAACGGACAGAAAGGCGATGGTCCCCAGAAGCCCCAGGTAATTATCCGTACCCACCCTGCCCGTACATCCAACAAGGTGTTTATCGAAGACATGAAGCATGCCGTTGAGATGGTGGATGGCCAGGAGATGCACCTGCACATGCTCTCGTTCGACACAGAGCTCGACAATGCCATCAATCAGCAGGGCGAAGCATGGAGCAACAAGACCTATCTGGAGTTAAAGGCTTTCCACAACGAGGAGGATGGACAGTTCTTCTCGAACTACGACTCAGAGCTTTGCAACTTCAATGTGTATTGGAACTTTGTTTATACAGGCACACCCCGCGCTCTGAAAAACAAGGTGAATGCCAACAACGTAGGCAACGGATTCTCAACCCGACTGGCAGCCATTCCCATGCCCTCAACCCACTTCGAAATGCTGAAGCGTGAGGAGTTGGAAGATGCGAGCGTAGAGCCTGAGGAGCACAAAACCATGCGCATGTGGGCTGAGCGATTAGACACCACCCATGGCGAGCTGCCCATTAGCAAACTAGTAGAAAGTACCTACGAATGGGCCAAGGAGCACATGGAAGAAGCCGAGGAGGACCAGTCGAAAACCGACGAACTGTTGCTTAAGCGTGTACCCTACTATGGCATCGCCGTAAGTGTACCTTTCATCATGATGCGCCATTGGGACGAGTGGCAGCAGCACCACACACTCAGCCTAGACGATACCGATCTGTACTTATGCCGTTTGGCTATGAATATCCAGTTCGCATGTCAGCGCCATTTCTTTGGTAAGTACTGGGACTACTATTTTATGCAGCAGGCCAACTGCATTAGCTACCCCACCCGCAAGCGCCACACCAAACTGATGCGTTCGCGTTACAGTGTTTTACCTGATGAATTCAGCGTGCCTTCCATGCAGATATTCCTAGGCGTGCCCCAGCGTACCGCCGAAAAGATGATAGAGCGCTGGCTCAGCGATGGCTACATCAAGCGTATAGAACCCGGCAGGTACCAGAAGCTGTATCTGGAGCTCACATAATTGCTTATTGCAATTAAACTTTCTACCACTTACAACATCTAAGATTTACAGCATTATCTAACAATTACAACTATATCAAACAAACAGTGAAATGAAAAGGCTTTTAACTTTAACCATCGCGGCGATGATGGGGGCAAGTGTGTTTGCCCAGGTTAAGTATCCGTATCTGGATACAAAGTTATCAAACAAAGAGCGCGTTGAGAACTTGCTGAGTCTGCTCACACCCGAGGAGAAGGTGGGACTGATGATGAACAAGTCGATCTCGATCGACCGTCTGGGCATCCCCAGCTACAACTGGTGGAGCGAGGCTTGTCATGGCGTGCGTCAGGATGGCTATACGGTTTATCCACAACCTATCGGCATGGCAGCAGCCTTTAATGCACAGCTGTTCTACGATGTTTTCTCGCAGGTGTCCGACGAAGCCCGTGCCAACTGGAACCGTACCGACCACAATGATCCTAAGCTGTTTAACGTGCCCATGGGCGTTACCTATTATCCCGGTAACCCTGAGCTTACGTTCTGGTGTCCAAACGTTAACATCTTCCGTGATCCACGTTGGGGTCGTGGACAAGAAACCTGTGGCGAGGACCCCTATCTGAATGCCGTATTGGGTGTACAGACCGTGCTGGGTATGCAGGGCAACAACGATAAGTACTTCAAGACCCATGCCTGCGCCAAGCACTATGCCGTACACAGCGGTCCAGAGCCCTTGCGCCACTCTATGAACGTAGAGCCTACCAATCGCGATCTGTGGGAAACCTACCTGCCAGCCTTTAAGGCACTGGTAAAGAAGGGTAATGTGCGCGAGGTGATGTGCGCCTACCAGCGTTTCGAGGGTAAGCCATGCTGCACCAGCGACCGTTTGCTGATTGATATCCTGCGCAACAAGTGGGGCTACGATGCCATCGTACTGACCGACTGCGACGCTATCAACAACTTCTTTAATCGTGGACAACACGAAACCCATAAGGATGGCTTGTCGGCCTCGGTTGATGCTGTGCTGAACGGTACCGACCTGGAGTGCGGTAAGGTATTCATGTCGCTGGTTGAAGGACTGAAGAAAGGCCTCATCAAGGAGAGCGACCTTGACAATCACCTGCGTAAGACCCTGATGGGCCGCTTTGAGTTGGGTATGTTCGATCCCGCCGATATGCTGCCTTGGGCAAAATTGGGTGCCGATGTGATTAGCAGCGAGAAGAACAATGCGATGGCTGTTCAAGCTGCACGCGAGAGCATGGTTCTGCTGGAGAACAAGGCTGGTATCCTGCCACTCTCAAAGAGCATCAAAACACTGGCTGTGCTTGGTCCTAATGCCGACGATGTGAACCTGCTGAATGGTAACTATGGTGGTACACCTACTGCCGCCCACCAGCACTCACTGCTCTCAGGTATCAAGGCTGCAGTACCTGGCGCTAAGATTATCTACAACAAGGCCTGTGAGCTGAACGACGAATATACCACCATCCACCATCTGCAGGACTTTAACGATGGCAAGGGTGTGAAGGTGGAGTTCTTTAATAATAAGGAATTAGCAGGCGAACCTGCCAAGACTGATTACTACAACGAGCTGAACTTCTCGACCTTTGGCGCCTGGGGATTTGCCCAGGGCGTGAATCGCGACACCCTCAGTGTTCGCATCAGCGGTAAGTACACCTCAACTTTTACTGGCGAGATGAAGTACACCCTGACCACCGACAATGGCTACGTGCTGAAGGTAAATGGCGAGGTAGTAGAAGAGGCTCAGGCAGGTGGCCGTCGTGGTTTCTTCGGATTTGGTCGCAAGCCCCAGTACAAGTCGTTCCCTGTTGAGGCAGGTAAGACCTACGACGTAGTAATCGAGTACAAGCATGGTAACGGACAGTTTGCTATGCTGCGTGGTGATATCTGCGAGCGCAACTTGGTTGACTTTACCGACCTGGCCAACCAGGTGAAGGAAGCTGATGCAATCGTGATCATCGGTGGCATCTCAGCCCAGATGGAAGGCGAAGGTGGCGACAAACAGGACATTGAGCTGCCAAAAGTTCAGCAGATGTTGGTAAAAGCTATGCACAAGACTGGCAAGCCTGTTATCTTTGTGAACTGCTCAGGTTCGGCTATTGCCTTTGGTAGTGTTGAGGGCGAGTACGATGCTCTGTTGCAGGCCTGGTATGCTGGTCAGGGTGGTGCTAAGGCTTTGGCCGAGGTGCTGTTTGGCGATTACAACCCTGGTGGAAAACTGCCCGTAACCTTCTATCGTTCGAACAACGACCTGCCCGATTTCCTCGACTACTCGATGAAGAACCGTACCTATCGTTACTTTACAGGTGTGCCTCAGTATGCATTCGGCTACGGTCTGAGCTACACCACTTTTAATGTAGGCGATGCCAAGATTTCAGCCAAGCAGATGAAGAAGAATGGCAAGGTAACCCTGACCGTACCTGTAACCAACACTGGCAAGCGCGAGGGAACCGAGACCGTTCAGGTATATGTAAAGCGTCTCGATGATGCAGGCGCACCTATCAAGGCCCTGAAGGGTTTCCAGAAGTTGAACCTGAAGGCAGGCGAGACACAGAAGGCCACCATCACATTGGATGGCGAGGCATTTGAGTACTACGACGAGATGATCGACGAACTGGCCACAAAGGCAGGTCGCTATCAGATTCTTTACGGTACCTCATCAATGGATAAGGACCTGAAAACCATCGATTTTGTTGTTAAGTAATCAGCGTGTATCAGCACCCCACATCATTTTTTCACGAAGGGTGTTGAAATAACGATGATCAGAACGCTTAACAACCTTGATGTCATAGGGGGCACGACGGAGCACAATCCTCGTGCCCTCTTTGCATTTCTCCGATCGACCGTCGATAGCCACCAGGAAGTTATGCGAGCGACTCTCTACATCGAGCTCAATCACCGACGAATCGGCCAACACTATGGGGCGCACATTCAACGAATGGGGCGCAACTGCCGTCATCGAGAACACCTTGGTGCCAGGCACAATGATTGGGCCGCCATTAGAGAGCGAGTAAGCCGTTGAACCCGTAGGAGTAGAAATCACCAGTCCATCAGCCTGATACGTATTCAGATACTGTCCGTTAACGCTGGCACGTATCGAAATCATCGATGCAGTATCGCGTTTCAGGATGGCCACATCATTCAGTGCACAACTGCACTCTCCCAATGGTGCACCATCAGCCTCCACCTGTATCAGCGCACGACTCTCTACTGCATAGTCGTCGTTATAGAGTGCACGCATACAATGTTCTATATCATCGGGACTGATATCGGCCAGGAAACCCAGTCGGCCCATATTTATGCCTAAGATGGGGATATTCTTCTTGCCCACACGGCAAGCCGCCTTCAGGAATGTACCATCGCCACCCATCGAAATCACAAAGTCGGCATCAAAGTTATTGTCAGAGAAAACCTTAGTGGCCTTCACGTCCAAACGCTGATGATCCTTCAGGAAGTAATAGTACTCCATGTCTACGTAGAGCTCCGCGCCATAGTTGGCGATCGTTGAGAGCACCTTCTGGATACTGGCCGATTTGCGGGCCTGATAAATATTGCCCAACAGGGCAAACCTGAGTTTACGATGTTCCATTCTTGTATCTTTTGGGTGCAAAGATATAAAAATTCGTGCAATTCGTGTAATTCGTGCCAAAAAATTTGTATCTTTGCCGTCAGAATAACAAATTATCGAGAATATTATGGCAAAAGTTTATGTTTTCCTAGCAGAAGGTTTCGAGGATGTAGAGGCCTTGATTCCTATAGATGTATTACGTCGTGGAGGTGTTGATGTAACCACCGTTAGCATCTCTGAATTTCCTTTGGTAACGTCGGCCCACGGCGTGAATATCGAAGCTGATATTCTGTTTGAGCAGGGCGAGTTCGATAATGCCGACCTGCTGATGCTGCCAGGTGGTATGCCAGGCGCCAGCAACCTGTTCAACCATTCTGGTTTGTGCGAAGCCCTGAAGGCTCAGTACCAGGCAGGCAAGAAGATATCTGCCATCTGTGCTGCTCCAGGCGTAGTACTCGCCCCACTGGGTATTCTGGAGGGCAAGCAGGCTACTTGCTATCCAGGCTTTGAGAAAGCATTAGCCGAGAATGGTGCCCGCTATACAGGCGATTTGGTAACCGTAGATAGTAACATCACCACCGCCGAGGGTCCTGCAGCAGCTTTCCCCTACGCCTACGAACTGCTCGGACAGTTGGTTGACAAGCAAACTGCCGACCAGATTGCCGAGGGTATGCGCTTTAAACATTTAATGCAGAAATAATGGATTATATTATCATAGTAGCAGGCGGTAAGGGCTTGCGCATGGGGTCGGACATCCCCAAGCAGTTTCTGCCCATTGGTGGCAAGCCCGTACTGATGCGCACACTGGAGCGATTCCGCGAGTACTCTAAGGACATCCAGATTATTCTGGTATTACCCGAAGCCCAGCAGGCCTATTGGCATCAGCTGTGCCAGGAGTACCATTTTGATGTGGAGTACACCTTAGCCAATGGCGGACAAACACGCTTCCACTCAGTACAGAACGGACTGGCCAAGGTACCCGATGATGCTATCGGCGTGGTAGGTGTACACGATGGTGTGCGCCCCTTCCCAAGTATCGAGGTAATTCGTAACTGCTATACGACAGCAAGAGAAAAAAAGGCCGTCATTCCAGTCATCCCCGTTGTTGAGACCGTACGCCATCTGGAAGGTGAACAATCCAGAACAGTGCCT
>JAEEGG010012714.1_pt1 | contig 18102 bp, 15 predicted proteins | sample 9134161 | NCBI WGS metagenome assembly JAEEGG01 (sample SAMN16246543, study PRJNA631951) | gut metagenome | biome: gut microbiome; feature: rumen; material: CR-attached | host: Bos | place: Iran: Karaj | collected 2018-10 | reverse complement strand
TTGCCATGTCTTTGCAATCTAATTTTTGCAGGCATAATTTAATGTTTTAAGTTGATTTTTAATGAATTAACTAAAACCTACCCGAGGTTTCGGCTGCAAAAGTACAACTTTTTATCGGACTGGCAATCAGGTCGGAACAAATTTTTCTTTTTCCCTTTCGTAAATCGCCCGACAATGCCTAATTTTGCCGCCGTTTTTAAAGTGTAAGGTTCCTGAACCTGTCGAAGGGCCGGCTTGAAAATATATAAAAATGGAAAAACAGAATACACTTCGTTGGGGCTATATAGCTGGCATCATCTCTGGCATTACCTACGGAATGAACCCGCTGTTCGGTGTGCCAGTCATCAATAAGGGACTGGATGTCAATTCGTTGCTATTTTATCGTTATGGTGTGGCCACGCTGCTGATGTTGGCGTTCATGTTGGTGGCGAAAAAGCAGATTCGCATTACTTGGAAACAATTCGGGCTCATGGCCATTCTCGGCGTTTTATTCACAGGGTGTAGCATCACCTTGTTTGAAGCCTACAAATACATTCCTTCGGGAATCGCCACAAGCATCCTGTATATCTATCCCATTATGGTCGCGCTGATTATGATGTTTTTCGGGCAGTTCCCAACATGGCAGACATGGGTTTCCATCTTTGCTGGAGTGGCAGGTGCGGTGCTACTTTCCGTTAAAGGTGGAGGAGGGTTCATCGACTGGCGCGGCATTGCCCTTGTGGTGGCCTCTGGATTGTGCTACACCTTATTTATCGTAATAGTGAACCAAAGCAAGCAAATCAAGGCTTTGCCCAATCTCACGTTGACCTTTTATTGTTTTTTCATCGGTTCGTTGATGCTGTTTGCTTTGTCTGGTTTCGGAATAAAACTCAATGCTGTCCCTGATGCGGTCAGTTGGCTGAATGTGTTAGGCTTGGCGGTGTTGCCTACGGCCATCGCCACTATCACCCTTGCTGCGGCCACCAAAGCCGTTGGAGCCACCAAGACTTCTATCCTCGGCATCCTCGAACCTTTGACGGCCATTTTCATCGGGACGCTGGTCTTCAATGAACCTTTCACATTCAATGTAGCCATCGGCGTGGCGTTGATTCTGTTCGCGATTTTGTTCATGATACTAACGGAAAAAAACGGATAAATGATTAGAAATGGTAAAGGACGTGAGACACGAGACAGCGAGACGCGAGACAATAGGCTTGTCCCGAGTCCTGAAGTCCCGAGTCCCGTGTCAAATCAATCTATGAATAGAGAAAAGGAAGTCTATAAAGTAACCCTTTGGGGCAGTGCAGTCAATTTGGTGCTTGTGATATTCAAGTTTGTGGCAGGCATTGTCGGTCACAGTTCCGCTATGATTGCCGACGCGGTACATTCAGTATCGGACTTCGCCACTGACCTCATTGTTTTGGCTTTCGTGCGCATCAGCCACAAGCCTAAGGATAAGTCGCATGACTACGGTCATGGCAAGTTCGAGACTTTGGCGACTACCCTCATTGGCATTGCACTCTTTGCTGTCGCTGTGGGTATTTTCGTCGATGGAGCCAAGAAAATCGCTTTCTGGGCCAAGGGCGGCACTTTGGCCCAACCAGGGATGTTGGCACTTGTGGCGGCATTGGTTTCTATTTTGTTGAAAGAACTCACTTTCCAATACACCAAACGTAAAGCCGAACAGTTGGACTCACAAGCCATGAAAGCCAACGCATGGCACCATCGTAGCGATGCCTTATCGTCTATTGGGACGGCTATTGGTATCGGCGGCGCCATCCTTTTAGGCGAGCGTTGGGCTGTGCTTGACCCGATTGCTTCCATTGCTGTGGGTGCACTTATCATTAAAGTTGCTATTGACTTGTTCAAAAACGGCATGGGTGAACTGATGGAACAGTCACTGCCTGAAGAGGTCGAGAACGAGATTCTCGACATCGTGAAGCGTGTGCCAGGCGTCACCGAGCCGCACGAGCTTTGCACCCGTCGCATTGGCAATCATTACGCCATTGAGATGCATATCCTTATGGACGGCAATATTCCTCTGAAAGAAGCCCACGACAAGACCACGGAGATGGAACGTCTGCTCAAGGAACGCTACGGCGAGGAAACGCACATCTCCATCCACGTGGAGCCTGAAGGCGAATGATTTTATCTTATTTGTACTTTGCTGATGCTCCAACTTTGTCTGTTGAAGGTGCAAAATAATCTTTTGACGGTTCAATTAAAAACAATATCTTTGCATCCTAATTCAAAAACATGATGAGAAAACTTTTACTCATAGCATTTGTAGCACTCATTCCAGTCCTGACGATGGCACAAAACGAAAGCCTGACCGAAATAAAAAACAGCGGAAAATACCTTTGGGGTGAAGGCATGTCCGAAAGCTATAATGAGGCAGACCGAGAGGCCTTGCGCCATTTGGTGGAGAATATTTCGGTCAATGTGGAAAGCTCGTTTTCCAACGTGATGGAGAATGTCTCCCTGTCGAACGGTACCGCCGATACGAAGATGGCCATGCAAGCGGTGATGAAGACTTATTCGCAAGCCACTCTGACGAACACGAAGGTACTGACGCTTTCACAAGAGCCCAACGCCCATGTGATCCGCTATGTGAAAATTGACGATGTGGCCAAGATTTTCCAGGCCCGAAGAGACAAAGCCGTTGATTTTGTCAATCTGGCACAGAAAGCCGAGGAGAAACTGAAGATAGACGACGTGTTGCGTTATTACTATTGGAGTTACTGCCTCCTGACCAGCCTTCCTGACACAATGAACCCAAAGACATTGGACAATACCATGTTGCTTAAGTCTTGGATTCCCGACAAAATGAATGAAGCATTCTCTAATCTGAAAGTGCAGAAGCGGAAGGTGGAGGGCGATTTTGTTACTTTACGGATTACCTACAAAGACCAACCTGTGGCCAGTTTGGACTATTCTTATTTTGACGGTCGTGGCTACACCAATATTTATGGTGCCACCGATGGTATAGGCGTGATGGAATTGCAACCAGGTTACTCGACGGACAACCTGAAAATCAAGTGTGAGTACGAATACCTTGGAGAATCTCAGAGGGATAAGGAGATTGCCGCTGTGGTGGGGGTAATGCGTGGCCGCAATTTCCGCAATGCCTATCTGAATGTTAGTGGCGACGATATGGCTCAGCTTCCGCAGCTTCCGGTTTCTGTCATAGAAGAGGCGGGGGCGGAGATTGTAGAGGCCATGCCATTGTCGGCAGTCACGGAAAATGAGGCGGAATCCTACGAGGTTATTATGCAACGCGTTATCAAGGCCATACGTAACAAGGACTACGCTTCGGTGGGGTCTTATTTTACAGAGGAAGGCCGTGAGATGTTCAGCAAACTGTTGGAATACGGCAATGCCAGAATCATAGAGGAGCCACAATTGACTTATATTAATAAAGGTGACGAGGTGATTTGCCGAAGCATTCCGATGAGCTTCAGTTTCAAGAACAACACGCGCAAGTTTGTGGAAAACGTCAACTTCACTTTTAATGCCGACAAAAAAATCAATTGTGTGTCTTTTGGTTTGGGCAAAGAGGCCGCAGCCGACATACTGAAACGCACCGACTACAGCGAAAGGGCTCGTATCATCTTGACTCAGTTCCTCGAAAACTACAAGACCGCCTTCGCCTTGAAGCGTTTGGACTATATTGAGAGCATTTTTGACGATAATGCCTTGATTATCACAGGTACAGTGGTGAAAAGGACGGATTATCAGAACCCGGAGGAACGGACGCGCTTTTTGGACAACAACATTATCAAGTACAATCGCTTTTCGAAAAACGAATACATAAAACATTTGCAGCGTTGTTTCAAGAGCAATGAGTACGTCAACATCCATTTTGCAAACAACGACGTCGTGAAAGCCAATGACACATTCGGCGAAGTGTATGGCATTCAGATCAAGCAGGACTATTACTCCACCAACTATGGCGACACAGGTTATCTGTTCCTCTACGTTGACCTGAACGACCCCGACAAACCCATCATCAAGGTGAGGACTTGGCAGCCCGAACGTGACCCGAATTTTGGTTTGTACGGATTGGGAGATTTTTAATTGTTGTATTAGGGAAAAAACACTACTTTTGCATCGATATTACAAAAAAAATACGTAATCGAGCATTTATGAAAAAGATTACCCTACTGACATTCCTTTTGTTTGCTTTTTTCGGTGCTTTCGCCCAAACCATCACAGTGAAATCCTTCAAAGCTCTGCCGATGGACATGACTGCTTCGAGCCTTGAAGGCAAGCGTATCGACCAAAACGGACAGGTAGCGGCACTTATCAAAGTGGTGACCTCGCAGACAGGATTCACCTTTGAAGGTGGTACATTAGGCATCGTTGACACACAGCAACGCAATGGCGAGATTTGGGTATGGGTGCCACGTGCTTCGCGTAAGATTACCATCAAACACCAGCAATTGGGCGTGTTGCGTGACTATCGCTATCCTGTTGAGATTGAGTCTGAACGCACCTATGAGATGGTCCTGACCACAGGCAAGATTGAGACCGTCGTGAAGGAGGAGGTACGGCAGCAATATCTTGCGTTTCAGATTTCACCTGCCAACGCAACCCTTGAGGTGAACAACGAGATATGGGAGTTGGATGCCGACGGCAATGCTCAGGATTATGTACCTTTCGGTACTTACGAATGGCGCGTACAGGCACCCAACTATCATCCCGATGCAGGACGCAAAGTGGTTGAGGACCCGAACAACACCCAATTCGTTACAGTGACGCTTCAGCCTAATTTTGGCTGGATAGAAGTAGAAGGCACTGGCAACCTGCAAGGCGCAAGTGTGTACATTGACAATGCCTTGATAGGGAAGGCGCCTTGCAAGAGCGAGGCACTGAAAAGCGGGCCACATACGGTGCGCATTGCGAAAAAGATGTACGTCACTTACAGCGAAACCGTTACTATTAGAGACAACGAGACTACCCGCCTCGCCCCAAATTTGAATGCCGACTTCGCAGAGGTTACACTGAAAGTGGATGCTGATGCCGAAATCTGGGTGAACAACGAGAAAAAAGGCACCCGCACATGGACAGGTCCCTTAGGCAACGGCATATACAAGATGGAATGCAAACAGGCCAACCACGAAACCAGCTTGACTACCAAGGAGATTACCTCCGCCATGACCGGCCAAACCATCACTTTGCCCATGCCAACACCCATTTACGGCTCGCTCATGGTGGAGAGCACGCCTAAGTTCTGCAAACTTTATATCGATGGTAAGGACATGGGTACGACTCCGAAATCTTATGCCCGCACACCTGACGGCGACGACTGGAAGTTGGCCGCCCCGACCCCTGGTGCAGCCAACCCTGCCACCGGCGAAGACATTCCGCAAGAATAATTCCTCGTTCGGCTGGATTTGCAATCAAGCCGAGGTGGAATATAAAGATTTGCAATCTGATTATATGAGAACAAGATATTTGTGTTGATTTTAAAATGATGATATTCAATGTGATGTAATTGAATATCAGAACAAATGCTGGGGGAAACGCTATAGTTCGCCATTATATTTCAGGCTGATGGCTTTGGGAAAAGTCTCCCCGATAGGGAATCCCCCTTACCTCCGAAACGGACAATCCACCGGGCAGCCAGCACAACCGCTCTTTTTCTTGTCTTCACAGGAGCACGAGCCTTTGCCGCTTCTCAAAGCTTTGACGGCCAATCCAACGAGAGCCGCAACGACTAATAAAACTATAATAGTAGGCAGATTCATGCGATGACGGCATTAGCGATGAGATAAGCGAACCAGGCACAAACCCATGCGACGACACACTGGAACAGGATAATGAACAGCATCCATTTAGTACCTAATTCGCGACGAATAGCGGCCACAGCGGCCACGCAAGGTGTGTAGAGCAGGCAGAAAACCAACATCGAGATGCTGGTGATTGTGGTGAACAAAGGCATGGCGTTGAGCACTTCCAAAGTGGCTACGACGCTCTCCTTGGCCATAAAACCGCTTACCAAGGCCGTGACGATTTGCCACTCGCCCAAACCGATAGGGCGGAACACTGGAGCAATCCAGCCAGCTACGGTGGCCAACATACTGCCTTCGCCATTCTCGACCATGTTGAACTGGAAATCAAAGGTTTGCAATAACCAAATCACCAAAGAAGCAATGAAGATGACGGTGAAGGCGCGTTGCAAAAAGTCCTTAGTCTTGTCCCATAAAAGGTGGGCAACGTTTTTGAGGCCAGGCATACGGTAGTTGGGCAACTCCATCACGAAGGGGGCAACATCACCTTTGTCACCGAACCATTTGGTAAACAAGGCGGTAATGATACCGACAATGATGCCTAACAGATACAGGCAAATCAGGACTATACCTCCGTGTTTAGGAAAGAATGCCGCTGTGAAGAAGGCGTAAATCGGGATTTTAGCCGAACAGCTCATGAAAGGGGTTAAGAGCACAGTACGCCAACGGTCGTGGGTGGAGTGCAGGGTGCGGGTCGACATGACGGCAGGCACAGTACAACCGAAACCGATGAGCATGGGTACGATACTGTGACCGGTGAGGCCGAGCTTGCGCAAGAAACTGTCGCTGACAAAAGCCACACGCGCCATATAGCCGCTATCTTCCAACAGGCTGAGGAAAAAGAACAGCAATATAATAATAGGTACAAAACTCAAAACGCTACCCACGCCGCCAAAGATGCCGTCGACCACCAACGACTGCACTGCCGGACTGACATTCCAGCGGGCCAAAGCATCGCCGCAAATACCTGCAAGCCACGAGATACCTTGGTCGAGGAGGTCTTGCAGGGGCGCACCGAGGGCATCGATGCTGAGCCAGATGATGCCCATCATCACGAGGATGAAAATCGGGATGGCGGTCCACTTGCCGGTGAGGATTTTGTCAATCTTGCGGCTACGTTGGTATTCTTTGCTTTCCTTGGGCTTAATAACGGTTTTGCTGCAAAGTTTTTTGATGAAGGCAAAGCGCATCTCGGCCATGGCTGCGGCTCGGTCAAGGCCGCGTTCTTCTTCCATTTGCACGATGAGATGTTCTAAGGTTTCCTTCTCGTTTTGTGAGAGTTGCAAGGCCTCAAGGACAATGGTGTCGCCTTCCACAAGTTTGGAGGCAGCAAATCGTACAGGAATGTCGGCGCGTTGGGCATGGTCCTCAATAAGGTGCATAATGCTATGCAGGCAACGGTGAACGGCACCACCATGGTCGTCTTTGTCGCAGAAGTCTTGTCGCACAGGAGCTTCCTGATATTTTGCGATGTGGATGGCATGGTCGACCAACTCGTTGATACCTTCGTTTTTCGCGGCGGAGATGGGCACCACAGGCAAACCGAGAATCTGTTCCATCTCGTTGACGAGGATGCTGCCGCCGTTGTTTCGTACCTCATCCATCATGTTGAGGGCCAATACCATAGGTGTGCCTAATTCCATCAGTTGCATGGTGAGATAGAGGTTGCGTTCAATGTTGTTGGCATCCACGATGTTGATGATGGCCTTGGGTTTCTGTTGCATGATGAACTCACGCGAAACGATTTCCTCAGCGGTGTAAGGCGACAGAGAATAAATGCCCGGTAAATCAGTGACGGAGGTCTCTGGATGCCCTTTGATGACACCGTCTTTGCGGTCAACGGTGACACCGGGGAAATTACCCACATGCTGGTTGGAACCTGTGAGTTGGTTGAAAAGGGTGGTCTTGCCGCAGTTCTGCTGTCCGGCGAGGGCAAAAGTCAGTTGGGTGCCTTTGGGCAGGGGCTTTTCGTGGGTTTTGTCATGGTAGATGCCTTCCTCACCCAAACCAGGGTGGGCGTTGTGGTCGGGTAGGGAGATGATATAAAGTTGTTCATTGTCCTGATGCTCAGTGCCTTCGGTTGCGTCTGAGGGACTGCATGGCTCCACCTCAATTAAGGCGGCATCGGCTTTGCGGAGAGTGAGGGCATAGCCGTGAATCATCACCTCCATGGGGTCGCCAAGAGGGGCGTATTTCACGAGCTTGATGATGGCGTCAGGGATGAGTCCCATGTCCAAAAAATGTTGTCGGCGTTGGCCTTCTCCGTTGACGGCCTTGATGCGGGCGGATTGTCCAATATTCAGTTTTTCGAGGGTGGTCATGATTACTTCTGTTTGAACTTGCAAAAATAGGAAGAACTCCGTTGCCCTCCAATCCTTATTAGTAATACTTTTTTCGCTAAATCATCCTCATTTGTGGGGAAAGCATGGATTGAGGGTGTATCCGAATTGGTATAAATCCTTATCTTTGCCGCAAATTCAATCACCTTTGACCTATGAACAAAAAGAAGTTGTTATTGATGCTCGCCTTGGTGGCGGTAGTCTTGTTTCTTGTCCTTCGTTATCAACCTGAAATTGAGACAAAACAAGCGGAAAGTCAAATTGTTAACAATGAAACTGAGTTGGTTATTCTTTCGGTCAACGACATGCATGCCAACATTGACATGTTCCCGAAATTTGCCATGATGGTGGATAGCCTAAAAGCCATTTATCCCAATATGCTGCTTTTTTCGGCGGGCGACAACCGTACAGGCAATCCGATAAATGACCAATACGATCCAGTCAATTATCCCATGATAATTCTAATGAATAAGGTGGGCTTCGACTTTTGCGCTGTGGGCAACCACGAATGGGACGGTAACATAGTCAATCTGCAAAAGGACATTGAAAGGGCTAAATTTCCTTTCCTTTGCGCAAACGTTTTCATTCCTGATACAATCAAGCTTGACATCAAGCCATACATGACTATGGAACATCAAGGCGTGAAGATGGCTGTGGTTGGCATGGTTGAAGTGCGTCACGACGGTATTCCTGGTGCGCATCCTGACAATCTGAAACTGGTATGTTTCAAGAATGCAAAAGAAGTGCTTCCTGAATATCAATACCTTAGAAACCAAAATGATGTGGTGATTTTGCTTTCGCATTGCGGCCTTGAGGACGATATGGAATTGGCTCAGGACAATCCTTGGCTTGATGCAATCATCGGTGGTCATACTCACACTTTGATAGAGGATCCTTCTGAGACCAACGGCGTGCTGATAACCCAGTCGGGCTCACATTTGAAGTATGCCACTTTGGTGAAGTTGAAGGTGAAAGACCATAAAGTTGTTGAGAAGGAGGCCATTGTGTTGGATGTCAACAAAGTAAGTAAGGAAAAACCTGAAATCAAACAATTAGTGAACGAGTTCAATGACGCGCCAGCCCTGAACGAGCCTATCGCCATAGCGAAAATCAAGTTTGAGACGCCCGAGGAGTTGGGCTGTATGATGACAGATGCCTTCTGCGAGATGAGCGGTGCTGACTTTGCCTTTCAAAACACAGGCGGTGTGCGCATACCCCGCTTGAAAAAAGGACCCATCACGGTGAAGGACGTCTATAGCATTGACCCATTCAACAACGATATGGTTATGTATCAGATGACTGGCGAGCAGGTGAAGAAATTTATCCTCGATTCCTATAGGAAAAACGGCGGTCATCCTTCCTTCGTCTCGGGCATGACATATAAGGTGAGCGACGACGGTAGAAGCGTGTGGGTCAACATGGATAGGGCGAATTTCTCCACGAAAAAGGTGTATAAGGTGATTTTCAATAGCTATATGGCTTCCACGGTCAAGATTGAGAGTGTCGACGAAGGCCGGAGCCTATTCATGACCTCGGAGGAAATGATCATCAAATTTTTGCGCAAACATAAAGAAGTTGATTATCAGGGAGTCGTTAGAACAAAGTAAAAATGTGTTTGCATGGATTAAAGAGTTTTTGTACTTTTGCAGCCCAAATTTCTGAAGATTGAAATCGAAAAAGATGAAAAAAGCGTTATCGATTTTTGCAATTGCCTTATTGTTAGTCAGTTGCGGACCAAAAAAGAAAGAAGTCAAGTTGATTCCTGCCGAAAACTTCAACACGGTGGTGGAAGGCAAGAATGTTTCGCTTTATACCTTGCACAATGGTTTTCTGACGATGCAGGTGACCAATTACGGTGGCCGTGTGGTGGCTCTTTGGATGCCCGATAATCGTGGTAGCTATGAGGACATCGTTCTGGGCTATGACCAAATCGACAAGTACTTGAACAACAACGGCGAACGTTATCTTGGTGCCGTGGTGGGTCGTTGCGCCAACCGTATCTCCAACGCTACCTTTACGCTTGATGGTGTTGAGTATCAACTGCCTAAGAATGACGGAGAAAATACACTTCATGGTGGACTCATTGGTGCCGACAAGATGGTTTGGGATGTGGTCTCGGCTAACGACAGTGTGATAAAGATGCACGCTTTGTTTGCTGATGGTCTGGACGGTTTTCCTGGCAATCTTGACGTGACGATGAGCTATACGCTGACACACGATAACCAATTCCAAGTACGTTATGCAGCCACCACTGATGCCCCGACACTGTGTAACTTCTCGCACCATTCCTTCTTCAACCTGAAGGGCGAAGGCAACGGCACCATCCTCGACCACGAACTGCAAATCAACTCGCGTTATATGACCACGATTGACGAGCATTTGATTCCCAATGGCAAGTTCTCCGGTGTGAAAAACACGCCTTTCGATTTCCGCGAAAAGCATTGCATTGGCGATAACATTGCCGCCGATGATGAGCAACTGAAGAATGCCAAGGGCTACGACCACAACTGGATTATCGATAAGAGTGATGTCAAATCCTACACTTGGAACGCCACGCTGACTGAACCTAAAAGCGGTCGTGAGATGCAGGTGTGGAGCGACCAAGTGGGTATGCAGTTCTATAGCGGTAACTTCTTCAACGGCAAGGGTATAGGCAAATGCTGCAAGCCTTTCAATTTCCGCGAAGGTCTGGCACTTGAAACGCAGTTCTTTCCCGATGCCATCAACCATGAAGTCTTGGCTCCTGCACCGGTTTTGAGACCTGGCGAGGAGTACCACCAACTCTGCATCTATAAGTTCGCGGTGTTGCCCAAGGAGAAGAAATAACCCTTTTGAGGACAAAAAATGAAGCCTTGTGTCAATGGATGCGAGGCTTTTTTTATTTTTGCAACATCTAAAACCTAATGTTATGCTGAAATTCAAATGTCCGCTACTTGCGGTTACCGACATGAAGAAAGCCATCACTTTTTATGAAGAGGTGATTGGTGACCGCGTTGCCTTCGACTTTGGCGAGAATGTCCAATTCGAAGGCGGTTTTGCCTTGCAAGAGATGAAGAAATGGAAGGCGATGATCCATACAGACCAGGTTCATACGAAGTCAAACGATGCCGAGCTTTATTTCGAGGAGAAAGACTTTGACAAATTCCTTGAATACCTGAAGGAATTCCCTGAGATTCAGTATGTCCATCCTGTCGAGGAAGCACCTTGGGGACAGCGTATCGTCCGTTTCTATGACCCTGATTTCCATATCATTGAAGTCGGTGAGCCGATGGATGCCGTCATCAAGAGGTTGTTTGAACAGGGCCTGACGGTGGAGAAGGTCTCGGAGAAATCGCAGTATCCCATCGAATACGTCAAGCGGTTTGCGAAATGAACTATCTGTCGGTCAACGCGATATCCAAATCGTATGGCATCAAGACGCTGTTTGAAAATGTCACCTTCGGAATTGAGAAGGGAGATAAGACGGCATTGATTGCCACCAACGGCTCGGGTAAGTCTACCATGCTGAAAATCTTGGTAGGGCAGGAGTCGCCTGATTCTGGGACGATTACCTACGCCAACGACATCAAAATCGGCTACTTGGAGCAACTGCCTGTGTATCCGACAGGGACACGTGTGTCGGATCTGTTGGCCGACCTCAATGATGAACAACACCTGAAAGCAAGGCAGTACTTGACTCGTTTTGCCATCACCAACTTGGAGCAGTCGGTGGACGAGCTTTCAGGCGGACAAGTTAAGCGTTTGGCTTTGGCCTTGGTATTATTGCATGAACCTGATTTCCTGATTCTTGACGAGCCTACCAACCATTTGGATGTGGAGATGGTGGAATGGTTAGAGAAGTTTCTCACCCAGTCAAGCATGACGTTGCTGATGGTGACCCATGACCGATATTTCCTTGATAGAGTGTGCAATAAGATTTTTGAGCTTTACCAAGGCGTGATGTACACCCACAACGGCAACTTCGACTATTATGTGCAAAAAAGTCGCGAGCGTGAGGAGGTAAAACGCGCCACGGCAGAGCGCAATAGCCAGTTGCTGAAATACGAGTTAGAATGGATGCGCAGCACGCCACAGGCTCGTACCAGCAAGTCAAAGAGTCGAATTGAGGCGTTTTACGACCTGAAAGAACGCTCCAAATATCAGGAACAAGACGAACGCTTGGAGTTCGGTTTGCAGATGCAACGACTTGGTGGCAAGATACTGGAAATGAGCAATGTGTCGAAGTCTTACGGCGACCTTGCCGTTTTGAAGGATTTCGACTATGTCTTCAAGCGTGGCGAGCGCATCGGCCTGATTGGCAAGAATGGGGTGGGGAAGTCCACCTTCTTGAACCTGATTACAGGCAGCGTTTTGCCCGACCGAGGCCGCATAAAAACTGGAGAAACAGTGACCTACGGCTATTACCGACAGGAAGGCATCCAATTCGACGAGAGCAAGACTGTGCTGAGTACCGTGCGCGACATTGCCGAGGTGATGACCTACGGCAAGGACAAAGTCTACACAGCTGACCAGTTGTTGGCGCATTTCAACTTCCCTTACAAGATGCACCACCAGCCAGTGGCTTTGTTGAGTGGTGGCGAGAAACGCCGACTCTACCTGTTAACCATCTTGGTGCAGAACCCCAACTTCCTTATCCTTGACGAGCCCACTAACGACTTGGATTTGTTGACGTTACAAAAACTTGAAGACTTCTTGCAAGGCTATAAAGGCTGTCTTTTGGTGGTCTCGCACGACCGTTTCTTCATGGATGAGGTAGTGGACCAACTCTTTGTGTTTCAAGGTGAAGGCAACGTCAAAGGCTTCATGGGCAACTATTCGCAATACAAAGACTATCTTGATGCCAAACTGAGGGAGGAACGCAAGGAGAAATCGGTGCAGAAGAAAGAAGAGCCAAAACCAGTAAAGCAACGAGAAAAGGTGAAGCGTTCGTTCAAAGAACAGCGTGAATACGAGGCATTAACCCAAGAAATGGCCGACCTTGAAGCCGAAAAACAAACCTTGACCGAAGCCTTGAATAGCGAAACCGATTACCTGAAATTACAACAAATGGGTAACCGTTTGCAGGAGATTAAGGATTTACTGGATGAGAAAGAATTGAGATGGTTGGAGTTGGATGAGATTGGAGGATAAGTTGTCGGTCTTTATAATTATCACCTGCATAAAATAAAGGATATATGGATTTTTGTAATTTTGTCGCGCCTAAACAAAGAAACAATGTAAATAGGAGAAGTATGAAATGATTATGGCACTCTACGTTCAATAGTGTCCAATTTGAGAAACAATCCGTATTATGCCTGCAATTATATGAACGAACTACCAGTACATAATGACTTTATATTTGACATGCTCTACGGTGCGGTAACTGTGTCGGCTATCATTGCGTGTTGCTATCTGCTGTTCCGTCGGGGCAATGCATTTGCGCCCAATATCACGTCGCCAGTTCGTCTGCGTCGTTGTGCGGCTGCCTATATTGCTGCAGTGGTACTGAGCCATGTGTTATGGATACTAGTAAGCAATTTCGTCTTAATTGACGACCATTTTTTAAGCTATGCCATAGCTACCGGGTTCGACAGTGTGATGCTGAACTCTACGATGATGGCTATGCTGTTTGCCATGTTGCAAGACCGACGGCGACCGTTTTGGCCTATTGCTGTGGCGATGGTGCCCTTCGTGGTCATAGTGGTAGTGTGTATCGCCATCCGTAGTGACGCCTTAGACCCGCTGCTGCATGTTTATGACTTGTCGCTGAACGTGTGCTTTATAATATATATGATATTTGCAACGAAACAGTACTGGCGATGGCTGCACGACAACTATGCCGACTTGGAACACAAGGAGATGTGGCTGAGCTTTGTGGCGTTGGCGGTCATGTTAGTGATGTTCGTTGTCTATGAGAACGACAACGGCAATTCGACTGTAATGTATTTTGTAGAGGTGAGCGAATTTGTGTTTATCGGCCTCTTGATTTGGCGAGTGGAGACGCTTCAGCAGTTGGATGCCCCTTCCACACAGAAGTGGAACTTAGTAGAAGAGCCGACGGCACCAGCTGCTGCGCCATCGACCATCTCCTCCAATATCGGAAAATTGTTAGAGCAGCATTGTGAGGCCACCCAGCTTTACCTGCGTCACGACCTTACCCTTCTTCAGCTTTCTGAAGCTGTGGGCACCAACCACACTTATCTTAGCCAGCATTTTGCACAACAGGGCATGAACTACAACGCCTATATCAACGGCCTGCGCATCCAACATTTCATCAATCTCTACCATGAAGCCATCGCCAATCAGCATCCTTTCACTGCCCAACAGTTGGCAAACGAGAGCGGCTTCAGAAGCTATAGCACCTTCAGTGCCGCCTTCAAGCAGCGCATGGGGCAAACCGTGACCTCCTGGATGCGTGACTCGGCTGAAAAAGAATAGCACATCGCAACAGATGTAACCCAATAAAACATTGAAACTATCGGCCCGAACTCCATAAAACGGTGAGTTCGGGCTGATTTGTATCGTCCTGAGACTTTCAGAATATACAAAAAGCATTTCAGAATGTGCAAAACTTACAGAATATGCAAGAATCGTTTCAGAAAATACAAGACTTTCAAATTGAGGTATTTTCGGTAACTATCTAAGCTACTTTTGCAACCGAAAACAGCTGTAAAAGCAGTCTGTATATCACCATTGTTCAACAAATTCAACTTACAAATTATGTTATTCAATTCGTTTGAGTTTCTCATCTTCTTCCCGACAGTATGCATTGTGTACTATCTATTGAAGGGCAACCGCTGGCGCATACCTTTCCTCCTCATCGCCAGTTACTATTTCTACATGAACTGGAAGCCCGTTTATGCGATGCTCATCATGACTTCCACGGTATTGACTTATTTATGTGGTCTGCTTGTGGAACGATATGCTGACGACAAACCAAAGCAGAAAGCGTTTCTGGTGATTAGTCTGGTGATCAATTTCGCCATCCTGTTTGCCTTCAAGTATTTCAATTTTATTAATGAATCGGTATTCCGCCTGTTGGGAATGGCAGGAATACGATGGACGGTGCCTAACCTTGATGTGCTGTTACCCGTAGGCATCTCGTTCTACACCTTCCAAGCGGTAGGATATTCTATTGATGTGTACCGAGGCACCATCAAGGCGGAACGGAATTTCTTTACATACGCACTCTTCGTCAGTTTCTTCCCGCAGTTGGTTGCAGGACCTATCGAACGCGCCAAAAACCTGCTTCCACAGTTTCATGAGGAACACTATTTCAATTCTTATGAAGCAATAGAAGGCTTGAAACAGATGCTGTGGGGCTTCTTTATGAAACTTTGCGTGGCAGACATGATAAGCGAATATGTGAATGCGGTCTTCAACCATGTGGAGCGTCATAGTGGCACCAGCATGATTGTTGCCACCCTATTCTTTACTTTCCAGATATATTGCGATTTTGGAGGCTACAGCAATATCGCCATCGGTGCCGCCAAAGTGATGGGGTTCCGACTTATGGAGAACTTCCATCGACCCTATTATTCCCTTAATATAAAGGAGTTCTGGAAGAAGTGGCATATTTCGCTCTCATCGTGGTTTATGGACTATGTCTATATCCCACTTGGAGGCAATCGGGTAAAATACCCTCGTCACCTGCTCAATCTGATGATAACTTTCCTTGTCAGTGGTTTGTGGCACGGAGCCAACTGGACATTTGTTATTTGGGGAGGGTTGCACGGCACGTATCAAGTCATTGGTAATCTATGGCGCAAATATGTCCATAAGCCCGAATACAAAAACGTTTTCTCCCGAATGTTTGGTACTGCTTTCTGTTTCGTGTTGGTATCCTTTGCCTGGATATTTTTCCGAGCGAACAATGTGACTGACGCATTCGCAATTATCGGAAAGATACTCACGGATCATGGTGCGCCCTTTGTGGACAAATCGGTTTTTGTTTACGGTCTCATCGCGTTATTCATTCTTATATTCAAGGAGACCAAAGACAACTTTAACTGGAATATTCATTTCATGCACTCCAAACACACTGTGGTACGCTATATATCCACTGTTGCACTAATTGTATATGTTCTTTTGTTCGGCTCTTATGCTAATGGTCAATTCATCTATTTTCAATTCTAATCGTTATGAAAAAAGAATCTGCCCGCTTTTGGAGAATCATACTCATTATTATCGCAATGTTTGTTGCGGTTGATATTACTGTCGGGGTGGTCTTCGACAAGCTGATGGACATAATGCCTGACATCTGCGGCGATTTTGCCAAAGACAACTATCGTCTTCACTATTTGGAAACAGATGTGGTTATCCTTGGCTCTTCACGTGGGAATAATCATTATGTTTCCCAACAACTCGGCGACAGCATAGATGCCTATTCCGGCAAGCACTTATCCATTTACAATGCTGCCATTAGCGCTAAGTTTGCCAACAGCAACTCCTGTGCAGCGGAGGCTATTGTTGCAAGGTATCGTCCCCAACTCGTCATTTATGACATTTCGGAAGACCAACTTTGCGCCGGCCAAGTGACAGATATTGAGTTCTCTGCTCCTTTCTATTGGAAAGACACTATCGTACATCGGTATCTTGACAATCTTGGATTAAAGGAACGCATACTGATGAAATCAAGCATCTACCGCTATAATGGTAAAATGTTCCGAATCGCTTCCACCTTTTTGACTACTATTGTCGTTGATGATGGATATGAGCCAAAGTATGGAACGAACATAGACACTACGAAAGCTAAGGAGAAGGCAATGGCTTCAATGCCGACAAAGGAACTCGACAGTTATACCTTAAACAACTTCGAGAATGTCCTGAAAAAATATTCATCGGCAAAAGTTCCTTTGGTTATCGTCAGTTCTCCAAAATTTCGCCCAACCGACGACAACAGACGCTTGGCTGCACTATGCGACAAATATGGCATTCCCTTCATCGATTTATACGACACTCCCTATTTCAACGACCATCCTGAACTTTTCTACGATGTCAATCATCTGAACGACGATGGCGCGCATGTTTTTACCGCATTGTTTTTCGAGCAGTTGAAACCTTTTTTACCAATGCCATGATAGTGTAAAGACGGATTTGTCTTTCAGAATAAGCAAAAAGCGTTTTAGTATTTGTAAAACTCCCTGTATTTGCAAGAATCATTTCAGGATTTGCAAGACTTTCAGATTGAGGTTTTTTGGGCAAACAATTGGTCTATTTTTGCATCCCGAAACGTAATCACTAAGCAAGAAAGTGAAACAAAAAGAAAAAAATGAATATCGCAAAAGACATCGAAATCTGGTTGGCAGACATTCTTGGCATCAGCAACTTCGACAGAATGGTAGAACGCAAGTTCTGGAAGATGCGACGCCTTTATGAAATCGGTGATGATGTCACCATCGGAGCTGGTGCCATAGTCACCAAAGATGTACCCTCGCACAGTATTGTGAAAGGTTTGAACCAGATACGACCGAAGCGACCGGATGAGATTCCAGACAAATATAAAATTCAGAGTTAAATAACTATTAAAACCATGAATAATAGATGACAAAGATTAAAGAAACAATAAAAGACTGGAAAAATTTCATTCTTTTGTATGTAACTATTATACTTTTTGCTGTAGAGTTTTGTATATCGAAAATACTTGATTTTTTTGATTCACCAACAGAAAGAAAGAGAAAATGAAGTTTTTAGTTTGTATTCATACTATGTTTAAGTTCAAAAAGTGATAAAACAATGCGAATTAAAAATCTGTTGATTGTCCTGTCGCTGTTTGCGACAGGCATTCTTGAAGCACAAACGGGAACTAGTACCCTGAAAGGCAGCCTGAAAGATGCCAATGATGGTTCGATGATGCCCTATACCAATTGTGTGTTGCTCCATGCGACCGATAGTGTGTTCGCCTATGGTGCGACGAGCGATGACAAAGGTGAGTTTTGTTTCAAAGACGTTGTGACTGGTTCTTATGTGCTTCGCGTGAGTTGCGTGGGGTACAAAAAGTATTGGCAACCTGT
>JAEEGG010012713.1_pt1 | contig 18105 bp, 6 predicted proteins | sample 9134161 | NCBI WGS metagenome assembly JAEEGG01 (sample SAMN16246543, study PRJNA631951) | gut metagenome | biome: gut microbiome; feature: rumen; material: CR-attached | host: Bos | place: Iran: Karaj | collected 2018-10 | reverse complement strand
GCCCCAGAAACAGGTGTCGCCGCCGCCTGTCTGCATATTGGTAATCATGTAGTGGGTGGTGTCGTAGTGGGTGTCGTAGAAATTGTACGACGAAAGTATCAAAGCGCCGGGGCCGGTGATTTCGGGCTTATTGAGGGTGGTGTTCAGTCCCGGGCCTATGCTGGAGAAGTATGAGCGGCTGCCGGTAAGGTAATTATAGCTGAGATTGTAGTAACGGCCCATATATGTAGTCCAAGTGGCTTTGGTGCTGTACGAAGCAACCATCAAACTGCTTCTGCCCGAAGCTCTGTTGTTTGTGGTGTTGTTGGTGTTGCCCGCTGTTGCTGCTGTTCCACCTATAAATATGCCGCTGTTGTTCCACAGGTGAACTGTGCCTGAAGTGGATTCTATTCTGATAATAAAGCAATTGCGTCCCGAAAGGTTGCTTCCGTTGAAATAGAGGTACACATGCGGTTTTTCGTTGTAGTAATTGGTGTCCTCCACGTAATAACTCACTCTGCCATTGCTGCCCAAGTTTACGTTGGTGGTGTAGTCGATGGTATCTTCGGTGGTAAAAACGAGGGGATAATTAAGTCTTGCCAGTGTGGCGCTGTCGCTGGTGCTGTCAGCAACAGCCACTTTCACCCTGAAATGGCTGCCTAATTCGCCCCATATATCCACGGTGCCCGTCAATTTGTTGTTGCCGTTGCTTTTTGTTATGGCAAAGGTTTGAAAAATAGTGTCGTTGGCTGTGAAACTCTTGCTGTTGTGCAGGTTGGTGCTGCCCTCGTTGCCGGCGGAAACCATCAAGGCGGCACCTTTTTTATAAATACTGTCGAAAAGATAGTCGGTGGCATATTCGTTGTAGTCGGTGCCGTCGTGAGGACCTACATGGTTGCCGAGGCTCATGTTCACCACGCAAGGTTTGCCAACGCTGTTGGCGTAGTCCAGAATGTACTGAAGTCCATCGAAAATTTCACTGGAATACATCGTTGTGGCAACAAGCACTATGTCGCTTTCGGGAGCCATGCCTTTGTATTTTTTCATCAAACTATCGTTGGTTCCGCCTCCAGCCGCCATGCCTGCCACGTGCGAGCCGTGAGTTTGGTTGTTGTGACTGTATTTGGCGGCAGCCATCTGAGCCTGGGTGGTAAGTTCGTTGCCGTAATTGAAGCCCGCGGGAGGCGTTCCGCTGCTGGCATTCTGGTCCCACACACGTTTCACACGGAAGGTGGTTTCGGTGCTGTCGAAGAAATTGAAGTGGGTGTAGTGGAAGCCAATGTCGATTATACCCACCACAACATCTTTACCGCAATAGCCTTTGGGCAGGTTGTAGCCCGACTGTACAAACGATGCTCCGGTGTGTATTTTGGCACTATCCATCATAGGGACGTTTTCCTCGCCAACCTCGATATAGTCGGCAATGCCCGAATTGATGAAACGGACATAATTTTTTACGGGTATGTTCACCGTCATGAACGGGAGTACACGTTTGCCGTTGAAAAGAACGCCGTATTGGGCTGCAAGGTCGCGTTTGTCGGCTTTAATGTCGGCAAAAGCGCCCACATACATTTCCGAGTTTATCACGCGGAAACCGTAGCGGTCCTTCATCTCATTGGGAATGGATTTCAACGACGGGTCAGCTTTTTCAAGCTCCATCAGGTCCACATAAAGAAATGCCGAGAGTCCCGACATGCGGCAGGTATTCGCCTTTTTGACAACGGGTTTTTCTGTTGTCGAAGTCTGTGCGTTGGCGGAAACAAACAAGAGTGCCGCACAAGCAATAATCAACGCTTTTTTCATTTTTGAACTGTGTTTTAATGTGTTATTTTTCAGTTGCAAAGATACAAAAAAAATCGCTTTTGGCAAAAAAAATGTTTGTGCCGACAAAAAAAAGGCTTCCGGCAAGAAATACGGAAGCCTTTTCTTCACATAAGTTACAGTTATCTTACTATAAATGTTCTACGTCCGGTCTGTCCTTTGGTGTCGGCAACCGAAATCACGTACACACCTTGTGCGTAGTCTTTGACAGCGAGTACAACGGTCTTTTCGCCGTCGCATTCAATCATGTCAATTACTTTGCCTAAGATGTTGTAAATGGTGATTGTCTTGATGGACTCGCCTTCCACAGTGAGTTTCGACTCGGTGGGAATCGGGTAAACCTTGAATTCCAGCTCCGAACCGGAGGCGATGGAAACGGCGTTCACCACGACAGTGGTACGGGCAGTGTTGCGGCAGCCGTTCAAATCGGTACCTTCTACGGAATAGAGTGTTGAAACAAGTGGGGCTACATTTATCGTATTGGTCGTGGCACCTGTTGACCACAAGTATCTGTAAGCTCCCGACGCAGTGAGTGTAGCAGTGTTGCCCGAAGAGATGACGGTGTCGCCAGAAATAACTACAACGGGTAGAGGATAAATGGTTACCTTAACGGTGTCGGTGGTGGAACAATGGTTGACTTGGTAGCTCGTTACGGTGTAAGAGGTTGTTGTAGAAGGTGTTACCAAAATAGTCGGAGCGTTTTGTCCTGTACTCCAAGTTCTTGAAGTGCCGCCTGTTACAGAAAGAACAACGCTTTCGCCAAGACATATTGCCGTGTCGCGGCTGATGGTGGTAGCGACGTAAGGTTTAACGGTTACTGTTACGGTGTCGGTGGTGGAACAATGGTTGGCTTGGTAGCTTGTTACGGTGTAAGAGGTTGTTGTAGAAGGTGTTACCAAAATAGTCGGAGCGTTCTGTCCTGTACTCCAAGTTCTTGAAGTGCCGCCTGTTACAGAAAGAACGACGCTTTCGCCAAGACATATTGCCGTGTCGCGGCTTATGGTGGTAACTACGTGTGGTTTCACGGTTACCGTAACGGTGTCGGTGGTGGAACAATGGTTGGCTTGCTCGCTGGTTACGACGTAAGAAGTTGTTGTAGAAGGCGCTACGGTGATTGAGTTTCCTGTGCTGCCGTTGTTCCAAGTCCTGGATGTGCCGCCGCAAACGTTGAGGGTGATGCTTTGACCGATACAGATGGCTGTGTCGGGAGTAATCGTCGTGGCAACGTAAGGTTTAACGGTTACTGTTACGGTGTCAGTGGTGGAACAATGGTTGGCTTGGTTGCTTGTTACAGTGTAAGAGGTTGTTGTGGAGGGTGTTACCATAATGGTCGTAGTGGCTTGCCCGGTACTCCACGTTCTTGACGTACCGCCGCTTACGGTGAGGTTTACAGTTTCGCCTATGCAGATGGCCGTGTCGCGGCTGATGTTGGTGCTGACGTAAGGTTGCACGTAAACCGTAACGGTATCGGTGTTGGGACATCCGTTAACGCTGTCACTTGTTACGGTGTAGGTGGTTGTTGTGGAAGGCGAAACGTTTATGGAATTCGATGTCATACCTGTGCTCCAATACCATGAAGTACCGCCGCTGACGCCGAGGTTTACACTTTCGCCAAGACAGATGGTCGTGTCTGGACTGATAGTTGTGGATATGGGTGTTTTCACTGTAACCGTAACGGTATCGATAGTGTTACATTGGTTAGTTTGACGGCTTGTTACGGTGTAGGTAGTTGTTGTGGAAGGCGAAACAAAAATAGATGTGGTGTTTTGTCCCGTGCTCCAAGTTCTTGACCTACCACCGCTTACACTTAGGTATGCTGTCCCGCCTGGGCATATTGCCGTATCGTGGCTGATAGTAGTGGTTACGTAAGGTCTTACAGTTACTGTAACGTATTTTGTTGAAGGGCAATAACCTGGTTGTTGTACGTAAGCGTTGTATGTAGTTGTGGATGTCGGTGCTACCGTTATAGTTCGTGCTGTATCCCCGTTGTTCCAAATTCTTGTAGCGCCGAAATTTATATTAAGCGTTACACTGTCGCCGATACAGATAGTCGTGTCGCGGGGAGATATGCTTCCGGTCACCCAATCGCTTACCGTAATGTGGACGGTGTCGGAGTTAGGGGTGCGGAATCCTTCTGCCGAGACGGCACGGACAAAGTAAGCGCCTGGCCTACCCACCTTGATGGAGCGTGTGGTGTCGCCGTTACTCCAATAGTATTTGCTGTATCCAGCAGGGGCTGTGAATGTTATCGAATCGGCGGCTGAACAAAGCACTGTGTCGCGGCCAGGAGTTATTGTAGGTTTGGCTGTTTTCTGCAAAATGGCGTTGAGTCCCGCGAAAGCGTCGATTTTGCCGCGGCCAAAATAAACACTGCCGTTTGAGGGGATAGTTCCCGTGTATGAGTCGGTGATGGAATAGTTTTGGAAGAGCCATTTTGCTTGACTTGTAGTAAGTTGTGGATATGCTTCGAGCCACAGAGCCAAAATTCCAGCGCAAGCCGGGGCTGCCATCGATGTGCCCTGCATAACACCGAACAGGCTGTAGTGGGTGAAACCTCCTTTCGAGTTTGTTATGGAGTCGGTGATAGGTACGTATGCAGTGGTGTTTTGGCCTTGATAAGAGTTGCCGTAGTTGTACGACGAAACAACGACGCTGCCAGGTGCAGAGATGTCGGGTTTAATTATATTGCTGTTACGGCATGGACCTATACTCGAAAATACCGATCTTGCACCTACTGCTGTGGCACCTACCTTATAATATCTGCTACCGTTGCGTGCATTACGCCAATAGTGTTTGGTATTATGCGATGCCACCATTATCTGGCTGTTGGCCTGACCCCAGGCGTTTATTGAGTAGTCCGTGTTACCTCCCACAGCGTTCGAAAAACCACAACTGGAGAGATATGCATCGTAGGCCCAAGCGTGAACCTGTCTTCCAATTCTTGAAACTATCTCAACCATAACTTTTCGAGTAGCTATAGTTTCGGATGAGTTGTTGATTTTCAGCTGTACATGAGTATTGTTGTTTAACGATGAAGAAGGCTCGAGCTGATAGCTTATTGTACAGTTCGATATTGTAACACTTCCCGATCTCGAACTGGCCAGATTGCTCAAATCCAACCTGGTGGTAGCGATAACCTGACTCGTTTGGGTGTCAACAACGGAAACTTTTACAGCCTTAATGTATGGTGTAGATGTCAGATAATATCCCCAGATGTCCAGATAGTTGTTAACCTTGTTACCATAACCGGTAGTTACCATAAAGGTTCGCAACACAGTGTCGCGACTTGTAAAAGTTTTGTACACGTGGACTGGTTTGGCGCCGTCGTTGCCAGCGGAAACCACTATCATCGAACCTTCGGTGTAGTGGTTGTTGATCAGGTCGTCACAGTTTTGGTCTATGGCGGCTTTGCCGTCGTGCGGTCCAAGCTGGCTTCCCCAACTGAGATTTATCACACAGGGTTTGCCCACTGACTGTGCATAGTTCAACACGTAAGTGATACCATCGTAAAGGCGGTTGGTATTGCCGTTTGTGGAAACAAATACTAGGTCGCTCTGCGGTGCCATGCCCGTGTATCGTCTTATGTTTGTGTTGGAGGTGCCGCCACCACTGGCTATACCGGCCACGTGGCTGCCGTGGGTTTCGTTGTTGTGACTGAAACGGGCGGCCAAAATAGCGGACTGCGTGGTCATTTCGTTGCCATAATTGTAACCCGACGGTGGGGTGCCGCTGTTGTTCTGGTCCCAAACGCGTTTCACACGATAAACCGTCTCGGTGTTATTCCAAAAATTGCGGTGGGTGTAATCGAATCCGACATCGATAATTCCCACAACGACATCTTTTCCGGAATAGCTTTTGGGAAGGACGACGCCATTGTTGTTCCTGCCGTTCTGAACCCACTGGGCATGAGAGTAATAACGTGCCGAATCCATCTGAGGCTCAGCTTTGTCGCCAACATCCACATAGTCGGCGATACCGGCTTCGACAAACGACACGAATTCTTCCACAGGGATTGTGACGCTTTTAAACTTGGCATCCTTCACACCGTTGACAGATATTCCGTAGGCCTCGAGTTTCGACAGATTGTCGCTACTTATGTCGATAAGTGCCACCACGTGCCATTTGCCGCCGATGCTTACAAAATCATATTTTGAGGCAAGTTCTTCTTGACCGGATTTCAAATCCATATACAAGAAAGCCGACGAGCCTGAAAGACCTTTCACCGAATATTCGACAGAAGGTTTCACATGCTCTGCTTTCGAAAAATCGAGCACATCTTTCTGAGCCGACACAATGGAGGCGGAAGCTACCAGCAGTAGCGTAATAATAATTTTTTTCATACGCTTTTGTTATTATTACCTTACTATAAATGTCCTACGTCCGGTCTGTCCTTTGGTGTCGGCAACCGAAATCACATACACGCCTTGTGCATAGTCTTTGACAGCGAGTACAACGGTTTTTTCGCCGTCGCATTCGATTTTGTCAATTACTTTGCCTAAGATGTTGTAGATGGTGATTGTCTTGATGGACTCGCCTTCCACCGTCAGTTTCGACTCGGTAGGAATCGGGTAAACCTTGAATTCCAGCTCCGAACCGGAGGCGATGGAAACAGCGTTCACCACGACTGTGGTGCGGGCAGTGTTGCGGCAGCCGTTCACATCGGTACCCTCTACGGAGTAGCTGGTTGTAGCAGCTGGCGAAACAGTGATGGAATTCGAAGTGGCACCTGTTGACCATACATAGCTGTTGGCTCCCGAGGCCACGAGTGTTGCCGAGTTGCCGGCAGTGATAACGGTGTCGCCGGTAATCGTTACATTGGGCAACTGATTGACGGTAACTTTTATACTGTCGATATTCGAACAGATTCCCGTGCTGTCAGTCCTTACTGCGTATGTAGTTGTCACGGTGGGCGTTACCACAATTGTATCCTGTGTCTGGCCGGTGCTCCAAGTCCTTGATGTACCACCTGTTGCCGTCAATATGGCCGAAGCGCCGCGGCATATAGTGGTGTTGCCCGAAACGGTTGTCGTAACCGAAGGTTTGATGCTTATTGTTACCGTGTCGGTGGTGGAGCATTGGTTGGCCTGACTGCTTGTCACGATGTAAGTCGTAGGAGTAATGGGCCTTACTGTAATAGTGCTTGCCGTATTGCCATTACTCCAAACTCTTGATGTTCCGCCAGTTACGGTAAGACTCACCGGCTCTCCCGGACAAATTGATGTGTCGCTGCTTATGGAGGTAACTACATAGGGCTGTACCGTAACTGTGACGGTGTCGATGGTGGAGCATTGGTTGGCTTGGTTGCTTGTTACCGTGTAGGTAGTTGTAGTTGAAGGTGTTACTGTGATGGAGGTTCCAGTTCCACCGTTGCTCCAAGTTCTTGAGGTACCGCCGTTTACAGTCAGGCTGACAGTTTCACCGACACAAATGGTGGTGTCGCGACTGATGGTGGTGCTGACGTATGGTCTAACGGTTACTGTAACGGTGTCGGTGGTGGAACATTGATTATTGGCGTTGCTGGTAACGGTGTAAGTAGTCGTGGTATTCGGTGAAACGGTGATGGAGTTTGTTGTAGCACCGGTGTTCCAAGTGTGCGAGGTACCGCCGCTTATGGCCAGATTCACGCTTTGGCCTATACAGATGGTAGTGTCGCGGCTGATGGTGGTGCTGACGTATGGTCTAACGGTTACCGTAACGGTATCGATGGTGGAGCATTGGTTAGATGCGTTGCTGGTTACAGTATAAGTAGTAGTGGCTAAGGGTGTTACTGTAATGGTGGTTGCTGTGGCGCCGTTGCTCCAAGTTCTTGATGTGCCACCGCTTACTGTCAGATTGACGCTTTGGCCTCTACAAATGGTGGTGTCGCGGCTTATGGTGGTGCTGACGTATGGTCTCACAGTTACCGTAACGGTGTCGGTGGTGGAGCATTTGCCGCTCTCGTTGCTTGTTACTGTGTATCGGGTGGTGGCATTGGGCGAAACGGTGATGGAGTTTGTTGTAGCACCGGTGTTCCAAGTGCGCGATGTGCCGCCGCTTACCGAAAGAGTTACCGAGCCACCCTGGCAAATTGTCTGATTAGGAGTTATAGTGGTGCTGACGTAAGGCCGTACAGTAACGTTAACGGTATCGGTTTTAGAGCATTTGCCGCTCTCGCTGCTTGTTACGGTATATCGGGTGGTGACATTGGGCGAAACGGTGATGGAACTGGCGGTGCTGCCGGTGTTCCAAGTGCGCGAGGTGCCGCCCGAGACGTTAAGGGTTACCGAGCTGCCTTGGCAGATGGTTTGGTTGGGAGTAATAGTGGTGGTTACGTAAGGCCGCACTGTAACGTTGATGGTATCGGTTTTGGAGCATTTGCCGCTCTCGTTGCTTGTTACTGTGTATCGGGTGGTGGCATTGGGCGAAACTGTGATGGAACTGGCGGTGCTGCCGGTGCTCCAAGTGCGCGATGAGCCGCCCGAGACGTTAAGGGTTACCGAGCTGCCTTGGCAGATAGTCTGGTCGGATGTTACGGTGGTGGCTACGTAAGGTTGAACGGTTACGGTTACGTTGTCGGTTTTGGAACATTTGCCGTTCTCGTTGCTGGTCACCGTGTAGGTGGTGGTGGAATTGGGCGAAACGGTGATAGAGTTTGTTGTAGCACCAGTGTTCCAACTGCGCGAGGTGCCACCCGAGACGTTAAGGGTTACCGAGCTGCCCTGGCAGATGGTTTGGTTGGGAGTAATAGTGGTGGTTACGTAAGGCCGCACTGTAACGTTGATGGTATCGGTTTTGGAGCATTTGCCGCTCTCGTTGCTTGTTACTGTGTATCGGGTGGTGGCGTTGGGCGAAACTGTGATGGAACTGGCGGTGCTGCCGGTGCTCCAAGTGCGCGATGAGCCGCCCGAGACGTTAAGGGTTACCGAGCTGCCTTGGCAGATGGTTTGGTCGGATGTTACGGTGGTGGCTACGTAAGGTTGAACTGTTACGGTGATATTGTCGGTCTTTGAGCAATAACCGCTTTGGCTACTTGTTACCGTGTAGGTGGTGGTGGAATTTGGCGATACGGTGATAGAACTTGCGGTGCTGCCGTTGCTCCAACTGTGTGATGTGCCTCCCTGCACGCCAAGAGTTACCGAGTTGCCTTGGCAGATGGTCTGGTTGCCGGTAACTGTGGTGGTTAGGTAGGGCTGTACCGTAACGGTAATGGTGTCGGTTTTCGGGCAGTAGCCCAGCTTGCTGGTGGTTACCCAGTATTGTGTTGTTTGATTTGGTGTTACATTGATCAGCTGGCTTGTAGCTCCGGTGCTCCATCTGTAGCTTGTGCCCTGTCCGGCAGTACCAACCACCAATCTTGCCGATTGGCCTTGGCAGATGGTTTGGTTGCCTTGTGCAATTGAGGTGGAAAGAACTGAACCGAACCTAATGTTTATTGTGTCAGAGTTGGGTGTTTTGAAACCTTCGGCAGATACCGCTCTAACATAATAAGCACCAGGTTGCGACACTGTGATGCTGCGAGAAGTTTCACCGGTGTTCCAAATATATTGTGAATAGCCAGATGGTGCAGACAAAGTAGTTGTGCTACCCGGGCATATTTGATTGGATCCGGAGTTGGTGATGGTGGGCTTGGCTGTCTTTTGGAGTATCACCCGCAGTCCGGCCATAGCGTCTATCTTGCCCCACCCCCACTGCGGACTGCCGGTAGATGGGATTGTGCCGGTGTAGGAGTCGGTATTAGCAGTGGTGCGTAACAGATATTTGATTTGTGAATATGTGAGTTGTGGATAGGCTTCCATCCACAGAGCCACAATGCCGGAAGCTGCAGGACAAGCCATGGATGTGCCTTGCATTATACCCCACCAACATCCGCCGGAGTTCTGCACATGTGTGATATAAGGACTTGATGTGCTGTAGCTTCCATCGTATTTGTTGTACGATGACAATATCTCGCATCCAGGTGCGGCAATTTCCGGTTTGTTTTGGGTAGGGTTAAGTCCCGGTCCGATACTTGAGAACGTAGAGCGACGTCCAATAGATGCGGAGGGAGCATAGTAACCGGCGCCACTATACGCAGTCCAATTGGTCTTGGAATCGTAAGAAGCCACCATAATACTGGTATTGCCGGAGGCTCTATTGTTGGTTGTATAGTTGGTATTGCCACGTGTTCCAGCTGTACCGCCATTAAATTTGCCGCTGTTGCTCCACATGTGTACTGTTCCGGATGTGGATTCAACTTTTATTAGAAAACTACGGGCGCTTCCGGTATTAGATGTGCCGCTGATGTAGAGAAATACTCTTGGCTTGTCATTGTAGTAATAGTAGCTTGTATATGTTGCGTATTGCACGGTACATCCTGTGCTTATAACTGCGGCAGCCCAACTGGTTTGGCTGCTGTTGGTATGGATTGTCAAAGGGAAACTCATACTGCGCAGTTGGCTGGCGGAAGATGTACTGTCCGCAACAGCTATTTTTACTCTGAAATTGCTTCCCGGAGTTCCCCAAATATCCACGTAGCCAGAATATGCAGTGCTTCCATTATCTTTTACCACATAGGTGTATAAAGTGCTGTCCTGGGCGGTGAAAGTCTTGCTCAGATGCAGGGGGTCGTTGCCTTCGTTGCCCGCCGAGACTAAAAGTGCAGCTCCTTCCCTATTATTAAAAATGTTGTCGATCGATCTTTCACTAGCGTCTTGGCCGTCGTGAGGTCCTGTGTGACCACCCAGACTCATATTAACAACACAGGGTTTGCCTACAGATTGGGCGTAGCTCAAGATATATGTGAGTCCGTCATAAATTGCATCCGATTGCATTGTGGTTGCCACCAAAACTATATCACTCTCAGGAGCCATGCCTTTGTATTTCCTCATGGCGCTCTCGCTGGTGCCGCCACCTGCCGCCATACCTGCCACGTGAGTGCCGTGTGTTTCATTGTTATGGCTGTACTGGGCTGCCAGGATAGCAGATTGGGTGGTGTATTCTGTTCCGTAGTTATATCCTGATGGTGGATTGCCAGATACTGTTTGGTTCCAAACCCGTTTCACACGATATGTTGTTTGTGTGCTGTCGTAGAAATTGCGGTGGGTGTAGTCGAAACCAATGTCAACGATACCTATTACAACGTTTTTCCCGCAATAGCCTTTGGACAGGTTGTAGCCCGAGTTTACAAGTGATGCATGAGTTACTCTTCTGGCACTGTCCATCATAGGATAGTTTTTTTCGCCAATCTCAATAAAATTGGCGATTTCCGAATTAACAAAACTGACATAATTCTTTACCGGAATATTTACTGTTGTGATATGGAAATCAGTATTCCCGTTGAAAAGGACCCCATATTCGGCTGCCCAACTGCGTTTTTCAGGTTTTATATCCGCAAAAGCGCCAACGTACCATTCCGAGTTGATTTCGATTAAACCATAACGTTCCACAATATCGGGAGGTATGGATTTAAGTGTGGGATCGCTTTGTTCGAGTTTCATCAAATCCACATACAGAAATGCTGAAAAACCGGACATCCCTTTTATTGGAATTGCCACGCCTTGCTTTGCAGTCTCAGCCTCGTTGTCGTCGAGGACTTGGTTTTGTGCAAAAACAACGGAAGTTGCTATTACACAAGCAAATAATAAAATGTATTTTTTCATAACTATGATATTTTGGTTTTTATCTTACTATAAATGTGCTACGTCCAGTCTGTCCTTTGGCGTTGGTTACCGAAATCACATACACGCCCTGAGCATAGTCTTTTACGGATATTGCCACCGATTTCTCGCCGTCGGCGCTGATTTTGGCAACTTCTTTACCGAGCATATTGTATACGGTAATAGTCTTGATGGCTTCACATTCCACCGTAAGCTGTTCTTTCGCCGGTATTGGATATACTTTGAAATCCAGCTCCGAGGCATCAGCTATTGAGTTCGGGTTCACCACTATGGTGGCTTCGACAGTGCTGTTGCATCCGTAGCCGTTGGTCCCGACAACAGAGTAGCTTGTGGTGATGTATGGCGAAACGTTTATATAATTTGTTGTAGCTCCTGTTGACCATACGTATCTGTCGGCGCCCGATACAATGAGTGTGGCTGTCTCGCCAATAATAATGGAGGTGTCGCCTGTAATAGTCAAACGAGGATTAGGACGAACTATTATTTTTACCGAATCGGTTACTGAACATTTCCCCACGCTGTCGCTGGTTACATAGTAAACAGTTGTCAATAACGGTGCTACAGTAATTGTTTGGGTTGTCTGGCCTGTACTCCATCTATGCGAAGAACCACCACGTACCGAGAGCATTATATTAGTGCCACTACAAATTTCGCTATTATTTGAAACTGTTGTGTTCACATAGGGTTTTACCACAACGGTAAATGAATCTGTTGTTGAACATTTGCCAACGCTCTCGGCGGTAACGAAATATGTTGTTGTAGTCGAAGGAATTACCGTGATGGAGGATGTTGTATCTCCAGTGCCCCAAAGATAAGATTCGCCGCCAGAAACGATAATGTTGGCAGTGTCACCAACACATATTGAAGAGTCGCCAAAGAAAGATACATTTACAGCAGGTATCACTCTCACCGTGAACGAATCTATCGAACTACATTTGCCTACGCTGTCCGAGGTTACATAATATGTGGTTGTGACACTAGGATTTACAGCAATCGAAGATGAAGTGTCGCCCGTGTTCCATAGATAGGAGTCGCCGCCAAAGACATTTATATTTGCTGTTTGTCCAAAACAGATAGCCGTGTCGCCAGAAAAATGAGCTACTACAGGGGGATTGTGATTAATAGTGATAAAAATCACAAGATTGTGGTAGCAGCTGTCAGCTTCGCGCATACGCTGGGTGTAGGTGCCCGGCAGACGGTATGTTACGCCGTTGGTGTCGAAACGGCCGCCGGCGCAAATGGTGCGACGTATGGTGTCGCGCAAGGTGTCGTTCACCGCAAGGTTGATGACAAGATTGTGGTAGCAGCTGTCGGCTTCGCGCAGACACTGGGTGTAGGTGCCCGGCAGACGGTATGTTACGCCGTTGGTGTCGAAACGGCCGCCGGCGCAGATGGTACGACGTATGGTGTCGCGCAAGGTGTCGTTCACCGCAAGGTCGATATATAGCGTATGCTCCTGATTTCCGGTATCATACCAAGTCTGTGAGTATATTCCAGGCAAACGATAGGTGGAGTTGTTGGTGTCGAACCGACCGCCGGCACAAATAGTACGGTAAATAGTGTCGTCGATAGTATTTTGTCCAGATAAAAGTAATGATTGAAAACACAGAGGCGAGTCACCAGCCTCGCATCCTGCAGTACTGAAATTCAGCGTTTTATATTGCGCTCCCATAGCATAGGTCGCAACAAATAACATCATCAACAGTATAAGTTTTCGCATTTGTTTAACTTTTGCAATGATTAACTATTAACTGCTTACATACGCAACTGCAAATGTACATTTTTTTTTTGACATTTCAAAAAAACTTTTTCACAATTCTTGGCCTCCCTGAGCATAACATATTCTCGCAGGGTGATTATCAACAAATTACAACACAAAGCGCTGTTTTTTTGATATTATTTTTAACATTTCATATTTTTGAGTTTGCCATTATCAGAAAAAAAACGTAGTTTTGCAAAACCAAAATAATCAAAATATGGACATAGAAATTCTTGCAAACAAGGCTCTTGAATACAAGCACAAAGGTTACAACTGCTGTCAGGCTGTTACGGCGGCTCTGGCCGAACTCACCGACCTCGACCGCGAACGGCTCACCGAAATTTCGGCCGGATTTGGTGCCGGTATGGGCAATATGGAAGGCAACTGCGGGGCTCTTGTGGGCGCAGTGCTGATGGCGGGTGCCGTAAGCAAAGGCAACGGCAGTATGCGCTTGGCGCGACAGATCTCCGAAAGTTTCGCACAAAAGTGCGGCGCCACCGTCTGCAAGACTATCAAAGGAGTTGAAAACGGCCGTCCGCTATGCTCCTGCGACGAGTGTGTTCGAAACGCCGTGCTTGCCTTCGGAGAAACGGTGGGGAATTGAAAGTTGAAAGTTGAGAGTTGAAAGTTGAATTGTTTTGTTGTTTAACTGTTATCCTCCGGCAATCAATGTGTTATATGAAATGGTTTTTAAGAATCGGCTCAAATTTTGTTCGATTTATGCATTTTTTAGCTCACAATGAGCCGATAATTTGAAAAAAAACTATATTTTTGCACCGAAATATACAATCATGAAAAAGAGGCTTTTATATATTGCGGCACTTGTATTTGCCTTAAGTACAACAGCAGTGGCGCAGGTGGAAGGTGAGTTGGATTTCAGCAAATTCGACACCAACTCCCCCGGCTACGACCCAGATTTGTTGAGGATGGGCGAAAGGGATCTTGCTTCACCGCTGCCCAACAGACAGGTGGTGCGTATGAGCATTATAGGCGGGTGGGGTAAATACAGCGCTTTCCGAATAGAGGGCGACAGTATGTATGTGACATTTTACGACGACACCAGATATATAAAGATATTCAAGAGATACTTTAGCATCCGCCTCAACCGTAAGGAATTGGACACCCTGCGCCAATGTCTCAAAACACTTGACGCTAAAAAAGAGCATGAACTTATCGGTGGCGGTCCTGCTATTGATGCAAGTGGTTATAAATTCGAAGTGGCCGACAAAAAGGGCTATCGAAGTGTGTCGTGTTTCCGTCCAGGATCATTGTCGCGAACAGCGCCGTTATATAATTTTGTTTCCAACATTTACAAACGAAATGTCCATACCATAGAGTTTACAGTGCGCGACAGTCTGCCTGAAGGAACAATTCAAGGAGATGGCACCGCCACCCTGCAAAAAGAAAATTGGCTTGAAGAAAAAACATGTTTTCCCCATCCTAACCATCGGGAAAACAAGTTCGTCGCACCAAAAGGCGACTATACACTGCACATAACCATAGCGGGTTACCAGTCCGAAACCATCCCTCTGCACATAACCGCCGACACCGTGCTAGACACTATACATCTGCGCCACCGCCGTTTGCCACTGAAAGTTACCGCCAGACCCGACGACGGAAATTGGATAAGCTCTATTTTTTATAAGTCTGAAGGCTATTATTTGTATGTAAACGGTGTTGACACTGCCATCAAAGGACGAATCGACAAAGAAGCATCTTCCTATAATAAAGAAGTTTTTTATTTCGACAACATTCCAGGTGGCACCGCGTGTTATATCGTTTACTCAAACGAATATGGTGGCGGATGGTATCACTCGCCAATCATGTACTTTGGTGCCACCCTTGAGTCCGACACCATAGTGCCGCTTCACATGGATTTCAGCCGAGTGCCGTTTGCCAGCGTGGCGCAAAAGGACAGCCTGCTTATAGCTCGTGTGGCACAGTTGCACAAATCCCTTTCCAACGATGACAGCCTGCTTGCGTTGGGGAGTTTGTTCTACTACGATTTCAATTTGCATTGGATGCCCACATGGCAGACGTTCAAACATGCCGGCGACAGTGCTTTTATCTACCTCGACAGCTGCTACCACCGCAACCCAGAGGAATATGCCTTTCTTTACTATCCGTTGTGTCAACTGGAAAACTATCATTACGGCTTTGACACATCTTTGAGTCGTCGTCCTCGTCGTACAACAAAGACGTATGTTCCTTTGCCGAAGTGGAACAAACCATATTATCACTATGGTTACCATGTTGACGTTCTCACACCTGTAATGGAAATTGCCCAGACTTCAAAATTTCTTTGCAACAGTTTGGGAAAAGAGGGAGAGCCAAGCCTCGCAGTGCCCAAGAGACAACAGCTTGCAATACGTTTCTCTCGCTATGATTTAGGTCTGCTTTATTTCATCCGAGTGGACGAAGGAAAAATATATTACGAAGGCAAACGAGGCAAACATATTTCGCGTGCCCTTAAAGAGGAAGAACTAAACACTCTTTCCCATTTGGTAGAAAATGTTGAAGCCCAACATTATAACAATGAAGAGGCGTGTGTTTTGAGGACAACCTGTCCGAAAAACACTTATCTCGAATATAGCATCAACGGCAACTTCCACCATTTGCGCACTCTGAATCCTGATCTGTTGCCACCCGTCAAAGCCTTGATGGACTATATGGAGGGACTTGCAAAATAAGTTTCTTCCACAGCGTGAGCCACGGCAGAGAATAGTGAAGTTGTTAAGTTGTGAAGGAGTTAAGTTGTTTAATCGTTGAATTGTTTAGTTGTTCAACTGTATAGACTTTCAGATTGACAGATTATCCGATTGTCCTAACATCCGAAAACAATTACTAATTACTAACTGCTAATTACTAATTATCAATTCCTTTTCCCGCACTTGGGGCAGATGCCTTTTATCATATAGTTGCCGCAGTGGGCGTCGAAGCCTTCGGGCAGAGGCACATCGGGGATAGGAGTTTCCAGACAGAAGGTCTTTTTGCAGTTCTCGCAGTAGAAATGCAGGTGTTGGTCGTTGTCCGACTCATCGCTATGGTCGTGGCAAAGCTCGTAGCGCACGCCGTTTTCAGCGCCCTCTATCACATGTATAAGATGATGTTCGCGGAACAGCGTCAGGGTGCGGAACACCCCCGACTTGTCGATGGATTCCACCCTGTCCTCTATCTCTTTCAGCGACAGAGGATTGTCGGCACCGCACAAAAAGCCAAGCACCAACAACCGGTTGGCTGTGGGCTTAACGTCGTGTTGCTCAAGTATTTCCACGTATTTCTGCTGTTCCATATCCTTTGCTAATGATGTGCAAAGTTACGAAATAAAAACCGAAAAAGCACTCATCATTTATGGTTATTTTTTCAGCAGTCGCATCGCGTTGAGCACCGCCAGCACGGTAACTCCCACGTCGGCCACCACCGCCATCCACAGCAGTGCCACGCCAAGTACGGCAAGCAGCAGCACCAGCAGTTTCACCGAAATGGCGAACCAGACGTTCTCGGTGGCTATCCTCACCGTCTTACGCGCTATACGTATAGCCAAAGGTATTTTGGCAAGGTTGTCGTCCATCACCACCACGTCGGCGGCTTCGATAGCCGCGTCGGAACCGAGGGCGCCCATGGCAATGCCCACGTCGGCAAGAGCCAGCACGGGAGCGTCGTTGATGCCGTCGCCGACAAAAGCCACTGTGCCTTTGTGGGGAGTGGCGATAAGCTGACGCAGATGCTCCACCTTGTCGGCGGGCAGCAGTTCGGCATGGTATTCGTCCACAGCGAGTTGCTTGGCCACTGCCCCACCCTCTTTCTCGTGGTCGCCGGTGAGCATCACAATTTTTTCCACACCAGTTTGCCGTAATTCGCCGAGACTCTGTGCGGCATCCTCTTTCACTTGGTCCGAAACCACTATATGTCCGGCATAGCGGTTGTTCACACTCACGTGCACCACCGTTCCGCCGACATGGTCATATTCCACCCCGAGGGTTTCCATCATACGTGCGTTGCCCACACAAACGGTGGCACCGTTCACAGTGGCGCGCATGCCCTGTCCCGCCACCTCTTCGATGTCCTGCACCGAACAGTCGTTGCACTCGGACTTGTAGGCGTTTTTCAGCGACACGGCTATGGGGTGTTTGCTGTAATGCTCCACATGCGAGGCAAGATGCAGCAGCTCCGTGGCGTCCATCTCGTTGGGATGCACCGAAACCACCTCGAACTCGCCACGGGTTAGGGTTCCCGTTTTGTCGAACACCACGGTGCCCAGTTTGGCAAGGGCGTCCATATAATTGGAGCCTTTCACCAGCACGCCGTTGCGCGATGCCTTGCCAATGCCGCCGAAGAATGCCAACGGCACCGACACCACCAGTGCGCAGGGACACGACACCACGAGAAACATCAGGGCGCGATAGAGCCATGTGGCAAAATTCTGGGCGAAAGCACCGCTCGCCAAAGGCGGAACAACCGCCAGCAGCACGGCTGCGCACACCACCACAGGAGTGTATATTCTTGCAAAACGGGTGATGAAGGTCTCGCTTTTCGACTTGTTCTGTTGGGCGTTTTCCACAAGGTCGAGAATTTTTGTTACTGTGGATTCGGCGTAAGCCTTTGTAACACGAACTTTAAGCGTGCCCGATATGTTGATGGTGCCTGAGAGCACCGTGTCGCCTTCGTACACGCTGCGTGGCATGCTTTCACCCGTCAGGGCGACAGTGTTGAGCGACGAAGTGCCTTCTTCCACAACGCCGTCCAAAGGCACCTTGTCGCCAGCTTTGATGACGATAATCTCGCCCACGGCCACCTCGTCGGGAGTCACTTCGGTCTCCGCTCCGTTGCGGACCACGGTGGCGCTTTCGGGACGGATGTCCATCAGATGGGCTATCGAATCGCGGTTTTTGTCCTCGGCGTAATCTTCGA
>JAEEGG010012703.1_pt1 | contig 18113 bp, 14 predicted proteins | sample 9134161 | NCBI WGS metagenome assembly JAEEGG01 (sample SAMN16246543, study PRJNA631951) | gut metagenome | biome: gut microbiome; feature: rumen; material: CR-attached | host: Bos | place: Iran: Karaj | collected 2018-10 | reverse complement strand
CGGAGAAGACTACCAGATAGTCTACTCAGACACTCCCGGTATCCTCAAGCCCTCATACCGCCTTCAGGAAGATATGGTGAATTTCGTAGACGCCGCTATAGGCGATGCGGATGTAATTCTCTATGTCACCGACACGGTAGAGAAATCCGACAAAAACAGCGAATACGTCGACAAACTCAGCCGGCTGGAATGCCCGGTGATCATTGTCGTCAATAAAATTGACATCAGCGACCAGGCGAAAGTGATGGACACACTTTCGTACTGGAAGGAGAAAGTCCCTCAGGCAACGGTTATCCCTGCCTCGGCTCAGGAAAGGTTCAATCTCGACACTATCCTCGCGACAGTTGTTGAGAAGCTTCCCGAAGCCCCGGCGTGGTACGACCAGGACACCTTTACAGACAGGAACCTGCGCTTCTTCGCGTCGGAAATAATCCGCGAGAAGATCCTGCTCAATTACAAACAGGAAATCCCCTACTGCTGCCAGGTAGAGATCGAGAGCTTCAAGGAAGGAGCGGAAAGATACGATATCGGCGCCGTCATCTATGTGATGAGAGAGTCGCAGAAGGGCATCGTCATCGGAAAGCAGGGCGCCAGCCTGAAGAAAGTCGGCACCCAAGCCCGAATCGATATGGAGGATTTCTTCCAGAAGAAGGTGTTCCTGAGCATCTACGTAAAGGTAGATCCGGACTGGAGGGAGAACAGGAAAGAACTGCGCAAGTTCGGTTACGAAGACTAGAAGTATGATCGAAGAAAACGAAGATATCATCGAAGAAATCAGCGAGGACGAACTCGAAGCCCCCATCGAAGGCGAAGTCGAGGAGAGCGGTAAATATGACCGCCTCCTGGGCAGCGACGCCCAGAAATTCAAGCTTTCGGGGATGTTCAAGAACTGGTATCTGGATTATGCCTCGTATGTAATCCTGCATAGGGCCGTTCCCCATATCGTGGACGGCCTGAAGCCCGTACAGAGGCGTGTGCTCCACGCTATGTACAAGATGGACGACGGCGCCTATACTAAAGTAGCCAACATAGTCGGTCAGGCGATGCAGTATCACCCCCACGGCGACGCCTCCATCCTCGGAGCCCTCGTCCAGTTGGGCCAGAAAGGCTTTACCGTCGATTGCCAGGGAAACTGGGGTAACATCCTCACCGGCGATTCGAACGCCGCCCCCCGTTACATCGAGGCGCGCCTGTCGAAGTTCGCCAAGGAGGTCGTGTTCGACCCTAAGATCACACACTGGATGAACAGCTACGACGGTCGCAACCAGGAACCCACCGAGCTTCCGGTCCGCTTCCCTCTGCTGCTTGCCCAGGGTACGGAAGGAATCGGCGTAGGTATGTCTTCGAAGATCCTTCCCCACAACTTCAACGAACTTATCGACGCTTCGATCTCCATCCTCGAAGGAAAGAGCTACGAGCTTTATCCCGACTTCCCTACCGGAGGTTCGGCAGACTGCTCGAAATACAACCAGGGCAGGCGCGGCGGAATGGTCAAGATCCGCGCCCGTATCGAGAAGGTAGACAAGGGTACTCTGGCTATCACCGAGATCCCCTACGGAAAGACTACCGAGCTCCTTAAGGAGTCCATCATCAAGGCCAAGGACAAGGGAAAGATCAAGATCAAGAAGATTGATGATATGACTACCGACAAGGTAAATATCATCATCCACCTCCCTGCCGACGTCTCTCCGGACAAGACTATCGACGCCCTCTATGCCTTTACAGACTGCGAGACTACTATCGCCCCCAACGCCTGCGTAATCGTAGAGGACAAGCCTCAGTTCCTCTCGGTCCACGACATACTCGAGTACAGCACCTTCCACACCCGCGACCTTCTCCTCCAGCAGCTTCAGTACAAGCTCGGAGAGTTGGAAAAGGAGTGGCACCTCACCTCACTTGAGCGCATATTCTTCGAGAACAAGGTCTACAAGATCCTCGAAAACGAGACCTACACTACCTGGGAAGACCAGAAAGCTGCGGTTCTCGCCCAGATGAAGACCTACGAAGACATCCTTCGCAAGGAAATCACGATGGAAGACATCGACCGCCTGGTAGACAAACCGGTCCGTAAGATTTCGAAGTTCGACGCTAAAGAGCTCGACACTAAGATCCTCGCCATCGAAGACGAGATGCGTCAGGTCCAGGACAATATAGACAATATCGTCCGCTTCACCATCGACTGGTTCAAGTCCCTCAAGAAAAAGTACGGCGCGGCATTTCCCCGCCTTACCGAGCTGACCGGGTTCGAAACCATCGCCGCCAGCAAGGTCATCAACAACAACGCGAAACTCTACGCCAATATGGCAGAGGGCTTTGTAGGAATAGGCCTTAAGCGAGAGGAAGGAGTCCAGTTCGTCTGCGACTGCTCCGATATGTCCGAGGTTATCGTTATCCGCAAGGACGGCGTCTACAAGGTAACTAAGGTCGAGGAGAAAGCCTTCTTCGGAAAGGACCTCCTCTATGTAGGAATCTTCGTCAGGAACGACGAACGTACGATCTACAACGTCATCTATCGCGAAGGCAAGACCTCGGTCTACTACGCCAAGCGTTTTGCCATCACTTCGGTGACCCGCGACAAGGAATACGACATTACTACCGGAGCTGAAGGATCTAAGATAGTCTGGTTCACCGCCAACCACAACGGCGAGGCGGAGACCGTAAGGATACAGCTAAGGCCCAGGGCGAAGCTCAAGAAAACCTCTTACGAGTACGACTTCAGCAGCCTCGCTATCAAGGGTAAGGCCTCGAGGGGCAATCTGGTCAGCAAGTACCAGATCCAGAAGATAACCCTCAAGTCTGCCGGAGTCTCTACTATCGCCGGAAAGGATATCTGGTACGACGAATACATCCAGAAACTCAACGACGAAGAGCGCGGTCAGTACCTCGGCGCGTTCGACACCAACGACAAAGTACTCGCCGTCTTTACCAACGGAACCTTCTACACCACCTCCTTCGACGTATCCAACAGATATCAGGGAGACGTCCTCATTATCGAGAAATTCGATCCTGAGAAGACCTATACCGCCCTCTACTACGACGGAGCTGCAAAGGCGTACTACGTCAAGCGCTTCTCCTTCGTAGTAAGCGACAACAATCCTCTGAGTTTCATCGCGGAGGGACCGAAGTCGAAACTTATCGGCCTCAGCGATGACCTTCACCCTCAGTACCTCGTCACCTTCGGCGGAAAACACGCCCACAGGGAGCCCGAGGCAATTGATGCGGAGCAGTGGATAGCGAAGAAGGGAGTCGGAGCGAAGGGTAAGAAATGTCACAACCTCGATGTGAAGAAAGTCGAGTTTATCGAACCTCTCCACAAACCCGAGGACGATATAAAGCAGGAAGACGATCAGGCACCGCACGATGTGATCGACCTCGGCTCAGATCTGGGCCAGGACGTATCCACCGAGATGGACCTCAGCGATCTCCCTGAAATGACAATTGAAGAACCGACACTGTTTTGACAGTAACGCTGACAGGTTTCATGGGCTCCGGCAAGAGCACGGCGGGCAGCATACTCGCCGCGCTTCTGGGCTGGGAATTCATAGACCTTGACAGCTATATTGAGGGGAAGATAGGGCGCTCGCCGGAGCTTATCATAGCTCAGGACGGAGAAACGAGGTTCAGGGCAATAGAAGCTGAGGCCCTCCGGGATGTACTGGTGATGCATCAGTTGACTGGAGAAAACCTGATCCTGGCCCTCGGTGGAGGAACAATTATGACGAGGCCGCTTCGCCGCCTTATTCTTGAGCAGACCTGCTGTGTCTATCTCAAGACCTCGGAAGAAGAACTGCGCAGGCGCAGACCCGAGGGAGGGCGTTGGGACCCTGAGCGCCTGCCTGTCTACGAACAGGCTGCGCTTACCGTCATTACAGACGGAAAGACTCCGCAGGAAGTTGCGGAGAATATCCGCCTTAGATTGATAGAAAATAAAACAGTATAAATGAGTAACAAAGAGAGCATTTGGAAAGTCCGGGAAGCCGCCGACCCCCAGAAGGTTGAGCGTCTCAGCGCGGAGGTCGGCATCGACAAGGTGTTGGCTGATCTCCTCGTCAAAAGAGGCGTGGAGACCTTCGAGGATGCCAGACAGTTCTTCCGTCCAAGCCTCGAAAACATCCACGACCCCTTCCTGATGAAGGATATGGACAAAGCAGTGGACAGGCTCGATAAAGCCATCGAGGGCAAGGAGAAGATACTGGTCTATGGCGACTACGACGTAGACGGAACTACTGCCGTCTCGCTCCTCCACTCTTTCCTCAGCAGGTTCACCTCCGAGGTGGATTTCTACATCCCCGACCGCTACGACGAAGGCTACGGAGTCTCGCAGAAGGGAATCGAATGGGCCGCCGCCAACAACGTGAAGCTTATTATCACGGTCGACTGCGGCATCAAGGCAATCGAAAAGACCAGGCTCGCCGCGACCAAGGGCATCGACATGATAATCTGTGACCACCACCTCCCGGACGAGACTCTCCCGCCGGCAGTGGCAGTTCTTGACCCCAAGCGCGAAGACGACTCCTACCCGTTCGACGACCTGTCCGGCTGCGGAGTGGGCTTCAAGCTCGCGCAGGCCTACAGCCTCCGCCATGGGATCGAGTTCGAGACGCTCCTGCCGCTGCTCGACCTGCTCGTCGTCAGCATCGCCTCCGACCTTGTAAGCATGGTCGGCGAAAACAGGGTCCTGTCCCATTTCGGGCTTAAGCGCCTGAACGAGGCGCCGCGCCACGGCCTCCACGCGATGATCGAGCTCTCCGGTCTCGAGCTGGGCCATATCACCGTGGACGATATAGTCTTCAAGATCGGCCCGAGGATCAATGCCGCCGGCCGAATGGAGACCGGCCGTCTCGCCGTGCAGTTGCTGACCGCGCCCGACAAAGAGAGCGCCATCCGAATCGGCGAACAGATCAACGAAAACAACAACGAACGCAAGAATATAGACCGCGAGATCACCCAGGAAGCGCTGGAGATGGTCGAGAGCGGCAAGTGTATCGCTTCGAAGAACGCGACTATCGTCTACAACCCGCAGTGGAACAAGGGTGTCGTCGGGATCGTGGCCTCGCGCCTCGTGGAGGCGTATTATAAGCCCACGGTCGTCCTTACGAAGAGCAACGGCTTTGTCACCGGATCTGCCCGCAGCGTCGCCGGCTTCGACCTTTATGCCTCGATCGAGAGCTGCGCAGACCTGCTCGAGAACTTCGGCGGCCACGTCTATGCCGCCGGTCTTACGATGAAGGAGGAGAATCTGCCCGAGTTCGCCCGCAGGATGGAGGAGTTCATCGAGGGCAAGCTCACGGACGAGATGCTGACCCCGGTCGTAGACATCGACGCCCGGATAGACCTCGCGCAGATTACGCCTAAATTCTTCCGCATCCTCAAGCAGTTCCAGCCTTTCGGCCCCGGCAACGCCAATCCGGTGTTCGAGACCGATGCCGTCTGCGACGAAGGAAGCGGCCGGAAGGTAGGCGCCGGTGGGCTCCATCTTAAGCTCGACCTTATCCAGGAAGACTACTCGAGGGCCATCCCCGCAATCGCCTTCAATATGGCAGACAAATACGAGTACATACGCCACGGCAACCCCTTCGACGTATGTTACACTATCGTAGAAAACTACTATCGCGGAAACAGCACTATCCAGCTCCGCGTCAAGGACATCAAAGAAAGAGAAGACATTATATAAACTATGGTACAGGAATTCAGTGAACAGGAAATAATCAGAAGAGAGTCGCTTGCAAAACTTCGCGAACTCGGAATTGAGCCCTACCCCGCCGCTCTTTACCCGGTAAACACAAACGCCGCTGAGATCGCGGCCGGGTTCGATCCGGAGAAGGGCAACTTCCAGGAAGTATGCATTGCCGGCCGTCTGATGAGCCGCCGCATAATGGGCGCCGCATCGTTTGGCGAACTTCAGGACGAAAGCGGAAGGATTCAGATCTATGTCAAGCGCGACGAGATCTGCCCCGAGGAAGACAAGACTATGTATAACACGGTGTGGAAGAAACTCCTCGATATCGGAGATATAATCGGTATCAAGGGTTTCGCTTTCTTCACCCAGACCGGTCAGCTAAGTGTCCACGCCCAGGAGCTCACTCTTCTTTCGAAGTCGCTTCGCGTTCTTCCTATAGTCAAGGAGATGGACGGCCAGGTGTTCGATGCCTTCACCGATCCTGAGATGCGCTACCGTCAGAGGTATGTAGACCTTATCGTGAATCCTCAGGTGAAGGAGACCTTCATCAAGAGGGCTCAGATTATCGCTACTATGCGCGAGTACTTCAACCAGGCCGGCTGCCTCGAGGTTGAGACCCCTATCCTCCAGAGCATCCCCGGCGGCGCTACCGCCCGCCCGTTCGTAACTCACCACAACGCTCTTAATATTCCCCTCTATCTTCGTATCGCCAACGAGCTTTACCTGAAGAGGCTTATCGTGGGCGGCTACAACGGAGTGTATGAGTTCGCGAAGGATTTCCGAAACGAGGGTATGGACAAGACCCACAACCCGGAGTTCACCTGTATGGAGATCTATGTAGCCTACAAGGACTACATCTGGATGATGGAGTTCGTAGAGAAGATGCTCGAGAAGATTTCCCTCAAGGTCAACGGAACTACCAAGGTAGAGATAGCCGGAAACACAGTCGATTTCGCCGGACCTTACCGCCGCCTCCCTATCCTTGATGCTATCAAGGAGTATGCAGGAGTAGACGTAAAGGGAATGGCCGAGCCGGATCTTCGCGCCACCTGTAAGAAACTGGGCGTGGAGGTAGAGCCTTCGATGGGTAAGGGCAAGCTGATCGACGCCATCTTCGGCGAGTACTGCGAGAAGAACCTGATTCAACCTACCTATATAATTGATTACCCGGTAGAGATGAGCCCGCTGACAAAACGTCATCGTACTGATCCTACCCTTACCGAGCGCTTCGAGCTGTTCGTCTGCGGTAAGGAACTGGCCAACGCTTACTCAGAGCTCAACGACCCTATCGACCAGTTTGAGAGGTTCGAGGAGCAGGCCGCCCTCAAGAGCAAGGGCGACGACGAGGCGATGTACATCGATATGGACTTTGTCCGCGCGCTGGAATACGGTATGCCGCCGACCTCAGGTCTGGGAATGGGCATCGACCGCCTTACTATGTTCATGACGGGTCAGACAGCCATCCAGGATGTGCTGTTCTTCCCGCAGATGAAACCGGAAAAGATTGCCGGTCAGGCCGGCAATGACTCTAAGGAGGAGTAGTCACCCCCGACCTGATCGGGGGTCTTACAGAAGTCCGAGTAAGGCCTTCGCTGCGGCGTCGCGTTTGGCCTCAGACACCTTGGAAGAGTTGTGGATTGCGATAAGCTCCGCAACTCTTTCTTGTGATCCGAGGAAGGTGTAGCTCAGGGCGAGCGCGCCGCCAAGGATCGCGGTCACGGGCAGGCCCGCATTGAGGTTAAGGACGATCCAGGCGACCGAGCCCGCGTTAAGGGCCGTGCTGACCGCGCCCTCCCCCGCCGCGCCCGCGTAGATATAGCCCGCAGGCACGAGGAAGGTCAGGGCCATCCCTATCCAGTCTTTCTTCAGTTTAGGTTCTACATATTCGGTCTGGACGCCTAGCTCCTCCAGATATGAAATCGAGGCGTCGTAGTCTGCGTCGAGATAAGCGCAAAGCGACTCCTGAATGATCAGGTCTGCACGGCGGTCTGCCGGGACGAGGTACACCCTTACGCGCTCGAGGGTAGTGAGCGCATCGCGGTAAAGTCCGGCCTGCTTATAGAGTTCAGCCTTTTCTATCAGCGCTTCATTTACTTCGACCGGACTCTGGGCCTCAAAGACAATGCGCTCGCGCTTCGCCGCCTCGAAAAGCAGCGAATCCACCTTCACGTCCTGTGCGCCCCTTGCGCTAAAGGTTGCGAATAGGAACGTGGAGATTAAACACAATAGTGTTATTCTGCGCATTTCTAAAATTGTCGTTATATATTCCTACCGACATATAACTGCCGTAGATATTACCTATATAAAATAAGGAGCCCAGCGTACCGAACACTATGGTGCGCCAATCCTTGGGGCCTTTCTTTACCCAGCATTCCGCCGTAAGGCCTGCGAAGATACCGACCGTAGCAAACGAGACGATAGCTTCGTCTTTTCGCCCGGCATACCACTTCCCCGCTCCGGGGATTACCGCAGACATTACGCCCGCAAGGGCGGGGCTTTTCTGTTTACTGTTGAAACGGTCCTCGTAGATTTTGCCGAACATTTTCTCCCCGTCGGCAAGGGAGTAATCCTGATATGTGAAGTTCTTCGCAGCTAGCTCGTATGAGGCTTTGTCGTCCAGGAGCAGATTGAAAGCCGCAAGGCCGTAGTGTTTAAGTTCGCTGTCGGCCGCTGAACCAATCAGCTTCAGTCCTTGGGCATAGTTCCCCAGATAAGCGTTGGAAACCGCTCCGAAATAGAGACTCTTATCGTAGTAAGGAGAGTCTGTAGGGACCTTCAGGAAGCTTTCAGCTGCCAGATCCAGTTTTCCGGCCGTATAAAGGGTCAAGCCCTTAAGGAAATCGAGGGTATCCGAGGGGGCATAGTTGCTGCCTTCCAGCCAGGCCATGGCATCTCGGGTAAGGTTATTCCCTATCAGATAATCGATAAAGCCCAGGTCCTTGGATATCCCCTGCTGAGCCCGAAGACCCAGCGGCATAATCAAGGCGAGTATGAGCGGTAACAGGCGCCTCATTTTTTCTGCTGACGCCTCCTCCTATAGGCTTCGGGGCCTTCGTGGATACGGCCGTCCTTGCCCTTAAGCTCACGGGGGAAGGTAGCAGTACCGATGTAGGTATCGCGCATCATACGGTCGAGCATCGAGAGGGTCCCGCGCAGGAAGCCGAGCTGACGGATCGCCTGCGGGTAGAATTCCACGCACTCGGGGGCATAATAACACTGCCCGCGGAGCTGGTCGCGAAATAGGTGGTATAGTTTGTTGTGGGAACTGGTGTCTTGCGCCGTGGTCTTTTCCTGGGCCTGAAGGACGAGTTCACGGTCCGTCTGGCCGAATGCCGGCAGGGATGCCAGCAAGAAAAGGGCGAGAAGGCGCGCTTTCATCACCTGAGTTTCTGTGTTCCGGCGTTCAAGTCCATCGGCTTGGCGTCTGCGGGAACGGTCCAGTCGAACATAGGGTCGCTGCCATCCGCCTCGACATTGGAATAGATCGTACGGGTGATGGTGGAGTCCTTGGGAGAATTGTAGGTTATCTGGGTCTGCCGGTGAGGGAACGGGACGTAGCCGACCGTTTTGTACTGGCTATAGTAGACCTTGGTCTGGACGTGGCCGTCTTCGGTAAGGGTGGCGCTGTAGACAGGGAGATAGTCTTTACCGTAGACTATCTCGGTGTAAGGAGGCATACTGGGGTCTATACATTTGAAGGTCTTTTTCATTAGACCGTCTTCCAGATACTCTGTTTTCTGGAGTCTGTATCCGTAGAGGCCAACGCCAAGGTCCTCGATACGGCCCATCAGAAAGATTGCGAGGAGCTCGTCCCTGGAACTTGCCATTCCCTGGTTGTCGACGAGTACCTCTTTTGTTTTAGGGAAATAGAATTTTGACTCTCCGTTGGTGTTTGTAATGAGTATGTACTCAAGAGGCTTTCTATTACAAACCACCAAGCGTCCATTGCTTTGGCAATAGACGCTTTTGGCGGTTGTAACCACGTTATGTCCAACTACGTTCTTTACCTCTACATCGGCTGAAAGCCTGCGCTGGCCTGCGGCCGGGATGCTAAGCAGTAAAAGAGCAAGTGTTAGGGCGTGGAGAGTTTTGTTCATCAAATTAGATGATGTCTGCCCACATGATCCAGCGACCGTTGTTGCAGTACTGGCCGATGTTGTTGTCAAGTACACCGATGAGGAGAACGATCCAGTCAACGAAATAGACAATGCCGAAGCCAGCACCTGTTACGATGTTCAGGAGGACTGCAAGGATCGAAGTACCCATGTACATACGGTGGATTGCGAGCCAACCGGTTACAGGAACGAGAGCGAGGATGAAAGCAAGGACAGGCTGTGCACCGTTTCCGAGGTGGATGGTGACGTCTGTTGCACCTTCAGCTTCCATCATAGCGGGAGAAACCTCCTCCGCCATTTCGATCATAGCGTCGATCGACTGCTCGTCGATGGTGTAGTTAGCAGCACTTGCTGCGAGGCCGAGTCCGAGGACTGCGACGAGGCAAAGAATGAGCTTTTTCATTTTGTTTTGAGATTTGGTTTTAAAATACTTGAAACAAATATAGCGAAAAAAAATATCAAATCTTCAAATAAATGTGAGTCGCTCCATCAGACATCATAGATTCCCTATCCGGAGTTTCTCCCGTCATCAACTCATAACCTTCCGCTGCTTGAAAGAAGAGCCATGCTTTTCCGCCGACATAACAATTCTTAATCCCGGTAAGATTCTGACACACAGGATTAATGTAATTTGCTTCCACCAAATACTTACACCGAATTTTTTCCAATCCCGGCACGGCACACGGTAGGGTGTAGATAACAAGATCAGATTTAAAATCCATCGAATCAGTATGGTGAAGTACAGAGGTTTTGATCCCAAGCCTCTGAAGAGCATCATAGGCAGCCTTGCCCGCTCCGCCAAAACCAACGACCACGGCCGAGCGTAAACGGATAAAAACATTAGCTATACTCATAACCGCGGCGACGTCTGTATTGTACGCCTCAACTCCTCGATCGGTCTTGACGAGGATGTTCGCTGCGCCGATGCGCTCGACCTCAGGGCTACGCCAGTCGGCAGCTGAGGCCGCGGCGACTTTGTGGGGCGCTGTAATATTTACCGCCTGGAAGTCTTCGCGTAAGAATTTTTCGAAAGCGACGGCGAAGTCCGGCTCCTCGATTATCTCGTAGGCGTAGCGTCCGCCGTAGGCTGCCGAAAAGAGTGCGGGGCTCTGGGACCCTGCAGCAGGATAGCCTATGAGACCGAATTTAGCCATTGCGCTGACGGACGGCTTCGAAAAGAAGGATGGCTGCGCTGACGGAGACATTGAGCGAGTCAAGACGGCCGAGCATCGGGATGCGGATGTGGGCGTCCGCGGCCTTGCGCCATATGTCTGTAAGGCCGGTGGATTCCGTGCCCATCACGATGGCGCTGCCGCCGCGGAAATCGGTGTCGTAGTAGAGCTTAGAGTCCTGAAGCTGGGCGGTGAAGATCTTGATTCCGCGGGCCTTCAGGAAATCGATGCATTCGGCTGAGCTGCAGGCTACGCAGGGGACGGTGAAGATGGCCCCGATCGAGCTGCGGATAAGATTGGGGTTGTAGAGGTCTGTCAGCGGGTCGCAGACTATCACAGCGTCGGCCCCTCCGGCATCAGCGCTGCGAAGAACGGCGCCCAGGTTGCCGGGCTTCTCGACGCTTTCAAGGACGATAACAAGGGGATTCTTGCCGAGTTTCAGGTCCGCCAGTCCCAGGCTGCGGGTCCGTACCTCCGCGATAACTCCTTCAGTTCCAGCCCTATAGGCAATCTTGTCGTAGACGAAAGCGGATACCTCAAAAAGTTTTGCTCCCTTGGGGAAATCAACTGCTGGGTCAGCGCTGCGTCCTATAATATCCGGGCAATAAAATACCGAATCCACCTCGTATCCAACTTCGATACAATGTTCCAGTTCCCGGCGGCCTTCTACAACGAAAAGCCCCTCCGAACGACGCTCCGAGGACTTCTGCTGGAGGGCGAGAAGTTTCTTGATCTTGGGGTTCTGGGCGCTGGAGATGTATTCTATCATATGCTGAGTACGAGTTCGACCGGGCAGTGGTCCGAACCGAATATTTCATTATGGATATCAGTGGAGACTATGCGCCCGCGAAGAGCTTCGCTTACCAGGAAGTAATCGATTCTCCACCCTACGTTCCTCTCGCGGGCTGCCATCCTGTAAGACCACCAACTGTACTTCTCTTCGGTCGGATGCTGGAAGCGCCAGCTATCTACGAATCCGCTTCCGAGCAGCTCGGTCATCTTCGCGCGCTCCTCGTCCGTGAAACCGGGATTCATATGGTTGGTCGCAGGGTTTTTAAGGTCTATCTCTTCGTGGGCAACATTCATATCACCGCAGACCACAACCGGCTTTGGAAGACTATGAAGATATGCCCTGAAGGCATCTTCCCACTGCATGCGGTAGTCCAGACGACGGAGTCCGTCCTGAGAGTTCGGAACGTAGACATTGACCAGGTAGAATTCGGGGAATTCGAGGGTCACTACTCGGCCTTCGTGGTCATGCACATCCACTCCAATGCCGTAAGACACGCTCAGCGGATGAATGCGAGTATAGATAACGGTTCCAGAGTATCCGGGCTTGTCGGCATAATTCCAGTACGACTCGTATCCCAGGAACTCGAGATCTATCTGGCCGGCCTTAAGTTTAGTCTCCTGAAGACACACGCAGTCGGCGTCAAGCTCCGCAAAGATATCCGCGAATCCCTTGCCCGCTACGGCGCGAAGGCCGTTTACGTTCCAGCTTACGAGTTTCATTACAGGCTCCATTCGACGCCGTCCTTAGTGTCTTTGACCTTGATTCCGAGGGCGGCGAGCGAGTCGCGGATGTGGTCCGAAGTAGCCCAATCCTTAGCCGCCTTAGCTTTTGCCCTCTCCTCGAGGACCATATCCATCAGGCCTTCGATGACCTTTCCGCCTGCACCGGCGCCTTCATCGTCGCGAAGACCGAGAACTCCGAACACAACGTCATCGAACAGCTGAACAAGGGTCTGGATATCGCCCTCGCTGAGTTTAATCGAACCCGCCTTTGCGGAATTGATCAGCCTTACTGCCTCGAACAGCTGCGAAACCGTTCCGGGGGTGTTCATATCGTCGCAAAGCGTATCGTAGACGCCCTCCCAGACGGCCTTGACCTCGGGAGAAGTAGCCGGGCAGGAGTCGGGGGCCACGCCGAAGGCTTCTTCGCCGTACTGCCAGGAAGGGGCCTTGCGGCCGGCCATGGCATACAGATCGCGGGCGGCCTGCATCAGTCGGGCGAGTCCCTTCTCCGCGGCCTGCAGGGCTTCGTTGGAGAAGTCCAGGGTTCCGCGGTAGTGGGCCTGGAGGATGAAGAAGCGTACGGTCATGGGCGCGTAAGCCTGCTCGAGCTTCGGGTGAGTTCCCGCGAACATTTCGGGGAGCGTGATGAAGTTGCCGAGCGACTTACCCATCTTCTGGCCGTTGATCGTAATCATATTGTTGTGGACCCAGTAATGGACGCCCTGCGTTCCGCGGGAGGCTACGTTTTGCGCGATTTCGCATTCGTGGTGCGGGAACATCAGGTCCATTCCGCCGCCGTGGATATCGAACTCCTCGCCGAGGTATTTCTCGCCCATCACCGAACACTCGAGGTGCCAGCCGGGGAAGCCTTCGCTCCACGGCGAGGGCCAGTGCATGATGTGCTCCGGCTCGGCCTTCTTCCAGAGGGCGAAATCGTACGGGGCGCGCTTGTCGCCCTGGCCGTCGAGCTCGCGCGTTCCTTCGAGGGTGTCGTCGAGATTGCGGCCGCTGAGGACGCCGTAGTGATGGTCCTTATTGTATTTCTGTACATCGAAGTAGACGCTGCCATTGCTTACATACGCATAGCCGGCGTCCAGGATCTTCTTCACGGCCTCTATCTGCTCGATTACGTGGCCGCTGGCGCGGGGTTCGATCGAGGGGGGTGCAACGTTGAGAAGGCGCATCGCTTCGTGGTAACGAAGCGTGTAGGTCTGGACGACCTCCATCGGCTCGAGCTGCTCGAGCCGCGCCTTCTTCGCGATCTTGTCCTCTCCCTCGTCGGCGTCGTGTTCCAGATGGCCTACGTCCGTAATGTTGCGGACATAGCGCACCTTGTAGCCGAGGTGTTTGAGGAGTTTTGCCAGGACATCGAAGGTAACGCCCGGACGGGCGTGGCCCAGATGGGCGTCTCCATAGACGGTCGGGCCGCAGACATACATTCCTGCGCGCCCGGGATTAATCGGCTTGAAGACCTCCTTCTGGTGGGTCATTGTATTTGTAAGTCGTAAAACTTTCATATTCAGAACTTTCTTAAGAAGCAATCCAATGTGTTTTCAAGCAGCGAGCAGATAGTCATCGGGCCCACCCCGCCGGGAACGGGAGTGATAACCGAAGCCTTCGGGGCAACCGCCTCGAAGTCCACGTCGCCGCAGAGCTTGCCGTCCTCCCCACGGTTAATGCCTACGTCGATCACCGCCGCGCCCTGTGCGACCATCTCGGCCCCGACGAACTTCGGACGGCCTATCGCGGCGACCAGGATCTCCGCCTGACGGGTCACTTCGGCAATATTCTGAGTACGGGAGTGGCAGATAGTTACCGTCGCATTCGCATTGAGCAGCAGCTTCGCGATCGGCAGGCCTACGATATTGCTACGGCCTATGACTACGGCCCTCTTTCCTGCGGGATCCACTCCTGCCGCCTCGAGGATTCTCATAATACCGCGCGGGGTACAGGCTACAGCCGCTTCGCGCTCGATCTCTGCGTTGTTGCGCCCGAGCCAAAGTTTAGCTACGTTCGCCGGGTGGAAGCCGTCTACGTCCTTTTCCGGAAGGATAGAGCCGGTAATCTTCGTTTCGCTAAGATGTTTAGGCAAAGGAAGTTGAACGAGAATTCCGTCTACTGTAGGATCTGCATTGAGCTCGTCGATGCGGGCGAGAAGCTCATCCTCAGAAGTCTCTGCAGGGAGTTTACACTCTATGCTTCTGAATCCAGCTCTCTCGCAGGCTCTATGCTTGTTCCTTACATATACCTGGCTGGCGGGATCTTCTCCTACGAGAATAACTGCAAGCGCAGGAACTCTGCCATACTTTTCCGGAAAGTCTTTTACTTCCTCGGCGATGCGGGCTATGATGCTGTCCGCAAGCTCTTTTCCACTGATTGTCATATCTCCACGAAGATAATAAAAAATGACCGTAATTTAGACCCGAATGCGGTCTCCTTGCTGAAATATTGCAGGGAGACCGCAAAAAGGGTATAAAAATGCGGTCTTCCTGCGCAAAAACGGCAGGGAGACCGCACTTGGGTTATGAACTTCTGAGATTAAAGTTCGTTGAGTTCATCGACAGCTTCGTCGCTTCTGCCGACCACGATATCCTGGTAGTCCTTAAGACCGGTACCTGCCGGGATGAGGTGACCGCAGATGACGTTCTCCTTCAGACCCTCGAGGTGGTCTACGCGACCGCGGATGGCGGCTTCGCTGAGCACCTTGGTAGTCTCCTGGAAGGAAGCTGCGGAGATGAAGCTGTTTGTACGGAGAGCCGCACGGGTGATACCCTGGAGGATAAGGGTGGCGGTTGCAGGCCTTGCGTCGCGCGCGGCCATCACCTTGAGACCCTGCCTCTGGAGGGAATCATTCTCGCTGCGGAGCTCACGTGCTCCGATAATCTGACCTTCGGTATACTTCTCCGAATCGCCGGGGTTCTCGATGACGAACTTGCCGTAGATAGCGTCGTTGACATCCATGAAGCGCATCTTGTCCACGAGCTCCTCGTCGAGGAATTCGGTATCACCAGGATTGGTGATCTGGACCTTGCGCATCATCTGACGGACGATGATCTCGAAGTGTTTGTCGTTGATCTTAACACCCTGGAGGCGATAAACGGCCTGGACCTCGTTGACGATGTATTCCTGAGCCTTGACAGGTCCGAGGATGCGGAGGATGTCGCTGGGCGAGACACCGCCGTCTGAGAGCGGAGTACCGGCTTTGACATAGTCGTCTTCCTGAACGAGGATCTGCTTAGTCAGAGGAACGAGATAGCGCTTCTCGAGTCCTGTACGGTTGCGGATGATAATCTCACGGTTACCCCTCTTGATGGTTCCCATGATAACCTGACCGTTGATTTCGGAAAGGGTTGCAGGGCTTGCTGAAGGGTTGCGGGCCTCGAAGAGTTCTGTGACTCGAGGGAGACCTCCCGTAATATCATTTGCTTTACCGAATGCGCGAGGGATCTTGATGATAACATCACCGACCTTGACCTCGGCGCCGTCCTCAACCATCACGTGGGCTCCCACAGGGAGGTTGTACTGCTTGAGGATATTGCCTTCAGAGTCGACGAGGTCGACTGCAGGGTTCTTGGTCTTATCCTTGGACTCGATGATAACCTTATCGTTCGAGGCGGAGAATTCGTCTGCTGCGTCCTTGCGGAAGGTTACGCCTTCTACAAGGTTCTCGAAGCGGAGCTTACCGGCAGTCTCAACGATGGTTGTTGCGTTGTAAGCATCCCACTCGCAGATTCTGTCGCCCTTCCTGACCTTGTCGCCATCCTTGAAGTACAGAACTGATCCGTAAGGGATGTCGTAGTGAGAGAAGGTCATTCCGGTAGTAGCATCGACGATGCTGAGCTCGGTCATACGGCCGACCACAACAGTCTCCTTGCCATTATCGCCTTCACGCTCGATGGTACGGAGCTCCTGGAAACGCAGGACGCCGTCGTACTTCGAATCGATGCTGGAATCAGCACCTGCCGAAGATGCGGTACCACCGACGTGGAAGGTACGAAGAGTAAGCTGAGTACCAGGCTCACCGATGGACTGCGCCGCGATAACACCAACGACCTCTCCCTTCTCAACCATACGGCTGGTGGCGAGGTTGCGTCCGTAACACTTGGCGCAGACGCCCTTGCGGCTTTCGCAGGTAAGAACCGAACGGATCTCGACGCTCTCGATAGGGAGCTTGTCGATAAGTTCGGCTGCAGCCTCACGGATCTCATCACCCGCATGGACGATAATCTCGCCGGTAAGAGGGTTGATGATATCGTGGACCGAGGTACGGCCGAGGATCCTCTCTCCGAGAGACTCGACTACCGAATCCTTGTCCTTGATGGCGGTGGCCACCAGGCCGCGGAGGGTACCGCAGTCTTCCTCGTTGATGATGACGTCATGGGAGACGTCGACCAGACGACGGGTCAGGTAACCTGCATCCGCAGTCTTGAGAGCGGTATCGGCAAGACCCTTACGGGCACCGTGGGTTCCGATGAAGTACTCGAGCACCGTCATACCCTCCTTAAGGTTGGAGATAATCGGGTTTTCGATAATGTCGGCTCCGGATCCACCAGCTTTCTGGGGCTTTGCCATAAGGCCACGCATACCGCAGAGCTGTTTGATCTGCTGGGTGCTGCCTCGGGCGCCGGAGTCGAGCATCATGAATACGGGGTTGAAGCCCTGCTGGTCTGCGGAGATCTGCTTACCAACTATCTTGGTAAGGTCGTTGTCCACAGCCGACCAGAGGTCAACCACCTTGTTGTAACGCTCCTGGTTTGTGATGAAACCCATCGCGAAGTTGCCCTTGATCTCATCGATCTTCTTGTAGGCATTTGCGACGAGGGTCTTCTTCTCCTCAGGGATGATAACGTCGCCGAGGTTGAAGGAGATACCTGCACGGAACGCCTGGTAGTATCCCAGGTTCTTGATGTCGTCCAGGAACTGAGCCGTACGGGTAACACCGGTGTTCTTGATAACGTTGGTGATGATGGTACGGAGCTGCTTCTTACCGATGAGCTCGTTGACGTAAGGGACCTCATCCGGCACATACTGGTTGACCATGATGCGGCCGGCGGTAGTCTCTACCATCTCATAGCCCTTGGACTCATCGTTCTTATCCTTCGGAAGGCGGACCTTCACGAGGGCGTGCATTTCAATCTTCTTGTTGTCGAGAGCGATAATGACATCCTCCGGACCATAGAAGCTCAGACCCTCTCCGAGAGCGCCGGGGCGCACCTTGGTAATGTAGTAGAGTCCGAGAACCATATCCTGCGAAGGAACCGTAATAGGGGCGCCGTTTGCAGGGTTGAGGATGTTCTGCGATCCGAGCATCAGGAGCTGGGCCTCCATCACTGCGGCGTTGCCGAGCGGGAGGTGGACAGCCATCTGGTCACCGTCGAAGTCGGCGTTGAAAGCCGTACATGCGAGCGGATGCAGCTGGATGGCCTTGCCCTCGATCATCCTGGGCTGGAAAGCCTGGATACCGAGCCTGTGCAGGGTAGGTGCACGGTTCAGGAGCACGGGGTGTCCCCTCATGACGTTCTCGAGGATCTCCCAGATGACGGGGTCCTTGCGGTCGACGATCTTCTTGGCGGACTTAACGGTCTTCACGATACCGCGCTCGATCAGTTTCCTGATGATGAACGGCTTGTA
>JAEEGG010012700.1_pt1 | contig 18119 bp, 13 predicted proteins | sample 9134161 | NCBI WGS metagenome assembly JAEEGG01 (sample SAMN16246543, study PRJNA631951) | gut metagenome | biome: gut microbiome; feature: rumen; material: CR-attached | host: Bos | place: Iran: Karaj | collected 2018-10 | reverse complement strand
CATAAACAACAGTCAATGGATATTAACTTAAATCAACTTGTTGTGATTTGCTAAAAAATTAGTATCTTTGCAGAGGCATAAACAACCAGCAATGGCGACGTTAGCGTGGCCGACGTGTTGTGATTTGCTAAAAAATTAGTATCTTTGCAGAGGCATAAACAACTTCTCTGATGTGAACTATTATCGTGAGTCTATTGTGATTTGCTAAAAAATTAGTATCTTTGCAGAGGCATAAACAACCGGCTGGCGGCTGTTGGCTTCATCTTGTTTGTTGTGATTTGCTAAAAAATTAGTATCTTTGCAGAGGCATAAACAACTTCTCTGATGTGAACTATTATCGTGAGTCTGTTGTGATTTGCTAAAAAATTAGTATCTTTGCAGAGGCATAAACAACCCAGCGTGCAGTCATAACAGAAGTAGAACCGTTGTGATTTGCTAAAAAATTAGTATCTTTGCAGAGGCATAAACAACGCCAGTCTTTCGTCTGCATGGGAAGCGTTGTTGTGATTTGCTAAAAAATTAGTATCTTTGCAGAGGCATAAACAACCTCGATGTTATTGCAAGCCGCAGAAGCCTCGTTGTGATTTGCTAAAAAATTAGTATCTTTGCAGAGGCATAAACAACTCGATTGGTGTAAGGTGTTGATGCTCAGATAAATGCAAAGAAAATTAGAAAAAGAAAAATGCCTCAAAAGAAAGGGTGAAATTCACGAACAAAGTGAATTCCACCCTTTCTAATATTCGCCCCCCCCCTTCGCAATAATGGCATAAAAAGTACTCAAAAAGTTTTAAACAACGCAAAATAATGCCAAACATTCTAAAAAAGTTCAAGTTGCTGACCCGGAGCATTTGGCTGTTGAGGCTTAGTACCAAAAAAGAGTTCAATGTTCCCAAATTGCTTATCTGTGATGCACATGATGCCCACTTTTCCAAACTCTGGCAGCATATTTTTTACTCGCTTCCGATGTACCTCTGCATTCTCCATACTGGCACAATGGCGTACGTAAATGGAGAATTGGAACATGGTAAAACCATCTTCCATGAGACGCTTGCGAAACTTTATATATTCTTTCTTGTCCTTTTTCGTCTCTGTTGGCAAATCGAAAAGTACCAAAAGCCACATAACTCTGTATTCGCTAAATCGTTCTGCAATCATAATCGCCAGTTGCTATGTCATTTCCGGATACGCAATTTTACGTAGTTCACCACTAAAACATTTGTAGAGAGAAGCTGTTGTTTGAGCAGCGGCAATCATAAGCGGACTTCGCTTTCCACCTATTACCACGTCAAGAGTAGGAATTGACAATAGCTCTGCCTTGATATCCTTAGACAGTTCTATATCTACGCCATACTGCTCCGTTATATCAAAGACCAACCTGTCGACGTAAGGTCGATATGGCTCCATGATGTCATCTGCCAAACAATAGGCATTGTAGCGATTTTGATGATGAATTCCAAGGGTAGGGAGGAGTCCGCTTGCTACCAATGAACGAGCTATGACAGCGCGAAGAATGGCATAACCATAGTTCAACAGGTTGTTAGGCGCTACCCCATCTCGATCTCTGATAAATCCAGGAACATGCCCAAACAAACTCTTCCAATAATACACAGCTGCGCGAGCTTCCAGATTCTCAGGATCTCCACTTCGTACATTGTTTGCCCATGCCAGCATACATTTCGTTTCTGCACTTGAACATTTCTTGAGGACTGCAGCCTGATTACTAATCTTATACTGCATGGTTTGTTGCCATAGCTGTTTGCGAAGTGGTTGCGAGGCATCTAACTGGTCACGGAATCGCTCGTTTTGGGTCGTATTACCTACCAAAGGCAGAAGTAAGCCTACTGGCAGATGATTCGAATCACAGGTAATGACTGCGCAGTTGTTCTCAAGCAGAGCCTCTAATGCCCCTTGTGTGATGGTAATCTGTTTATTGTCGAGTACCACCACACCAATATCTTCTATAGGCCTTGTCACCTCAGTTGTCTTCTTAAAATCCTCTGTGAGGTTATCAGCCTTCTCTACCTCAGGCAGTTTAATTACTAACTGAGCATTCCTCATTGAGAGGTAGGCAGGATTGCTAAAACATAGGGTCTTCTTTATCATCGCAATTCAATTTTTCCTATACGGCTCACAGACAATGGAATGCATACCTCTTTGATCATTTCAGAAGACCATCCATCAGTAGACCATGCGCGTTCTGATTTGTTATTGTTGCCTAATTCCGTTGTAGATATAAGTGGGTTGGCAATATTATATGGAACAAAAAAGCCTTGATAACTTGAACCACTAACAAATTTGTAAATTCTAGTAATGTCGAAATCATTGTTTAGCTTATCACTTTCATCCTTGGGTATATACACAAGATCTCCGGGAGACAAGTAAAATAGAAGTGATTCCCCCTTTTCATTGCATTCAGGAACAGGTGAAAGATTCTTTTTTAATCTATCAATAACAATGTTTAATGGTATTGTATAGTATGAGCGAATTTGGTCGGCGTTTACATATACCGCAAAGAACAGATTAGTTCCTTTTGCTGCTTCCACAAACTTCTTGCTCTTATTACCTCTTTGTCCTATAGCGAATTTATCAGCTTTCTCATAGACACGCACTTTTAGGATTGGTTGATGGAACTTTCCATTATTCAAGGTTACGATATTGCGGTTCATTTCATCAATTCCATCAGGGGAAAATGCCAATTCTGGATTGTTGTCTTTCGTCTCCAAATGGGCTAATAGAATCTTTTGAATACCAGTATCGGTAACGCTTTCTTGAATTTTCTTTTGGTCAAAAGAAACGTCAAGTGGCTTGCGTGTAGCAAAATAGCGCTCTTTTGGCTCCCCATTTCTCTTTTTCTCGTCTTTTGTAAAATAGTAAACTTCTATCTTGGCCGTATTAATGTCAGACCAAATGTCCTTATTTTCTTCAATATATTTCTTGATGTATTTGGAATCCCTGCCTTCATACAAAAGTTCTTTTACCTTTCGCTTAAAGTCTTTGTTGACAATGCATTCAGGTTTCTTGAGGGCTTCGTTTAGAGAAACAGCTTTCTTTCTACGCAGGTTTACTTCACCAAATACTGTATCCTTGTGCATAGACTTGCGTATTGCCCAACTATCACCGTTGGTCTGCTTCTGATATTTTTTCTTCCCATTTTCATCATAATGCAGATATTTGTTTGTCGTTCGGTTAATAACGCGAAGGTTCTGTTTGAAGCTGACGATAATATTCTGCAACACTTGCTTCGCATCAATCGTAAATGATTGCCAAGGCATCAGAAACTCTTTGGCAACTTCAATTTCTTTGCCATACCCGTTGATTGCCTTTTCAAAACGTCTGAGTTTTCTTTGCAGCTGATAACGATTGGCATTATGCTTAGAGTGGGCTGCTTCATTGTTTAGCAGGTTTACGTGGTCACGTGTAGCACAAGCAATAACAATAGCATCCATTGCATGATGACGATGATCAATACGTTTTTTATTGAATCCCTTTTGTAGTTCTAACGGCATATTTGGTATTTCATGCCCCTCTCGGTTCAGCGTTGTGAAGTTTTTGGTTCCTGTTAATTCATTTAAACGTTGGAAGCGAGGCAGAATAATCGAATTCCAAACATCATTCATCCCCCAGTCCTTTTTCAGTCGATCGGTGACAGAGCCGTTACATGAAATAAGGTTCTTTGAAACAGCCTCCTGTTCATACTCTCCGTTGCTTTCCTTCACACGAACAATATTTGAGAGTAAACCCTTGACAACCTTGCTGATATAGCGACTGTCGTTCATTTGACGTTCGATGAATCCATCAGGAATGTCTTCCATTAAGAGTTTCTTCATTTTTGCCCTGTTGCTGGCATAGAAATCTTTCACTAGTTTCTCGTATTCCTCAACAGATAGAATCTTCACACTATTTCCCTGACTTAATTGCACAATCTGGCCTGCACAATTCTTGATGAACTCATAGCCAAGTTGGCGATCTTTCAGCTTATTAACCTCTGCTTCACAAATAACCTTATTACTAAAAGAGTCATCAAAATATCGAGACTGCGGAATTACATGCTCTATCTCGTATGCAGGGGTAAATAGCTTGGCTAAAGGAATCATCTTACCGGTATAGGGAGACCTGTACTTTTGTTCCAACCAACATTTATAACGAATAACATCCGATTTTGATGGTTGTGCTGTTTTCGACATTTTCGAGACAAACTCATATTCGGCATCCTCTTTGGTCAGATTGTCTAGTGCGTTCTCCTCGTATATCCTCAGGATATCTTGCTGACTTGGTGAGTAAGGACGGACATTTTCAATGCCTAGTTCTGGATTCAGGAACTCCATAAGCAAGGCTTTAATACGAAGATTTGTGTTTTCATTCTGCTGAATCCGAGCAGTCATATCTTTTCGCTTGTCAGCAGGATTTTTCATTTCTCGTCCCAATTCAACATGTATCTCATCTATTTGCCCTTCTTTTCTCCAGATGTCACGGACAGTACGCAGAGTTTCTGTTATGACTTGCTCTACTATAGGGTTACGAAGAGAGTGTTGTTTGAAAGAATTCAGATAACAATCAATATCTTCTGGTTTCTCCCATTTCTCGATTTCTTTTGCCTCTGAATGGCGATTATAGACAATATAACAAGCCAACCAAATTGGCAAGCCCTTGAATTGTTCAACACTGGATAGAGAAATAGCTTTCTCGCGAACGCGATTTTTAATTGTTTCATCATATTCACCAGTGATAATCTTATCTATTCGCTCCAACGTTTTGGCATCGATATTCTCTTCTTTCCAATACTTTCCCATTCGAATTAACGGGAGCAATTTGTTAATGGCCTTTCCTGAATATGAACCATAATCCTTTTTGTAAGGTTTCATTTTGCAGAAAACGTCAATGAAAGCATTACCTAGATGATTCTTTTCCGCAAAGGTTCTCAATGCCTTACCAATTTCTATTTTATCTTCGACGGAATAAAGAATGTGCCATAAAGCCATTTCTGTTTCATGGGTTAGAATATCTGAACAGATATTGCATTTCTCCAACCCGTTTATCATCGCGGCCCTTGTCTCGTTACAAGGATATTCCTTGTCTTCGACATAATTCCATCGATAAGGATAATGGTCCCTGCCTTTCTCTTTCTTTATCTTGAAGAATGAATTCAACAAAGTATCTTGCTTAATAGAATTTCTATCATTAAGCCAATCAAAGAGTCTAACGTAATCCTCTTCGGTATTTAGAAATTCAAAGGTAACATCTACGTCTGTCTCCAATTTCCCTGTCGCTACGTTGTTAAACAAATCCAGTTGTTCATCGCTAACAAATCGCTCACGCTGGATGATTCGTAAGTTCTGAACGAACTGCCATAGTCTAAACTCTTGGAAAAGCGGATTCGACTTAGCAATACACTTGATTGGATAAACAATTCCATCTTTGTCTTTACGATATTCGTAAGGACAATTGTCTATAAGTGTCTTCTTGCTTTTCAATGGGCGCTGATAAAACAAGATGTCGTTAACGAACAGATTAACAAAGTCTGGTTTTGCGAGATTGTTGCGATGAGCTTCGTTGTTTGGATAAAGCTCCTCAATGCATCTTTTATAGAGTTTTGTATCTTTTAATTCAGGAATTAATTCCTGTTGAATACTCAAAATCTGGATTAGTTCGTTTTTATAGTATTTTCTTTCAACAGTACGAACGAGTTTGCCAATAATCTTTTGATTAGGTTTTTGTAATAGGGTGTCATAGATATAGCAGCCAACAGTCTTATTACTATTCTCAATATCAAACTCAGTCTTTTTCTTTATCAAAGTCCAATCGTCTTCCTTTGGCATGCGGAACGAACGTTTCACATTCCCCTCCTTATCTTTCTTCGGAGTTCCATCTTTTTCTAAATCTGTAGTGACGATGAATTCTTTAACTTTCCCAACCCAGTCAAGTTCATACCGGCTTGGACGTCTGTATATCATTCCATTCTCAAGATATACATTGTACCATATGTCATCACCTTTTTTCTCATTGGTAGCTTCAACTCGTACTACTTTTTGAGCAAGAAACTCAACTCGTTTTGTGTTATCTTCTTCCTCTTCTTCTCCGCGCAATTGATAATAGCCACGCTTTTGGTTGAATTGCAATAATAGCCATGCAAGTTCCTCTTTAGAAATTCTTTCATTCAAGGCTTTTTTACGGAGATAATAGATAGTCCAATCATATGGAATTTTCTTTCCATCTGCTACTAGTTGTGGCTGATGAAGAGCAAAGTCTTTTAGCATTTCATTGAAAGAATCTTGGAATAAGAAATTGTATTCCCCATTCTCTCTCTTTATCCAAGCTAACTTAGGCTCGCTGTCATCAATGAACTTTCCATAAGTGTTAATCTTGTTTGCAAAATGAGTCGGTAGGAATCCTAGGGTCTTTAATACACGAAGCATCCTTTCACGACGCAATAGACTGCGTTCGTGTATACGACGAACCATTCTTAGCCTAGTTCTTTCTGCTGTTTGGGAGATAGAGTTTCCTTTTTCAAAATCTCCCAATATATCTGCAGACATAGGAATTATTCTGCTTCCTGCCGAACTGATACTAATAGGCTTCAGGTATGTTGTATCTTTATCGCGAGTAATTTCGTCAGCGTTAACAACTGCCCAACCAATACTATTTGTTCCTAAATCAAGGCCTAGTATCTTCTTCATGATTATAGTGTTTTTAGTTATTATGTCACAAAAGTACAAATTTCTTTTTAATTCTTTGGCGTATTCAAAGAAAAAGTTTATCTTTGCAGCACTAATTTTTAGCAAATCACAATAAGGATTATTCCGTTGTGAAAACATCTAAGGTGGGGTGAGTAATCACCTCGCCTTTTTTATGCCACAATAGGATGGATGGTTGAAGGGGAATAAAATACCCAAGGATTACCCTGGAATTGCCCAGGAATCGCCCAGGAATCGCCCAAGATTGGTCGATTTGTTGAGAAATGTTTTCTAGATTGGGGGATATGTGGAGAATTGCTTGTCTTTTGTTGTGATTCTGTAAGAAAATGAGTATCTTTGCCTACCGAATGATTACGTCAGCTTATCGTCCACGTGATAAAGGACATGATTATTATGGCCGCGGCACTTACCTCATTACATTGGTGGTAAGTGGTCGCGAACAGTTGCTTTCTTGCTTCTCAGAAGATAACCAAAAGGGCCGTCAATCACTCAAACTTACTCCTTTGGGGGTGGCTGTAGAACAGGCGTGGCAGAGGATACCTGAGGCGCAGGCTGCTCATGGTAACCATGTGGCGGTGCATGCTTGTATGTGTATGTCTGATCACTTTCATGGTGTCATCGAGGTGCTGGAGCCTATGGAATGGAGTCTTGGTGATATTATGCAGGCTTTCAAATCTGCGTGTACTAGTAGGTGGCAAGGGATGCTGGGGATGGCTTCGTCTGTATATCGCCCGATATCGGTCGATTTGGAGGGGGCTGGTGTGCCGGATTGGCTGCGTGAGAAGGCTATGCGCTATGACAATGAGGGAGAGCTTGTAAGGGCTATGTCGAAAAAACAACGGCAGGAGTACTATGTGCTGTTAGGCAGAAACCAGCAGCCGCTTTTCGATGATAACTACGATGACACCGTTTGTTTAGATGAGCGTCACCGTGAGGCAATGATAGCCTATGTTCACGATAACCCGCGTCGTGCGCTATTACGCAGAATGCTACCTGACGTGATGCGTCGCTGTTTGCATGTGCGTATCGGTAACCGTAGCTATGGTGCCTTTGGTAATCTGTTCCTGCTTCGATGGGCTCGGAAGATACAGGTGCAATGTCATCGCAAACATCCTAAAACTGGTCAGCCCTATGAAGAAACGGCTGATTATGCCGATGATCGCCGAAAGTGGGAGGCTGCTATTCTGGAAGGGGGTACTGCTATCGTTACTCCAGGAGTCTCTGGTGGAGAGCTGTTGATGAAGAAAGAATGTTTGGACAGAGGCTATCCGTTGATACACCTGCAGAAGGAACCTATTGGTGCCTATTGGAAGCCAGAGCGACAGCGCTTTGATGCCTGTGCTAATGGCACTTTATTAATATTGGCTCCTTGGGATCTGGATATGATGGGGAGTGTAAATGGTGTTCCATCAGATAGTGACTACAGTCGATTTCATAACCTCAATGCGTTGGCAGCAGAAATCTGTTCTTTCTATGGCGAAGCAAAGATCTTGATGGGGCATGGAAAATAGGGCTCTAAAACATGATAGGGAATTTCCATGAAAGAATAGGGATTTCCTATTATGGTAATTGATGGAAAAGACTTATCTTTGCAGCAGTTATTAACATTAAAACCTTGACGACAATGAAACAGTTTACTTTTTTACGCAAGACTTTATTGCTGACTGCAATGATGGGATGGACTATGATGGGTAATGCTCAGCGGTATGAGACGGATCATGGTAAAGTGTACTTTGGTAATGAACTGGTGGTATATGCTGATGCACGGAGTTTCGTGGACCTGGGATGTGGCTACGGAAAGGATTCTTATTACGTGTATATGGATGGTCGTGTGTTGGAGAATGTTGATCCATCGACATTCCGTCTGAAGAAACGTAGCACATGGAGGCATCGCAAAGATGACCCCGAGGAGCCCGTAGTACGCAAGGGCTATTTTAAGACAAATATGAACGTGTACTATGGTGATAGGAAAATCGATGCTGTGGCAAGTTCTTTTAAGGATTTGGGTGGTGGCTATGGAAAGGATTCTTTCAATGTGTACTACTGTGGCGAGAAAGTGAAGGGTGCAATGGCATCGAGCTTTAAATATACGGGCGATGGCTATGGACAGGACGCCTTTGATGCCTATTTTAGAGGAAAGAAAATAGAATAGAGTAAGAATTGAAAATAAAGAAAATGGGCGAATCTTTTGTGGTTCGCCCATTTTTCATTATCTTTGCAACATGTATATGTTGGAAGAATTGACAAAGGCTGTCTGTGAGATAGCAAGAGAGGCTGGGGCCTACATCAGGGAAGAAAGGGAGAAATTCTCCTTGGAGAGCGTGGAGCGAAAGCATGCCCACGACTATGTGTCGTATGTGGATAAGGGATCGGAGCAGCGGATAGTGAGCGCCCTGCGCAAACTGCTGCCTGAGGCTGGCTTTATAACCGAAGAGGGAACGACGAAGGGGGATGAAACCTCAAACCTCAAATCTCAAACCTTAAACCTCACTTGGGTGGTTGATCCGTTGGATGGCACCACAAACTTTATCCATCGGTATGCGCCTTATGCGGTGAGCATCGCGCTGCTGAAAGGGAAGGATATACAGCTCGGCGTGGTCTATGAGATATGTAGCGACGAGTGCTTCTTTGCCTGGCAGGGCGGAGGTGCGTATGTGGAGGTGAGAGGCAAGATGGAAGAGGTAAGATGTGAGAGGCTACGCGTGAGCAATCAAAAGATTCAGGATGCATTGCTGTGTGTGCAGTTGCCTTACAATAGCGATGCCTATAAGGCTGTGGTGAAGCACTTGATAGATAAGCTCTATGGCAACGTGGGGAGTATCCGTATGTGCGGCTCGGCTGCTATGGCGCTCTGCTATGTGGCTGCAGGACGACTGGATGGCTATGTAGAGAAATATATAGGTCAGTGGGACTTTATGGCTGGCGCCCTGATTGTGAAGGAGGCTGGCGGAACGGTGACCAATTATGAGGGCTCTGAAGATTTTACGCAGGGCAATAATGTGGTGGCTACTAACGGATTGATACAGAAGGATTTGCTTGACGTGATTAAAACGGCATAAACGATGGAAGACTATATACTGAACGAACATAACAAGGAGGAGTTTCCACCTGCTCATACAGCGGAGCATCTGCTGAACCAGACGATGATAAGGCTCTTTGGGTGCGGACGCAGCTATAATGCGCATGTGGAGAGAAAGAAGAGTAAGATGAGCTTCCACCTGGATCATAAACCATCGCGACAGGAGGAAAAGGAGATAGAACGCAGGATGAACGAACTGATAGCGGAGGATTTGCCAGTGAAGTTTGAATTCGTTACGCGTGAAAATATTCCTGAGGGCGTGGTGCTGGACCGACTGCCTGAGGATGCCAGTGAGACTATCCGGCTGGTGCGTATAGGCGATTATGACGTGTGTCCTTGTATAGGCAAGCACGTGCGCTCAACGAGTCAGATAGGACGATTTGAAATGCTGGGCACCAACTGGGACGAACAGGAACGCTCGTTTAGGGTGAGATTCAAGATTGTATGAGATAATAAAAAAGATAGCCTTTTGATGTGTGTCAAAAGGCTATCTTCATGAATACGGGGTAGTGGTCGGAATAATTGATTTCCTTGGTGTAGTACGACTCGCCCTCTAAGCGGGGATCGTGGAAAATATAGTCGATACGCACTTTCTTCCTACCACTATGATAGGTGGACATAATGCCTTCGCCACACTCCTTGAAACCGTCAACGAGGTCGCCAAGCATCGTCTTATATACATAGGAATAGGGCACGTCGTTGAAGTCGCCACAGACAATACAGGGATTATCGGACGTGCGGATGAGTTCGGCTACCATATCGGCCTGACGGGCACGCACGGCCATGCCGCGGGTATAGTTGCCATAGATGAGGCGAATAAACGCATTGTCTTCGATAGAGCGTCCCTGCAACTCATTCTTGGCAACATTATGGAGGGCACTGTTGAAACCTGTTGTCTCCAGATGGGCGTTGAATACACGCACTATACGACTGTTGATATTGATGTCTGCCCACATGGCGCTATTGTTGGTAGGTCCGAAATCGATAAGGTCGTGCCGCTCAATGGGATAGCGGCTATAGATAATCATATCTCCACGACCTGTTGCAGAGTAGGGGAAATAGCCTTTGTAGCTGTCGGAGTTGAGCTTATCGCCGCTAACATTCTCGTACTCCTGAATGCAAAGGATATCTACATTCTGACGTTTCATCTCGGCAAGGATGTCCAGCGCCTTGAAGCCAGACGTCTCTCGACCAAACATGGCTACGTTGTAGGTGGCAATCTTGATGCCAGAACGGTTGGTCTCGCCATCATTGAAAAAGCCTGGCTGATAGACGGTGCCGATATAAGGGATGCCGCATAGCAGGGGAACGGCTGGAATGGCCACCCATTGCCAGCGACGGCGTATCAGCCAGAATATCAGCATGATGATGTTTACTCCCAACAGATAGGGAAGGGCATAGACCAACATGGCTATTGCAGTACCTGAGGCTGGATCTGAGGAGCCTCCGAAAAGTCCGAAAAGTGTGAATACGGCCATCAGCGTGCTGATGATCAGCAGCATGAAAGAAATGTATTTGTAAACGCCCAGTTTACCCATAATGTGTATCGGTGAGGGGGATTTTTATGATCCAATGAAGTGATTAATCTTCTCTATGAGGTCTTCTACATTGAAAGGCTTAGCCATAAACTCATCGCAACCGGCTGCTTTCGCCTCACGGATATTCTCTGGGAAAGCATAGGCACTGAGGATGATAATGGGCACCTTATTATTGACCTCCTTGATGATACGGGTGGCATCAAGACCATCCATCTCAGGCATTCTGACGTCCATCAGAATGATGTCGGGATGCTCTTCCTCGTTCATCGTCACGGCTTCAATACCATTGCGGGCATGTATCAGGTTATAGCGCTTCTGCAGCACAATACGTATCAGCTCGTAGTTGCTCTCCTCGTCCTCAACAACCAAAACGGTCTTCAGGGCTTCCTGATTGACGGGGTTGTTTACGCGCAAGGTGCGCATATTGTTTGAACGGGTGGTAACGGTGACGCCACTGATAGAACCTGAGAATGGCAAGGTGAATGTGAAGATGGAGCCTTTGCCCAGGGTTGAGTCTACTTCAATAGTGCCCCCCATCTTCTCTACAATGATACGGCAGAGGGCCAGACCAAGGCCGAAACCGCGCTGCTGCTCGGCATCCTGAGAAGCGTAGGCATCAAAGATATGTTCAATAAACTTGGGGTCGATACCAGAACCTGTGTCCTTGACGAAGAAACGAATCTCCTGTGTGTCGCTCAGCAACTCATAGCCAAAGGAGATAACACCTTTAGGCGTGTGCTTGAGGGCGTTGGAGATAAGGTTTGAGAATACCTGCGTGATACGGTTGGCATCGGTCTCCATGCTTACTGGACTTGCGGGCTTGTTCCACGTCAGACTGACTGTCTCGGGACAACGGAATTTGAATAACTGCTTGATACTCTTCATCAGATAGTTCAAATCCGTAGGTTCTTTCTTGATGGTTATCTCACCATTCTCAACGCGTGAGAGATCAAGGATCTCGTTGACAAGACTAAGAAGACGGTTGTTATTGCTCTCAATAATCTCCATATAGTTCATGCGGTCTTCTTGAGAGTCTGTCTCTACCATGACACGGGAGAAACCTTCAATAGCGTTGAGGGGGGTGCGAATTTCATGCGACATGTTGGCGAGGAACAAGGATTTCATCTTGCTCGCCTTTTCGGCCTTTTCGGCCTTTTCTTCATATTCCTTGAGCTTGCGGTTGGCTTTGTCCAACTGCATTTTTACTAACTCTAGTTGTTCGGCTAGTTCGGAATTTTTTTGCTGAAGTGCTGTTGTTTCTTCTGAATTCATCGCATGAACATTCACATTCAATGTGCAAAAGTAATCATTTTTTTCTAAACACGAAAGAAAAACACGAAATTGTTACTTATTTTTGCGTTTTTTTACCCTCTTCGTGCTTTTTCCCATGTTCCACTGTCCTTATGTGACATCAGATAGCCTATTCCAAGGAAGACGTTCAGATTCATAAAAAGGAAGTAGCAGGGTATGTAGAGCAACTTGTTTCTGCGACCTGAGACTTTCAGGATATGACCCGTGAGAGCTGACAGGTAGAAGAAGAGCTGCAGGAGGAACAATAACTGGTAGATGAGTGAACCGCTTGCGAAAAGCAACAGGAGGTTCAGGGGGAACAGGGCAAACAGGGCCAGGGGGGTGATGCTCCAGCGCAGCACGCGATGGGATACGTACTGGAAGGCTACCTTGGGGTAGGCAAAGGGATTCATCATGCTGCGCAGCCACCAGATGCTCTGCAGGCCTCCTGCTGCAATGCGGCGCTTGCGCTTGGACTCCTCGGCAGTGCTGGCAGAACCGTATTCTGTGGCATAGGCCTCGCTGGTATAGGCTATGCGGTGGCCATCCTTCAGAATGAGCATGGACATCATGAAGTCGTCGAGCAGGGCATTGCTGGGAGCAGGGAGATAATGGCTCATGCGCACGGCAAAGAGTTCGCCGGCAGCGCCCATGGCAGAATAGAGTTCGCTGTCCCAACGCTTTAGCATGCTCTCATATTTCCAGTAGACACCTTCGCCCTCGGCAGTAGCTTGACCGGCATGACGGGCTGCAACGCGTTTCTCGCCGGATACGCAACTGACGTTCTTTTTCATGAACTGACGCACTATTTCGCGAATGGCATCAGCATTCAGCATGGTGTTGGCATCGGTGAAGATCACGTATTCGGCTTTGTTCTCCTGCAGACCGTGTTGCATGGCAGCTGCCTTTCCCTTGCGCTCGGGTGAATAAACGAGCTTGACCTCGGGATAGGCCTGCAGCATCTCGTTGGAGTTATCGCTACTGCCATCGGTAACCCACATCACGCAGAGCTTCTCCTGTGGATAGTTGAGTGCCCGGATATTCTGCATCTTCTCCTCGATGACGTCGGCCTCGTTGTAGGCGCAGATCATCAGCGTGACATCGGGCAGCAACTGAGGGTCAAGGGGTAGGATGGGGGTTGTTTCCCTCCGGAAGAAGATGTTTTTGATTTTCAGAATAATATATAACACGGCACCATAGCCCACGTAGGTGTAGATCACGAGGGCCAGGCAGAGCCAGAATATGATTTTCAACGTTATCACCATATTATATATTAGATATATACTAGAGCACGGTTAGTGGTCTGACGGGTAAGATGTTATTTGATGATGACTTTCCGTCCGCCAATGATGTAAAGGCCTGGACGGGTGGGCAACTGCTGTATCCGTCGGCCCTGCATGTCGAACCAGGTGTCGGCAGTCTGCTGTTTTACCTGGTGTTCCACAATGCCTGTGGGGTTGTCGGGATCAACATCTCCGAAGTAGTACAGCTGGAAGTTATCGAAGATAGCCCAGTAGCTATTATCCATCTTGGTGGTGCGGAGACCCATCTTCAACTGGCCTCCCTTGGTTGCCACGCTGGTGGTGACACGGTTCTGGTAGAGACCTTTCTTGAAGTAGATGCTGGCTGCCTCCATATTGTTGGGCACATACTTATTGCCACCAACAGTTGACTCGTTGCCGCCCAGTTTTTTGGTCTGCATCTCTGCGCATATCTGCTTGATCTTCTTAGCCTTGGTAGCACCATACAAGAAGACGGTCACGTTGTCGTTGTCACTGTTGTAGGCGGTATAGGCATCGGCTGCCGAACCAGGACGCTGGAAGGCCTGTACGCCGACCTGATAGTTGCCGGCAGGCAGGTTTTTGACAATCTGGTTGAAGTCGAAGGTTTTCTGGTAGAACTCTGCGCAAGCGTAACTGATGGTGGCTGCAACAGACCATCCGTCGCTGTTGGAGTCGAGGGTGGCATTGGTCAGCAGGTATGACAGGTCGAAGGGTTTCGACAGGTCTGTGGGTGACACACCGCTGAGGAAGTTCAGCGCTGCAGCAGTTGCCTCGTCTGTGAGTGTGCCTAACTCTGTGATATTATTGCTGCTGGCAATACGGCTCTCGATACTGCTGATGGCATCGGTAAAGGCCTGGTTGGCACCCTCAACACGTTCGGTATGAGGCACTTCTGCCAATGGCTTGATATGTGAGAGAACATCAGTAGTCTTCTGCTTGATGCCTTCCACCAGATTAGCCTCAATCTGCTCGGCCTCGCTGGCGGTAAGGATGAGCCAGCGCTGGGCAGTAGCCGTGTTGGCAATATTGAAGGTAGCGCTGCCAATAGCACCGTTGGCATTAGCCTGCAGACAGTTGGGCGTGAGGTTGCCCGTGGGGTGAATCAGCCAGTAGCCGCGCTTTGTCTGGCTACCGGAACCTACGTCAACGCGTCCTTTCATCAGATGGAAATTATCCGCATTGGTGATGGTCTCACGGTTCATGAGCATGAAGGCGCTGCTATAGGTGAGGTACTTGCCAGTGGCTACGTTGCGGAACTGATAGTACTGGTTATCAGGCGTAAAGGTGATATACCAGGCAGCACTGTCGTTTTGCTGGACCTCTGCGCTCGACATAGTCTTCCATTTCAGTGCACCCGTATTAGTCAGGGTGAGGTAAGAGGTATAGAGACCACGTTCGTCTGACTCGTTTTTCAGGTAGTATTTCACGTTATCTTCCTGATCGAATAGATAGCATGGGTCTGCAAATGATTTTGAGTGATGCTCCAGACCGTCTTCGCCTAATGCCTGTCCAATCATGGCGTTGGCATAATAGGTTTTTAGACTTCCGTCGTCTTCTTGAGCACCGTTGATGCCGTAAGGCCACATGTGTTGGTAGTCGCCATTGAGGCGAGAACCTGTGGTGTTGTCCCAGAAATCAAGGAAGGCCGAAACACGATCGCCCAGCCAGTAGCCTGTGCCGTTGCCGTCTCCGTTAAGACCTGAACGCAGGATGTTCTTGTTCCATTGAGTGGTGTAGGGAACGAGGCCCAGTCCGTGCTGCATCTCATGCATGATGGTACCTGTGCGCTGATATGAGGAGTTAGCCCCCATATTCATCCAGGGCTCATCTTTATAGTTGCAGTCTGCTGTTGGAGTGCCAGCGCTATAGCCTACGCTGAATTTCTTCTTGATGCTGGTGAGGTTGTTGAAGATGTTGCAGGCATCGGTAAGGGCATTGTTGATGCGGGTGTTCTCGGCAGCACTGCCGCCATTGTTATACCAATAGGTGATATTACCTTTTGGTAGAGTATAGAACTTGATAACATCTCCGTAGCCTGTTACACCACTCTGATTGGTGGCATAGGCGCGCATATAGTATTTTGTGGCTGGTTTCAGATTCACGAAATAATAGATGGTGCCATTACTTGATATTGTCTTTGTGCTGACGCTATCGTCAATAGTAGGATTAGGGTTCTCGGCAATACAGAAGCCACGCTTCGTGATGGTTGAGCCGCCATTAGCCGAAATGGACTTAATACGACCAAAAGCCATCGTGGCACCACGGGCAAATCGCGTGTCGCTTATCACAGTAGGCTGTGCATATACTGTACTAGATATTGCTATGAGTAGTAGGATTGTGTGTGTAATCTTTTTAAGTTTCATGATAATTGGTAGTTTCAGTGAGTAATACTCTGCAAAAGTATGAATTTTTTTTGAAATGGCAAAATTATCCATACATAAAAAAAAGATGCAACTCTTTTTTTATGAAAGTTGCATCTTTTTTCTTACTTGCTCACTTCGTTTTCTTCCTGCATGTCAATGAATTGTCGATTAGCATCGTAGAACTCATATTGCAGAAAGGCCATCTTCTGGTTAGGAATGATGCGAACGCCTAATCCGTACTTCAGTTGCCAACGGCGTTTTAACGAGAACACGCCTTGATTGATAAATGCGGCAACGTAGGGATGAACATGGAGCGTGAAACGCTTAATGCCTATCTTGTTGACAAGATTGTCAATTTTGCTCTCTAACTGATCTGTGAACAGAATGCTGGATTTGATTTTTCCAGTACCATGACAGGTGGGGCAGCTCTCCTCAACAGCAACATCCATAGCCGGACGCACGCGCTGGCGCGTGATTTGCATCAGTCCGAACTTTGATAGTGGCAGGATGTTATGGCGAGCACGGTCTTTCTTCATGTTCTCGCACATACGTTCATAGAGCAGCTGACGGTCCTCTGCCAGGTTCATGTCGATAAAGTCTACGACAATGATACCGCCCATATCACGGAGGCGCAACTGGCGTGCCAGCTCATCGGCTGCACCAAGGTTGGTCTCCAGGGCATTGGCTTCCTGTCCGTTTTCTTTCTTGATACGTGTACCACTGTTGACATCGACAACGTGCATAGCTTCTGTGTGTTCAATAATAAGGTATGCGCCGCGTTTGTAGTTAACGGTACGTCCAAAACCAGACTTAATCTGCTTGGTTACGTCGAAATTGTCGAAAATAGGTACATTGCCTTTGTACAACTTGACAATGCTTGCTTTTTCTGGGGCAATCAAGGATACGTAATCATGAATCTGGTTGTAGATCTCGGGATCGTTAACATGGATGCCGTCATAGGTGGGATTGAACAAATCGCGTAGCAATGCAACGGCTCTTGTCTGCTCTTCAAAGACCAGTTGCGGACGTTCTGTCGTCTTCTGTACTTTAGAGATGGCATCTTCCCATCGCTTCAAAAGTACTTTCAGCTCCTGGTCGAGTTCAGCAGCTTTCTTACCTTCTGCAACGGTTCTAACGATGACGCCGAAATTCTTGGGCTTCATGCTTTGTACCAGTTGCTTGAGGCGGCTACGCTCTTCTCCACGTTTAATTTTACTAGATACAGAAACCTTATCTCCAAAAGGTATCAGCACCATGTAGCGCCCAGCAAAACTTAGTTCGCAGGTGAGTCGGGGACCCTTGGTATTGATGGGCTCCTTGACTACTTGGACCATGATTTCCTGTCCAACTTTCAGAATATTCTGAATGCTTCCTTCCTTGGGAAGGGTAGGTTGGATAGTGGCTTTTTGGATGGGATAGAGTTTCTTTCTGTCACTTGCTACCTGTTTCAGGTATTTTTCGTAAGAGCTAAATTGAAGTCCTAAATCAAGATAATGCAAGAAAGCATCTTTCTCGGAACCAACATCAACGAAGCAAGCGTTGAGTCCTGGCATCAGTTTCTTAACCTTGCCAACATAAATGTTGCCCACAGCATACGAGGCCTCTCGGGGCTCGTTCTGATATTCCACCAAGCATTTGTCTTCCAATAATGCAATGGAGATTTCTTTGGGGCGCGCATCAATGATAACTTCGCTTGTCATGTGTGTGTCTTTACTTGATTTGTTACTCTAAAAAACTGAAAAGGGCGCACCAAACATTCTATAATGGTTGGTACACTCCTTTCATCTTTCTTTCCGTCTAAGCTAATTTATTTGCTCTTATGACGATTCTTGCGCAGTCTCTTCTTACGCTTGTGAGTTGCCATCTTGTGGCCC
>JAEEGG010012698.1_pt1 | contig 18120 bp, 12 predicted proteins | sample 9134161 | NCBI WGS metagenome assembly JAEEGG01 (sample SAMN16246543, study PRJNA631951) | gut metagenome | biome: gut microbiome; feature: rumen; material: CR-attached | host: Bos | place: Iran: Karaj | collected 2018-10 | reverse complement strand
CCGCTAGTGCGCCCCAACGGGGCCGGCGCACCCCCCGCGCCCGCCCCGCCCCCGGCACGCTGGCGGCCCCTGCCGCGGCCGTTGACGGGCGGAGTTTCGCAAAAAGCTTTTCCCATCCACGCGCCGCGACGCGCCGCGTGGTTCCGCCGTGTCCGGGTGGCAACGCGTTTTCGACACCATTCCGCAAGTCAGAAGCAGTAGAAAGAAAGCAAGCAAGAAGAAGGAAAGAGAAATGAGAAACACCACATCCGTCAGCATCCCCCTCGGGAGCAAGACCATGACGTTCGAGACCGGGCTCCTCGCCCGCCAGGCCGCCGGGCAGGCCACCTGCCAGCTGGGCGAGACCATCGTCTTCTCGGCCGTCACCAACACCAGCAAGCCCCGCGAGGGCATCGATTTCTTCCCGCTCCAGGTCGAGTACCGCGAGCGTTTCTACGCGGCCGGCCGCTTCCCCGGCGGCTACTTCAAGCGCGAAGGCCGCCCCACCGAAAAGGAAATCCTCACCGCCCGCGTCACCGACCGCCCCATCCGCCCGCTCTTCGCGGAAGGCTTCTTCAACGACGTCCAGATCAACAACATGCTGATCACCGCCGACGGCCAGAACGAGAGCGACATCCTCTCCATCAACGCCGCCAGCTGCGCCCTCCAGCTCAGCGAACTGCCTTTCCTCGGCCCGATCGGCGCCGTCCGCGTCGGCCGCATCAACGGCCAGTTCGTGCTCAACCCCGACCAGTCGCAGATGAAGGATAGCGACCTCGACCTCGTCTACGTCGGCCGCCACGACCTGCCCATGATGATCGAAGGCTCCGCCAAGGAAATCTCCAACGCCGACATGGTCGCCGCCATGAAGTTCGGCCACGAAGCCGTCATGAAGATCTGCGAAGCCCAGGACGAACTGCGCGCCAAGATGGGTCTGCCCAAGAAAGTCTTCACCGAGACCCTCCCCGACGAAGGCCAGCTCGCCAAGCTGCGCGAAATCTGCGCCGCCGACCTCGAAGCCGCCCTCTTCACCGTCAAGAAGCAGGAACGCCAGCAGAAGATGGCCGCCGTCTTCGACGCCGCCTTCCCCAAGATGGTCGAAGCCTACGGCGAAGAAGTCATGACCGAGAACCTCTTCAAGAAGCTCTTCGACTGCATCGAAATCGAGCTCGTCCGCAACGGCGTCCTCGAAAAGCACAAACGCATGGACGGCCGCGCCACCGACGAACTCCGCCCGCTCAGCGCCGAAGTCTCCGTCCTGCCGCGCGTGCACGGCAGCGCCCTCTTCTCCCGCGGCGAAACCCAGGCCATGGGCATCTGCACCCTCGGCACCGGCCAGGACGAACAGGAAATGGACGGCCTCACCGGCGGCCCCATCAAGAAGCGCTTCACCCTGCACTACAACTTCCCGCCGTACTCCACGGGCGAAGTCAAGCGCCTGGGCGGCCTCAACCGCCGCGAAATCGGCCACGGCGCCCTTGCCGAGCGCTCCATCCGCCAGGTCGTCCCCGAGGACTACCCGTACTCCATCCGCCTCGTCTCCGAGATCATGGGCTCCAACGGCTCCTCCTCCATGGCCTCCATCTGCGTGGGCACCCTCGCGCTGATGGACGCCGGCGTGCCAATCAAGTGCCCCGTCGCGGGCATCTCCATCGGCCTGGTCACCGGCGAAGGCAAGGACCCCGTCCTGCTGACCGACATCATCGGCGCCGAAGACCACTGCGGCGACATGGACTTCAAGGTCGCCGGCACCCGCAAGGGCATCACCGGCTTCCAGGTGGACCTGAAGATCCGCGGCCTCGCGTGGGACCTCGTCGCCGGCGCCTTCGACCGCGCCTACCAGGCCCGCCTGAAGATCCTCGACAAGATCGAAGCCACCATCCCGGCCCCGCGCGCGGACCTCTCCCCGTACGCCCCGCGGATCGTCGTCGTCAACATCAACCCCGAAAAGATCGGCGCCCTGATCGGCCCCGGCGGCAAGAACATCCGCCACATCACCGAGACCACCGGCACCCAGATCGACATCGAGGACGACGGCAAGGTTTCCATCTTCTCGAACAACAAGGTCAACCTCGACGCCGCCCTGCGCGAAGTCCAGGCCCTCACCGCCGAGCCCGAGGTCAACAAGATCTACCGCGGCAAGGTCACGGGCGTGAAGGACTTCGGCTGCTTCGTCGAATTCCTGCCCGGGCAGGAAGGCCTCGTCCACATCAGCGAGCTGGCGGACTTCCGCGTCAACCGCACCGAAGACGTCGTCAAGATGGGCGAAGAAATCTGGGTCAAGTGCCTGAGCGTCGAAGACAACGGCAAAGTCCGCCTCTCCCGCAAGGCCGCCATGCACGACAAGGGCCTCAAGGCCTGATCCCGCAGCAACCCCCTGCCACGAGGCCGCCGGCACCCCCGGCGGCCTTTTCCGTGGCCGGGGGCATTATGCGGCTTTTCGCGGGCTTCCCTCCCGCAAGGTCGCGCGGAAGCGCGACCCTCCCCCTGGGCCCCCCTCGGGGAGGGACGCGCTTCCGCGCGTCCGTTGCGGAACAAAACGTACGGGGTTGACGGCACAATGGATAGAAGCCACACTGTTTCTTGACCAACATCAGAAAGGCCCCCATGGACCCACACGCCTTGGAACTTCTCATCCTGAACGCCGCCTGCGACGATTGGGAGAACGCCGCCTCCATCCGCGACGACGTCCAATCCGCCCCGCAAGGCGCCCCTGTCGCCCCCGCCGACCTCGAAGCCTGCCTCCTGCACCTCGTCCGCGCCGGCCACCTGGCCGCCCACGAATTCCGCGCCGGCACCTTCGTCCCGCTCCCCCCTTCCGCCGTCGCCGCGGACGCCATCCCCCGCCTCTGGTACTTCACCACCCCCTCCGGCCGCGCCCTCCTGGACGCCGGAGAAGCCTTCTTCGACACCCCCTCCCGCTGACCCGGCGCGGCGGGAACCCACGTCCCAGGGCCGCGTGAGATTACGGAAAAATCGGGGTTTTCGGGAGATTTACAGCGGTTCAAAATAGCGTATCCGCTTTTTGGGAGGTGCGGCTTTCAGCCGCGCCCAGTTTCCGTCTTGGCATCGTGGCGCGTCCCCTTTCGCACGCTCCAACAAACGCTCCATCCAAAAACTCTCCGTGTCTCCGTGCCTCCGCGCGCTCCGTGTTTGGCGCCGCAGGCCCCTCCCTCAAGGGAAAATCCTTATCTGATCAGCATTCGGGATGGGCCGCGCGGTTCGCGCGGCTTTTTTCATGGTGGTGAACGTGTTGGAATGCCGTTGGAAAGTCTTTATTTTTCTGTAATCTCACGACATGGATCGAGGGGGGGCGGAAGAGGTTTTCCAATGATTGGAAAAAAAGTTTCCAATGGTTGGAAAAACTGCGGGGATTTTTCCAATGGTTGGAAAACTTTTTTCCAATGGTTGGAAAAACCGGGGGCGGCGGATCGGGGGCGGTCCGGGCGAATTGGGTTGCGCGGGGAGGGGGTGGGGGGATAGAAGGGGGGGCATGAAGAAGTTGCTGTTCGAGTTGTTGGTGGTGGCCGGGGGGATGGCGTTCGCGGCGGGGTGCGGCCGGGTGCCGGTTTCGGTGGCGACGGAGGCGGAACGGTTGGCGGATCCGCTGTCCATCGCGCGCCTGGACGGGCGGGACACGGTGATGCACTCGTCTTGGGACCGCACGGGCGGGAACGACGACTGGGGGACGTTCCTCCGCGATTCGGCGGAGCCGGGGTGGAAGGTCGTCGCCGACCTCCAGGGACCCGGGGTGCTGACGCGGTTCTGGTTCACGGGCGCGAAGGACGGGTTGCCGTTCCGGTTCCGGTTCTTCTTCGACGGGGAGGCGGAGGCGCGGTTCGGGGGCGACGTGAAGGAGTGGTGCGGGGGCGGGATGGAGCCGTTCGCGGCGCCGCTGGCGGGATACGCGAACTACTGCTGGCATTCGTTCGTGCCGATGCCCTACGCGAAGAGCCTGCGCGTGGAATGCGAGGCCGGGCCCGAGGGCGCCAAGCCGTATTTCCAGCTCTCGGAAACGAAGCTGCCGCCGGGGACGGAGGTGGAATCCTTCGCGTGGCCTCTGCCGGACCGGGACCGGGCGGCGCTCGCACGGCTGCGGGAGGTCTGGTCGGAGGGTTTTCCCGCGGGCGCGGGGACGGAGACGGTGGAGGCGGTGCTGTCGGCGGAATCGCCGGTGCTGGAGTTGGAGGGGCGCGGGGTGGTGCGTCGGCTGGGGTTCGAGCCGGAGTGGGGGTTGGTGCCGGAGGGGGAACGGGATGCGCTGCTCCGCGAGATGCGGGTGGGCGTCCGGTACGGCGGGGCGCAGGAGGAGAGCGTGTGGGCGCCGCTCGGGGATTTGTGCGGGATGCCCTGGCGGAGGGTGCGGGCGAAGTCGCTGTACTTCGGGATGGAGGGGGAGGAGCTGTTCTGCGCGTTCCCGATGCCGTTCGCGGACGGGATGGAGGTGCGGCTGGATTCCGGGAAGTACGGGAAGGTCCCGGTGCGCGTGCGCGCGGTGCGGGAGGCGGTCGGGCGGCGCGAACTCAAGGGGCTGGGCCGCTTCCACGCGGCCTGGAAGCGGAGCGGGCTCAAGGAGGTCGGGTCGCCGCACCCGATCCTGCACGCGCGGGGGGAAGGGAAGTACGTGGGGTGCCTGCTCGCGGTGTGCATGCTCGACGGGTCGTACTGGGCGCTGGAGGGCGACGAGACCATCCGCAAGGACGCGGAAACGGCGCCGGGCTGGCGGGGGACGGGGCTGGAGGATTACTTCAACGGCGGCTGGTACTACCAGAACGTGATGGCCGCGCCGACGCACGGGCTGCTCGCCAAGGAGCCGTTCCGCACGGTGCAGTACCGGGTGCACGCGGCGGACCCGTCGGTGTTCGCGCAGTCGCTGGACATGGAGTTCGAGCGGGGGCCGGACAATGTTTCGCACGCGTATTTCGAGAGCACGGCGTGGTACTACCTGAAGGAGCCGGCGCGGGCGGACTCGGCCCGGCTCGCGCCGGGATACCGGAAGACGCCGCCCGACCCGCGCCTGGATCCCTTCAACGCCATGGCCGCCGCCTGGAACGCGGAGCGCTTCGGCGACTGGACGGGGGCGCGCGACGAGTTCGCGCGGCGGCTCGCCACCGAGGGCCAGGGCTGGACGCCCGGCGCGCGGCGGATGGCGGAGCTGCGGCTGGCGCTCTACGGCGAGGCAATCGCCGGGGAGCGGGAGGTCGGTACGCTGGCGCCGTTCCTGGAGGACGCCGACCCGAAGGTGCGGGAGGCGGCGGAGGTGCTGCGGTCGGAACGGGCCGGGGAGAGCGCCACGGCGCTGCTCTGGGCGAACATGCCGGCGGAGCTGTTCATCGACGGGGAGTGCGTGTTGCGGGCCGGGGATCCCGCGGAGGCGGCGGTCGCGGCGGTCAAGCCGCCGGCGGGGGAGCATTCGGTGGCCATCCGCACGGCGCTGCAGGCGTATCCGGACTGGGTGCTCCTCGCGATGCGCAAGGGGGACTGGTTCGCCGGGACGGAGGCGGACTGGAAGTTCGCCATCGATCCGCCCGGGGAGGCCGTGGAGGCGGACTTCGACGATTCGGGCTGGGCGGCGATGCAGGGAACCGGGGTGAAGGGGCCGCCGGAAGAGCCGTACGTGCAGGTGGCGGTGGACCCGTGGATCGGGATGCAGTCGCGCGCGGTGGGGGTGCGGCCGACCGGCGACAAGCCGGCGGAGGGGACGGCCGTGTACCGGGCCAGGGTCGTGTTCCCATGAGTGACGAGTGACGAGAGACGAGTGACGAGAGGGCGGTGCGCCCGCTGCGCGGGCGTACAGGGGATGGGATGATGGGGAGGGGATGGCCGGGGGCACGGGGGTGGAAATTGGGTGAAGTGAACGGAGGGCTGGCCGGGAACGGAGCGATGAGATTACGGAAAAACAAGGCATTTTGCGCGATTCCGGGCGGATTGCCGGTGTGTGGCACCGTCCGTGCTAAAACGTTTTACTTTTTGGCGGGGGTGTGGTAGGGTGGGCGCGAATTTTGACAACGAAAGGAATCGGCCATGCTGACAACCAAACGCTTCGACTACGTGGGAATCGACCAGATCCACCTGCATCCCTCGGTGGCGAACCACCGTCCGCTCAACGAGACGAAGGTGGCGCACTACGCGGAAGACATCGCGCGCAACGGGCTGCTGGAGCCGCTCGTGGTCTGGGAACGCAATCCGGGCGAGTTCTACCTGGTGGGCGGGTTCCACCGCTACAACGCCATCCGGCGCATCCGCGAGACGCGTCCGGGCTTCTTCGACCGCATCGACGTGCGCGTGGTGCACGGCGACCTCGACGAAATCCAGGCGCTCAACCTCAAGCTCAACGCCGACCGGCTCGACGCGCGGATCACGGACTACTTCGACGCGGTGATCTTCATGGCGAACGCCAACTGGGACACGGCGCGGATCGCGCGGTTCCTCGACAAGAGCGAGGCGTGGATCGAGGACATCCTCAAGTACGCGCCCGGCATGGACTCGCGGATCCGGTCGATGCTGGAACGCGGGGACATCAGCTGGGCGAAGGCGAAGTCCGTCTGCAAGGCGGTCATGGCCGCGGAGCCTGGCAAGGAGCGCAAGGTGCTGGAAGCGGAGCTGGACGGCATCCGCAACGGCAGCAAGCGGGCCGGCAAGGTGCTGACGTACCGCAGCGCGAGCGCGAAGCTCAAGAAGAGCAGCACCACGATGTACAACGTCTCGGGCGCGGACGTCCTGGCCCTGCTGGACGCCGTCAGCGGCAAGGGCGACGCCAAGGACCTCGCGGAACGCGTCCGCAAGGCATTCCCGGGGTTGTTGGACTGACAAAGAGGGGGGACGGCAACGGGGGAAAAACGGGGCTGAATGCCGGTTCGTTGCCGTTCCGGCACGCCCCCCACCGCAAGGTCGCCCGGAAGCGCGCCCCTCCCTGTGGAATCTCCATGGGGAGGGGCGCGCTTTGTCGTGGCCGTGCGGGGAAGCCAAACCCTGCCGTGTTCCCGTGGCGCCCAATGGGCACGGCCCGGACGAAGCCGGGTCCTCCATTCCCCCGGACGGCATGGCGTTTTGCCTTGGGCGGCCCGCAAAATGTTCAGGCGGACAACGTTGGTTCGATGTGGGGGAAATGCTTGCATTTTCTGTAATCTCACAACATGGCGGGAGGGGAGGGAAAACGGTTTACCGGGGGGCGGGGGTGGGGCGTTGCATTGGGGGGCGGGAATGGGGTAGAGTCGAACCGTCAACAAACGAGATTTGAAGGGTCCGCGCGGTGCGGGCCGAGAGGAAAGGAAGAGGTCAGGCATGGAGCAAGGGTCGAGGTCGCTGCTGATCATTTTGTGCGTGGCGCTGCTGCTCGGGGCGGTGGTGGTGGGGGTCCATCCGGCGTACCGCAAGGCGTTGGTCTCCATCGCGAAGGGCCAGCCCGCGGAATCGCCGATCTGGAAGGCCAACAAGGATTATTATCCCGACGTGTCCCTTCCCGACGCGCCGGCGGCCTCCCCGGCGGCCGATGCGCCCGCCGAAACGGCCCCGGCCATCTGATTTTCCCGCGGTTTTCGTGTTTTACGGAATGGTTGTTTAGTTTGCGCCTGCAACGGAAAGGCTTCCCATGACCCAGAACAAGCTCGTCGGTTTCTGCTATCTGTTCATCATCGGCATCGCGCTGGCGATGGCGTTCCCCGCGGGAGGGGGCGCGTTGGCGCCGCTCTGGTCGCTGACGGTCCTGCTGGGGGCGTTGGCGGCGGCGGGGCTGGTGCTGCTGCGGAAGTGGCGTCCGCCGGTGGAGAGCGAGAGCGTGTACGATGCGCCGTTCCGGTTCGACGGGCTCCAGGCGGGGGTGTGGCTGGTTCTGCTGGCGGCGGCGTTGGTGTTCGGGTACACGCGGTACCTGGCAATGATCCAGTCGCCGGACCGGCTGATCGCGCGGGTTACGGTGGCGGACGGGAAGGTCGCGGCTGAGGAGCCGCGGGAGCTGGGCGGGACGGGGTTCCTGGCGATCCGGCTGGCGGAGAAGGCGGAGGGGGAGATCCGGCTGAAGCTGCACGGGGAGGCGGACGCGCTGGTGCCGGTGAAGGACGGCAGGGGGATTCCGTCGATGGACGCGGAGGGCCGCTGGCAGTTCACGAAGACGACGCTGCCGCAGCCGGGCAACGAGGTGGTGATCCCGGAAGGGTCGCCGGCGGGGACGGTGGTGGTGGTGGACCAGCCGTATTCGCGGCTGGGGACGGTGGAGGTGGTGTCGTCGCCGGCGAAGGCGCGGTTCGACGTGGTCAAGCCGGTGAACACGGTGTCGCTGTTCGCGCGCCGGGGGCGGAACGTGGTGCCGGTGGCGGTGCTGGGGCGGATCGCGGCGGACCCGTGGGTGTATTCGTTCAAGACGGTGCTGAGCGTGTCGCCGCAGTTCATCCAGTACCAGCCGGAGGGGCCGTATTTCCCGATCGACCGGCAGACGGTGCGGGTGACGGTGGACCCGGCGATGCCGGGATACGGGGAGATCGCGCGCAGCGCGGCGTACGGGTGGGACGTGGCGCTGCGGGGGCAGCTGATCGCGCCGTCGGGGGCCGCGACGAAGGGGTCGTTCGACCAGGCGAAGTACCTGCGCAACTACAACATCGGCGGCCAGATGAGCCTGAAGGGCGGCGGGAGCGACCGCCTGGAGGTGGTGGTGCCGCAGGGGGCGGAGGAGCCGCGCAAGGGAAACGGGCTGGTCGAGTTTTCGCTGTACCTGCGCGACGAAATCGTGCGGGTGATCAAGCAGACGATGCCGCAGCCGAACAGCGCGTTCCTTGGCGCGCTGACGCTGGGGCTGCGGTACGGGATGCAGAACACGCGGTCGATCGCGTCGGGCGACTACGACGGGGCGGTGGTGCCGCCGCTGATGGACTTCGGCGACGACAGCGACGAGCTGATCGCGGACGAGTTCAAGGCGTCGGGCATCAACCACGTGCTGGCGGTGTCGGGGCTGCACGTGACGATCATCACGGTGATGTTCATGGGGATTTTCACGCTGCTGAAGATTTCGAAGAAGGTGTACGTGCCGTTCGTGATCTTCGCGCTGACGGTGTTCGCGATCATCACGGGGGCGCGGCCGAGCACGCTGCGCGCGGTGATCATGAACTCGCTGTTCCTGCTGACGTGGGGCTACATGGGCCAGGGGGTGCGGTCCTCCGCGCTGCTGGGCGTGCCGGTGGCGGCGTTCATCATTTTGGTGCAGAACCCGGCGATGGCGGTGGACCCTTCGTTCACGCTGTCGTTCGGCGCGATTCTGTCGCTGGCGCTGCTCACTCAACCGTTCTTCGATTTGTTCAAGAAGGCGCAGGGCAACGACTTCATCGCGCTGTGCATCCTGGTGGCGGTGCTGACGTGGGTGTTCGCGGCGCACTGGCTGCTGGCGACGACGGTGCGGTTCTGGGTGCTCTTCGCGGTGCTGGCGGCGGTGCTGTTCGCGCTGTCGCGGGCGCTGAAGAAGGCGGGCTTCGAGCCGATCGGCAACTACGGGTTCGCGGACATCCCGGTGGCGGTGTCCGGGTTCATCGCGGCGCAGTTCGGGATGCAGATCGGGATGATGGTCCCGCTGAGCGCGTACTATTTCTACCGCTGGCCGGTGGCGGGGGCCTACGCGAACCTTCTGGCGATCCCGCTGGTGGGCGTGGTGCTGCAGCTGAGCATGCTGGCGGGGCTGATCGGGCTGATCCCGGGCGTGGGCATCTACATCGCGCTGTTCCTGAACGCGGCGAACTGGATTTTCTCGACGGGCTTCCTGCTGATCGGGCGCTACTTCTCGAAGTGGTTCGTGTACCCGTTCGTGACGAAGCCGACGCTGGCGTGGCTGTTCGCCTACTACGCGTGCTGCGCGCTGTTCGTGTGGTGGCGGCCGCTGTGGTACCGCCACGCGCGGCCGTGGTGGCGCCGGGCGGCGCCTTCGGCGCGGCTCTTCGCCGTCGCCGCCGCGCTGGCCGCCGTCGTGCTGGTCGGCTGCGGGCTGGGCGCCCAGAAGGCCGCGATGCGCCGCAACGGCGAGCTCGACGTCGCCGTCCTCTCCGTCGGCTACGGCTCCGCCATCTGCATCGGCACGCCCGACGGGCGGACCATCCTCGTGGACACCGCGTTCGTCCAGAACGACCGCGGGCGGCGCAACGACGCCGAGCGGACCATCATGCCCTACCTGTGCTCGCGGCAGGTCAAGCGGCTGGACGCGCTGATCCTGACGAGCGCGGAGCCCGAACACACCGCCGGGGCGCCGACCATCCTCGAATACCTCGACGTGGACAGCCTCATGTACCCGGCTTCCGCGGCGAAAGCGCTCGAGGAGCCCGAAGTCGCGTCCATCCTCGCCAAGCGGCAGGGCCTGCGGCACCGCTTCAGCGGGACCGGCATCGAGAAGCGCGTGCTGCGCACCGGCGACCGCCTCTTCGAGTGCGAAGTCGAAGGCAAGCCCTTCGCCATCGAGGTCCTCGGCCCCGTCGCCGGCGACACGGAGACGCCGCTGACCCTGCGCGTCTCGTTCGGCGACGACGCCATGCTGGTCTGCGGCGACCTGGACTTCGACGAACAGAAAGCCCTGCTGGAACGCACCCCCGCGGACAAACTCGCGGCCGCCGTCGCCATCGCCCCCGCGCACGGCACCGCCGGGCTCGAAGAAACCACCGTCGGGATGCCCTCCGACTACGACGGGCGGCTGGCCGGAATCACGGGCGGCCTGCTGAAGAAGACCGGCGCCGAAACGGTCGTGTTCGAGTTCGGCAACCCGCGCCCGGTCACGCAGGACAAGTACAAGACCGCCGTCAAGCTCCACGGCGCCGCCAAGCGCGCCGCCGAAGAAGCGCTGCCGGAGGCCGACATCCTCGCCACCGACCTCGACGGCTCCGTCACCCTCGCCACCTCCGGCAACGGCTGGGAGGTCGCCACCCAGTTCGGCGGCCCCGAGGGCGAAACCGACGCCCCCACCTCGCTGGAAATCGGCTGGTGAGGAAACTGGGGGAAACAAAAAGGATAAAACAAAAAGCATAATTTTTGAACCCAAAATTATGTTTCTTCGTGCAATGTAGTGCCCCTCTGGAATTCCACGAATGCAAGGAACAAGGAGCGCGGCAGGACATTTCCCCCTCCGAGAGGGGGGTGGCGCGGCCATGAATGGGGTGTCCGTGCATGGCGAAAGGCGGGCGGCAGGGGCCGCGACGGGGGGAGTACTGCGGGGGGCCGTCGCGGCAAGCGCGACTCCGCGCCGTCAACCGGCACACACATCAAGCCCTTTGCGGATGGACCATGCAACAGCATTCATCGCCGGCCACCCGCAGTACTCCCCCCGCCGCCCGCTTCATTCGCGTCGGAGGCACAATCCAAACGCCTTCCTTCCACCGGGCGGCACCCCCCTCTCGGAGGGGGGCGAATGCTTGCGCACGCTCCTTCCTCCGAATGCCGCACCGCAGGCTCATCACCATCATCCCGTCCACCATAATCCCCGAAGGACCCAAATCTTGTTGCAAAATTTGTTTCGTGGTTTGTTTGTTTTGTTTCCCTTGAAGCGACCCCATGTCCGAAGTGCTTGAATTGAGCGGGGCGGGGTTTGCCGTTGTGTCCGCGTTCGTCTTCCTGGCGGGCCTGTGCATCGGGAGCTTCCTGAACGTCTGCATCTGGCGGATTCCGCGCGGCGAGTCGATCGCGTGGCCGGGGTCGCACTGCCCCAAGTGCGGGCACCCGCTGGGGGTGCTGGACAACATCCCGTTGCTGTCGTGGCTGTGCCTGCGGGGCAAATGCCGCTACTGCAAGGCGCCGATCACGCCGCGCTACTTCCTCGTCGAGTTGCTGACGGGTACGCTGTTCTTCCTTCTGTGGTGGGTGAGGGGATGCACGTGGACCACGCCGGTCTTCATCTTCTACGCCTGCGCGCTGGTGGTGGGGGCGTTCATCGACATCGAACACCTGATTCTCCCCGACCGCATCACCTTGGGCGGGATGGTCGCCGGCGTGGCGCTTTCCGTCGCGTGGCCGCCGGCGCAGGGCGAGGTCGCGTGGCTGGCGGCGCTGGAGAGTTCGCTGATCGGCCTGGCGCTGGGCTACGGCCTGTTGTGGCTGGTGGCGGTGCTGGGCAAAGCCGCGCTCAAGCGCGAAGCGATGGGCATGGGCGACTGGAAACTGCTGGGGGCCATCGGCGCGTGCCTGGGCTGGAAGGCGGTGCTGTTCACGGTGCTGGTGTCGTCGCTGACGGGCACGGTGGTGGGCTTCACGTTCATCCTGGCGGGCAAGAAGGAATTGCAGAGCCGCATCCCCTACGGCCCGCACCTGTCGCTGGCCGCCATCCTGTGGATGCTGTGCGGCCCGGAGCTGCTGGACGCCTACCTGGCGTGGGCCCTGCGCGCGGCGTGAAGGATGGGCGCGGGCAAGGGGGCGTTCCCTTCCCTTGCAACTCCTCCCCGCCTGTGGCACACTCCAGTCCCGTCCGCCGCCCGGGTGGCGAAATGGCAGACGCAACGGACTTAAAATCCGTCGCCGCAAGGCATGCGGGTTCGACCCCCGCCCCGGGCACGCCTTCCCCGTTTTCCCCATGACCACCCTCCTCAAAGACCACACCACCTTCCGCCTCGGCGGGCCCTGCCGCGAGCTGCGTACCGTGCGCAGCCCCGACGACGCCATCCGCATCCTCGAACGCTGGACCTCCACCGGCCGCCCTTGGCTCCCCCTGGGCGGCGGCTCCAACCTCCTCGTGGACGACGAAGGCCTCCCCGGGCACTCCATCCTCCACCTCGCGCCATCCCCACTCCCCCTCGCGTTTCCCGAACACCCGGACGGAGGGGGGAACAGCACCGGACGCCCCGCCTCCCACCCCTTCTGGGCCGGGACCTCCCTCGACGCCTTGGCCGCGGCCGCCTGCGCCGCCGGATTGTCCGGCCTGGAAGACTTTTCCGGCATCCCCGGCACCCTCGGCGGCGCCGCCTGCGGCAACGCCGGCGCCTTCGGCCACTCCCTGTCCGACGTCGTGGCCGCCGTGGAGCTTTGGACCCCCGCCCGCGGCCTCCACACCCTCCACGCCGCCGCCCTCGGTTACGCCTACCGATCCTCCGCCCTCCAGCGCCCGCCCCTGTTCCCTTGCGCCGTCCTCCGAGTCCACCTGGCCCTGGTCCCGTCCCCCGGCGGTCCCGCGCCCCTCCTTGCGCGCCGGGCCGAAATCCTGGCCCTGCGCGCCGCCAAGCATCCGGACACCGCCCAAGTCGGCACCGCGGGCAGCTACTTCAAGAACCTCCCGCCCGCCGAACCCGGCGGCCGCCGCCAACCCGCCGGCGCGCTCCTCGACGCCATCGGCGCCAAGTCCATGCGCGTCGGCGGCGCCTACGTCTTCCCCAAGCACGCCAACATCCTCGTCACCGACCCCGCCACCGCCACCGCCGCCGACGTCCACGCCCTGGCCGACCGCCTTTCCTCCGCCGTCCTCGCCCGCTTCGGCATCTCCCTCGTCCCAGAAGTCCGCCCCTGGCCCCCCGCCCCCACGAAGGGGTAGTGCAGCGTACAGCCAAAACATTCGTGTTTGCCGGCCGCGGGGAGGGCGGGCAGTCCCCTGCCCGCCGTGCGAAATGGTAGCGGCATGAAGGCAAATCGCTTTCCAATGGCTGGAGCGGTTTCAGTTTTTCTGTAGCTTCCCTGACGTTTCCTGCCCACAAGGTCGCGCGGAAGCGTGCCCCTCCCGCGCGCTCTCCACGGGGAGGGACGCGCTTCTGCGCGTCCATGGTGGAAAAGAGGCGGGACAAGATTTGTCTGCTGCAAACCTTGCGATTTCTTGTCGGGTGCTTCCTCTGGTAGGGCCCGACCTCCGGGCGGGCCGTGCGAAAGGATGGCCCATGACGGGCCGCCCGGAGGTCGGCCGTCCCCGGCCGCCGTGGCTTTGCGTTGGTCGTGCGATGATTCATGGGCAGCACGATATATTGGCTTGGGTGGGGCCAAGCAATGTGGCGACGAACCAGCGCCAGCGGTGTGTGTTTTCAAGAAGGGATGGATGCATGACAATGAGCGTTTTCCGTGTATTTTCTATAATCTCACGATATACATGGAGGATGGCTCTCTTGCGCGGACGACGGGGGGGCGTCGCCACCTTTTCCACTGCGGACGCGCGGAAGCGCGTCCCTCCCCCGTGGAGAGCGCACCGGGTTGCGATTCCGCGCGGCCATGGGGTGGGGAAACGGAATTTCCGCATGCGGTGCGGTGCGGGGATTGCGGGGGGGCGGGGGGTGTGGTAGGATGCGGAGAATGAAAGGGACGGCAATGGGCCGCACCGGAAACAGACGAGGTTTTGCGATGAATGAATGGAATCGGGAAGAATCAAGGCGGGATGCCGGCTTCACGCTGGTGGAAATCCTGCTGGTGGTGGTCATCATCGGCATCCTCGCGGCGGTGGCCATCCCGAACCTCACCGGCGCCCAGGAGAAGGCGCGCAAGAACGCCGCGGCGCAGGGCATCCGGCAGCTGGAGTCGGCCGTGGACCGCTACGAAATGGACGTCGGCAAGCTCCCCGACAGCCTCCGCGAGCTGATCAGCAGCAGCGCGAAGGGCTGGGAAGGCCCCTACATCCGCAAGGAGGAGGGCCTCAAGGATCCGTGGGGCAACGACTTCCACTACACCAAGACCGGCAACCAGTACAAGATCGTCTCCGGCGGCGCGGACGGCACCGTCGGCGGCGAGGACGACGTGAAGTGACCCGCGCCGGCCGCCGCCGCACCGGCTTCACGCTGGTGGAGGTGATGCTGGTGGTGGTCATCATCGGCATCGCGTCGGCGGTGGCGTTGCCGACGTTCGCCAAGTCCTTCCGCGGCGCGAAGCTCCGCACCTCGACCCGCATGGTCCTGGCCATGCACCGCAACGCGCAGTCGAAGGCGGTCCTGGGACAGGAGTACACGGCGCTGCTCTTCGATGTTCGCAAGGGAACCGTGGAACTGGTGGAGCAGTCGGGACCGCGGAAGATGCAGGATTCCTTCTTCGGCGAAATCGGCGGGAGCGGCGGCGGAATGGGGTCGGTCATGTCCGGCTCGGACTTCTCGGGCGACGGCGGCGGCGATGGCGGCGGCGGCGGGGAGGCCGTCTCGTCCTTCGCGCTGCGCAAGCTGGAGGACACGGTGTCGTTCGAGTCGTTCCAGGGCGGCAAGGAAATCGATGAGCTCTTTTATGTCAGCTACTACCCCAGCGGCCGTTGCGAGGGCTACACGGTGACCCTCGCCGACGACGAAGGCCGCCGCCGCTCCGTCACGGTCGATCCCATCACCGGAAAGGCCAAGGTCAAGGACGGCTGACGGTGCGGGGCGAAATCGGGGGTTGAAGTATAAAAGACACTTGCCACGATGGCTTCCACATCAAGGAGGTCACCGACATGGACGTAATCAAACTGAACCCCATCGGCAAAATCGAAACCGACGGCGCCGGCGCGCGAATCGTGCTCGCCCCGGCGTTCCGCGCCGGACTCAAAGGCCTGTCCGCCTACAGCCACGTGCAAGTCCTCTGGTGGATGGACAAATGCGACAACCCGCGCGACCGGAACACGCTCGCGGCAACGAAGCCCTACAAGAAAGGGCCCGAACGGCTCGGCGTCTTCGCGATGCGTTCGCCGGAGCGGCCGAACCCCATCGCCGTCACCAACGCGGCCATCGCCTACGTGGACGAGGACGCGGGGACGGTCGGCCTCCACTGGATCGACGCCTTCCCGGGCAGCGCGGTGCTCGACCTCAAACCCTACACGCCAAGCATCGACCGCGTCGAACGCCCGTCGGTCCCGGTCTGGTGCCGCCATTGGCCGAAGTCCTTCGAGGAAAGCGCGGACTTCGACTGGGCGGCGGAGTTCAACTTCTGAGGAGGCGGACGATGGCGCTAATGGATTACATCGACAAGAAGCCCGAGATCGACACGCCCCGCCTGTGGCTCCGTCCGCTGCGCCCGGCCGACGTCCCGGCGCTGGAGGAATGGATGGCGGCCCCATCCATCTACGCCTACTGGGGAAAAGGCCCGGGCAAGACGGACAAGCACCCCAATCTCCTCTTCGCGAAGCCCGAACGGCCCACGAAGAGTTTCCACCTGGGCATCGAGGAAAAGGCCTCCGGCAAAGTCGTCGGCGACCTGTGGGTGTACCGCATCGAGAACGACCGCATGGCCACCGTCGCGATCCGCCTCGCCCCGTCGCGCCAAGGCAAAGGCTACGGCACGGAAGCGCTGTCGGCCATGACCCGCTTCTGCTTCGCCCGCACCGAACTCCGCCGCCTCCGCGCGGAGGTGGACGTCCGCAACGCCCCCTCCCGCCGCATGCTGGAGAAATGCGGCTACCTGCGGGAAGGCCCCGTCCGCCACGGCAAGATGGTCAGCGTCCTGTGCGACTATTGCGTGTACGGGATTGACCGGCCACGTTGATTACCGACCGGCGCGGTGCAAGAGATCGTTTTGCACGGGCAAGCTGCCCGTGCCCCCAATAGAGCGGGTTAAGTTTTTCTGTAGCTTCTCGGGAGTTTCCCTCCCACATGGTCGCGCGGAAGCGCGACCCTCCCGGGGGGCTCTCCACGGGGAGGGACGCGCTTCTGCGCGTCCGCAGTGGAAATGGCTGGTGAACCAACGGCCTGAAGCACACGATTTTTGAAGCTGCTCTCGCCCCACAAATGGGATCATGCCACGGCGTGGACACCTTCGCGCCAACCTGCACAGATTCCCCTGCCACACGCCGGCACGTCCTGCGAAAAAGGCCGGTCCCTGGCGGGACCGGCCTGCGGACGGGTTGGAGGCCCGGTTACTGGACGCGGAGGAAGTGCCTCTCCATCGGGACCAAGGCGGTGTTGCCTTCGACCACCGCGTCTTCGACCAACGTCCAGGAAGCGGCGTCCGTCAGGTCGTCCGTGCCGTACACCGCGGTGCCGTCGCCCGTGAATCCCAGGGTGACGATGCCGCCTTCGACGTCGAATTCCACCGTCCTGATCGTGGCCGGAACGGGGACGGGACCCGCGCCTTCCACGGTAACGGTCCAGATGGAGAGTTCCTGGCTGCCGACAAGGGCGAAGCCGAATTCGTAGTCGCCCGGGACATCCGGCGTGAAACTCACTTCGCCCGTCTCTTCATCGATGGTGACATCGTCTTCCGTCAGCTGGCTTTCTTCAGGGAAGTTGTAGAGGAAGTTGGAGAAGTCGATGGTCCCGCCGGGGATGCCCGCCGTGACGGAGAAGCTCACCGGGTGGCCGGTCTTGCCGCTGTCGTCTCCGTCGATCACCACTTCGGGTTCGGGTTCGACAACGGTCAGCGTCACGGTCGCCGAGGCGATCGTGCGTTCGCCGTCCTTCGCGGAGAAGGTGACTTCGGTCTCGCCGGCCTTGGTCGGCTCCCACCAGAAGGTGGCGGTATCGGGATCGACGTAGCCGATGGTCGCCGGTTCCCACGCCCAGGCGTAGCCGCCGGTGTAGTTCTCCAGCGCGAGCGCCAGTTCGAACGTGCCGCCCAGCGCCAGGGTGGTCTCGCCGGTGACGGTCACGGTCGGCCCGGCTTCGCCGGCCTCGGAGATGTACACGTCGTAGATGCCGACGTTGCCGGAGCCCTTCTCCCGGTAGAGGAACTGGACGTACCGGGAGTCTTCCGCAAGCGGGTAGCCCACGTCCTGGCGGGAGGTCGTCAGGTTGTCGTCGGAGGCGAAGACCGCGACGTCCGTCCAAGTCTCGCCGTCGGCGGATTCGAGGACCGCGAACGTGGAGACGCTCCCGGCGTCCGTGCCGTTGCCCTTGATCCCGAAGGAGAGGGTGCCGGGGGTGCCCTGGAACTTGATCTGCATCCACGCGCCGGCGGTCCGGAACTTGGCGGAGCCGTCGTTGTAGTCGCCGTCGAGGCCGTTGTGGGTCAGGCCCGCGATTTCGGCGGTCTTCCACGGCCCGGGATAGGGCGTGTCTTTTTCGAGGAACGGCAGGGTGACGTAGTCCACCACCTCGGCGAACGTCGCGGAAACGACCACGTCCTTGGCCGGCATCTCGAAGGTGTCGCCCTCGATGGGCTCGCCGTCGACGGTGATGGTGACCAGCTCGTAGCCGTCCGCGGGCGTGGCCGTCACGGTGACGGTCTCGCCTTCGGCGGCGGTGGCCTTGTCGGCGGTCACTTCGCCGTTCTCGATGGTCTCGTCGATCGCGACCTGGTATCGGACGGCCGCCGGGACGACGCTGT
>JAEEGG010012697.1_pt1 | contig 18120 bp, 11 predicted proteins | sample 9134161 | NCBI WGS metagenome assembly JAEEGG01 (sample SAMN16246543, study PRJNA631951) | gut metagenome | biome: gut microbiome; feature: rumen; material: CR-attached | host: Bos | place: Iran: Karaj | collected 2018-10 | reverse complement strand
AAATCGAAACCAAGTGGCAAGCCTACTGGGAAGAACATCAGACGTTTAAGACTGGCGAAGACAAGTCCAAGCCGAAGTATTATTGCTTGGATATGTTCCCGTACCCGAGTGGTGCTGGCCTCCATGTGGGCCACCCGGAAGGTTACACTGCAACGGATATCATTTGCCGCTACAAGCGCAGCCGCGGTTTCAACGTGTTGCACCCGATGGGTTGGGACGCATTCGGCCTCCCCGCTGAACAGTACGCCATCCAGACTGGTACGCACCCGGCCATTACGACCAAGAAGAACTGCGACAATTTCCGCCGCCAGATCAAGCGCCTCGGCCTCTCTTACGACTGGAACAAGGAAGTCAACACCACCGATCCGAAGTATTACAAGTGGACGCAGTGGATTTTCAAGCGCCTTTATGGCACCTGGTTCGATGAAGACCAGCAGAAGGGCCGTCCGATTGAAGAACTCCCGATTCCTGCTGATGTCGAAGCCAAGGGTGCAGCCGAAGTCCGCAAGTACAAGGATGGGAAGCGCCTCGCTTACTACGCTGACGCTCAGGTGTGGTGGTGCAAGCACTGCAAAATTGTGTGCGCGAACGAAGAAGTCTTGAACGACGGCTCTCACGAAAAGTGCGGCACCAAGGAAGTGGAACGCCGTAACCTCAAGCAGTGGCTCATGCGCATTCCGCTGTATGGCGACCGCCTGCTGAAGGGCCTTGACAAGCTCGACTGGCCGCAGGGCGTGAAGGACATGCAGAAGAACTGGATTGGCAAGAGCTATGGTGCCGAAGTTGATTTTGCAATCGCCGATGCAGAAGGCAAGCCGACGGAAAAGAAGCTCCGCGTTTACACGACCCGTTGCGATACGTTGTTTGGTGCAACTTACATGGTCGTTGCTCCGGAACACGCTATGGTGCCGGAACTCACGACTGCCGAACAGAAGGCCGCCGTGGAAGAATACGTGCATGCCGCCGCTCTCAAGAGCGATCTCGACCGTACGGAGCTCGCCAAGGAAAAGACAGGTGTGTTCACTGGTTCTTACGCTGTGAACCCGCTCACCGGCACGAAGATTCCGGTGTGGGTTGCTGACTACGTTTTGACGGGCTATGGCACTGGCGCTATCATGGCTGTGCCGGCCCACGATACCCGTGACTTTGACTTTGCAAAGAAGTTCAACTTGCCGGTTATCTGCATCATGGAGCCGGATGCAAGCTGCCCCGAAGATGTTCGCCCGAAGGTCCTCGCAGGGGAAGCCTGCTGGGCTGCCGATGGCACCTACATCAACAGCGAAAATGCAACGCTCTGCCTGAACGGTCTCAACAAGAAGCAAGGTATCGCCAAGGTAATCGAATGGCTCGAAGCCAACAAGATCGGTAAGGCTACCGTGAACTACAAGCTCCGCGACTGGCTCTTCAGCCGTCAGCGCTACTGGGGTGAACCGTTCCCGATTATCCACTGGGAAGACGGCGAAATCTCAACCGTCGACGATTCCGAACTTCCGGTGCTCTTGCCGGAACTCAAGGACTACAAGCCGGGTGACGGCGGTCAGTCTCCGCTCGCTAACGCTACCGAATGGCTCCAGGTCGTCGATAAGAATGGCCGTAAGGGTATCCGCGAAACGAACACCATGCCGCAGTGGGCTGGCTCTTGCTGGTATTACCTCCGCTACATCGACGCTTGCAATGGCGACGCATTTGTGGCAAAGGAACTTGAAAAGTACTGGATGCCGGTTGACCTCTATGTGGGTGGTGCCGAACACGCCGTACTTCACTTGCTCTACAGCCGTTTCTGGCACAAGGTCTTGTTCGACCTCGGCCTCGTCTCTACCGACGAACCGTTCCAGAAGCTCTTCAACCAGGGCATGATTCTTGCCTTCGCATACGAAGACGCCGCTGGCTCCAAGGTCCCGACCGACGAAGTCGAAGAAAAGAATGGCAAGTACTTCAAGAAGGGTACTGACATCGAACTCAAGCAGATTGTGGCTAAGATGAGTAAGTCCCTCAAGAACGTCGTGAACCCGGATGACGTTGTCCGCGATTACGGTGCTGATAGCCTTCGCTTGTACGAAATGTTCATGGGCCCGCTCGACGCCGTGAAGCCGTGGCAGACCAAGGGCATTGAAGGCATGAACCGCTTCCTCGGCCGCGCCTGGCGTTCTGTTGTCGGCGACAGCGATGAAGCCCCGGTCTTTGTGGATGAAACCGCTCCGGAAGCTATCGAAAAGGTGATGCACCAGAGCGTTATCAAGGTCACGAGCGACATCGAGAACATGAGCTTCAACACCGCAATTAGCCAGCTGATGATCTTCAACAACGAAATGATGAAGATGGACAAGCGCTACCGCGAACCGTGCGAAACCTTCGTGAAGTTGCTGCACCCGTTTGCCCCGCATATCGCCGAAGAAATGTGGAGCATCCTCGGTCACAATGAATCGCTCACGAACGTCGCCTGGCCCGAAGCCGACCACTCCAAGGCTGTGGAAAACACCGTGGAAGTCGTGTTCCAGGTGAACGGCAAGGTCCGCGCCAAGGCATCCGTTGCCAAGGACTTGGACAAGGCCGCCCTCGAAAAGCTCGCCATGGAAAATGACAGAATGAAAGAGTTCATGGCAGGTAAGACTGTTGTGAAGTCCATTGTCGTTCCCGGCAAGCTCGTGAACATCGTGGTGAAGTAATCCACGAATAAAATCCTAAATATTAGAAAAAGCTCTGAAGTTCACCTTCAGGGCTTTCTTTTTGCTGGTTTTATATATTTTATTAAACGAAAATGATTTTTATCTAATGGAACTGTTTTATGGAATGGAACGCTTCAGTCAAGAAACAAATTGAATCTCGCTTGATGGAAAAGGAAAGATCACTTGCAGAATACGCCTGCAAGTCTGCGTCCGCAATTCGCTATCACGAATTGCCTGACGATATCCGCCCGAATTTTTCCCGCGATGCAGACAAGATTATCCATTCCTACTGCTATAGCCGATACATTGATAAAACTCAGGCGTTTTACCTTGTTGAAAATGACCACATCACGCACCGAGTGCTGCATGTGCAACTGGTCGCAAAAATTGCAAGGACCATTGGGCGTTTCTTGAATTTGAACGAAGACTTGATTGAGGCTATTTCGCTCGGACACGATGTCGGCCATACGCCTTTTGGCCACGATGGCGAAAAAATTGTCTCAAAGTTTTTGCAAGATTGCGGTGACGGAATTTTTGAACACAATGTTCAAAGTTTTAGGCTGTTTAATGACCTTGAAGCATACGGCAAAGGGCTGAACCTGACCGCGCAAGTACTTGACGGAATCATCTGCCACAACGGCGAAATACTGAAAAATGAATACGGCTGTAACCGCAGCAAAACTCCAGAAAAACTGCTGGAAGAATACAAAAACAGCTTAAGCGGAACGCTGAAATCAAAAGAGATGGTCCCGATGACATTGGAGGGCTGTGTCATGCGAATCTCGGACGTGATTGCGTATGTTGGCCGCGACATTGAAGATGCCATTATCCTGAAACTGGTGAAACGCGAAGACATCCCCCAAGAAATCACGAAAGTTCTCGGTAGCAAAAATAGCGAAATTGTCAACACGCTTATTACAGACCTTGTCAACAATAGTTTAGACAAAGAAACGCTCGTCTTTTCGCCGGAAGTTTTTGATGCGCTTAACCAACTGAAAAACTGGAACTACAAAAACATCTATTTGAATCCGAAAAAGTCAACCCAGGACGAAAAAATCAAGATGATGTTCCGCACCGTTTTGGAAGAATGCTTTGATGAACTCCAGTCTGGCGTGAAAAAGGCAACAGGAATCAATCATTGGTGCGAGTCGCTAGGCGAAAAGTACAAAGAAACGACATCGCTCCCGCGCATTGTCGCCGACTACGTCTCTGGAATGACCGATGACTATCTGATGAACGCCTATAAGGAAATCGTGATGCCTAAGTCATTCGGCGTGAGCTTTGATGAGAAATGAGTCACTCAATCGCTGCGGTCTTCTTTTTATTTCTTGAATAAATCGCTATGTGAACCAGTTCTCGCCAAAGTCAATATAAGTATGTCGCCTGAGATTTTATAAATCAACAACCAGTCTGGTTGGATGTGGCATTCGCGAAATGAAACCCAATCTCCAACGAGTGCGTGATCGTGGTGACGTTCGTCAAGCTCTTTTCCTGCGGCCAAATCGTCTACGACCTTTTGCAGAAGGTCTATGTTTAGCCCTTTCTTCTTGGCTTGCTTAAGGTCCTTCCTGAATTTTGATGTTGTTTTGATTTCCATCATTCGTCTAGAATGTCCTTAATCATTGTTTTGGCGTTCTTGTATGATTTAGCTTTGCGCTTGCCGCTTGCAATTTCGTTTGCTTCGGTCATGGCGGCTATGCTTTCGTCGTTAGGAGTATCGAGAGCAATCTCGAATGGAATCTTGCGAAGACGGACGACCTGTTTCAAGAAAACAGTGATTGCCGTTGACATGTTCATCCCGAGTTCGTTGAATAAGTCTTCGGCTTGCGTTTTGAGTTTTGAATCGATTCTTGCGCTGATTGTATTCATTGTGGTTCCCATAAAATGCTCCTTTTTAATAAAAAATACATAAAATTTAGTAAAGGAGCGATATAACGTATTAAATATTATCCATTATCACTAGTTACAGAATATTAAAGATGCTTAAATTCCCCTCAAAAAAAAGAACGGCTCCATAAAACCTTGCTAATAGAAATATATAAATGAGGAATGTCATAATATGACAAATTGAAATGACCTTGAAAAATATTGCACAGAATAACTCGTTTTTGTACTTAAAACAACGATTTTGCTCTAAAATGCTATGCGCACGAGGGTGAAAATATCCATTTCATCCATATTTATGTAATTTTTGAAAAAATAGAAAGGAAAAAATAAAAATCTGAGGATCGTCATGGCCGATAAGTTTAAGCGTGGTGATATGGTTGTTATAGTCAACGATAACAAAAGGGGTATAATTGAAGAAAAAAGAATGTTTGGCTCAAGCGTGAGATGGAAGGTGTTCATAAATCAGCAAGAGCAGCCAACTATTAAAGAAGAGTTTCTTGAACTTGAATCAACCGAATCGCTAGATGATAAGTTTCAGAATGGAGATTTTCTCGGCCTAGCAGAACTTAAGCGCATTTTGTCCTACATCCGAATAAAGGGAGATGTGACAAATATCTACTACTCAATGGGGAATAGGGCGACAGAGTTTCTTGCGCATCAGTTCAAACCTGTTTTTAAGTTTATAGAGTCTACAACAGGGAAACTCTTGATTGCTGATGAGGTCGGTCTCGGTAAAACAATTGAAGCTATGTATATTTGGGAGGAATTAATCGCTCGTGAAAATAGCCGCCGATTGTTGATTGTATGTCCTGCCGCTTTGTGTGAAAAATGGAAAAAAGACATTTCTAGATTCTTTGCAAAAGAGGCTACGATTGTTGATGCTAAGGGTTTATTAGAAAATTTTGAGGAAGCTGAAAATAGACCCAACGAAAAACGTTTTTTACTGATTACAAGTATTGAAGGAATTCGGTTTAAAGAAAAAGACGATAGTCAAAATCCATATCATGGAAAAGATGCTAAAGAAAAAATAAATGATATATTGAGAAAAAAGGAGGGGGCATTTAGCTCCTTATTGGATTTAGTTGTTTTTGACGAAGCGCATAATGCAAGAAATAGCGAGACGGCAAATTATCACACGACAACAGCTCTTAGAGAAAATGCAAATCACGTCTTGCTTCTTTCGGCAACACCTATTCAAACAGAAGCGTCAAATCTGTTTAATCTTTTAAAAATCCTAGACTCCGATGTGTTTTTTGACAAAAGAACGTTTGAATATCAATTGGAAGAAGGACAGGGTTATATTAAACTCTCTAATGGATTAAGAAATAAAATTCCTGAGTCGGATATTCGAAAATTATTGTCGAAGATAAAAGAAGGGCCTACATACAAAAGTAATCCATCATTTATTGATACTTTTGAAACGAATTTAAGAGAAATATTAGCGGATAATCAAGAACGCATAAAGTATTACGAACTTTTTGCGCAAAAAGTTTTTTACTCAAATTATGTAACAAGAACTAGAAAATGTGATGCTTTTGAAAATCTTCGAAAACGTAATCCCATACAATATCCGTTTAATCTAAGCGAATATGAACGTTCTGTTTATACGCAGGTTACTGATGCTTTACAAGAATTAGCATCATTTGCACAAGAAAGTCTTGCCACCTTTAGAATTATTGGACGTCAACGACAAATGGCAAGTTGCTTGCCCGCGACAATTTTGTCGTGGAGGTCTTTGGTTGATAGCTTTTTTAGTTATGACTCCAATGGAGAAATTCTGTATGAAGAAGATGAATCTTCGCTAAAAGGAGAAGATGAATTAATTAATGCTCATCCTGATATTTATGAGATTATAATCAATAATGGCTTTGATTATGAAAGACTTAGACGAGAAGATTCGAAGTACAAAGCAACTCTTGAATGCATTCGAAACCAACAGGAAAAATATCCTGGTTCAAAAATAGTCCTTTTTTCCTTTTATAGAAGTACAATAAAATATCTTGAAGAGCGATTTAAAGAAGATTGTATAAATTGCATCAGCATGATGGGTGGAATAACTAGAAATAAAGCTGATGTGATTGATGTTTTTAAAAATGATCCTTCTATTACGATTCTTCTTTCAACAGAAGTTGGTGCGGAAGGTCTTGATTTGCAATTTTGTGATACGGAAATAAATTACGATCTTCCTTGGAATCCTATGAAGCTGGAACAAAGAATAGGCCGTATTGATAGAATTGGCCAGAAGTCGGAAAAGATAAATATTATTAATATGTATTGTGAAGATAGCGTAGAAGATAGAGTCTTGCAGAAACTATATGAACGTATTGACATATTTGAAAGCTCTATTGGAGATTTGGACGAAATTTTAGGTGAACCGATTAGAGATATAGCTCTAATCTTGATGAACAAAAATCTAACAGAAAAAGAAAAACAGGAACAATACGAAAAAATTATAGATACGATTTGCAAAAAAAAGATGGATCAAGAAAATGTTGAAAAAAATGCAGCCAACAGCATTGCTTTTCAGGAATTGATTACAAGTAATATTGTAAATGCCAATAAGACGCAACGATACATAAGACCCATTGATTTGCAATTCTATGTAGAAGATTACTTGACCGAAAAATGGCAAGGTTGTATCATAAAAAAGGATGTAACTTACAAGGATGCGTATTCAATCAAATTATCGCATAAAGCTGCGGCAAGCTTTAGCGATTATCTGAAAAAAGATGGTTCGCGTTCTTCATTGCAGTTTGACAATCAAGAAACGTTATGTCTCTTTGATGCTTCTGTTAAAGACAAGGTGAAACGTTCTAAAGAAGTCATTTCCTATTCGCATCCGTTGATAAAATGGATAACCGAAGAGCGTTCAAATGAACCTTCTGTCCCTTATGGATGTTCATCTATAAAATACCATCCTGACAATACAGAAGTTCAGTCAGGAATGTATGTTTACTATATTCAGCAGTGGAAGGCAAAAGGATTTAAAAAAGAAAATCAACTGAAATATTATGTTTGTAATGTTGCCTCTCAAGAAAGCTTAGAACCTGCTATTGCTGAAAGGATTGTTTCCGATGCATATATGTTTGGTGAAAATAATGAACGATGGGAGGAATATTGCGATTTAGGGGATGCTTACGATGCGCTGGATTTGATTAGAGGCATTGCCAATGATGAATATCAGTTATATGAAGAGAAATTTGAAGATGATAATAGAGACGTTTGCGAACAACAAAAAATCTCTTTGGTTACAACGGCTGCTAGAAAAATTGAACAGGCTGAACAAAGTATTGAAACAATAAAAAATAATATAGGGCAAACGCAGCAAGAAAAAGAACGCTACATCAAATTACAGGAAAGTATAATTAAATCTATTCAAGAACGATTGGAAAATCAAATTGAAGACGTTGAACAAAAATTATCAGTTCAATGTGAAAATCCAGAAATATGTTTAGGATTGCTATATATTGAGTAACGGGGAATTGAATTGATGAAATTATTTGATCTGATTAAGAAGTTTCTTCATTCATCAAAAGAAAACACGCATGAACCTCCGATGGTTCAGGAAAAATATAGGCAAGAATCCATAAAATCTCCTGCAAATAAAACATCTGCGATTGATGCTCGTGAAGTGCATGAACCTCCGAAAGTGCAAGAAAAATACAAAAATGAGAGCGTTCAACCCTCAAAGATGATGGAACCGTTGACAAAAGTTCGACATCATGCAGAGCGAAAAAATGTTGGCACTCTCAAAAGAAATAAAACGAAAAAAGCCATAGTCGGGATTGACTTTGGAACGAGTTTTACAAAAGTTTTTTGTAGCGTCTCTGATTATGGAAGATTTGCCCTTCAATTTGAAACGGATGACCCCGAAAGGTATTTTCTTCCTTCAGTACTGTTCTATTCTGCTAAGGAAAATTCTCTTTCCCTAAAAAAAGATGATGGCCTTGAAAAAATCGAATATTTTAAATATGGACTAATCAATAACGACTTTTTGATGTCAGACAAAATCCAAAAGAATAATCCAAAAACGAAAAACAGTATAAGTTTAATTTGCTCCACGTTCTTTTTAGCTAATGTAATCAAGATTGTGAAAAAAGGTGTTTGTCGCAAATGCAAAACCGATGATATAGTTTTTTTCTTCAACATGGGATGTCCTATTGATAATTTCAATGATAGTCATAAGGGAATTTATGATAGAGCATTGAATATTGGATTTGCATTGAGTAAAGTATCTGGCTTTGAATCATTTTCTGTGAATGAAATAGATACGTTTATAAATGATAAACGTAATTTTTCTGATGCATCTCTGAATACGCTTCCAGAACTTTATGCCGAAGCTCTGTGGTTTATTGAAAAACATTCAACTGACGAAGGAATTTATACAATTCTTGATGTAGGTGGCGGTACTGTTGATTGTGCTACGATTGCAATAAAGAGGGAAGATGGGGAAAGAAAAACCCGTATCTATTCTCAAACAGTTATGCCTTTGGGCGTAGAAGTCCTTCTGAAAGATTTTTATCCTATGGAATATAGAAGTGAGCGGCCTGTATGTGTGGGTAAATTAAAGGAAATGAACGTCAAACTTCCGAAGCATGGCCAAGGTTATCCTCCATTGACGAAAATAGAACACAAAAAATCTTTGGAATTTAGAAGCGGTTTTGTGAGCGGCGTGGTGGCCGCAGATAATACCGATAAAAAGTTAATGGCTGAACAACGTAAAAAAATAAAACGAATTCCCTATTATGCGTTTGGTGGCGGCGCAGATTTTAATTTTTACCATTCAACAATAAAGTATGCGAATGAGGACTTGCAGGGTTTGACTCAGGGAACCAACATCCCTTCATTGCGTAGAGAACCCGTTGAAAATGATATAAAAGAAATTCCTAGCAATCGTTTTATTATTGCAGAACGGCTATCCCATCCGTATTTTTATGAAATAGATGGTTTTCCATGGGATTTTCCAAACAATATTCGTAATACGGATGGATCATTTGATTTGGCAAGTTACGGACTTTTGGATACTTGAATTGATTATTTTTTACATTAATCAAGTCTTTTATGATAATAATGTATATTCCAAGAAATATTTGGAGTGAAGAAAATGCCTGGGAAAACTGAAAAACTGTATTACAGATCAGGAGCTTTGCGTGATGAGTGGGTTGAAGTTGATGGCAAACGCAATGGGGCTTATAAGCGTTACTATGAATCGGGTGCATTGCGATTCATATTCAATTTTTGCGAAGACTTGATGGAGGGACCTCAGGAGGAATATTTTGAAAATGGCCAGCTACAGGTGCGGCGTGTGTATAGTGGTGGCTCGGTTGTAAACTCTGTGGTTGCAGCCATGAATAGCGATGGTTCCCTGGCAGAAAAGGAATTTTGGACTGCAGGGCATTGCCGATGTTTTAATGTTTCTGGTTGTCTTACTCGTGAATTTGAACTGTTCAATGGTTTACGCGAAGGTTTGTACCAAAGCTATTATCCCAATGGCAAACGTTATGAAGAATTGAATTTTGTCAATGGCTTGCGTCATGGTGAATGCAAAACATATTACGATAACGGATCGCTTGAAAGTGTCTTTTCCTATAGATATGATGAAATTGAAGGTGTTGGTCGACAGTATTTTCCGACGGGAAAAATCAAGCTAGAAACGTGTTCTCGCGATGGTAAACCTCACGGCGTTGTTAAGTTCTATTACCCGAATGGTGAACTTTGTGAAGAAGACATGTATGAAGATGGTGTAAGAAATGGTTATGCTCGTAAATACCATGAAAATGGAACTCTTGAATTGGAGTGCTTCTATGATTATGGTCTTGAAGAAGGCGCTTACAACACCTATTATGAGGATGGAAATCCCAAAATTAGGTGCTTTTATCACAAGGGGCTTTTGACAGGCGAGTTTATTTGGTTCCATAATAACGGATGTGTTTTCTTTTCTTTGGATTACGCCAACGGAGTTGTTAAAAATGGAATGATTACATTGTTTGACGAAGATGGTTCTGTTAAGGCTGTTGATCGCTGGGAGAACGGTATTTGCAGTAGGTATGATTCTAGTGAAAACCTGATTTTGGAATTCTGTGGGTTTAATGGGAAAAAGAATGGTGTTGAAAAAAGTTATTATGAAAAAGGCCGAATAGAACGAGAATGTGAATATCGAGATGGTGACCTTGAAGGTGTTTATAAGTACTATGATAAAGAAGGGAATTTGTTGCAACAGTGGTATTACCATAAGGGCAATCCAGATGGATCTTGTTTTGATTTTTATCCAAGTGGCGAAGTTAAGACCAAACAGGTATTTGCATCGGGCATGCTTGTGGAACCTGTGCTTGATTTTTATAAGAGTGGTGCTGTTGAAAGAAATTTCCCTGTAGCGGACGGCAAGTATAATGGACTTGGCCATATCTACTATGAAAATGGGGCGGTTCAGTGGGATATCCCTCTTAGTAATGGAGTTTTCGAAGGCGTTGCCGTTCGTTATGACGAAAGTGGTGAAATGATTGAGGAGTTGCCATACCATAACAACAAAGCCGATGGTGTGAGAAAATGTTATCGCAATGGGAGAGTTGTTGCTGAATCGAATTATGAACAGGGTTTGCTTCAGGGTTTCTGCAAAATTTTTAATGAAGACGGCCAAGTTTTTAGGTCTTCGATGTATGTTGATGATGAGTGTCTGGGCTGCAAGGAGATGAAGTATTATCCTAGCGGCAACCTCATGAGCGAAACGGATGTTGAGGGAAACTATCCTGTGGGTCAAGAAGTTACTTATCATGAAAGTGGTGTGGTTGCAGAACGCATCTCTTACGAAAATGGCATGGTCAAGGACGGAAAATCAGAAGTTTTTGATGAAAACGGCGAACGGGATGGTTATTGTATTTACAAGAACAATGTAGGCCGCCAGTATGATGGCGAGGGAAAACTGATTGCTGAATGGCGAAATTATAGGTTCATGTGGAATGGACTTATGCGTCGTTATGATTTTGAAGAATTTGTCTATATGTTTGATGGACGCCCTTGCGAATCAAAAGAAGAATTCCTGGATGAAACTTTTGAGGTTCTCGCTGAAAAATGCGTGACTCGTTTTGCAGAAACTTCCCCAGAGTATGACGAGGAAAGCTACTGGTCTTTTTTTGCCGATGAGTACAAACGTGCAATGGGTTCTGCCGCGGCTGCAATTGAATATGATGATTATGCTGAATTGGAACGTTGCGATGAAGATGAAATCCCTGATGAACATTTTGTGGATTATGTGGTGCGAGAATTTATGTTGCGTCTCCGCTTACCGAATGACGGAGAAACGGAACGAAGGATTCTCGGTGATTTGAAATCAATGCTAGGATTTGTATAAAATAATTTTAGGAGTTTTTATGGCGGACATGACTCGCGGCGAACGCACTGTGCAGCTTTTTGCAAAAGTGATTTCTAATCCAGAAAAGAAATTTACCATCAGCGATTTGATGACTTCGTTCGAAATTCCTGAGAGTGAACGCCGCAATGTGCAACGCGATATGCGCTTCCTTTCGGAGATGGATGGTGGCCGCTACATCGCAGTTGATACTGTTGGCCGTACGTCGTATTACACCTCTGCACTGCGTAATGCCGAAAGACTCCTGTTCCCGAATTTTGAAAATACGATGCTCCATTTCGTGTTTCTCAAGCGCATCGCGAATATTTACCCCGCCACGAGTGAAATTATTTCGCAGCTTCTGGAGCGCATTGAAAAAAGCTTGCCGGGCCGCGAACAGAAATCGCTCCGCCATCTCGGCGAAGAGCTGAACACGAAAATCATTTTCATGGGGACTCCACCGGACTTCGAAGAAGATGCTAGCGAAAAAATGCGGACGATTCTCCAGGCGATTCACGACCACCGTAAAATTGATGTGTTTTACAGAACCGCCTCCGCTTACAAGAAATCAACCCGCATCCCCTTGATGATTATCGTTTATCAGAACGAAATTTACGTGGGTTGCGAATCCGAAAAAGTCAAAGATGCCACCTATACGCTCAAGTTCCGGCGAATGGTCAAGGTGCAACTCTCCAAGGAAACGTTTGTGGAAAATCCGAAAGTTCTGGAAAAGTTGCGTCGGCAGGTCACGTCAGGGGCTGCGTTCATGAGCGAGCAGGAACCCCATCCTGAAGATGTTGAAATTGAATTTGAAATGAGCGCTAGCCTTTACCTCATGGAAAACAAGTTCAACCGAACGATGCACATGAGACTAGCCAAAAATGGCAAAATCTTGGTGAAAATGAAAGCTGATGTGAACCAGCTTTTGGTGAACTGGGTTGTGTCATTCTCGACTGCCGCCCGCGTCATAAAGCCCGCTTCGCTGCAAATGCGCCTCAAGGAATATGGGGAATATTTGCGTTCAATTTACGGGTGAGCTTAAAAAAACTACAATCCACTTAAAAAACTAGTCATTACGATAATGATGGTGCGTGTATTGTCATATACACGTTAAGAAAAATGCCTGACTTTTTGCGCGGCTTGTCTATGCGTCGTTATTTGACGTATCCCGGTTCTATATTATGCGTGGGGTATAGATATGATTAGCAGGATTTTAAAAAAGGAAAGTTTTGAAACGGTTGCTCGCTGGTATTGGGAGAAACGGGTTTGCGGGCTTCTTGTCCCTGGAGAACGTGGGTGTGCGCCTTCCGAAGGGGAGGTTCTTTGTGCGTACAATGAGATGAAAAGCCACTATCCAGGGTGCAAGTGCAATGTAGTGAGGTCGGGTAAAAGTCAAGGTGATGCGTCCCAGCGGGATATGTTCCAGCAGGGCGATAAAATATGTGGAATTAGGATTGTCACTGATCTGAACGCAGCGAATTCATCAATTGAATTTATTCTGGCGGATTCGTTGTATTATGTGCATTTTAAAACCGATGGAATTGACTCTTTTTCTCATCGGGTTGATACTTGCGACTTGCCGCAGACCATGAAGAATATAAAGGAATTTATCGATAATTTCCCGGCGCATCTTGCCGCATTTGAAACCGAAAAAGTTGAATTTGAGAAGAAAGCTAAGCTTAAGGAAATATCAAGGTTAAGCCAGAAAACATGCATTGCCCAGATGATGTCTCAACTAGGTTATGAATGGAATTTGGCCGACAAGGGTAAATATTTTTTGCTCCAAATTGAATTGGGTAAAAAGCGAATGATTGAAATTTCGCTGAACGATAAAAATTTCACGAAAAGAATTCCTGCAATACCCGAGGTGATTAAAAGCGTTGAAGGCTTGCTTGAAACGATGCCGTTTCCTGTGGATATTTCAATGACAAAGGGAATCTTAAAACTGTAGAGGTCTGTATGTCTGTACGTATAAATGCACGAGAACTGGAAAGCTTGTTGGAGGCGACTCCCGCATCGCAAAATATAATGCTCACGGGCAAGCATGGAATTGGCAAGTCGCAGATTCTGGAGAAGTTCTTTACAGCGCGTGGCGAACGCGTGGTGATTCTGTTTTTGGGGCAGATGAGTGATCCCGGTGATTTGATTGGCCTCCCGCGACTTGACGAGGCGACGGGTAAGACGTTGTTTATGCCACCGTATTGGTTTCCGACTGATGGCAAGCCGGTGGTGCTGTTTTTGGATGAGCTGAATCGCGCTCGACCGGAAGTGTTACAGACCATTATGGATTTGACGTTAAATCGCACGCTTGCGGGGCGCAAATTGCCCGAGGGCTCACGTGTGATTAGCGCAGTGAACGATGGTGAAGAATACCAGTTGACGGATTTGGATCCGGCGCTTGTGAGCCGATTTAACATTTACGAATTTAGGCCCACTGCGCAGGAATGGCTGTTGTGGGCTTCAAAGGCGGGGCTGGACAGTCGCGTGATTGATTTCATTTCTGAAAATCCGGAAATGCTTGACGGTGCCGCCTTTACTCGCGAAGACCAAGGACTTGAAAAATCTCCTGACCGTCGCGGATGGGAACGTGTCTCGAAGATTTTGCAGACGAACGAGGTCTCTTCGCTTTTGAAAACGATTATTGCGGGAATCATCGGTATGCCTGCCGCAACAAAGTTCTTTGCGACAATCAACCAGAAACGCTTACCTAGCGCAAAAGAAATTTTGCTTGGTGATTTCGCGAAGCAAAAGACTGCACTTAAAAAATGTTCTACGCCGGAACTTGCCTCCGTGAACGAATCGCTCTTCCGTTTTATCGAAACGAAAAACTACGACGAGAAAGATACTGAAATGGTGGCAAGGGTGGCTGCGAATTTTGCCGCTTATTTTGAGTTCCTTTCGGGCGAAAAATTCCGCGAGGCGCAGGCGCATTTCGCAAACTTGTATTCGTCTTCGCTATACCCGTCAACGATGACGTTTGTCATTATGCATTGTCCAAAACTGTATAAGAAAATTACGGAATTTATCAAGTCAATTTAAGGCGGAGATGTGCCGAACTGATAATTTAAATCTATGACTGTATTGGATAGAATAAAGAAAATTGGTGAACGATGGTTCTTGACGGAACCGCTCTTGTTTGCTGTGTACTGCAGTCACGAATTTTACGAGAATGATTCGCTTGATGTATCAATGCGAACTGGGAATAGAAAGGTTGAATTTGCCCCGAAGCTTTTGAACAACGTCTCAGATGTTGTGTTGGCTGAATTTTTGAAAGTTGAAATGTTCCGCATTTTACTCAAGCACCCGTATCAGCGGCAGCCTCCTTTTGCTCAAAAAACACTACTCACGCGGGCGAGCAACATCACGATCAACGATGTCTATGAAGTTCCGCCTATTGTCAAAAGACTGATGAGCGGCGCAGAATTGAATTTACCTAGTGGTTTGTGCTTTGAAGAATATTATAGTTTGCTGAAGGATACAGTTATGCCTTTTGCTCCATCGGATGGCCGCGGGATTCCGAACGATGTCAGCGAGGCTGCGCAGGGCGAAGGCGAATCTTGCGAATCGAGCGAATTTGGAGAAACGTGCGCGAACAGCGGCAATTCTCGCAGCACGCAAGGAAAAAACGACACGCAAGAAAAACTAGATGCGCAAATTTCGGAGTTATGGGAAGAAGACGAATCGGCTTGCTGTGATATAAATGGCTTTATCGAAATTGCCGAAGCTAGTAATAACTGGGGATCAATTTCTAAGAAGTTGCAAGGCGTTATCAGGGCAAGTAAGAAAGTCAATATGGACTATCGCAAAATGCTGAGTCTGTTTAAGACATCAGTGATTTCTAGCAAGCGTCGACTTACTCGCATGCGTCCTAATCGACGTTTCGGTTTTGATGCCATGGGCAGCCGCTACGAGCTTTCAACGAATTTACTCATTGCTGTTGATGTGAGCGGATCTGTCACGGACAAGAACTTGCAATTTTTCTTCTCGGTGATTAACCGGCTCTTTAAATATGGTGTTGAAAAACTAGATGTTTTGCAGTTTGATTCCAAAATTCAAGGCGAGCCCGAGCCGTTAAAAAAGGCGCGCAAAACCGTAAAAATCATGGGACGCGGAGGAACAAGTTTTCAGCCTGCCGCTGATTATTACTGCGCACATCCCGAATATGACGGGCTCATCTACTTTAGCGATGGGTACGCCCCGCCGCCTAAATTCAACACCAAACGCCCCATTGACGTGCTTTGGGTGCTCTGTGGAAAATCAAACTACGATGAACACGCCAAATGGATTAAAAGGCTAAAGCGAAACCATGTCGCGTATATTCCTGTGAGTGGATGATTGTCCGCCTGCTTCATGCGTCAACAGTTGTCGTATGGTCATGGTATATTTTGGGATGTACAAAGGAGGCTCTTATGTTCAAAGACAAGATGACAGACAGTTTTGAGTCGTTGGCAGAAAATGAAATTAACAAGGCTTTCCGCTACTACAATTACGTGCGAGAATTTTACGGTTATCTATGTGATTCGCTGGACTTGGTCTTTGAAGACGATTGTTGCGAATTTGATCCAGCGTACGCTCCTGCAGAAAAGGAATTTCCGCCCACTGATGGAATTGACGAAAATTCCACTGACAAGGCAAAAGCTCTTGACAAGATGACTCGTGCCATCCGCGCCTACGAAACAATGCAAACGATTGTTGGGGCTTTTGACAAGGAATGCGTAGAAAAGTCTGCGAAAAATCGCGGGATGCTACAAGATACACACAAGTTTGCGCTTACAAGTATTGCACTGTGGTTTCCGAAGCCCAGCCTTTGGCGTGAATTTGATGATTCTGCACAAAAGCAGCTTGATGAATATTCGGGCAATGCGCAATGTGCGGCCTTGCTGTTGGAACCGCTTTCGCTTGAAGATGCTATTCATAAAATTTTTGTAAAGCAAAAGAAATACCTTGAAAAATTTCTACCGCAAAAAATTGAGGAACTAAAAAAGTTGCAAGCCGAAATGGAAAACTCTTACAAGGGAAAAGCGGACTGGGCGAATCGTCTTCCTAGAGGTGCATTGACAATTCTTGCGGCGCATGCGGGGGTCGGAATCAGAACGTTTGCGTTGAACGTTGCGGCGAGTGTTGCGTTGGATGATGGCAAGGGTGTCGTTTATTTCAACTTGGATAACTGTGGAACGCGGCGTGGCGAACAGCTCCTTTGCCAGTATGCTAGTGTAGACTATAGTAAAATTTGCGAAGAAACGCTTGATAAAACCGAGACTCAAATGCTCGTGATATCGGTGGGTAAAATCATGCATTCGCATCTACGAATTGAAGATGCGACCAATATGGATCTTACAGAGCTGGTTCAAAAAGCAAAACTCTACAAACAACTGAAGTCATTAGACGTGCTAATCATTGATTACCTGCATTTGCTGAAAATTCGTTCTAGCGCAAATAAGGCTGAATCATTAAAGATGGCGACTTGGGCGCTGAAAAATCTCGCCATGGAATTGAATATATCCATTTTGATTCTCTGCCCGCTAAGTCGCGCAAAATTTGATGAACCGAAACCCGCTCCATTGACTGAACTCAATGAAGTCCTGGAAATCACGCAAGAAGCTGATGATATTTGGTTGCTTGAACGAACCAGTCTAACAATTGTCAAAATTGCAGACGATTCTACGAAAAAGATTCCTTTGTGCTACACGCACAAAAGAGGGTTCACACCTGTTATCGCTTAAAATTACCCAAGGCAAAGTACACCTTACCCTACCTCTCGCAACTTGCAGAACTCCTTGTAGTTTTGCTCAAATCCTGGACGGCAGAATACGGCGAATTCGATATTCTTGAACGCGTGCAGGTAATCCTTGATGGCTTCGGCGGTGGCGTCTGCGACGATTCTTGGGTCGTTCATGAATGCCCCGCAACCGAATGCTCCGAGGATAATGCTTTCGGCATTGTTCAAAATGGCGATATCCAAAATGCGGCGGAGCCTCTTGATGTGCAGTTGCTTTAGACCTTCGTCGGTGATAGAACCGCAGCCGTATTTATCAACTAGCAACTCTTTTTTGCGTTCAAAATTGCGCAAGTTCGGTGCAGCACAGGTGATAACATCTACGTTGTACCAATCGGATTCGTCTAGCAATTCGGGGGCGGATGTGTCGGTCTTGATGACCGTTACGCCAGGTGTGTAAATGCAGTCGTCATCATGGAGCGCATTTTTCTGGTGCCAATGCGGCT
>JAEEGG010012694.1_pt1 | contig 18122 bp, 14 predicted proteins | sample 9134161 | NCBI WGS metagenome assembly JAEEGG01 (sample SAMN16246543, study PRJNA631951) | gut metagenome | biome: gut microbiome; feature: rumen; material: CR-attached | host: Bos | place: Iran: Karaj | collected 2018-10 | reverse complement strand
ACTCACCCACCCTTCCAGTGGTCTCGGCCGAAAGGTTTTGTCAAACCGTTCAATCAAGTCGGGACTGCAAAGATACAAAAATTAATTATTTCGCAATAGCTTCGGGAAAAAGATTCTTCGCTGGCGCTATTTCTCTGTGCCGACAATGTATTTCGAGCCCGGAAGGAAGGAAAGAAGCTTCACCGCCAGGGCGCTGCAAATAAAGGAGAGCAGGGCGATGGCGGGGATGGCGGCCCAGACGGGAATCGAAGGGTTGGCATTGTCACCACCAATGATCCAAGTCGCTATCGGAGCGAGGAAGAACATGTGGGCGAGGTACATTCCGAAAGAGAGCTTGGCGATACCGGTGACGGGCTTCTGAACCTTTTCAGGCACATTCTCAATGCAGGATAAGAGGAGGAAGGCGCCGAAGGTGGCGATCAGCACATTAAGGCTGCAGAATTCCCAAGACCACTCCAATTCGGGAGTCTCCAACACCAGCCCTGGCTCCCCCTTGAACCAGAATGACCAACCTGTGAAAGCGGCTCCGACAAGGAAGCATATAGTGCCGATAATCAACTTCTTCCGGCGGTTCCAGTCAAGATGTTCACGGATAAAATGGGCAAGAACGAGGTAGCCCAAATAGCCGGAGCAATACCAGAAGGCTCCGAACTTGTTCCAGAAGCATTCGCCCCACAGCTCGGGACTGATGAAGCGGTGCAGCCAAGGAATAATGGTCGTGAAAGTGAATAGTCCGATGAACACAAGTTCCTCTTTCGCCGAGGCCTTTTCCAGCCACGGCGAGACCACAGGGATAATCAGGTATAGGCTTATCAGGGGATACATGAACCACAGATGCCCGGCCATCGAGGGAAAGTTGAACGGAAGCAGCTTAAGGTCAGCGAGAGACTGCTCCCAAGTCATTCCTCCCCAAAGCAACGGCAGGAAAGTGTAGAGCAGAAGGAAGGTCACAAAAGGCGGAAGTATCCTCCCGAAACGTCTTTTGTAGAAAGAGCCCATGGTCTGGCCAGGCTTCAGCGGGACCAGCAGAAAGGCCGACACGATCATGAACAGCGGAACCGCTGTCCTGGCGACAAAACCATCGTAGAAGGCCACCCAGAAGCGATTGCTTTCATTGGCGAGCATAGAGACATTGCCGGCTAGCCCGGAAGAGTCCGCACCATAGAAATTCTCACTCGCATGCACGAACATCACCATCAGGCACGCTACGACTCTGATCCAGTCGATAAACTCGATTCTCTTATTCATTAATATTCAATTATTTCCCACTACCGAAAGTGTCAAGCTTGACTCCCGCTCCGAAGACCGTCGCCGCCAATTTCTCCAGTTCCTCAACCGGACCATCAAGATGGAAAGTGACCTGCGTGTGGGTGAGGCTCTCCCCTGCCTCAAGAGCCGCTCCCGGCGAGGAAGTCTCGATCTCGTAGAAAGGTCCCATCACGACTCCTGTCTCTGTCGGGCCGTCGTTATAGGAGTTGATCACGTCGCCGCCGAAGTGGTCTTCCTGAGGCCCCCACTGGCTGTTGACATAGTCATTAACTCCTTGAGGGATAGTGTATTTAAGAATATTCAGAACTCCGGCCTTCGGGTCGAAACTGCCGCAAAGGTCCTTGGCGCTCCCGGCGGGAAGCCCGATCTTCGCCCGGAATTTCCCATCGATTCTGAAATAGACGAAACCGTCCTTCACCACGAGCCTGTCAGCGGGAACCGTCCCGAAATAGTCATCCTTCACCACCTTGCCCTCATAAGTCTGATTGTAGGGAATAAACACGACAGTCGAGGGTGTCGGGGGATACATCCCGAGAAGCCATACCGACGGCATTCCGGTCTCCTTGGTCCACGGTTCCGCACCGAGGTTCGTGATGGTGTTGGCTGTGCTATAAGCCACCGGACGGACTCCCGCAGGCAGCTCTATTCCCAGAACCTTCTCTGCCTCAGAACGTTCCAAAAGCTTAATCACCCTCCGTACACCGATCCGGAACTCCACTCCGGAGGCATTTGTCAGCGCGGCCTCTTTTGTGAAAACAGCCTCAGACTCCGACGACGACTCCACCTCAAAAGGCTCTGAATCTATAACCGCAGGCACGTCCCAATTGGCATAGACCTGCTCAGCGCCAGGCTTGAAATACCAAGAGAAGGGGCCTCCCTCCGGGCCGATCCAGAAGCGCTCCTCCCCGCCGAAGGGGTTGAACTGCGGGTTGGCAAACCCCTCGGCGACAGCCTTGTGGTTGATCCAGCCGAATGTGGGGCCGCCAAGCCCTCTGGTTGTGGAAGTCATAACCCGTCCCTGATAAGCCGGGACAAGGAGCACTCTCGCCTGCCCGTCAGGACTTGTCAACTCCAGAGTCCCGACTCCGTTTGCGGCGAAGAAATCTTTGTCGTAACCGTAAGTACCCATATCGTAAGAATTGTCGCAGGCGGTGTTCCCCAGAGCGAGGAGCGCAGCGAGCATGATTATCCAGTGTCGTCTCATGAACACAAAAATAACGATTAATCCCTAGTATCCCCGAAGTAAAGTCGATATTTTTATCAATTCCTGTCGGTCATCTTCAGAGACTGTTTCTGATTCTTTCAACGTCTTCTCAATAAGTAAACGGATAAAAGTGAACCTACTCTTGGGCTCACGAGAGCCCGCCTCGGACATATCCAATTCATACTGACTCTGAAGGTTAAGCCACATTTCCGCAGGGATCCCCAAAGACTTTTCAAGTCCAAATGCCATACTCAAAGAAATGGACCTTCTCCCTTTGATAGCCTCACTTAGTATTGAAGGAGAAATCCCCGACAACTCTGATAATCGTTTTTGTGTGATTCCTCTGGCCTTTAGCTCATCTTTGATCAGTTCGCCCGGATGAGTAGCGATGAACGGAGGACGATTTATTTTATTCATAATGCTTTGATATTTCAATTAGTTTAACATTCACAACAACGCCATCGGGGCCAGCGAAACTGGATAAACGCAGTCTATATTTATCGTTTATTCGGACGTATTCCTCTCCCCTCAAATCACCAGTCTTTTTCTCATAGCGCAAAGAATGAATCCGGAACAAATCCTCAATCCTTGTCGCTACCCTTAAATAGTTGACTGCCTTTATATAAGCTTTTATAACGCTGTTTTGCAGCCTCCTGTACTTTTTGTCAGAAGTGCGTCCCGTAAAGTACAGCTCTTCCAACGCCTCGTCATCAAAGAAGATAATCATAGTTTACAACGCGATTATAGGATAAAATTATCAAATTCGCAAATTTGCGAACATGTGTATAGCAGAGGTCAAGACTCTTGGCTGCAAATATATCCTGCCTGAGTCTCTGTGTCAATATAAAAATGTATTAAAGAATAAAAAACAGTAAAGAAAACAACTCTTACCCCCATTTTATGGTTATTTATGCGATAATTCGTAAGAAATCTTTAAATTTACTCCTGAAGGAAAAGACCTGATCATGTAAGATGAAAACCGGGAAAGTATTAGTTTTAAGTGTTTTAGCGGTCATATCTATAAATCTCTCCGCTCAGGAGACACCCAGCCGCCATGCGGTGCCCGGGCAGAGGTACTTGAAGGAGTATTGGAACCAGTCGGAGCTGTATCTTCAGCACCAGGCCTACCAAATGCTGGATCTGGTGGATAAGGCGTTGGTCGCCAACCCTCCGGCCAAAGATATCAACTCCGAGCGCCGGATGGCCATGCTCCTTCTGGACGCGGTCACCCATGAACCCGCTCCGATCGACAACCCCGCCGTCAAGGAGTATCTGGTCACGAGGATGAACCGTGTCCTGGAAGATCTCGACAAGCCTTTAAAAGGCAGGAAGTCGCTCAGAATCTATAAATTATACAACTGTGGGATGCTATTCCGGACAAAGGATCTGACTGTAGCGGTTGACCTGAACGGACGGGAAGGAAAGCTTATTCCGGACGAGATCATGCGTAAGATTGTCGGTCACATCGACATCCTTTTCTACACCCACAACCACAGCGACCACATCGATGCCCACGCCAGGGATTTCTGCCACAAGGCCGGAGTACCGATCTACGCGACCGACGAGATATTCAAGAACGACCTGATGGTCAATCACATCCGCAAGGATGACCTCTACACCTTCGCCGTTGATCTACCGAAAGGCAGCCTCACGGTCAACGTCCTACCGGGCCACCAGGACGATGTCCAGAACAACATCTGGATCGTCACCCTGCCCAACGGAAAAGTGGTTGGAGCGACCGGCGACCAATGGCGGGACGAAAGGAAGGATCTGGAGTGGCTGAAAGACATTCATAAGAGGCTTCCCCGGATCGATGCCCTCGCGATGGATTGCTGGATCCACGACTACGACGAGCATGTGGCCGACTTCAATCCCCGCCTGATCATCTCCCAACACGAGAACGAGATCGGTGCCCATGGCATCGACCACCGCGAGTCCTACTGGATGACGATGTTCAAACAAGAAAAAGTCCACCAAAGCCAGGTTCCCTATGTCCTGATGACTTGGGGAGAATGGTATGATTATTAATTGAATATGAAAAAGTTAGTCTTCTTGGCATGCCTTTGCGCACTCACTCTCGCCTCTTGCGAGAAAAAGGTTCCGGCTTCTGTGCCGGCTGTAATCAAGAATGGAATGATCGAGCTGAAGACCCCGCCCCGGGCTCCTGGCCAGGAGAGCGCTCTCGGCTTGAAATGCGATCCGATCGACACGGTACGCATAGCTTTCGTCGGAGTCGGCGGCAGAGGGACTTCCGCTGTCAGCCGCTACACCCAGATCGATGGAGTCAAGATCGTGGCTCTGTGCGACTTAAAACAGGAGCGTCTGGACATATGCCAGAACATCCTGAAGAATGCCGGACTCCCCGCAGCAGACAACTATCTGGGTCCGGAGGCCTATAAGGAGCTCTGCGACAGGGACGACATCGATCTGGTGTACATCGCCACCGACTGGGTGGTCCATGTGCCTATCTCCCTCTACGCCCTTGAGCACGGCCATCATGTGGCTTGCGAGGTTCCGATGATGATGACAATCGACGATTGCTGGAAGCTTGTGGACGCCTGCGAAAGGACCAGAAAGCACTGCATGATGCTCGAGAATTGCTGCTACGATTTCTTCGAGATGTCCGCCCTGAACATGGCTCAGCAAGGCCTCTTCGGAGAGGTTTACCATGTGGAAGGCGCTTATATTCACTTCCTTGCGGAAGATTGGGACAGGAGCGAGACATGGAGGGTGGACTACAACATTGAGAACCGAGGGGACAACTATCCCACCCACGGCCTCGGTCCCATCGCCCAGGTGCTGAACATCCACAGGGGCGACAAGATGGATTATCTGGTCGCCATGGACACCCCTTCCTACAACGGCAAGGTGGCCGCCAAGAAGTTCAGGGACAAGGATTACTGCAAGGACGGCGACCACACGATCAGCCTGATCCAGACAGAGAAGAAGAAACTCATCGAAGTGCAGCATAATGTCTATGCCTACCGTCCATATTCCCGCATGTACCAGCTCACCGGCACTGAAGGATTCGCCAACAAGTATCCTGTGGAAGGAATATCTGTCAAGGGAATAAATGGCCATACCTATGTGTCTCAGGAGGTTATGGATTCCCTGCTGACTGCCTACAGGCCGGCTTTCGCCAAAGCGATTGAGGAGAAAGCGAAGTCTGTCGGCGGTCACGGCGGAATGGACTACATCATGGACTACCGCCTGATCTACTGCCTGCGCAACGGACTCCCTCTTGACGAAGACGTTTACGACGCCGCCGAATGGTCGGCCGTCCAGGAGCTGAGCCGTATCTCATTGGAGAACAATTCGATGCCTGTCCGTTTCCCTGACTTCACAAGGGGTGACTGGGATGTTGTCAAGGGATTCAGCTACGCCGAATAATCCTTTATTCAATGAGCATTAATAATCATTTATTCATAGCCCTTTCGGTCGCTTTGATCGGGCTCCTCGGATGCCAGAAGGAGACCTCCCTCGACGGCTCTTGGGAGTTCGCCCTTGATCCGGAGTCGGCGCTCACGGCGGATTCCCCTTTTGACGACAACATCCATCTTCCCGGAACCACGGACTTGGCCGGAAAGGGGCAGGAGCCTGAAAGCACAAACGAGACCTTGCATCTGACCAGGAAGCATTCCTATGTGGGTAAAGCCTGGTACAGGAGGATGATAACCATTCCATTGGCTTGGAAGAACAAGGAAATCAACCTGTTACTTGAGCGAACGAAAGCCTCCACCGTGTTTCTTGACGGTAAGGAGATAGGCTCCAGCAATGACATTTCGACTCCACAGTCGTTCAACCTGGGGCGGCTGAAGCCCGGACTTCATTCGCTCGCGATCAGGGTGGACAATGGTGGCGGGGTTCCGGTGGAGGTCATCAGGAGTTCACACATGTACTCTGAGGACACTCAGACCAACTGGAACGGGATCATCGGGAAGATCGTGATCCAGCCGGCCCTTCGACCGGTTGGTGAGCCTGTCGAACCACAGGGACCGGCGAGGCTGGAAATAATTGACAATCAATTCATGGCGGGCGGCCACAAAGTCTTTCTCAGAGGCAAGCACGACGCCTGCGTGTTCCCCAAGACCGGCCACACCCCGATGGACAAAAACACCTGGCTCGACTACCTCGGGAAGTGCCGGGATTACGGCATAAACCATGTCCGGTTCCACTCCTGGTGCCCTCCCGAAGCCGCTTTCGAAGCCGCTGACGAACTAGGAATATACCTTCAGCCGGAGCTGCCCTTCTGGGGAACTCTTGAAGGCGATGAGCTGCTGGCCTTTCTCAAGAAAGAGGGCCTTAACATAGTCCGGACCTATGGTCACCACCCCTCATTCGCCCTATTTTCCCTCGGCAACGAGCTCTGGGGTGAACCGGAAGTCATGAGGGACCTTGTGGAGACATTCCGGGCAGAAGCCCCGCATATTCTTTACACCAACGGCACTAACGCCTATCTCGGCTACCATGGCTATGTGGACGGGATGGATTTCCAGGCGACTTGCCGCACCGGCTGGGAGCCTTATGAGGAATATTCCAACCAGGTCAGGAGCTCGTTCGCATTCTGCGACGCGCTGGATGGAGGCATACTCAACCATTTCTATCCTGGCACCAGAAGGAACTTCTCTGAGGCCCTTCGCCTCTCCCCCGTGCCTGTGATCAGCCATGAGACTGGCCAGTTCCAGACCTATCCGGACTATTCCGAGATTGAGAAATACACCGGTCCGCTCGCACCATATAACCTGATGGAATTCCGCCGCAGGTTGGAAGAGGCTGGCATGGCCGATCAGGCCGAAGACTTCCACAAAGCCTCCGGGCAGTGGGCTGCCAGACTCTATAAGGCAGACATTGAGATGTGTCTCCGCACTCCTGGCCTGGGAGGGTTCCAACTACTTGATCTGCAGGACTATCCGGGTCAGGGCTCGGCTTATGTCGGTCTGCTTGACGCCTTTATGGACAGCAAGGGAACCGTTGACCGGAAAGACTGGCTGGGATGGTGCTCGGAGGTTGTCCCGTTAGCTGAGTTCGACAAATATTGCTGGACCGCCAAAGAGAAGTTCAAGGCCGGAATCAAGATTGCCGATTTCAGCACCCAGCCTATCAAGGAGGTGACCTGGACGCTTGGTCCTGACGGTGCCGATCCCTTCGCTGGAGGCAGTCTGGCCTGCCCTGCCGGGGAGGGCCTCCTTGATGTCGGGGAAATCGGGTTCGATCTTTCTTCTGTGAGCGCGCCGGTCCAGGCCAAACTGACTGTGACCGCCATTGCCGGTGATCTTGAAGTCAAGGAATACCGCAACTCCTGGCCAATCTGGATCTATCCGGCTGACAACCAACCCGACAAGGCCGGTATCATTGTAGTAAAGCGGCTCGACAAAGAAACCCTCGCCGCTCTTGAGGCTGGGGGCACGGTCCTACTGATGCCCACCGACACAACCGGAACTGTCGGCGGACTATTCCAGACTGACTACTGGAACTATCGGATGTTCAAGAATATATGCGAGAGCAACGGAAAGCCGGTCTCCCCTGGCACGCTCGGGATCTTGACCGATCCGGATCATCCGCTGTTCAAGGAGTTCCCGACCGAGAGCCACACCGACTGGCAATGGTTCCCCATTTTGAAGTCCTCCCGCCCGGAAATCATTGATTCACTTGAAGATGTCTCTCCGATTGTCCAGGTGATTGACAACATCGAGCGGAACCACAAACTGGCCCTCATCTACGAGAAGACCGTCGGTAAAGGCAAACTTCTCGTATGCCGGGCCGACCTTGAGTCAGTCCAGGAATATCCGGAGGGCCGTCAACTCCTGAAAGCCCTCCTGGACTATCTGCGTTGATTACTTCTGAGGAACCGGACGGAGATCCAGGCCGAGCTCATCGAGCTGGATCTGGTCGATCTCTGACGGGGAGTCGATCATAACGTCGCGGCCCTGATTGTTCTTCGGGAAGGCGATGAAGTCCCTGATGGATTCCTTGCCGGCGAAGAGGGTGCAGACGCGGTCGAATCCGAAGGCCAGTCCTCCGTGAGGCGGAGCTCCGAACTGGAAGGCGTGGATAATGAAGCCGAACTTATATTCAGCCTCCTCGGGACCTATTCCAAGGACCTCAAACATCCTCTTCTGGACATCCGCATTGTGGATTCTGATGGATCCGCCGCCAAGCTCGTTGCCGTTCAGCACGAAGTCGTAGGCGTTGGCGCAGACTCTCTCGAGATCCTCTTTCTTGTCGCTGTAGAAGAGATCCATGTGCTCCGGCTTCGGGGCGGTGAAAGGATGGTGCATGGCGTAGAAACGGCCATCCTCGTCGTTCCACTCGAGAAGCGGGAAGTCCACGATCCAAAGCGGCGCGAACACCTTGGGATCCCTGAGGCCGAGCCTTCCGCCCATCTCGAGACGCAGGACTCCCAGCATGGTCTGGACCTTGCGCTTAGCGGGGCCGCTCATCACGAACACGATGTCGCCAACCTTCGCTTCGACAGCCTCAGCGATGGCCTTGAGCTGGTCGGGAGTGTAGAACTTATCAATAGAGGATTTGACTGATCCGTCAGCGTTCAACTTGATGTAGATCAAGCCCTTGGCTCCAACCTGAGGCCTCTTGACCCACTCCGTGATCTCATCGATCTGCTTACGAGTGTACTCAGCTCCACCAGGCACGGCGATAGCGCCCACATAAGCCGCGTCGTCAAGAACAGCGAAGCCGTTGCCTTTGACCTTGTCAGTGATCTCATGGATGGTCATCCCGAAGCGCACATCAGGTTTGTCGGAACCGTAATTGTCCATGGCGTCGTACCAGCTCATTCTCGGGAGCGGGTCGGGAATGTCCACATTGATGACGTTCTTGAAAAGGGTCCTCATCATGCCTTCGAACATGTTCAGCACATCCTCCTGCTCGACGAAACTCATCTCGCAGTCGATCTGGGTGAACTCCGGCTGGCGGTCGGCCCTCAGGTCCTCGTCACGGAAGCACCTGACAATCTGGAAGTAACGGTCGTAACCGGCGACCATCAGGAGCTGCTTGAAAGTCTGGGGGGACTGGGGAAGGGCGTAGAACTGGCCCTGGTTCATCCTTGAAGGGACCACGAAGTCGCGTGCTCCTTCGGGAGTGGACTTGATGAGATAAGGGGTCTCGATCTCCATGAAGTTCTTGGAATCGAGGTAGTTCCGCACCTCATGAGCGAGCCTGTGGCGAAGCGTCAAAGCCTGCTGGAGGGGGTTCCTCCTGAGGTCAAGATAGCGGAACTTGGCCCTGATGTCCTCGCCGCCGTCGCTCTCGTCCTCAATGGTGAAAGGAGGGGTGACGGACTTGTTGAGAATATTGATGGACTCAACTTTAATCTCAATGTCTCCGGTGGGCATCTTGGGGTTTTTGCTCTGACGCTCAACGACTTCTCCGACGACTTGGATCACGAATTCCCTTCCGAGGGATGTGGCGGTCTCGACAAGGGCGCTGTCAGCGTCGGCCTCTACGACAAGTTGGGTGATGCCATAACGGTCCCTCAGGTCGATGAAGGTCATTCCTCCGAGTTTCCTGCTTCTTTGTACCCATCCGGCTAGGGTCACTTTCTGTCCTACATTGGCGATGCGTAGTTCGCCGCAAGTGTGGTCTCTGTACATATTTTGTTTCGTTAATATTCCGTTATGTCTTGAAAAAACTGTCAAGCTTGCAAATTTAACGATTTCCCCACAACTTTGGTAGAAGAAAATGAGTTATCTTCGCGATATGGAAGTTAGAGCGAAGAAAGCCCTTGGGCAGCATTTCTTGACAGACCAGGATATCGCGCGTAGAATTGTCGGTGCCCTCCAGGGCTCCCCTGTCCTTGAAGTCGGTCCCGGCATGGGAGTTTTAACCCAATATCTGCTGTCGCAGTATCGCGTCAACACATCTACCCCCCTGCACCCCCTAGGGGGACTGAGGGGCGTTCCCCTCAGACTCCCTGAGTCGCTTCGCTCCGAGTCGCCAGATGCTAATGGTGGCGAACTGGCGTCAGGTCTGACAAGTCCAGACCGTAGCCACCCTCGGCTCGTAAGAGGGAGGGGCCCAGATCGACGGAGAGAGTGGGAAGACAATTTGTCTTCACAATCTCTCCGAGAGATGGGAGGGGCCGAGCGAAGCGAGGAGTCTGGACTGGCAGAGCTTGACGCCAGCAACGTGTCAGAAATAGCAGTGCCAAAGATCAAAGCCATCGAGATTGACAAGGAAAGTGTGGTGTATTTGAAGAAGCATTTTCCGGAGCTGGGCGATGGGCTGATCGAGGGGGATTTCCTGAAGATGGACCTGCAGGGGCTGTTCCCCGGGCAGTTTTCGATCATCGGCAACTTCCCCTACAACATCTCCTCCCAGATATTCTTCAAGATCATCGACAACCGCGACCTTGTGCCGGAAGTCGTGTGCATGATCCAGAAAGAGGTGGCCGAGCGCATCGCCGAGAAGCCTGGCACCAAGACCTACGGCATTCTCTCCGTATTCCTCCAAGCTTGGTATGACATTGAATATCTGTTCACTGTGGGTTCGGGCGCTTTCAACCCTCCGCCCAAGGTACAGTCAGCCGTGATCCGCCTGACACGCAATTCGAGGACTTCCCTGGGATGTGACGAGAAGCTGTTCAAGACGGTCGTCAAGACCGCCTTCGGCCAGCGCCGCAAGACCCTCCGTAACTCCCTGAAGCCATTGTTGGCCGGACGGCAGTCCGGGCCCGCAACCCCGACTTTGGCTGACTCGGTGTTCGATCTGCGCCCCGAACGCCTCAGCGTCGAAGATTTCATCGACCTAACCCTCCGGCTAACTTAAAGTCGCAGCCTCTCCTTTGTGTTACGGAAACAATTGATATATTTGACAAACAATGATCGGCAACCTTCTCGTCATACTCTTTTTCCTGCTCAGCCCGGCCTGCGTGCTATGGCTTTGCCGGCGCATCACTATGCTGGACAAGATCGGGCCGGTGCTGATCCTCTACATCGTCGGAATCATATTCGGAAATCTGTTTCACCCATCCGGAATGGCTGGAATTCAAGAAGTTCTGTCCAGCGCCACCGTCCCCCTGGCCATACCGCTGATGCTGTTTTCCTGCACCTTCCAACGTAGCAAGACAAGAAGCCAATTACTCGCTCTACTGCTAGGCTTGGCCGCCGTCACGCTTTCTGTTCTGGCTGGGTATTTCTTATTCGGAAGGAATATGGAGGACGGAGCGAAGATAGGCGGGATGCTGACCGGAGTTTACACTGGCGGAACCATCAACCTCGCCTCACTAAAAGTGATGCTGGATGTTCCCGAGGAGACTTTCATCCTCTTGAACTCATTTGACATGGCCATCAGTTTCCTGTATCTGACCTTCTTGCTTTCCGTGGGGATCCGCCTGTTCCGCCGCTGGCTGCCCGTGGAGGCTGGAGCTGATAATCAAGGAGTTGAAGGGCAGGAAAAGGAACGGCCTTTCAAGGGGTTATTCACAAAGCAGGGGCTCCGGGACGCTAGCTTCCTCCTGGCTGTAGATGCCTTAATCATAGGCATTTCCGCAGGGCTGGGCCTTCTCGCTGGAGACGGGGCGTTCATGACAGTTCTGATTCTGAGTCTGACTACTCTCGGCATAGCGGCCTCGTTTTGGAAGCCACTCAAAAAGCGTAAGCATGGCTACGACATCGGAATGTACTGCATCTATGTGTTCTCTGTCGTGGTGGCCTCGATGGCGGACCTGCGCTCGCTCAGCATAAGCGGCAGTTTGAATATGTTGGGCTACTTGACTTTCGTGATATTCTTCTCCTTGCTTCTGGAGATTCTGGCAGCGAAACCGCTGAAGGTAGATGCGGACACAATGACTGTCAGTTCTGTCGCGTACATCTGCTCACCACCTTTCGTTCCGATGATGGCCGCTGCCATGAAGAACAAGTCCGTGCTTGCTGGCGGCCTCTCAGTCGGTGTCGTCGGCTATGCTGTCGGCAACTATCTCGGTTTCCTCATCGCCCGCCTGCTGGAGATGCTATAACAATCTCTTTCAAATCAATAATTATTGCTGATTCACAGACAAGTGAAGGAATTTCTTGATACATGAAGATGGAGACTTTGTTCTTCTACTGATCAGATTGAAAAGATAGTTCAACTCCTTCTCGGGAATCGCTTCAAAGTTTAATCGTTTATCTTTATACCCGAGTTTCTTAACGACCTTGAGCATCTCTCTATAACACGAATGATCACCGTACTCGTCTTCCAGGTCAAACTCAGAACCCGCATTGGAGTCGATAGCAATCAGCATTTTGTCAACACTTTTATATAGTTCCTCCAACGAGTGTTTAGACAAGAAATTGTATTTACTCAAAATATAGTCGATAATCTGCTGATATTCAGTAGGATCCAGGCCCGAAAAGATGTTTCTTAACGCGGAATAAGAAAGATGCTTGTTGTTGGAGTAGAAATAATCAACCATGTTCAACGCCTTCCTCATGACATTGCGGCAAGTCCTTTTACGAAGCGGTGCGGAAAAGGGGTTGTCGGATCTCAAGTAAGCCAATAAGCTCCATCTGTATTCTACCGCCGACGGGCAAAGCTTCCCTGCCACAGGATTGTTGAACACATAAGCCACAGTTCCGAGAATACCCTTCACTACCTTCTTCAGCGAACTACCGAATGGCTTTTGGAATACACTCCCATTTCTCTGATACTCTTTGTTGTATTCCTTGACGAATGTGATAGCCATCTTTTGAATAAAAAGTCTTAATACACGAAGGCCGATATTTTTAAATAGGAAATGAATATGGTTAAACATAGGACAGAACCCTATAACGACGAGCCCCATCTCTCTAACCAAAACACTGACAATAGTGATCAATACCAGAAAATCCTCGGTACGGTAGAATATCCCATTCCCCGCCAGACCTTTTATGAAAGCATGTCTCGCATCCATCGTTTTTCACAGTTACCGTTTATTATCGCGAATATAATAATTATTACAAGGAATCGTAGCCGTGTTATGTAAGTTATTGGTTGATAAGCAATAACGCAATCAGATGGTCCCAAAATCGAGACCATCTGATGCAGTAAATAGCTGTATTACAACCGTTTCCGTAACACGCCAACTAGAAGAGCTGGCTAGAAAAGCTCACTGAAACTGTTGGCGAGAAACTACCGGAAGATATTCAGTACTTGAACGCAGGCGCGGGCGTCGTGCATCGGGTACATGCGGAAAGCGATGGTGTCCGCTGTGTCATTCAGGTGATCCTTAATGTAATCCCACAGACGCATCGCATAGTCCGCTCCATCAGAGATGCTCTGATATTTCCAAGCGCACAGGTTAGCGATGAGAGCCTCGGCCTGAACCCACGGAACCATCTGAGTGTCAATCTCTCCGTCAGCGTCTTTGCCGAACACCACATAGCCATCGCCGGACATTCCGTCCATTCCAGCCGAGTAAAGCCCCAGGCAAATGTCCTTGACATGATTGATCACATCCATGTCACGTATCGCATAGGCCGCATCCAGGATCGACCAAGAGGCCTCGAGATCGAGTCCGTACATGCAACCAGACTGGATCAGGTTCCAGTCTTTGGTGAATCTCAGATCGAGATGACCGGTCTGCTGATTGAAGAACTCACTGACCATCACATCGATAAGGTCAGCGATAACTCCCCTGAGTGACGGGTCGCGCCAAATGCGGTAGAGATTGGAATAGCTCTCGAGAAGATACAAGTGCGAGACCGCTAGACGGGACTCGTCCTTGATCGTGAAATCTCTTGACAAGACCTCACGGTAGCCGCCGAACTCAAGATCATGGAACTCTTTCTCGACAATCTTGTAGATGTTGATGGCCTGCTTGAGTGATTCCTCATCCTTTGTGGCTCCGTAGAACTCGCTGAGAGCGTAGATGGCCAAAGCCTGGTTGCTCAAGATAGCGTCGGTCTCCTTTTTCTCTCCCCAAGAATCGACATAGACAAAAGCCCCGCCGTACTTGTGGTCGATGAAATGCTGGATGAAATAATCCTTGCCGTTCATGGCCGGCATGAGATATTCCTTCTTGTGGAAAACGCGATAAGCATTGGAGAACGCCCAGATTATGCGGGCGTTAAGCTGCTCTTCCCTGTCAGCGTCCTTGTCGGCCGCAAGTCCTTCGGCTATCTTCCCGTAGAAGCCGCCGCGAGGATCCTGCATGCCGGACCAGAACTTGAGGATGTCCCATTCCAGGACCTCCTTCACCTCCTTCATCAGGATGTCTGTCCTTCCTGTCATGGCACTGTAGTATGTTATTGAATATTACAGTGTCTTGATGTGAAGGTTGCGCCAGCGGACCTTGATGCCGCCACCGTCATGGATCTGGAGGCAGATCCTGCCACGTCCCCTGCCGATAGCCTCATCGGTGATGTCGGTCATAGGCTCGCCGTTGAGCCAGGACTGCAGGTGGTCGCCTTCCAGGCGGATGCGCATGGTGTTCCACTCTCCGTATTTAAGGATGTTCTCTTTCTCGTCAGGAATCTGATAGAGCCAGCCGCGGCCGTAAGACTCATAAACGCCGCCGGTGTCGTGGTTCGGCGGAGCGACCTCAACCTGCCAGCCACTCACCTTCACGCCTTCAGGGACGATCGAGCGGATGAACACGCCGGAGTTGCCGTCAGCGAACTGCTGGAATTCAAGGGTGAGATCGAAGTTGTAGTAATACTGGTCTGTTCCGAAATAGCCGTAAGCCTTGTCGGGACCGCTCTCGCAGACAAGGCAACCCTCGTCATCGACGTACCAGAGCTCAGTGCCGTAGTTGATCCATCCGGTCAGATCCTTACCGTTGAAAAGATCCTTCTCAACCGGCTCGGGATCAGGAAGTTCCTTGATCTTGATGTTCCTGAACCAAGCGGGATAGCCATGGTCCTAGAGGCAGATGTGGCCGGTCGGTGACATACCGTACTCGGTGCACTCGGCCCACTTGCCGGCGGCCTTGCGGGCGAACCAGTCCTCGCTCCAAGCGTCGAACTCGACGGTGACCTTGCCGTTCAGCAAATAGGTCACGTGGCCGTTGTCGAATATGATCTCACTCTGGTTCCACTCTCCAGCGGGCTTGAGGTCACGAGTCTCGAAATCGGGAACATACATGGCGTAGTCCACAGCGCACCTCTGCCAAGGCTCGAGCACGTAACCGTCGTTCATCTCGGTGAAGTTATCGTCGTCAATCAGCTGATACTCAGGACCGGTCACATAAGGGACGCTCAGCACAGGATTCTCGACAACATGGTACATCATACCGCTGTTGCCGCCCTTGCTTATCTTCCACTCCCACTTGAGGTCGAAGTTGGTGTATTCTTTCTCCGTCACGATATATCCATTGGCATCGTCACCACCGCCTTCGGCTTGGATTGTCCCGTCAACGACAGCCCAAGGGCCTGTCAGGGCCGTTCCGTTATAGTCTCTCCAACCATTCAAGGTGGTACCATCAAACAGGAGTTGCCAGCCTTCGGCCTTCTCTTTGGATGTAAGCGTGTTCTGCTTGGTGGAGCAACTCACCAGCGCGAACGCAGCGAGGAGCGCGGCTCCGGTCCAGTAAAATAACTTTCTCATATTCATTGTGTTATTAGAATGAAACAATTGTCATAATGCGAGAATACCCATGATCATGAAGAACAAGATGATCAGGAGGATAACAGACAACGTGACGCATCCGCAACCACACCCGATACCTTTTTTAGCACCTTCAGTGAAACCTCGATCACCCTCTCCGCTGCGGGAGAACACCAGGCCGATCAAGCCGCCCACGAGGGCGCAAATCAAAATGAATCTTAACATAGTGAACAAATTTAATACTTTTCCCGACTATTTCAATAGTCCCGACAAATTGTTATTTTTGTGAGAAGGAAAAAACACTCAAATAATATGTTCGCAAAAGAGATTTATATCGCTAGGCGGAAGGCCCTGTTAGAGAAAATGGCGGCTACCGCTCCTGAAGGGAAAAGAGGAATAGCCCTCTTCGTGGGAAATGTCGAGGCCGCTGCCCAATACAAGGACAACGCCTACAAATTCAGGCAGGATTCTTCCTGGCTGTATTTTTTTGGTTTGGATGAGCCCTGGTACGGGGCGATTATCGACCTGGATAGCGGGGAGGAGACAATCTATGCCGACGATGTCGAGATCGGAGACATCATCTGGATGGGACCTCAGCCTTCGGTAGCTTCCAAGGCCGCATTGGCAGGTGTCAGTAAATCAGCGCCTTACGGGGCATTGAACGTGGCCGTGACAAAGGCCTTGGCCACCGGAAGGGACATTCATTTCCTACCCCCTTCAAGGTATTACAACACCATGAAACTGGCTTCCCTTGTGGGGATACCGGAAGAGAATGTCGGCAAGGTCGCCCCAATCGCGGAGGATGGCGGAAGGCATGCCTCCGAGGAGCTGGTCAAAGCCGTGATCTCGATGAGGCTCGTCAAGGAACCTTGTGAGATTGAGCAACTTGACGATGCCGGAGCCCTCGGCCAGGAGATGCATTCCATCGGCCGGGACAACATAAAGATCGGGATTGTCGAGCAGGATATAGTCGGAAAGATGGAGGGGCTGGTGCTCCAGAAAGGTTGGGGTGTCTCCTTCCCGACCATCTTGACACAGCACGGCGAGACCCTTCATAACCACCTCCACGACAAGATCGTTGAGCCGGGCAAACTGATGGTCATCGACGCCGGAGCCGAGAACAACATGCACTACGCCTCCGACTTCACGAGAACCTATCCGACCTCCGGGAAATTCACTTCCAAGCAAAGGGATGTTTACCAGATAGTCTGTGACTGCAACGAGCTGGCTTTCAGCCTGACAAAGCCTGGAGTGGCCTATAGGGACATCCACCTCGCGACCGCAAGGAAGATGCTTGAGGGGCTCTCGGCTCTGGATCTTGTCAAGGGTGACCTCGACGTGATGGTCGCAGAGGGAATCGCGGGCCTCTTCCAACCGCATGGACTGGGCCATAACATGGGTCTTGATGTCCACGACATGGAGGATCTCGGAGAGAACCTCGTCGGGTACGATCCTGACCAGACCAGGGCAAAGCAGCTTGGCCTTGGCAGCCTGAGGATGGCCCGCCGTCTCGTTCCCGGGAATGTCATCACCGATGAGCCGGGAATATATTTCATTCCGGCCTTGATCGAGAAGTGGAAGAGCGAGGGCACCGGAAAGGGCTTTGTCAATTTCGCGAAGCTTGAGGATTATTACGACTTCGGAGGAATCCGCCTCGAGGACGATGTGCTTGTGACTGAGGATGGTGCCCGCCGCACCGGCCCCAAACGCCTGCCCATCCAGCCGGACGACGTGGAAGCCGCAATGTCATGTCAATAGTAATCATCATCCTGGCCGTCCTGGCAGGAATCATAGGAATAGCCGGAAGCGTCATTCCCGGTCTTCCAGGGCCTCCAATCAGTTGGTTGGGGTTGTTGATTCTGTACATTTGGGGCAATGGGACCAATGCCGCCGGAGATCCGATGTCAACGAAGTTCCTCCTGATTTGGTTGGTGATCACGGTCATTGTCTGCGTCATTGACTATGTTGTCCCAGCCTATTTCACGAGGATCACAGGGGGTAGCAAAGCGGCCGGACGGGGAGCCATCATCGGCCTTATTGTCGGGATGTTCGTGCCACCGGTGGGAATAATCCTGGGGACTCTCGGAGGAGCTTTCCTGGCTGAGTACCTGGTGGCCAGGAAAGACGG
>JAEEGG010012693.1_pt1 | contig 18125 bp, 9 predicted proteins | sample 9134161 | NCBI WGS metagenome assembly JAEEGG01 (sample SAMN16246543, study PRJNA631951) | gut metagenome | biome: gut microbiome; feature: rumen; material: CR-attached | host: Bos | place: Iran: Karaj | collected 2018-10 | reverse complement strand
ATCCATCTCAAAAATCCCATCCATCCCTTCCCCAGACACCCCTCCCCTCCTCGCCCTCGACGAGTCCCAGCACCCCCTCCGCCCCGAGATGATCCAGCCCGAGGCCCGACGCGTCCTCGAACGCCTCTCCAGCTACGGATTCAAGGCCTACCTCTGCGGCGGCGGCGTCCGCGACCTCTGGCTCGGCAAGACCCCCAAGGACTTCGACGTCGCCACCGACGCCCGCCCCGAGCAGATCAAGCGCATCTGCCGCAACACACGCATCATCGGGCGCCGCTTCCGCCTCGCCCACGTCATCTTCGGCGATGTGATCATCGAGACCGCCACCTTCCGCGCCCTCCTCGACAACCCGCCACCCTCCGCCGAGTCCGTCCCCGTCCCTTCCCGCCGCAACCGCGACATCCCCGACCCCACCTTCGCCACCCGCGACGGCGTCATCGTCCGTGACAACCAGTACGGCACCCCCGAGGAAGACGCCCGGCGCCGCGATTTCACCGTCAACGGCCTCTTCTACGACTACAAGACCCGCCGCATCCTCGACTACGTCGGCGGCATCCGCGACCTCCAGGCCCGCGTCCTCCGCGTCATCGGCGACCCCGCCGTCCGCTACCACGAAGACCCCGTCCGCATGGTCCGCGCCGTCCGCATCGCCTCGCAGCTCGACTTCGCCATCGAGCCCTCGGCCGAGGCCGCCATCCGCGAATGCGCCCCGCAACTCGCCGCCGCCTCCCACGAGCGGATGCACGAAGAGATGCTCAAGATCTTCAACTGCGGACATGCCGCCGAGGTCTTCCGCCGCGCCTGGGACCTCGGCCTCTTCCAGGTCATCTACCCCGAATTCTCCGATTTCCTCCTCCGGAACGCCCCCCACGCCCTCGAAACCGCCCGCCGCACCCTCGCCCAGTTCGACATCTGGAAGCAGAACGGCCTCCGCCCCACCCCCGCCCTCCAGTACGCCCTCCTCTTCGGCCCCCGCATCGCACACCTCGCCGCCAAGGCCCCCCCTGAGATCCCCCCCTTCGAGGCCACCCTCCAGGCCGTCTCCGACGTCATCCGAAACCGCGTCCAGCTCGTCCTCATCCCCAAGTCCGTCCTCTTCGACGTCGAACGCATCATGGGCATGCAGATCCAGATGGCCAAGGCCTCCCCCACCTCCCGCTACGCCACCCGCCTCCGCTCCCGCGCCGGCTTCTCCGACGCCCTCGTCTACCTCAAGTTCTCCACCACCGACCACCCCGACCGCAAGCCCCTCCTCGAAGCCTGGCTCCCCTCCTGACAACTGCCCATCCCACGGCAAACATGCGGTTCACGCACGGCCTTCTTCCCCTCCTCCTCCTGATGGCGACAAGTCTTGTCGCCGCCCCATCCGCCCCCGCTTCCGCCGCCCAACCTTCCCTCCGCCTCACCGCCTTTTCCCCCGCCAACGCATACTCCAACACCGCCGCCTTCTACGCCCTCGGCCCCAAGCCTGCCGCATCGCCCGCCGCCCAGGCAGCCGCTCGCCACATCCTGGACCAGCTCCGCATATTCGGCGTCACCAACGCCTCGCTCGATTCGTTCGAAAGCCCATCCCCCTCCGGCCTTCAGACCTTCTGCAACGTCCTTGCAACCATTCCGGCCGCCCCATCCGCCCCGTCCCCCGCCCCACTGCTGCTCCTGGGCGCGCATTACGACACGAAAATCGGCATTTCCGACCAATTTGCCGGCGCAAACGACTCCGCCTCCGGCGTCGGCGCCCTGCTGGAAATCGCCCGCGTCATCGCCCTCCACCCCCTGCGCCATGAAGTCCGTCTGGCCTTCTTCGACGGCGAAGAAGCCGCCATCGCCTACGCTCCCAACGACGGCTTCCACGGCTCGCAGCATCTTGCCGCGACCATGCTCAAAAATGAGGAAATTCCGCGACTTTCCGCCATGATCCTCCTCGACATGATCGGAGACGCCTCCTTCTCCCTGACCCTCCCCGCCAACACCGACCACGACCTCCGCAAGCTCGCCCTCGCCGCCGCCACCGACGAAGACTGCCGCTCTGCCGTCAGCCTCCTCCCCTACGGCATGTCCGACGACCACATCGCCTTCCAGCAGCTCAAGGTCCCCGCCATCGACCTCATCGATTTCGAGTTCGGCTCCGCCCCCGGCAAAAACGACTACTGGCACACCCCCGCCGACACCCTCGACAAGATTTCTCCAGATTCCCTCAAAAAATCCTCAAAAATCGCCCTTCGCATCGCCGAAGCCCTCGATGCCCGCCTCCCGGCGCCCGTCCCGGCGGAATCCTCCGGATTCGTCCGCCCCTTCCTCAAGACCGGACTCTACGCCATCGCCATCCTCCTGCTCCTCCTCGGAATCCTCGGATGCCTCATTCCCGCCCTCCCCGGCCCCCCGCTGGCCTATGCCGCCCTGCTCGTCCTCCAATGCCATCCCAGCCATCCATACTCCCTGACCTTCCTGATCATTTCCGGCCTCCTCACCGTCATCGTGACCATCGCCGACATGATCGCCCCCTCCTGGCTCACCAAAAAAGCCGGCGGCAGCCGCTGGGGAACCTGGGGCTCCTTCCTAGGCTTCCTCGTCGGACTAATCTTCTTTCCTCCCTTCGGATTCCTCATCGGCTGCCTCCTCGGCGCCTTCCTCGGTGAAATCCTGGCCAGCCACAGTTCCAAATCCGCCAAAAAATCCGCTCCTGTTCTCTCCGCCCTCGCCGCTTTCGCCGGTTTCCTCCTCGGCACCGGCCTCAAACTTCTCCTCTGCCTATACTTCTGCCTCCAATCCCTCCATTTCTGGCACTGAAGTCCTCTTCCTGAGCCCCCTCGCCCCCCTTCCCTCCTCGTCCTCGTCGTCTCGTCCCCTCGTCGCCTCGTCGCCCCCCGTCCCGTCTGTCCCGTCCGTCCCGGTTGTCCCGTGGCCCCTCCGCCCGCGTCCCTTCCTCGCTTTTCGCGCGTCAGCGCGCCCTCTTGTCGCTTGTCGCTCGTCGCTTGTCACTCGCGCGGCGGCGGCGCCGCCGTGCGCCGCCGGGCTCTGTGCACAAAAAAAGGGAGGCCCGTGGCGGAGAATGGGGGGGGTGTCCGCCGGGGGTCTCCCGAGGAAAAAAATCTGGCAGCGTGCTACTCTCCCGCCTCCAAGTGAGGCAGTACCATCGCCGCGGCGGGTCTTAACTGCTGTGTTCGGAATGGGAACAGGTGTTTCTCCCGCGCCATGGCCACCAGAAAAAGGGATGCATGCGATACGGAACACCGCCGACTGAATCAGAACACCCGGCCTTCCGGCGGCGGACGCGGACAGCCGAAGCGGTCTGCGTGCCGAGGAAAAAAATAAAACTGGCCAAGCCTCGCGGCAGATTAGTAGCGGTCAGCTGAACGCCTCGCGGCGCTTGCACACCCGCCCTATCAAGGTCGTGGTCTTCGACCTGCCTTCGGTCTGGGCGAACCCAGAAGGGAAATCCTATCTTGGAGTCGGCTTGGCTCTTAGATGCATTCAGAGCTTATCCATTCCGCACATAGCTACCCGGCCGTGCCGCTGGCGCGACAACCGGAGCACCAGAGGTGCGTCATTCCCGGTCCTCTCGTACTAAGGAATGCTCTCCTCAAATTTCCTGCGCCCGCAGTGGATAAGGACCAAACTGTCTCACGACGTTTTGAACCCAGCTCGCGTACCACTTTAATCGGCGAACAGCCGAACCCTTGGGACCTTCTCCAGCCCCAGGATGTGATGAGCCGACATCGAGGTGCCAAACCGCCGCGTCGATATGGACTCTTGGCGGCGATCAGCCTGTTATCCCCGGAGTACCTTTTGTCCGTTGAGCGACGGCGCTACCACGAGCGACCGCCGGATCACTTAGTCCTGCTTTCGCACCTGCTCGGCTTGTGGGCCTCGCAGTCAAGCCATCTTCTACCTATACGCTCTGCGCACGATTGCCGACCGTGCTGAGATGACCTTAGAACTCCTCCGTTATCCTTTTGGAGGAAACCGCCCCAGTCAAACTGACCCTCTGACACGGTCCCGGGGCCGGATTCACGGCCCGCGGTTAGAATTCCAATCGACCAAGACTGGTATTTCACTGACGGCTCCGCGGACCCTGACGAGTCCGTTTCGACGCCTCCCAGCTATGCTACACGTGGCCGACCAAAACACAATGTCAGATTACAGTGAAGGTTCACAGGGTCTTTCCGTCCTACTGCGGGTATCCGGCATTTTCACCGGAACTACAACTTCACCGAGATCCACGTTGAGACAGCGCCCAGATCGTTACACGATTCGTGCAGGTCAGAACTTGCCTGACAAGGAATTTCGCTACCTTAGGACCGTTATAGTTACGGCCGACATTCACCGGGGCTTCGGTTCGGAGCTTCGCCTTGCGGCTGACCCCTCGCCTTAACCTTACGGCATTGGTCACGTGTCACACCATATACGTCCTCTTTCGAGTTGGCATAGTGCTATGTTTTTGATAAACAGTCGCCTGGGCCCGTTCACTGCGCCTCTCCTCCGCTTCGAAGATAGATCTGACGGAGGGGAGGACCCCTTCTTCCGAAGTTACGGGGCTAGATTGCCGAGTTCCTTAACATGGTTTCTCTCGCGCGCCTTGGTATCTTCTACCATCCCACCTGTGTCGGTTTGCGATACGGTCGCCTATGGACTCGCCAGGAGTTTTTCTTGCCGGCATGGCCTCGGCCGATCCGCGTTGGCCGAAGCCGCCGCGTCGCGTCGCCTTTCAGGTTGCGTGGCCGGATTTGCCTGACCACACCCCTACGGGCTTGCACCACCACTTCCGGTCGGTGGCCGACCTAGCCTTCCGGTTGCTCCGTCGCGTCTTTGCCGTCCATCGGCGGTACGGGAATATTCAACCCGTTTCCCATCGCCTACGCCTGAATGGCCTGGGCTTAGGGGCCGACTAACCCTGGGCGGACGAACCTTCCCCAGGAAATCTTGGGATTTCGGCGGCCGGGATTCTCACCCGGCTTTTCGTTACTCATGTCCGCATAATCGCTCGCATGCGCTCCACGCTCGGTCACCCTTGCGCTTCGACGCCCATGCGACGCTCCTCTACCGCTCCGCACACCCCGCAGGGAACGCGGAACCCGCAGCTTCGGCAACCGGCTTAGTCCCGATCATTTTCGGCGCACAATCGCTCGACTAGTCAGCTGTTACGCACTGTTTAAATGGTGGCTGCCTCTAAGCCAACATCCTAGCTGTTTCAGCGATCGCACATCCTTAGTCACTCAACCGGTTTTAGGGGCCTTAACTGGCGGTCTAGGCTGTTTCCATTTTGACTATGAAGCTTATCCCCCACAGTCTATCTCCGCACGTGACGGACGCGGCATTCGAAGTTTGATTGGCTTCGGAAATCCGGTAAGATCCCTAGTCCATTCAGTGCTCTACCTCCGCGCCTTGCATTCGTGCAGGCTAACCCTAAAGTTATTTCGAGGAGAACCAGCTATCACCGAGTTTGATAAGTCTTTCGCTCCGACCCACAGGTCATCCTAGATGTTTTCAGCCATCACAGGTTCGGCCCTCCATCGCCTTTTACGGCGACTTCGGCCTGCCCATGGGTAGATCACACGGCTTCGGGTCTATGGCCGGCAACTGGACGCGCGTTTCGCACTCGCTTTCGCTTCGGCTCCGGACGTCTCCGCCCTTAACCTCGCTGCCGACAATAACTCGCGGACTCATTATGCAAAAGGCAAGCGGCCACCGGATCGCTCCGGCCACCACAGTTTGTAGGCACGTGATTTCAGGTCCTGTTTCACTCCCCTGGCAGGGGTTCTTTTCACCTTTCCCTCGCGGTACTAGTTCGCTATCGGTCACCGACAGTATTTAGCCTTGGCGCGTGGACGCGCCGGATTCGCGCGGGGTTTCACGTGTCCCGCGCTACTTGGGATGCCCTTACGGCCTCTCGGGATTTCGGCTACGGGGCTCTCACCCGCTATGGCGCGCCTTTCCAGGCGCTTCGCCTATCCTTCCTGGTCCGATGTCAGGGTCCCTCAACCCCGGCGGACAAGTCCGCCGGTTTGGGCTTCTCCCCGTTCGCTCGCCACTACTTGGGGAATCACTGTTGTCTTCTCTTCCTCCAGGTACTGAGATGTTTCACTTCCCTGGGTTGGCCGCGAAGCCCTATTTGATTCGGACTCCGCTGGCGGGGCATTGCCCCCGCCGGGTTTTCCCATTCGGACACCTCCGGATCAAAGCGTGTTTGCCGCTCCCCGGAGCTTTTCGCAGCTTGCCGCGTCCTTCGTCGCCTGCCGGTGCCAAGGCATCCGTCACATGCCCTTCCGAGCTTGGCCAGAAAATTCTGACCCGCCCGAAGGCCTTCATGAGTATTCTGATTCTTGGTGAAGAGTGTTTTTCTACCCTTCTCTTTTCGATGTTTCGTATCGTATGCAAATGTCAAAGAGCTTGATCCGCCGAACCGGCAGATGAAAAACGTCCATGCCCCGGGGGAAGAATGGTGGGCGTGGCTGGAATCGGACCAGCGACCTCGTCCTTATCAGGGACGCGCTCTAACCAACTGAGCTACACGCCCGGTTGCGACGATGGTGGAGGCAACGGGATTCGAACCCGTGACTTCCAGCTTGCAAAGCTGGCGCTCTACCAACTGAGCTATGCCCCCGGCCGGCTTCATCGGCCCGCCGCGGGCGAACCCCGCTTCCCCCGCTTCGCAGGCAGAAGCGGCAAGGCAAATACCACTTGGCTCGCGTCCGCCAAGGCCGTAGTTTCGGGCCCCTTCCGGGGCTCGCCCTCCGCGTTCCCGCGGCGGGCGATTGTCCGTATCCCTGGAGGGACGGACCTCGCGGCCCTCCTCCGGGATTCTCCTTAGAAAGGAGGTGATCCAGCCGCTGGTTCCCCAACGGCTACCTTGTTACGACTTCATCCCAGTCACCAACCGCACCTTGGACGCCTACCTCCCTCGCGGGTCGGATCAACGGCTTCGGGTGCAATCGGCTCCCATGATGTGACGGGCGGTGTGTACAAGACCCGGGAACGTATTCACGGCGTCGTAGCTGATACGCCGTTACTAGCGATTCCGGCTTCATGGAGTCGGGTTGCAGACTCCAATCCGAACTGGGGCCGGTTTTCGGGTTCCGCTCCGCCTCGCGGCTTCGCTTCCTTCTGTGCCGGCCATTGTAGCACGTGTGCAGCCCTGGACATAAGGACCATACTGACTTGACGTCATCCCCACCTTCCTCCTGCTTGTCACAGGCAGTCTGGCCAGAGTGCCTAACTCAATAAGGGCAACTGGCCACAGGGGTTGCGCTCGTTGCGGGACTTAACCCAACACCTCACAGCACGAGCTGACGACAGCCATGCAGCACCTGTGCAGGCTCGGTATTGCTACCGTCGTCCCCCTTTCAGGGTCCTACCACCTGCATGTCAAGTCCAGGTAAGGTTCTTCGCGTTGCATCGAATTAAGCCACATGCTCCACCGCTTGTGCGGGTCCCCGTCAATTCCTTTGAGTTTTAACCTTGCGGCCGTACTCCCCAGGCGGCGCACTTATCGCGTTGGCTTCGGCGCGCGGAGGGACAATTCCCCGCACACCAAGTGCGCACCGTTTAGGGTCAGGACTACCAGGGTATCTAATCCTGTTTGCTCCCCTGACTTTAGAGCCTCAGCGTCAGTATCCGTCCAGAAGGCTGCCTTCGCCATCGGTGTTCTTCTTGATATCTACGCATTTCACCGCTACACCAAGAATTCCGCCTTCCTCTCCGGTACTCCAGCCCGGCAGTTTCGAATGCCGTTCCGCCCTTGAGTGGCGGGATTTCACATTCGACACACCAGGCCGCCTACGCTCCCTTTACGCCCAGTAAATCCGAACAACGCTCGAGACCTCTGTATTACCGCGGCTGCTGGCACAGAGTTAGCCGTCTCTTATTCTTGAGGTACTATCACCGCGCAAGGCTGTTCGCCTCGCACTCGTTTATCCCTCACAAAAGGAGTTTACAATCCGAAGACCTCCGTCCTCCACGCGACGTCGCACCGTCAGGCTTCCGCCCATTGCGAATGATTCTCGACTGCAGCCTCCCGTAGGAGTCTGGGCAGTATCTCAGTCCCAGTGTGGCTGACCATCCTCTCAGACCAGCTAGCCGTCATCGCCTTGGTGGGCCGTTACCCCGCCAACAAGCTGATAGCGCACGGACCCGGCTCCAAGCGGCAGGCCTTGCGGTCCCCGCCTTTAGCTCCGCCGGGATGCCCCGGCTCGCCACATTCGGCATTATCCCCCCTTTCGGGAGGCTATGCCCATCTTGGAGATGGATTGTCCATGTTGTACTCACCCTTCCGCCGCTTTCCTCCGGAAGTCCTCGTCCGAAAACTTGAACTCCCAGATTCTCGCTCGACTTGCATGCCTAATCCACGCCGCCAGCGTTCGTTCTGAGCCAGGATCAAACTCTCCATAGTGAAATGGAACGGGCTCTCCGCCGCCTTCCGGCGGCTTCGGCCCAAGTGATCCTTCTAGCCGGCTCCGGCCTCTCGGCCCTCGCCGGGTCAAAGAAATGACCTTTGACTGAACACAAGCTGTTTGTACTTACCTTGCCGCTCCTGTCTCGAAGCGGCATTGCATGAACGTCTTTCTGCTTTCAGAGATCTTCCGGCCCGTACCGGGCCGCGTCCGTCCCTACCCCGATGCCTCGCACCCTCGTAGCGGCGAACGGGGTCGAATTATACGCAGGCAAAACCCCATGTCAACACTTTTCCAAAAATTTTTTTCATCCCCATTTTTTCCCGTTTTCCCGAACATTTTCCCCATTTTCACCCCCCCTCCCCTCCCCCGGCCCAAAAATTTTTTTCACCCCGACGAACCCTTTTTCCGCCCTCCATGCCGGAGCGCGGGCTTCCCAGCTCGCGAAAAACCTGCAAAGGAGCAATCCCTGTTTTGTCGATAATATCGATATTTTCGACATTTTCGATAAAATCGAGCCCCCCTTGCGCCCATTTCTGGCCACCCGTTCGCTCTGCCCCCCTCCCACCTCTCTCCCGCCCACGCTCTGCCCCTCTCCCCCAGAAATTTCCGCATTTTCTAGGAAATCTAGCCCCTCTAGAAACCCTAGAAACCCTAGAAATTCCTAGAAAAAATCCCGACTCCACCTCCCCCCCCTCGCCCTCCTGATAGCTGGCCGTCGGCCAGCCACCTCCCGCCTTATCCGGCCCCTTTCGCTCTCCCCACTCGCCCTCCGGGGAGGGCGCGCCTCCGTCCGCGCCGCCCATTCGCCCCCAAAACACTCTTCCATACTATGGAAACATGTTTTCAGACGCCCTGAAAACTCTTTTCCATTGTATGGAAACGTGTTTCGAACGCGGCTGGCGAAAGGGCGAAAGTCCAAGGGGTCGCGGAAGCGCTGTCGGCGGTGATGGAGGCCACGGGTGGCCGCGGATGGACGGCCGAAGAACGGGAGATGGACACCGCGGAACACATCGTCTCGGTCAAGCGTGAGGGCTGGAAGGCGGTCACCCGGGTCAAGGAGATGGAGCGCGGGAAGGAATCGGCCACTCCGGAAGGCTCGAAACGTTCTTCAAGAAAAAAGTCCGGTCCCATTCATGAGGGGGCCTTAAAAAAATCTGCCAATGCTGACAACCATCCATGCGTAATCGGGATCAATCATCTCGACACAAAGGACACGCGGAAATGGGGTTATTGTGCTGGACAAAAAAAATGTATTGTATTGTTTGGGGGGTCATGAAAAAAAATGCGTAAGAAATCCACTGTTCGGTCGCTAATTCTCCTCAGGCTCTTCCCTTGGGAGAAACGGGGAGAGTTCCTCCAAAGGCGGAACGGAGCCAGAAAAACGGAACAGCACGCGCGAACCGCTTTGTGTGGCATGGAAATCCCAATCGTCCGGCGGACCGACTGCTCAGATCGGTGTTTTTGCTTTCCAGACCATGGATAAAGACATGCCAATCCGTGGGCGGGCGGCCATTCCCAGATGGAGCGTTGTTGAAAAGGGGCTTGACGAATCGGCGTCCGGGACCCGCGCCGCCCTGCCCGAGACCGTTTTTGCTTGCAGATATGATTCTTGTGTATCCGTTCTTGGATAGGAGATGTTGCAGACGAACAAGTCGTTTTCAAGACAAGACATGACATGGCCGGCCGGGAACCCTTTCCGCTCCTGGTCCGGAAAAATCCCAAATCCGTATACCAATCAAAGCATGGCGAAGATGCGAGAACAAAACGAATTGTCGCTGGAGGAGGTCCAACGCGAAAGCATGCGCATGCTTTCCGTCATCGACCGCGTTTGCGTAACCAATGGCATCCGGTATTCATTGGGCTATGGCTCCCTGATCGGCGCCGTGCGCCACAAGGGCTTCATCCCCTGGGATGACGATGTCGACCTCATTATGACCCGGCCGGAGTACGAAAAATTCGTCCGCTTGGTGAACAACGACGGGGTGATGCGGGACAATCGGCTCAAGTTTTTCGCCCCGGAGCTCGGCAATGCCTTTTTCAACATCGCGCGCGTTTGCGACATGCAAAGGACCCGTGTCCGGAAGTACAACCAATGGAACGACGAGGATATCGGCATGTGGATCAGTGTTTTTCCTATCGATTCGCTGCCGGCGGACAACGGGGCCCTGATCCGGCGGCAAAGCAAGGTTTGTTTCCAGGTGTGCGGCGCTCGGGTCCCTTTGCTTTCCGGATTAGCCCGACTTTCCACGTTCGAGCCCGATTTGAACTTTTTTCGGAGGGGGCGGTGGTGAATTTCTTAGGAAATTCGGGGGTGGGCGGTCCTGAAATGGCCGAAATGGCGTGTAGTGTAGACCTGGCCTATTGACCTGGCCTGGGCTGGCTGGGATAATCCAGCCATGTTCTTGAGAGCAAACAAACGGAACAAGGATGGGAAGGTCCACCGCTACTGGAGCCTGATGGAGAGCGTCAGGGCCGGGAGGCGTGTGTTCCAGCGCCAGGTGCTGTACCTGGGCGAGCTGAACGATTCCCAGCAGTCGGAGTGGCAGCGGGCGGTCGAGGCGTTCGACGAGCAGGGCCGGGCGCGTCAGCTCAAGCTGTTTCCGGCGGATTGCGCGCCCGCCAACGGCGACGGTCAGGTGGTGAAGATCCGGATGGACGCGCTTGAGGTGCGGAACCTGCGCAGCTGGGGCGAAGTCTGGCTGGGGCTGGAGCTCTGGGACCTGCTGGGGCTGGACGGGTTCTGGGAGCCGCGTCTGCCGCCGAGCCGCAAGGGGACGGACTGGCTGGCGGTGCTCAAGTCCATCGTGGCGTACCGCCTGGCCGATCCGGGCAGCGAGCTGCGGATGCACAGTCGGTGGCTGGCCGGCACGGCGGTCGCGGAGCTGCTGGGCGCCGGCGTGCTCACAAGCCGCTCGACGCTCTACAACTGCCTCGACCACGTCCTGTGGCCTCCCGACGAGCGGAAGAAGCCGCGCGCCGAACGCAAGAACCCGTTCAAGGACGAGCTGTTCCGCTTCCTGCGCGAGCGCTGGGCGGGGCTGTTCGGCTCGACGTGCGACGTGGTCCTCTTCGACCTGACGAGCACCTACTTCGAGGTCGACGGCACCAAGGCGCTCGACAGCGAGCTGCAACGCCACGGCTACAGCCGCGACAAGCGCGGCGACTGCCTGCAGGTGGTGGTCGCGCTGGTCCTGACGCCCGACGGCTTCCCGCTCGCCTACGAGGTGATGCCCGGCAACACCTCCGACAAGGGCACGCAGATGGGCTTCATCAGCAAGCTGGAGGCGAAATACGGCAAGCTCGGCAACCTCTGGCTCATGGACCGCGGCGTCCCGACCGAGGACACGCTCGCGGCGATGCGCGAGGGCGGCTACAAGTACCTCGTCGGAGCGCCGCGCGGCCACCTCAGGGTCATCGGCGACCAGCTGGACAAGGCCGAATGGCGGGAAGTCCAGCCCGGCATCTGGGTGAAAAGCGCGCAGGCGGCCGATGAGAACGGCAAGAAAGGCGACACCTTCGTCCTGACGCGCAGCGCCGCCCGCTCGCGCAAGGAGACCGCCATGCGCGTCAAGAAGATCCGCGGCGCCATGAAGACGCTCTTCGCCATCGACGAGCGCATCGGCCGCGTCAGATGGGGCAAGCCCGCCCCCAAAAAGAAGGCCCTCTCCCGCGACGACCTCGTCGCCCGCCTCGCCGTCGCCAGGTCCAGGGCCGGGCGCGCCTGGAAGATGATCCGCATCACCATGCCCAAGGAAGGCGAAAAAGTCACGCCCGCAACTTTCCGCTGGAACCTCGACTGGGACCGGATCCGCGAGGCGCGCGCCGAGGACGAAGGCTCCTACCTGCTGCGCACGAACCTGCCCGGCTGTGACCCCGGGACGCTGTGGAAGAAGTACATGATCCAGGGCGAAATCGAATACGCCTTCCGCGAACTCAAGAACGACCTCGGACTCCGCCCCGTCTACCACAGCCTCGACGACCGCATCGAGGCCCACATCTTCGCGGCGTTCATGGCCCTCTGCCTGCTGACGACCCTGCGCGCCATGGCCCGCCAGCACGCCCCCGGACTCACCCCGCGCCAGATCATCGACAAGCTCAGGACCGTCAAGATGCTCGACGTCATCCTGCCGACCACCGACGGCCGCATCATCACCCTGCCCCGCCACATCGAACCCAAGGAGGACACCGCCCTGCTCATCCATCAGCTCGGACTGACCCTGCCCCCGCAGTCCCCGCCCCGCATCTCGTCCGCGCAAGCCCCCCAAACGGCGATGTAGTGGAGACCTATGAGCAAAATCTTAGGTAACAACCCTGTTTTACCCTCGAACGTGGAAAGTCGGGTTAGGTTTGAAGCGGGCTCTGAAGGTGGCGGGCAAGAGACTGCTCTACGGCTGGAGAAGCAGGGACAAGGAAATCGCCAGGTATTTGCGGTTGGTTCGCTCCCTGCCTCCGTACGGAAGCACGGCCCGCGTGTGCAACATGGGCAGCCCATACGGGAGCCGCGACGTCCACCGGAAGGAGGTGTTCGATGAATACGTCCGGTTACCGTTCGGCGAATTGACCGTTTCCGCGATCAAGGGCTTCCACGAATACCTGACGGCCATCTACGGAAATTACATGCAACCCCCGCCTATCGCTTCCCAGGTCCGTGGCCATTCCGTCAATCGGTATTTCTGGAAGTGATGCGCTTGTTCCTTCCAGGTTTCCGAAACTGGGAATGCAGCGCGGCCTGGAAAGCAATCATCTCGACAAAACGCGATGTTATATCCGTATCTTTTCGCGGGTTACCCATAGGCATCAGGAGATTTTGCCGGGAGGGGTCAGGCCAATGGAACATATTTGAACACCGCCTGTCCTCGTGCTTCAGCCTAAACTGATTCAGGAAAGCAAGGATGGCGATGAAGTGTTTGGAACGACAACCATGTAGGCATCGATGGGCTGCGACGTCCTCGCGCAGTTTGTAGAGTTCCTCCTTGAAAAGGGCAATTGCAAGTAGCATCGCAAGCGATTAGACATGCGGATGTCGTGGGTGCCCGTCTATTTTTGAACACCCCAGAAAAGTATGCCCTGCACCGTATCCTGACTATCGGAAAGTGGTCGGGGAAGCGGCTACAAGGAAGGGGATGATGAGGGCTCTTTCATCCTTGAGATGAGGTCACCAAACATTTCATGAAGCCCGTGCTTGGCTTCCCATCCCAACTCCCTCAGTTTGTCCGCACTCAATCTGAGTTTTGTCGTGGGAGCATATCCCATATCGTTGCGCAAGTGGAAGACAACCTTTCCTGACGGATTGAAATTGTTCTGAACGAATCTGGCCATGTCTCGTGCGGAGATATAGGAATCCTCCCGGGCGGCATTGTACGCTTCACCGGGTTTGCCCTTTTCCAGCACGCAGAGAATGGCGTCCACCGCATCGTCAACATGGATGTACGGACGGGCGGCCCTTCCTTCCGTATGCAACTCGATGTCCTCACCTTTTGCCGCGTGCCGGGCAAATTGGGCAAACACTCGCATGTCGTTTTCCCCGACATCCGGCGAAATGGTCTGGGTCAGCCTTACTACCTTGACCGGCACACCGTATTCTGCTGCGTACGCATGGCACAAACTCTCGCAAGTCCTTTTGGCCACGTTGTAGGAACTTCGGCTCTCCAACGGATTCACATAGCCTTGCACGTCTTCGGTGACGGATTCCGCGTCATCCAGAATGGTTCCGTACGATTCCAGTGATGACAAATATACCATCCCTCTGATATCCTGTTTGCGGGCGTATTCCAATAGCGCCGTCGTGGTTTCCAGGTTGAAGCGCAAGGTCTCCACCGGTTTTTCCACGAAATACTTTGAGGCCGTCGGACTGGCACAATGAACAATATACTCGAATCCCTTGGACAAATGGCCCAGAAAAACCTCCAGAGGAGATTCCTTCCATTCAACAGCATTGAAAACGGTCAGGGGAAAGACAGACTTCGCCTTTTCGATGGACCGTACCGGGCAAAAGATCTCCATGCCATCCGAAGCCAACCTTTTCACCAATGCCGAGCCAATCAGCCCAGTGGCACCTGTTACAAGGAATTTTCCTTTTTGCATTGTCAAAATCCAAAAATTTGTTGGTTTTCATGGACTTCCACCATGGCCTTGAACACGAAATAATCCGTTGGCGTGGTGATTTTGATGTTTTCCATGGGGCCGACAAGGCGGCCCAGCTTGTGCCCGTAGTGATGCATCATGGTGCAACTGTCAATGAAGTCATTGCGACCTTCCGCCCTCGCCTGCTCGTGAACCGCCAATATCTCATTTAAATAGAAACTTTGCGGGGCTCTTGCGATCAGCGAATGGGCTCTTGATGGGATATCCAATCCGCCTTCGTCATTTGTCACCACAAAGGTTTCCGTCGCAGGGATGCAGGTGATGCAACTGCCCTCCGCCTTTACCTTTTCTATGTTGTCCGTGATCGTTTGCTCGGTGATCAAAGGGCGAACGCCATCGTGGATCAACACGATCGCATCGTTTCCGTTGGCGCATTCTTTCGCAGCCACAAGCCCTCTGTAGATTGATTCCTGTCCCGTTGTCCCCCCGGAAACGATTTTTTGCACTTTCCCGATTTCGAATTTCTTCAGCATTTTTTCAAGGAATGGGATCCAGTCCTTGAGGCATGACACGACAATCCCGTCAATCAAAGGATGATTGTCAAACAATTCCAATGTATAGATGATGATTGGCTTCCCGTGATACTCAAGAAATTGCTTGGGACGACTCTTGGTGTTCATTCTTTTCCCGGAACCACCCGCAAATATTACTGCAATGTTCATCTTTTATATTGATTAATTTGCCCTGCAAAATTTTAAGACTGTCGATATGAGCTGATCTCTGTATGGCTTATAAAGCCCAGAATTCTCAATATGAAAATCGTCCGTAATCTTTCCATCAATCAATGATTTGTTTATTTCATCACTTTCAATCTCAAGTTTATTATCAATCCAGCGAATAACGTTGAAGAACTCTTCTATCCCTTCAAATCTTCCGGCATTTTCCCTTGTCGAATCTAGTCCAACCGATGGAATGAAAATCACAGGTGTCTCTACGCCCAAGCACGGCAACGCAGCGTGTATTCTACTCGTAACAACAAGCCTAGCCCCTGCGTAGAACTTTATCAAGTCACGAGCATGCTGCATTTTTTCGTCATCTGTTACGCCCACGTTGCAAATGGAATGCGAGATATAATCTGCATGAAACAAGACATCATCGTCAAAAACTTTGCTATAAATTTCATAAAAGGATGCCATGCACAAATGCCTGTCCAACCATTGGCAATAATTGGATATCTGTGTTGGGTTATACTTAATTTTTTTAGCAAGGCGATGCGTCTTTAGCGGATGCTTCAACAAATGATAACAAGCTTTTACCAAGCTTATTGCGATGAGCTTTGGAGTCTCTTTTCTAAAGATATAGGGATCTACAAAAACAACTTTCCCATTTTTTTCATCTGTTTTATATTTCAACCCCAACGTCAAGGTCAGGCATGAAGAATAATAACTCTTGATCCCATGTTGCTCCAACAGGGATTGCGTTCCCTTGTCTCTGGCCCCAATGGGCTCATGTTTCTTCAAGTATTCGATCGTAGCACTACTAAAGAACTCTTTTGAACACTTGGGATTGATATGGACAGATACGAACAATGGATTAATGCACTTTGAAGGCGGAAAATTGCGAGGGTTCCACATATACCATCCATTCATGATAAGGTTTACGGTCCCGTCACAATGAAATGTATTTAATGACTCCCTTTCGACATAGCAGTCAACCTTGTCCCAGAACTGCTCTTGGGCCACAGTTTGTATATAGTCACCAATGTTTTTTGTCGTTGAGCTTCCGCTACATTTAAGCAATCCATTCATGCAATTGTCATTCATTTGATTATATTTTGAAATCTACAATAAAATGCCTCTCCCGTTTTCCCTCGGGCGGGAGTTTCATGTAATCACCATACAGATTGGCAAGATACCTGTCGGCCCCTGCCGGCACGTAAGCTTTCTCCCCTTCAAAGGAAACCTCCTTTGGTGGCAGAAACACCTCCACCGGCAATGTCTCCTTGAAATAATGTTTCCTGCCCGTCGGCACCGTCATGAACCTGCTTTTCCTGCTCTTGGCGTTGAACCGGTCAAACCAATATACCCACTTCTGGTGGGAGGCAAAGGAAAACAGTCCCCCCAGCCGCAGGCGCAATTTGTAGCGTTTCTTTGCGTCTTCATCTTGCTGGACAAATGTTTCCATGTTCTTGCTGCGATGCTGGCTGTACAATGTGCATGTGCAAACGGCTTGCAGAAAATCGGATATCAAGGCCTTGATTCTTCTGACAAATGTATTATTGGGAGCATAGTCCATCGGGAACACATCGATGCAGACATTGGACGGGAAAGAATCATCGTCATCGAAAATCTCCCGGAATGTCGTTCCCTTCAGATATATTTTCAAAAAAGTGTTTTTAACATCCTTCGCCTTGTTGGGATATACGAAAAGGTATTGCTCGTCTACCAGTCCGTCCTCGTACGCTCTAATCAATTTCTCGTAGTCCCTGCGCGGCATCATCAGGTCCAAATCATCGTCCCAGGGAATATACCCATGATGCCTGATAGCCCCCAGACACGAGCCTCCTCCCAGCATGATCGTGATACCATGCTTGTCGCAAAGGGCGACAAGATCATTGTGCATCTGCAGCAACGTCCGCTTCAACAGAGCGCACTCCTTCTCCGACAACAGTCTAAGAATAGTCGACTTCTTGGCTATTTCATTCAATATTTCCGTATCTGTCATCATGGATGCACATACCCTTGTCGAACAATCCGTTAACCATTTGTAATATCAAATCACGGCATGGTGGCGCTTTCCCCTCCACCATTGGAGCAGATTGCTTATTGGATTGGCCAAAAACCAAGGCCACCTAAAACGCGAAACCCAAGTCAAAACGGCAACGGCCAGGAGGGTTTCGATTGTCCACGCGAGCAAGCCACCAGGCATCAGATGACTTTTCTCCATCCCATGGATCACATAGAAGAAAAACTTATGATACACATAAATGACCAGGGTGGCACTTCCCCACTTGGCCAATAGCCGATTTGCCCGTATCACCCGCATGACAAATAGACACGACAGCGAACTGAGCAACAAAAAGAGACATCTCAATCCCATTTTTGCGCAAGCGATACTCCAGTCAACCGGTTCACCCCACCAATCGCTACGGGTCCCACCATCCCAGTAACTCCACTTACAATAGTGAACGAACCTCAGGGAAACATCAGGCAAGCCCTGCCAAAAAAGGAGAAAGAGGCCAATCAATCCAACCCAGGCAAGCCAATTGGGAATTTTGCGGATGCCCCACCGCCAATCCCACTCCGCCGTATAATACCCCGCCAGGAAAAACGGGAAAAAGGCCAAGGCCCGTTGAACGGTAAAGGCGTCGGACACAGGGAGAAAACCACTCAGGATGCTTATTGCGACGCTTGATATGAATACAACAGCACACCGTCGGGGCCCTGCATTCGCTGGAGGCAACAGAAATACTCCGATTCGCCAATAGACCAAGGCCAGCAAATACCAGTAAGTTGTTGCGGGACTTATCCAAAGATTGATGGACGGTGACGCCCCGAGGAAAATGCAAAGAAGAGTCCAGAAAACATGAAAGAACAAAAAGGTCTCAAGCAGTCTTATGATGTTGCAGAAATAGCGCTTGCGGTCGTGGAG
>JAEEGG010012691.1_pt1 | contig 18128 bp, 10 predicted proteins | sample 9134161 | NCBI WGS metagenome assembly JAEEGG01 (sample SAMN16246543, study PRJNA631951) | gut metagenome | biome: gut microbiome; feature: rumen; material: CR-attached | host: Bos | place: Iran: Karaj | collected 2018-10 | reverse complement strand
CTGACCGATTTGCTTGAAGAATTTAAAGAATATAAAATGCAGACAGGACACAGTGAGTCGGTTATCCGTAACATAGACAACACCATTCTTCATATCCGCCAATATCACAAAGAAGACATCAAGCTGAGGTCGGTTAGCAAATCCTTTCTGGCCGGATGGATTGACTATCTGGGAAATAAAGCATTAGAACAACGTCATGGCGGATTGAAAAACATCAGGAAAACAACAGCGAAACTGTATCTTGGCGTTCTGTCTGGTAGTCTGAAAATGGCTTTACGGAAAAAATACCTGACATGGAATCCCATGAATGAAATAGTCAGGGAAGACAGGATTTCATTAAAAGCAAGCGGTAAAGAAAGATCATACCTGACGGTGGAGGAATTAACCCAAATGATGAACACCCCTATCCGAAATATTGTCGTGAAACAAGCGTTTCTGTTTGGATGCTTCACAGGATTGAGAATATCAGATATCAGCTCATTACGATGGGACAACATCAAAAAGCTGGGTGAAAACCGATACCTTACAGTTGAGATGCGCAAAACCAGGAAAATGCTGACCATAAAACTGAACAAAAATGCGGAACGATGGCTTCCAGAACAAAATGGAAACGAACGGGTTTTTCTGCTGCCCAGACATCTTGGCGGTGTGAACGGATGCATCAAATCATGGGCGAAAAAGGCAGGAATCGATAAAGACATCTCATTCCACACATCGCGGCATACCTTTGCCACGCTTGAACTGACATACGGCGCAAGTCTATATGTTGTGAGCAAACTGCTCGGACACGCAAGCATCAGCACCACACAAATCTATGCCGACATCATCGACAAAAAACGCGATGAGGCGCTCGACCTTCTCGACAGCGTGTTTGACTGATTCTGTTATTAATATTGTTATCCATTTCTGATGATTATGTGTTGTGTTCTGTAAAAAAATTGTTTATTATCAACAGTTTGCGCTTTAAACTCTCCCTATTCCTTTAAGTTTTTAACTAAAACTTAAAGGAATGGGAAAAAAATTATGCTTGATTCTTACCCTCTGCTTCTTGTCAGCGGGTATGGCATTCGCCCAGACAAACGTGACCGGCAAGGTCATTGAGTCAGATACTGGCGAGCCAGTTGTGGGAGCAGCCGTCCTTGTCGTTGGCACACAAAACGGTGTGATGACTGACGTGAATGGTAATTTCTCCTTAAAGAACGTTCCAGGAAACGGACGCATACGCGTGTCGTATCTGGGACTTAAAGAAACAGAAGTAGAAGTGAGACCGAATCTGCTCATCCGCATGGAAGCTACTGATGCAGCACTTGACGAAGTTCTTGTGCTTGCTTACGGCTCTCAGAAGAAGGCCGCTTTCACCGGTTCGGCCTCAACAGTGAAAGGCGAGGCACTGGAGAACACGAACGTGTCGAATATCTCCAAGGCACTGGAGGGTGCAGTAGCCGGTGTTTACACCGCTTCTGCCACAGGTCAGCCTGGTTCGGAAGCATCCATCCGAATACGTGGTATCGGCTCAATCAGCGCTAACCAGAATCCGCTTATCGTGCTTGACGGAGTACCCTATGACGGAGCACTCGCTTCCATACCTACACAGGACATCGAAAGCCTGACCATTCTCAAGGATGCAGCAGCTAACTCCCTGTACGGAAGCCGTGGAGCCAATGGTGTGATTATGGTGACGACTAAGAGCGGCCGTAAAGGAAAAGCTCATGTGGATTTCAATGCCAAACTGGGATGGAATGCGCAGGGTGTGCCGTTTTACGACATTGTCAGGGATGCCGGAGAATATTATGAGATGTCGTATGAGGCCATACGCAACCAGCTTGCGCTGAGCGGAATGGGATTTGCGGCTGCAAGCGAGTATGCTGCCGAAAACCTTATCGCTGGATACCTGAAATACAACAAGTTTAAGGGCGTGGAAGACAATGCGCTTATAGATCCCGCAACGGGTAGGCTTAATCCTAATGCCAAGTCTTATAAATGGAATGACGACTGGACAAAAGAACCGTTCCGCAACGGATTCCGTCAAGAATACACTGCGAGTGTTTCGGCAGGAAACGACATCACGAAAGTATATGGTTCGCTCGGCTACCTCGGCGACAAGGGATATGTGAAGAACTCCGACTTCAAACGTTACAACGGAAAAATCAAAATTGACCAGATGATCGGTCAGTATATCCGCATCGGAGGCAGTGTGGGCTACACACGTACAGAGTCCAACCAGCACCGCAACGAGGGTGAGGCAAGATACGGAAACCTGTTCTATTTCGCACAGGGAATCGCACCCATCTATCCTGTCTATCTGTATGACATCAGCAACGGCTCCCTTCTGCTTGACCAGAACGGCAAGCGGCAGTATGATTTCGGCAGGGAGTATCTGCGTCCCATGTCGTCGGAAGCAAACCCTTATGCCACCACGAGGGAGGACATCCTGCTCTATAACCGCGACTATGTCACCACCCGCGGCTATTTCGAGGCAAACTTCCTGAGAGACTTCAAATTCACCACTAATCTAGGCTATGACACCCGCAACATCGGGACAACAAACTATTACACACCTATCGGAGGTGACGCGCTGACAGTGAACGGACGCGGCTATAAAACAACCAGCCACAGCTCTTCACTCGACGTGCAGGAGCTTCTCGACTGGAATCACTCGTTCGGCGACCACGCACTCCATCTGCAGGCAGGACATGAGAACCAGAAGAACAAGACAGAGTATCTCAGCGGCTCAATGATTGACTTCATAGAATGGGGAAATCCAGAGTTCATCAACGCGAATACCTATCAGACCCTGACGAGCTACACCTATGAGATTACCCGTGATGCTTATTTCCTCAGAAGCGACTACAACTATCTTGACCGCTACTATTTCAATGCGTCTGTCAGACGGGACGGAAGCTCCATCTTCTCGAAAGACAACCGATGGGGAACATTCTGGGCACTTGGTGCCAGTTGGAGACTGAAAGAGGAGCCATGGCTGAAGAATGTTAACTGGGTGAGCAATGCTAAGCTGAAAGTGAGTTACGGAACCCAGGGTAACGACGACATCAATCTCATCCACGCTTACGTTGATCAGTATGCTGTGACACGCTCAGAGGGAGGAGCAGGCTTTGACAAGACACAACGCGGGAACGCAGACCTGACCTGGGAGAAGAGCAAGAACTTCAACCTAGGATTAGAGGCCGGCTTCTGGAGCCGACTGAACATTGAGTTCGACTTCTTCATCAAGAAAACCGATGATCTCCTTTACCAAAGCCCTCTTGCCCGCAGTGAGGGAACACCGAGCTACATCTGGCGCAATGAGATGGATATGAAGAACACCGGTATAGAGCTGACAATCAGCGGAGACATCATCAAGACAAAGGATTTCAGATGGAATGCCCAACTTAACTTCATGCACTACAAGAATAAGCTCACCCGTCTGCCCGCATCCAAACCGAAGGAACTCTATCCCGATGGCTACGCAGCCGGCTCGTACTGGAGGAAAATCGGTGGTTCACTCTACGACTTCTACCTGTATGAATATGCAGGTGCAGACCCTGTGACAGGTGCTCCGCGCTACAACAAATACGCAGACCACTACTACGACCTGGAAGGCAACCGAATCAGTGCTGCAGAAGCTGAGACACTGGGTGAAGGCAACTTCAAGCTTGTGGAAGACGAATGGGACAGCTATGTCAATCTCACCTCAGACACAAAGCAGCGCCAGACACATAAATCGGCCATACCCGACCTGATTGGAGGATTCTCCACGGGAGTGGAATGGAAAGGATTCGACCTCTCAATCGCAACGGCTTTTCAGCTGGGAGGCTATGTGATGGACGACCAGTATAGTGCGCTGATGAGTGTATCCAGCGTTGGTGAGGGAATGCACAAGGATTTGTTCAACCGCTGGACACCTGACCATACAGACACCCGAATTCCGATGCTCGTAAGCTCAGACCAGGACGCATCCATTGACGCCTCTTCAGACTTTTTCCTGACCAAGGCATCGTATTTCAGCCTGAAAAACATCACGTTCGGCTACACGTTCCCTAAGACCCTCGTGCAGAAATGGGGCATCGACCACCTTCGCCTTTTCTTCTCCGGCGACAATATCTGGCTGCGCTCAAAACGCAAGGGACTCGACCCCCGACAGAGTTTCAGCGGAGCAACGGCAATGGGAGGCTACTCTCAGCTCAGCTCCTACTCGTTCGGTATCAACTTGTCATTCTAATCCATCATGTTTACATCTAATAATAAAAACAAGCACAATGAAAACAATAAAAAATCTATCAATCGCCGTCCTGACAGCCGTATGCCTGAACGCTTGCAGCGGAGACTATCTCGACACAGAAGACCATTCCGCTCTTGAGCCGGACGCTGTGGCTGAGGCGGCTGGAAGAAACCCCGACCTCTTCCTCAACGGAATATGGGCGTGGCTCGTTGACTGGGGTACAATTGCCACAGCACACGACGCTTTCAACTTTATGTCCGTACTTCTTGCCGGCGACTGTATGTCGCAGGACATCGCCTTTACGGCAAACCATTATTTCATCTATGACTACCAGTTTGATGACCGCATGGAGAACTACCGCCGCGTGAATGTGAACTGGTCAACATTCTACACTGCCATCTCAAAGTCAAACGAAGTAATCAACATCTATCCTGACGGCGGAGAGACTGCTGACGAGAAAGGTCTGCTGGGGCAGGCGCTTGCTGTGCGCGGCATGTCGTACACATATCTTGTACAGCTATTCACACATTATCTTGATGCATCGGGCAAGATTGACCGCGCGGCTCCCGGTGTGCCAATTATGCGTACTATCGCAGACGGCTACACGATGGACGAGATTGCCACTTTCAAAGGACGTAACACCGTTGGCGACGTGCTCGATCAGGCAGAGAAAGACCTGACTAAAGCTGTGGAGTTGCTTGGCGAGGGCTATGAGCGTCCGACTGACGAGAACGGTAAGGACTATATCGACCTTGGAGTGGCAAACGGACTGCTTGCACGCTACTATCTGCTTGTGCAGAATTGGGAAGGGGCAGCAAAGGCGGCTAAGGCAGCAAAGACCGGCTATTCACAACGTGATGCAGCTGGTCTCAAGGACGGCTTCATGGATGTGACTGCCAGTGATGTGATGTGGGGATTCAACCATACTGCTGACACAGAGACCACCTTCGCTTCTTTTTTCTCCCATATCTCTGCCATTGCCCCTGGATACTCCGGCATGGGCTACTGCACCAAGGTGATGGATGCATGGCTTTACAACCAAATTCCCGACAATGACTACCGAAAGGCTCTTTTCAACGGTCCTGAGGAGAACAGTGCACAGAAGTCGGTGGGAGCACAGATGCCTTACGCACCGCTGAAATTCGGTGACAAGGGGGACTGGACGATGGACTACATCTATATGCGAGCAGCTGAGATGGTGCTGATTGAGGCTGAGGCTCTTGTCCGGCAGGGTAAAGGCGGAGAAGCTGCCAACGTGATGAAAGAGCTGATGTCAAAACGTCAGCCCGGCTGGAATCTCACCAATGTGACACTCGACTACATACTGCTTCAACGGCGCATTGAACTCTGGGGAGAGGGATTCGCATTCTTTGACCTCAAACGTAACAACCTCGGAGTGGACCGCACCTATCAGGGCAACAACCACTTAGCAGGATATCAGCTCGTGGTGCCCGCACAAGACGTGAGATGGACTTATCAGATTCCACTTGCGGAAATACAGGAGAACGACTTGATTTCCGAGGAAGACCAGAATCCGTAATGTCTGCATGAATATTTCAGATTATTAAATATTTAACCATAAGAAATCATGAAAAGAATCAGCTATAAAACAATAGTCTTCCTTGTTTCCGTCCTTACCCTGATGGGATGCAACGACACAATGGACGACAAAGCCGACATCGACGGCAAATATACGAAGAAATTCGACACCCCCGTTTTCGGCATCAGTGAAATCAAGGATGTGACACACAACAGTGCTGTTGTGACCCTCAATCTGAGCGCACCAGAGAATGTGGTGGAACAAGGCATTCAAGTCAGCAGCTCGTCTGATTTCACCGAATACGAAAACTACTGGGTTGAGGGTGATGCTGTGGCTGACGGAGCCGAGGTGAATTTAAACGGTGGGTTAGAGCCTGAGACAACCTATTACATCCGCCCCTACATCTTTACTGTGAACGAGGAGACAGTCTATGGCACCGCAACCACATTCACAACCGGAGAGGCTCCAGCTTGGATTCCAGCCTACATCGGAAACTACACTTATACGATATTAGAAGATCTTGCCGGCTATGTTGACGAGGATCTCACTCTCAATATTCTGGCCACCGACAACTCTATGTTCAAGATTGAGCACTGGGGCTACGACGTGGATTTCATCTTTAAGATGGATGAAAAGGGAGAACTGAGCGCAGAACCTCAACCCTTTGGAACAGATTACTATGATTATGGACCTATTTATATATGCACTGCAAACAACTACTGGTCGAAGGATTCCTATGATCCGGAGACTGACGTGAGCTACTATGACAGCTCAACGGGAACATTCAATCTGAACCTGGTTTACTTTGTCAGTGCCGGTTATATCAACTATGGCGTTGAGACTTTCCAACTCACAGGAAAAGCCGAAAGCAAACAGCGTTTGGATGTCAGCAAAAAAAGCATCCCTGTGACATTCTCAAAAAATATAAAGATTAAGCCTCAAACCAAACGTTGACTCTCTGTTGTTTAACTACCTTACTGGTGGACGTGCGCTTAAAAAGAGCGGACGTCCGCCGTCGGTTTAGAATCATCCACATGACAACTACAGTCCGGTTTCATCGAAATGAAGGAGAGACTGACTGTTATCCATTAAAGATAAATGATGAAGAATAGTATCATATCAGTTGTTTTATACACATTCTCTGTTGTGAGCCCGGTGTCGGCAAAACCTGTTGACAGAGGATTGGCACGAGCCATGGCTGCGGATGTGATGAACTCTCTGACAGGGAAAACCGCCTCAGTCGTGGATGTGCAGTCATACACAAACAGGCAAAGCCGCCATCAGAAGATGTCATTATACCAACATCCGCCATTCTATCAGTTCAACAATGCCGACGGACGTGGATTTGTCATCATATCCGGCGACGATGCTTTCCCTCCAGTTGTTGCATATAGTCTCACCAGCACACTCAGCAACGGGGCTGAATGTCCTCCGGCGTTCACAAGATTCATGGACGCCTACACTGCCTACGTTGACGAAGTCAGGACAGGAAAAGCCGTGGTGCCTGTTTCCAAAGAAAAGGGAGACATCACGGGCGAGGTGGTGACTGGTCCGTTTCTCACCTGTCAATGGGGACAGAACAGTCCATACAATTACTACTGTCCCAACCAATGGCCGGTAGGATGCGTGGCAACAGCCATGTCGCAGATTATGTATTTCTGGAAATACCCGTCTGAGGGCAAGGGCGAAATTATCCACAATGTGGCTGGGGAGAACGTGACAGTGAACTTTGGGGAGAGCCGTTACGACTGGTCAATCATGAAAGACAAGTTCGGAGCAACGGAATGGAAAAAGGAAAGCGGAAAAAATGTGGCGAAACTGTGCTACGACTGTGGAATAGCCTGCTACATGGACTATAATGAGTCGGGAAGTGGCGCCACAATCGTGGATGCATACAATGCTATGTTCACTAATTTCGGCTATAACGCTGAGACGATGAATCTTTACCTCCGCAACGCGATGGAGAGCGGTCAGACATGGGAAGACATTCTCTTTGCTGAACTCGATGAGGGACGTCCTGTGCTTTATGCAGGGGTCTCAGCCAGCGGAGGCGGAAGCGATGCGTCAGGACATGCTTTTGTAATTGACGGTTACGACACCAACCGTTTTGTTCACGTGAACTGGGGATGGGACGGTGATAATGACGGCTATTACGACCTTACATTACTCAATCCAGCAGCCTACACATTCTCTGACAAGCAGGAGATGGTGACAGGAATCATACCGGATCCTGAGGGCACCCACAGCCAGCGAAAACAGTTCAGAATGCTTATGACCGATACTTTGGCACAGATGAAAGCCACGAACCCGAAACTGGGCAGCAATTTCATGCTGAAAATTGGGGGAATCTACAACCATGCTCCATACGCGGGTACATATACGGTCGGTGTCATGTTCTACGACCGGACGGGACACTTTGTGCAAGAGGCGACTGTGGCTTCCGACGACCTGACATTCTCCTTGTCGAGCAGCTATGGAAAAAATCCTTTCGGAACTGTGAAATGTATGCTGCCTGTCACAATACCGGACGGCTACTATTATTTCTCTGTTGAATGTCGTGAAAAAGGGTTTGAACAGTTTGTCAAACCTTATACGTATGGTGGCGATTCCGCTAATCAGTTATGGGTGGAAGTGAAAGAGGGCGTCATCAGGTTTGGTCAGACACCTCCCTCTTTAATTGGCGATGTCAACGAAGACGGTGAAGTCAACATCAGCGATGTCGTGGCAGTAATCAACGTCATGGCAGGGACTGCCTCCTACTTGCATGCTGATGTCAATGCCGACAACGACGTGAATATCAGCGATGTGGTCAACGTCATCAACATCATGGCTGGACAGTAGAGACGCGCTGTAGTGCGTCTTGTAACCAAAACCGCATACATAACCATCATCAAATATATACGCACTGAGAAACAATAAATTCGGTATTCTTGAATTAGTATGAAATATACAGGCTAAATGTCTTTTGCTATTACTAAACTTTAATAAATTCTTTTATTATGATTAGAAAAATCCCGATTTTAACATTTATGGCTCTGGCTTTTCATACAGGCTTATGGGCTCAGAGCCAGGGAAGCGTGATGAAAGTCACACTTGCTGACGGTACGGTTGACGAGTACCCCTTGTCAGCCAGACCCAGTGTGACGGTTGATGACCAGACCGTGACGGTTGAGAATAAAGGTGAGACAACCACGTATGGCATCACTGATGTTAAAAACTACACTTTCGCTTCCTCTTCTTCAAACCCTCAGGAGTTTATCAGGTTTATCGACAACAACAATTTGCCCAATGTGGTGTTTCCTCTGTCAAGAGTCAGGAGCATCACATCCTCCACTCGTGAGCACTCAAATTCCCTGTCGGAGATTCTGCAGGAAAATGGAAACATCTCGCTTTTTGTTGCGGCTCTGAATGCCACCGGTATGGTTGACTCGCTCAAAACCTTTGAGGACACCTCGTATTCGGTGGGAAAAGACTCCATCGACTGGACCAACAACCGACTATGCATTCATGCTTCTGTTGAATATGACAACGTGGCGTATATGGAGCACCGCTATATCAAGCATACGGTCTTTGTGGAGCCAAATGACGTGTTCGCCAGATATGGCATAACCAGCCTTGACGACTTGAAACTCCTTGCCGCTCAGATTTACAACCCCAAGTATCCTGAGGATGCTTCAGTCACAGACCTGACCGACCGCCGTAATTCTCTCAACCGGTTCGTGTCCTACCATATTCTGCCGTTTCAGGGCACTTATTACAATCTCACCTGTGTCGATGGTCCGAACAGCACGCTGGCACGTAATTTCAACCGCAGAGAAATCGACATCACCGACTGGTATGAGACCATGATGCCTTACTCCACCATGAAATTCTCCTTCCCAAGCGGATCGGAAAACGGACTGTATATCAACAGGCGAGGGGTACAGAGCCGCCCCGACGGAAGAGGATTCAGATACCGTGGAGCCAAGGTGCTTCCCGCATCAGATGTACCTTTGAATACGTCAGCGGTCAACGGCTTATATCATTATATCGACGACATCATCAGCTATGGCATTCAGCCTGACGGAACCGACATTCAGGCCTACGTGTTCTCCGACCGGATGAGGGTTGACTGCACCACGTTGTCGCCCGATTTCATCACCTCCGGAGCAAGAGGACATTACACTCGCTCCAATATCGAAAACGGCAAATATGGAAGGGGAGGACAGGGCTCTGTCGCAGCCAACAACGTGAACACCTGCCTTGGATTCAAGGCGGGGTCGGCAGCCAATTTCCAATTCACCGGCAATACGCACATGCATGTACGTAACCGTGTGCTCAACTTCTGGTCATACGGAGGCGACGAGGTGCTGATAAAGGGCCGGTTTGACGTCACCGTGAAACTGCCTCCGGTTCCGGAGGGGAACTATGAGCTGCGGTTTGGGTGCCAGACGGACTTTTCTTCCAGAGGAATCATCGCCTATTTTATTGACGGCGAGTTTGTGGATATGGTTGACATGCGCCCCTCAGGCAAAGACCCCAAAATCGGAGTGACAAGTGACGAAGATCTGGGTGGCGACGAGGAGATGACATCTTATTTCGACCATGTGCTTCATAACAGGGGGTGGATGAAGGGACCTGCGTCTTATTGGGCTAATTGGTCTGAGTCCGGTGACTCAGACGGCAAGACCGTTTTCCGAGACACATACATTACTTTAAGAAGAGTAATCGGACGGTTTCATTCCGACGGAAAGTCCGACCACTATCTCAGGCTGAGACAGATGATGGAGAGTGAAAATAATGAGCTGAATTTCGACTATATCGAGATTGTGCCTGAATGTGTGTATGGCAATCCCGATTATAATGAGGACCGGCTGTGATTTAACTAACCGTTTAAAACTGATGCAATATGAAACGATATATCATTTTACTGACAGCAACAATCCTGTTCGTCCCGGCAATGGCTCAGAATCCATCGGAGACTTTCTTTACTGTAAATGCGCTTACAGAGGACGGAAGAGACACCACTTTCGTCGTCTCGTCGGTGAAGAGTATCTCCTGTTCTTTTATCGGAGGCAATGGTCCTGTCACCAACCCGACGACTGGCGAGACAATGGATGTGGATAATGTGGATCTCTACGCTTACTTGGATGAGGTTACTTCCAACAGTGCGGTTGTCAAGACCGTCATGAATGTGGATCTGTTTAATGCCATGATGGGCTATTGCGTGTCAATGCAACCGAATCAGAAACCGTCAGAATCAGAATTGTTCAAAGATTATATGTATCTGCAGAGCCAGACTACAGAAACTGTGAACGGCCTGTTGTTTGGTGAGTGTACGTGCAGCATGACCGACATGATTGAGCGTTTAGCAGATAAAACATGGAAACCGGAGACGGTTTTTAAGCTCTATAGTGGCGGAAGGTTCTACCTCTCATTCACAAACTTGGAAAAAAGCACAACCTATTATATCCGTCCGTTTGTCATTTTCAACAACTACGGTATTGGCCGTCAGGTGATGTTTGGAGGTGACATGGTTTTCACAACACTTGATAATTGAAATTAGCCATGAAGAAATTATTTTTTACCATAATGTGTCTGTTTCAGACTCTGATAGGTTTCTCACAGAGTGATAACGAGATTTTTTATGATATTGCCGCAAATCATCGGACGGACTGCAACGTCTATCTGAACTCAGCATGGAACCTTGACTATAATGTTTTTCAGTATGCTGATTTTATCAGGCAGATAGCTTTGGTGCCATCCGACGCGGCGTTGAGAAAATTTGTGGATCCTGTGACGTATGGTTCCGGCGAGCTTGAGCTGTGGGAATTGAATTACGACAGCGCGTCACGCAGTCTTTACGCAGACGTCTATGCATGCCAGCAGAACAGCGACGGAACCTATAGCCGGACTGGAGATGTGAAACGGCAGGTGAACCAGCGTGCAGCCGGCTTTAACAGCCGCCTTGAACATATCATGCAGAACTGCATCATTTTGGAGCCGTATGTGGAAGGAAAGCGATTCTATAAAACACTTGGAAACAACTATGTATGCATAGATAAAGCAGGTGGCGGATACAACGTGTCGGCATCGATGCAGTCGAACTTGGACATGCCGGTTGCATCATCATCAGACAATACGCTCGGTAACGGACTGGCCATCTATCTTGACTCCCCGCCGCTGACGGGCATGAATAATGTGGCGAGGACATTGGCACAGCACGAAGAATTTTCCGAGTTCCTCTATATTATGAATATGTCAGGCCTGTTAGGTACATCTACATCCGACCGTCTTTCGCCGGCCGACAGAGAATACGGGAATCTTGTATTCTCGAAGAAGACGGAAGGAATACAATGGAAAGTTTTCCCGCTTCTGCAGTCATTCCATTACACCCTCTATGTGCCGACAAACGACGCGATGCAGGAGGCTTATAGGGCAGGACTGCCTTCGAAAGAAGACCTCCTGGTTGCCGAGCAATACGACAGCGAACATGAGAATGAAGGAGCACCGACGGCTGATCAGCTGAGGGCTGTCATGAAAGACTTTGTCTTGTATCATCTGCAGGAACAGTCGCTCTTTCTCGATAAAGGGTTCAAGTCGGGTTATTACACCTCTCTGGTGTCGAAATATTTCAAAGAGTATGATGATTCCTATGAGGAGACCACATTGCCTGGAAGTCCTTACCGTATGCGAATATATGTTGATAACAAAAGCCTGACGATTACTGACGCGAGAGGCAACAAAATCCATGTCGTCACACAGCCGGGACTGTATAATATCATGGCTAACGAATACTGGATTGGCAGTGACATGATAAAACACGAGTCGTTCGTCGCCGTACATGCTATCGACAAACCGCTCCGTTTCTCTTCACGTCAGTTTACCGATGACCGGACCGGCGACGACGAGGTTGTGATGGAGAGTGACGTGAACGAAGACGAGAAAGTCGATATAAGCGACATCGTGGCCGTCATCAACACTATGGCGAGAACATCATCCCTCAACAAGGCGGATGTGAATGGAGACGGGACAGTGGATATCAGCGACATTGTGACTGTCATTAACTCAATGGCCAGCAAGTGAATACAGCAGGCAGGAATCCTGCAGACTTCTATTTAGCTTTTCATCTTTTTTTTGAGGAAAAGTCTGGTTTTGCCACAAATTTGTCATAAATTTGTGGCAAAACTTTATCGTTGCCGATAACGCAAAATGCTAATACTTGGAATGAAAAACGTAGGCATCATCCGTACCATCCCACAGAAATAATAGTCTGATTTTTGGATTTCATCCCCGAATTGCTTAACTTTGCAAAAAAAACGAGAAGACGAGTGGGCGAGATTCCATTTGCTTTTCATTTGCAATACTATCGTCCACGAGCCGCAGGCTCGTTAACTCCCTTTCCGCAGGAATTAACTCCCATTCCGCAGGAATTAATTCCCATTTTTCTCAGAAAAATTAACTCCCATAAAAACAATGAGCAATATTCTAAAAATCATGGCTATCAGCGCATTTTTGGCTGGCGGACAGACAGAGGCTTCCGCACAGAACGACCATTTTGAGTATAACAACGAGCGGTTCGCCGACCTGCAGATGCTACGTTATCAGGTGAAGGGGTTCGACCAGCTCAGCCTTAAGCAGAAGACGTTCATATACTACCTCACAGAGGCAGCGATGTACGGACGCGACATCCTCTTCGACCAGAACGGGAAATACAATCTTCGGATTCGTCGCATTCTCGAGGATATCTACACATCCTATCAGGGAGACCGTGCTGGCAAGGACTTCAAGGCTTTTGAGGTCTATCTCAAGCGTGTGTGGTTCTCCAACGGCATACACCATCACTACGGCTGCGAGAAGTTCGTGCCCGAGTTCTCGAAAGACTGGTTCTGGAAGGAGGCTCAGCATGTGATGACCACCGACAATGCACTGCGTCCCTACGAAGCTCAACTGCCGGAGATTGTCAACGTGATGTTTAACCCCGAGGTGATGCAGAAGCGTGTGAATCTGGCTGAGGGACAGGACCTCGTGCTTACCTCTGCCTGCAACTACTACGACGGTGTGACTCAGGCTGAGGCTGAAGAGTTCTATGGTAAGATGAAAAATCCGAATGACCCGCATCCTGTGATGTTCGGCATGAACAGCCGTCTCGTGAAGAAAGACGGCAAAGTGCAGGAGCTGGTGTGGACCACCCGCGGCCTCTACGGTCAGGCGCTCACGAAAATCGTGGATTGTCTGCGAAAGGCAAGACCGTTCGCTGAGGATGCCGACCAGCAGGCGGTCATCGACAAACTCATTGAGTTCTACACCACTGGCAATCTCCACACCTTCGACGACTACACCATCCTCTGGGCTGCGAACACCGCGCCGCAGGTGGATTTCGTCAACGGATTCACAGAGAGCTATGGTGACCCGCTTGGCATGAAGGCATCGTGGGAGAGTATCGTCAACTTCAAAGACCTTGACGCCACCAAGCGAACAGAGACGCTCTCAGCTAACGCCCAGTGGTTTGAGGACCATTCACCCGTGGATAGCCGTTTCAAGAAAGAGAAGGTGAAGGGGATCAGCGCGAAGGTGATTACAGCGGCCATCCTTGGAGGAGATCTCTATCCATCGACTGCTATTGGCATCAACTTGCCCAACAGCGACTGGGTGAGGAAGGAGCATGGCTCGAAGTCTGTCACCATCGGCAATCTCACCGAGGCTTATAACCTTGCTGCAAAGGGTAATGGATTCCGCAACGAGTTTATCGACGACAAGGAGGTGATACGACTCGTTGACCAGTATGCCGACATCACAGACGACCTCCACACCGACCTTCATGAGTGCCTCGGACACGGAAGCGGAAAACTTTTGCCTGGTGTTGATGGCGACAGCCTGAAAGCTTATGGATCAGCGCTTGAGGAGGGTAGGGCAGACCTCTTCGGGCTCTATTATGTGGCCGACCCGAAAATGGTTGAGCTGGGACTCACTCCTAATATGGAAGCCTATAAGGCACAGTATTACACTTATATGCTGAACGGTCTGATGACACAGCTTGTGCGCATTCAGCTGGGCAACGACATAGAAGAGGCGCACATGCGTAACCGAGCCTTCATCGCACGCTGGTGTTATGAGAAAGGACAGTCCGATAAGGTGGTGGAGCTGGTGAAGAAAAACGGAAAGACCTACGTCAGAATCAACGACTACGAGAAGCTGCGCGGACTGTTCGGGCAGCTGCTCGCTGAAGTGCAGCGCATCAAGAGCACTGGTGATTTTGCTGCTGCTCAGGCTCTTATTGAGGGTTACGGCGTGAAAATCGACCCGGAACTCCACAAGGAGGTGCTTGAACGATATGAGAAACTCAACCTCGCGCCATATAAGGGATTTATCAACCCGGTCTATACGGCTGTGAAGGATGCCGACGGTAACATCACCGACGTGAAAGTGTCATATACCGAGGGATATGCGCAGCAGATGCTCCGCTATTCCAAAGACTATGCCACATTGCCCCTCGTGAACAACTGACAACCTCAAAAAATATTAGAATTTCTTGGATTTAAACAAAGGAGAGACCCCAAAAGGAGTCTCTCCTTTGTCTGTTCGCCTTCCTGTCTTCCAGCCTTCTTGTCTTCTTTTAAAAAAACTAATACAACATCCCGAACATCCAAAGCGGTATTTTGTTGCCGTGTCCCGTCTCCACGTCGTCTATGGCAAGGAAACTGTCGGCGATGTCTTTTATCTGGTCGAACGACTTGTGCCGTCCGCCCACCTCAAACAGCCACCGTCCGTCAATCAGGAAGTCACCGGTGGTGGGGTAGGTGACTTCGCCCACTGCGTCGGACTGATTGAGGAAGAACGTCTCACGTATCGTCCCTACTTCCGTTTTCACGGCCAATGCATACATTAGGTTCGTGTTATCAAGATAAATTTTGTCCGGCTTGGCGAGGTTTCGCATCCTTTTTTTCTCTGTGGTGAGCGTGCGGATGAGCGATGCGCTCTCCAAAAATCCCAGCATTTTCATCCCCTGCTCACGGTTCGTCTCTAAAACGTTGTACAGCTCCGACATGTTAGGTGTCTGAGGAATGCTTTTAGCCAGAATCACCAGCATCTGCAGAGCCTTACGGATGGTGGCGTGTGTCACCGGCTCAACATACGGCAGGTCCTCGTAGAGAATGGTCTTCACCACCGACTGAAGCCGGTCGCCGAATCCGTCTGCCTCCCGTTTGTAGAACGGATAGTAACCGTGGTGAAGATAGCTCTCAAAGAGCTGAAGGATTTTCACTTTCTCTGTCAGTCTCATGGCAATCTCTTCGTGGCTAGCCAGCAGATCCTCCAGTTTCAGTGGGCTGACGGCTATCCCTTTGTCGAAGAGCAGAAACTCCCTGAACGACAGCCCGCGGAGCGTATAGACACGCTGCCGTCTCGACAGATCACCCTCATCTGCGCTCATTTTCAACATTGATGACCCTGTATAGACAATGTGCAAATCTTGGTATTCATCTGTCATGTTCTTGATGAGGGTCTGCCAGTGTGGATACTTGTGAATCTCATCGATGAAGATGTGTGTGCCCCCATGCGTATAGTGGTATTCTACCACCTCCGACAGCGTGTGTGTGGTGAACCACAGGTTGTCTAACGATACGTACAACGCCTGACTGGGCGATTTTGTGAATGTCTCCTTGATATGCTGAAGGATCAGGGTCGTCTTTCCTACCCCCCTTGCTCCTTTGATAGCAATGAGCCAGTTGTCCCAGTTGATCTCATTATACAGATGTCTATGGATGCTGGTCTTCACCCCTTTCACCAATCTTGCAGATGTCCTGTACAAGCTTTCTATGCTGGTATCTTCCATTGTTTCTGTTTTTTGATATTCGTTTCCTGTTTTTGCAAAGGTATAAACAATTTTCGATAATTGAAAATTTTATTTAAAAAAATTATTCAAATTTGATTTTATTAATATCAAAGCTTTCTTAATATTGATTATTTTATTTTATTTGATATTCTATAATTGTGTTTTTCTGATTTCAAGATTTCCTATGATAGAAAATTACTATAGAAAAGTCTTTTTAATATTGAACACTTTACAAATAAAAGATTCCTTAAAATGCATATATTCTATAAAAAAGACCTTCTAAGATTGAAAACCATCTAAATAAAGACTTTCTAAGATTGAAAAATTATATTTTAAAAGACTTTACAAAATTGAAAACATCTTGTAAAAGACTTCCAAGATTGAAAATAGTCTAAAAAAGATTTTCCTAGATTGAATTTCTTATGAATAAGAATGTCAATAATTGAATGCTTGTCAAAAAAGTTGTTCCGAAACTGAGATATTTATGTTGATGAAAGGCCAGATTTTTTTAAGCATTATGAGCATAGCAATTAATTAAATGAGAAATCGTTGATTAGTATGATATATTGCGGGGTATTTCGGTTTTTTTTATTAATTTTGCAACGAAAAACAAAGACAGGCTACATGACGAACAGAGAACTCATTAACGGACTGAAAGCCGATTTCCGGGCTTACATGAATGGCGTGGCATCAGCGGCAATGCGTAATGCGGGCATGACTGCCGACTACAGGGTGAACTTCGGTGTGGAGCTGCCAATAATCATGGATGTGAAAAATGAGCTGGAGCAGCGACTGGAGTCTGATACCGAGGCGGATGAGACGTTCATGGCAAGGCTGGCACAGGAGCTGTGGCACGAGGCGGTGAGAGAGTGCCGCATCATCGCACTCATGCTTTACCCGGCACAGCGTATGGACCTCGAGCTGGCTGATGTCTGGGCTGAAGGCATACACACCGTGGAGCTGGCGCAGATGGCGGCGCTCTTTCTCTTCTCAAAGATTCAGCAGGCGTCTGTCGCTGCATTCAGCTGGATTGCGGGCGAGGACGAGATGAAGCAGATCATCGGATTCTATACGGTCCTTCACCTGATTCGGGAGGGGCTGCTGTCTGAACGGTCCACGGATGAGCTTGCCGACCAGGCGGATGCTGCCGCCTCGTCCGAAAATCCACAACTCGCCGCAGTCGCCATGAAAGTGAAAGGGCTATTGTAGAGTTTTTTTTGTTTTTATACTTGGCTTTTGGGCATTAAATCGTAAGTCGTAAATCGTAAATCGTAAATATCTGTCACTTTTCACTTATCATACTTCTTTTTTTCGTTTTTTTTCCTTAATTTTGCACTCGTTTTGAAGATGCAGCCGTCTGAACAATAGGCTGAGCACCTGCTAACACCACAACAGATGGAGAGAGAAGATAGATTCCAGGCTGTCAAGGCCATCCTTGCAAGATATGTGCAGGAAAACCGCATGAGGAACACACCGGAGCGGCTTGCCATTCTGGAGATGTTCTATATGGAGGAGGATGAGTTCACCCCGCAGCAGGTGTTCGACAAGATGAAAGA
>JAEEGG010012690.1_pt1 | contig 18128 bp, 12 predicted proteins | sample 9134161 | NCBI WGS metagenome assembly JAEEGG01 (sample SAMN16246543, study PRJNA631951) | gut metagenome | biome: gut microbiome; feature: rumen; material: CR-attached | host: Bos | place: Iran: Karaj | collected 2018-10 | reverse complement strand
CATGGTTCCAGTTAGCAGTCTCGCAGAGCACCAAGGGTTGGTCGTTGATGAGTCGCTCTCGCACCTCGGCGATGCTGAGCATCGTGCCGTTCTCGTCTGTCACCCAGGCATCCATCGTGGGGTCGATATAAAGCCATTTCTGCAACTGACTCGACCACACCGTGTTAATCACATGGCACTCATAATCGAGCGAATCGGCAGGCATGCAGGTCACGTAGCGGGCAGGAATGCCCATCGACAGATACATCTCGCAGAGCGATATGGCCAGCTGGCGGCAGTTCACGCCCTTGCCAGTAGCCTTGTAATAGTTGTAAAGGTCGATGGCATCCAACTCGGCAAACGCTTGGTTGCTGCCGTCGTGGCGGATGTTGTCGTGGGCAAAGTGCAGCAGATTGATTATCTTCGACAGTTCGTCGCCCTGACCTGCTACAGAATCGAGCTTAAAGTAATCACGAACCTTGCAGAGATTGTTCGATCTCTTAGGTTGATAACGGAACTCTACCTTCGCACCATCCTTTGCATACGGGGCCGACTTCTTCAGCACATTCAGCGGCTGGCGGTCTTTCACCTGCGCCAGTAGCGCCTGGTATTTCTTGTCCTTGCGCAGCGAGACGAGGTCGTTGTCGTTCACCATATTATTATAATCCTTATAGCCCAGCTCGACAGACTGCCCCAGTGCCGCAAGGGCCTGTTTCTTTTGTCCCACTATCGCATAGCAGCATGCCTGGTCGTAGTACAGCAGTCCTTTCTGCTCCATGATGGCTGCCTCGGGGATGGGCGACACCTTGAAAATCGTGGTGGTGTCGAGCATTGCAATGCAACTTGCCAGCGGAGCCATCGCCTCCTTGTGCTTTCCATTGTACATCAGGTCGCGATATTGCGCCTGGTACCTGCTGAACTCATTCTGGAACTCCATCATTCGCTGACTCTGAGCCTTCAAGCTCATAACACTCATAAAACCGATGGCCAATACAGCCCAAAATCTCACTTTTTTCATATCACTCAAAATTTATGTCTATTTGACGTTACAAAGGTAAGAATAGTTGCGGAATGCACCAAAAATATGGGATATTATGCAGGGGTTTGTGACGAATGGTGTGATAAATGGTAGATCTGTGACGAATGACACTTACCACACTAATGCCCGCTTTTCCTTGGAGATGAACATCTTGGCATCAGACTTGATGCCGAAGGCTTCGTACCAGGTGTCAATCATCGGCAGGGCTGCCATCACACGCAGACGAGCGGGTGAGTGAACGTCACTATTGACGAGCATAGCGGTGTACTCAGGTGTGCTGTTGCAGGCCCAGACACGGGCATAGGCTAAGTAGAAGCGCTGGGCAGGGGTGAAGCCATCGACGGTGCCGAGGGACTCTTGCTTCATACGGTTAGTAAATGCACGGTAGGCAATCTTCAGGCCGCCGTTGTCGCTGACGTTCTCGCCAAGGGTCTTTTGGCCGTTCACTTTCAGTCCGGGCACGGCCTCCTGCTCCGAGAACCAATCAGCGATGACCTTGGTGCGCTCGTTATAACGGGCCTTATCGTCAGCCGTCCACCAGTTCTTCAGGTTTCCGTCCTTATCGAACTGACAGCCCTGGTCATCGAAGCCGTGGGTCATCTCGTGGCCGATGACGGCACCAATGGCACCGTAGTTCGAGACGTAGTCGGCCTCTGGGTCGAAGAACGGCGGCTGCAGGATGGCGGCAGGGAAATTGATGCTGTTGAACAGCGGCATGTAGCCAGCGTTCACCGTCTGCGGCGTGAAGGGCATCATAGTCTTGTCGACGGGCTGGTGCCAGTATTTGCGCAGTTGGGCCTGACGAGCCTCCTGACTGATACGGATGAAGTTCTCGACGAGGTTCTCCGTCTCGCGGATGTCGATGAACTTCTCCATGTCCTGCCACTTGTCGGGATAGCCCACGTTGATGTACATGGCACGGAGCTTCTCCAGTGCCTTGGCCTTGGTGGAGTCGCTCATCCAGGTGTTCTCTTTCAGACGGTCCTCGAAGGCCTGCTGCAGGTCCTTCACCAGGCGGTAGACGCGCTGCTTACTGGTTTCAGGGAAGTATTCTTTGACATAGAGCTTGCCGATGGTCTCGCCCAGACTTTCGCTGATGGTGCCGACGGCACGCTTCCATCGGGGCTGCTGCTCCTGCACGCCGCTGATGACCTTCGAGGCCTCGAAGGCACGGTCGGTGAAGGCATCGCTCAGGAAACTTGCATAGGCGTTAATGACGTGCAACTCCATATATGACTTCAAGTCCTCGACGCTCGTCTCGGCCAGCACTTTCTCTACCTCATGAAGCGCGTCGATCTGACCGACGTTCACCACGTCGATGTCCTTCGGCAAGCCCAAGGCATCACGATAGGCCACATAGTCGATGCCCTTGAAGTCGTTGAGCAGCTGCTTCCACGGCATCGGGTGGTTCGTGGCCATCGGGTCCCGACGAGCCACCTGGTCGAGTGTCTTCATACCTATCCTATATTCTATAGCCCACTCGGCCTGCATCTTCTGCTCAGCGGCGGCATCACTATAGCCCACCATCTTCAGATAGTCCTTGTTCAGGCTCTTCATGGCTGCGACGGTGGCCTGCTGCTGTTCGTTGGGCTGGTCATAGTACTCCTTGGGCAGCGAAGCACCACCATGCCCCGCAAACATCATATACTCTGACGAGTTGAAGGGGTTTAGGCTCAGACTGAGACCGAAGGGAGCAGTATTAAATCCCTTTGCATCGAGGGCGTACATCAGGCGAAGTGCCTCGTCGCGGGTCTGCACCTCGCGCACCTGCTTCAGATAAGGCATAATCGGCTCGTAGCCCATCTTGTTACGGCTGACGCTGTCCATGTAGAGACGATAGAGCGCACCTATCTTCTGTCCATCGGAACCCTGCGGCAAATCCTTCTTCTCGGCGTATGCCATGATGAGCTTGTTGATGCGGTCGTTGTTCAGTTCATACAACTCGGTGAACGCCCCGTTCTCAGGGTGCTGCGCATCCAGCGGGTTAGCTTTCAGCCATCCGCCTACGGCATACTGCCAGAAGTCATCACCAGGTTTCACACTTGGGTCCATGTTTTGTTTCAAACTCTGTGCCGTGCTAAACAGGCTATAAAGTAGCATTGTTACGGCGATAATCACTTTTTTCATCATTGCAAACAGCTTAATCATAATTGTAATAAGTTTATTGTTCAACATTTTGCTCGTTAGACGCAAGGTGCTACCTAAAAACTACATGTTTGACGCTACAAAATTAAAAAAAGATGCAATATACCCCAAATTTCTGGGATAAACAGCATGGAATTGTGACGAATGTCATTTTATTTATGTACCTTTGCAGTTTGAAACTGCGAATCTGCTCACGTTCTCACACCTGAAGGTATGAGTGTGGCGTTCTCTCTTTGAGAGTGTGGCGTTGCAATGCGAGCGGCCAATCATGCGAGCATGTTGGCACTCACTTAATCGCAGCTTTGAACGCTTGTATGAAGCAAGGACGAATAGAAACAATAACGACGAGGATTATCAGTACCACGTTTATAGTGGTGGCGCTGGCCGTGTTCAAACCCTTCGGATTGGATGCGTGGCAATGGCAGGCCTATGTACATCTGATAGCTTTGGGAGTAATAGGTTTCTTCATCTGTATGCTGACGGACATTATTCTGAAGTATATCGTCAAGATGCCGAGGTCGTTCAAGAAGGGTGCCGAATACATTATCCGTCGCAACCTGTGGTTCCAGCTTATCAACACGCCGCTTGTGGCACTGGGCATCTGTCTCTACCGCCACTTCGTGTTGAGCGACCGTGTAGAGGGTAATCATTTGTCCATCGTCAATTTCCTTGAAACCCTCGCCATCATCGCCTTCTGCTCCTTCGCCATCGGACTCTACTGGCGCTTCAAGTTCCGCAGCAAATATTTGGCGATGGAACTGGAAGAGACGCGACTGCTGAATGAGCAATTGAAGGAGATACAATCGGAGAAAACGAGTGAGAAGCCTCTCCAGCAGACACCGGAATTTACCGTTTGTCAAAGTCAAGAACTGACGCTCACTGGCACGACGAACGAATCCGTGACGCTCCAGATTTCCGACCTATTATTTATTGAGGCCGTTGGCAACTACGTCAAGGTCAACCATCTGCGCGAGGGTCAGGTACATACCGACATGCTTCGCGTCACGATGAAGCAGCTGGAAGGAACCCTTCTACCCTACCCGATGGTTGTCCGCTGCCATCGTGCCTTCCTGGTCAACCTTGGTCAGGTGGAACAAATCACTTCACATTCCGGCTCAACACAATTGCTCATCAAGCATTGCCACGAGTCACTCCCCGTTTCGCGCAGCAACATGGCGCAAGTTAAAAGTGCTATTAGGGGGTGCCAGTTCTCTTCCTTTTAGAGCTCGTCGCACTCTTTCAGCCACAGGGCGGAGCAGGCGTCGCTGGGCATGCGCCAGTCGCCGCGGGGCGAGAGGCTGATGCTGCCGACCTTGGGACCGTCGGGCAGACAGGAGCGCTTGAACTGTTGCGAGAAGAAGCGGCGGCAGAAGGTCTTAAGCCATTTCAGGATGGTCTCGCGGTCGTATTTGTCGCCGAAGGCCTGCTGTGCGAGCAGGAAGATCTTGGCGGGACGGAAACCGAAACGCATGAAATAGTAGAGGAAGAAATCGTGGAGCTCGTAGGGTCCGACGAGGTCTTCGGTCTTCTGCTTGATATTGCCATTGGCGTCGGCAGGGGTCAGCTCGGGCGAGATGGGTGTGTCGATGACGTCGAGCAGCGTCTCGCGCTGGGCGGTGAATGCTGGCATGGAGGCGTAGTAACGGATGAGATACTGGATGAGCGTCTTGGGAATGCTGGCATTGACGCCGTACATCGACATGTGGTCGCCATTATAGGTGGCCCAGCCGAGGGCGAGCTCGGAGAGGTCGCCGGTGCCGACGACAAGGCCATTGAGCTTGTTGGCGAGGTCCATCAGGATCTGTGTGCGTTCGCGGGCCTGGGAATTCTCGTAGGTGGCATCGTGGATGGCGGCATCGTGACCGATGTCGGAGAAATGCTGGTTGACGGCCTTGGCAATGGAGATCTCCATCTGCGAGATGCCCAGCGTCTGCATGAGCGACGAGGCATTGTCGTGGGTGCGGTCTGTCGTGCCGAAGCCAGGCATGGTGACGCCGATGATGCCCTTGCGGTCGTAGCCGAGCTTGTCGAAGGTGCGCACGCAGACCAGCAGGGCCAGCGTAGAGTCGAGGCCGCCGCTGATGCCGATGACGACATGCTGGCAATTGGTATGGATGAGTCGCTTGGCCAGTCCGGCAGTCTGGATGTTCAGGATCTCCTCGCAGGTCTCGGCCATCTCGTCGTCGGCAGGGATGAAGGGATGGGCGTCGACGGGACGCTGGAGCTGGAACGGATGTTCGTCGAGGGGCGGCTTGCAGGCGACAATCTGTGCATGAGCCTGGCGCTGGGCATTGATGAACGTGGAATTGGTCTGACGCTCGGTGCGCAGGCGCTCGACATCAATCTGAGCCATCTTCAGCTGGGGCTGGAAGGAGAAGCGGTCGCCCTCGACGAGGACACGGCCATTCTCGAAAATCATGGCATTGCCGCCATAGACGACATCCTGCGTGGACTCGCCGAAACCGCACGAGCTATAGACGTAGCCGCTCATGGTACGGGCGCTCTGCTGGGCCACCAGCGAACGCAGGTAGCGGTGCTTGCCGATGAGTTCGTCGCTGGCAGAGCAGTTGAAGACTATCTCGGCACCGGCCATCGTCAGGTTGTTGCTGGGAGGAATGGGTGCCCAGACATCCTCGCAGATCTCGACACCGAACCTGACACCGTCGGCCGTTTGGAACAGCTGCGGTTCGGAGGACAGGCGGACTGGCGTGCCAGCCAGATAGATATCCGTTGGATTCAGGTCCTGAGCGGAGGCAAACCAGCGTTTCTCGTAGAATTCGTTGTAGTTAGGCAGGTAGGTCTTTGGGATGACGCCTAGAATGGCACCGCGCTGAATGACTGCGGCACAGTTGAGCAGGAGTCCGCCCGCCTGTACGGGTAGTCCGACGATGCAAATGATGTCGAGCTTGCGGGTGAAATCGAGCAACATCAGCAGGCCGTCTTCCGACTTCGTCAGCAACAGCTGTTCTTTGAACAAGTCCTGACACGTGTAGCCCGTAATGCACAGTTCGGGGAAACACACAATCTCCACGTGCTCGCCGTCGGCAAGCGATATGATTTTTTCAATCTCCTGGACGTTGTATTCCACGTCGGCCACGCGAACAGCGGGAACGGCAGCAGCCACTTTGATGAATCCGTACTTCATATTATTTTACATTGAACGTTGAACATTGACCATTGAACATTGACCATTGACCATTAACCATTAAGCATGAATCAACTATGGGATGAGGAGTGATGAGTCGCCGTAGCTCAGGAAACGGAAATCGTGAGCCAGGGCGTAGTCGTAAATCTTGTGCCAGTCGCCATGGACGAAGGCACTGACCAGCAGCAACAGCGTGGACTGCGGCTGATGGAAATTGGTGATGAGCATCTTGACAATCTTATAGTCGTAGCCCGGCGCAATGATAATCTGCGTGGAGCTGTGGAGGACCGTCAGCTCGTTGCGAAGCATCCAGTCGAGCAGGGCCTGCAAGACACGTTGAACGTTGAACGTTCTCTCGGAGAGAGTGTGGCGTTGCGAGGAACGTTGAACGTCATACGGTTCCCATTGGTTGACGTGCAACTGGTCCTCTGCGATATCAGGATTCTGCAACACCTTCAAGCCCATATAATAGAGACTCTCGAGTGTGCGGACACTGGTGGTTCCGACGGCTATTGCCTCGCCATTGTGTGCCAACAGGCGCTCGATGGTGTGGCGATGGACGGCAATGTACTCCGTGTGCATCGGGTGGTCGCCGATGGTCTCGCTTTTGACCGGTCGGAAGGTGCCAGCGCCGACGTGCAGGGTGACTTCCTCGCGCTCGATGCCACGGGCGTCGATGTCGCTCAGGACGCGATCGGTGAAGTGGAGACCGGCCGTCGGAGCTGCCACGCTGCCCTTAATCTTCGAATAGACGGTCTGATAGGTTGTCTTGTCGCTCTCCTGTGTCTCGCGATTCAGATAAGGCGGAATGGGCAGCTCTCCCATCACGTCAATGACTTCAGCGAAACTGATAGAGGTAAGAGGTGAGGGGTTAGAGGTGAGAGAAATGTTCGTCCATTCAAGCTCGATGAGCTGACTGGTGCCGACCTCGCCCTTGTGCGTAGCCGTAACGTTCAACGTTCCATGTTCAACGTTCAACGTCCGCGTCAGCGGCCCTTCTTTCCATTTCTTCTGGTTGCCTACCAGACAGAGCCACTGACAACGGCTGGTCTGCTGGAACATCTGTTCGTAGTCGCGCGGCAAGGCGGGCTCTAACAGGAATATCTCAATCAAAGCTCCCGTTTCTTTACGGAAATGCAGTCGCGCCTGGATGACGCGCGTGTTATTCATCACCATCAGCGCTCCTTCGGGCAGATATTGGGGCAGGTTGTAGAACACGTCCTCCCCTACCTCACCCCGGCGGTAAAGCAACAGCTTCGAGTGGTCGCGCTCGGCCATCGGGAACTTCGCGATGCGCTCGTCGGGCAGGTCGTAGGTGTAATCGCTGATATGTATTTCTTTTGTATTCATCGTTTACAATAATTGGAACAACGCCTTGACAACGGCAAAGAGCAGCGTCAGGCAGAACACGGCGATGGGAATGTCGCACAACGGACGGGTATAGACGGCAGGGTGCGCGAAATGGCAATAGCCTTTGTAGACGCCAAAGCCCACGAGACCGCCCCAAATGAGTCCGACGGTGATATCGCCGGGATAATGGACGCCCAGATAGAGGCGCGTATAGCAGTTGAGGAGCGACCAGCAGACGAGGAAAATGGTCAACAGTCGCTGTCGCATGAGCAACGACATGAATATCGCTATGGAGAACGTGTTTGCCGCATGGGCAGAGAAGAAACCGTAGTTGCCGCCACGATAGCCGTCGACGGTATCAACCAGCATGCCTATCTCGGGGTCGCGACCCGGGCGCCAACGTGCCACAAGGGGTTTGACGATGGTGTCGTCGATGGTGCCAGCGAGCAGTACACATGCCGCCGCACCCGCCAGTACGAGCAGGATTTCGCGAACGGTGCTGTTGCTTTTCAGTACGACATAAAACAATGCCAGATACATGGGTATCCATGTCGTGGCGGTGGTAAGCGTCATGATGACCGAGTCCATCACCAGCGAGTCGCTGCCATTGAACCAAAGCAGCAGTTCCTTGTCAAAATGAATCAGTTCTTCCATATTATATCACTTCTATTTCCGAGTCTTCCAGCCATCCTTCCTTACCGTCGGCCACACGAATCTTGCGCCACTCACGCATGGAGGAATCGGTCACCGTGACTTTCGTGCCTTCGTGCAGGATATACAGGTCGGTACCGTTTTTCGAAGGCGTACTCTTGACGTTAACCGCAGACTTGATGATGATGGCCCCTGTGCGCTGGGTGAGATTGCTCTTCTGTTGCCAGGCAAAGAGATTGCCTACAAGGAACAGCAGCAATGCGATGATGCCGCCGAAGAATCCTATCTTGCGAAGCCAGATGCGGTCGGAGAACAGATAGAACAATGCCAGCACGATGGCAACAATCAAGGCCACCAGCGCCGTGCGAGCCCAACCGTCGACACTCATCACGTTGACCAGCGAACGATACCACGTGACAAAGAACATCTCCGATTCTGGGGTGATCTTGTCGATGGTCTTCGAACGGGCCATCTGGAGGTTGAAGCGGATGTCCTTGTCGCCTGGCGAGAGCAATAGCGCACGCTCGTAGTTGAGCACGGCCTGTGTCATCTGGTCCATGCGGTAGTAGCAGTTGCCGAGATTATAATAGAGGTCGGCACTGACGCCTTGTTTCAGCAATGCCTCGTAGTCCTTGGCAGCCTGCTGGTAGCGTTCCTGAACGTAAGCGCTGTCGGCTTCGGCCTTTGTGACAGCATTAGAGGTGAGAGGTGAGAAGTAAGAGGTAAGAGATATGACTGCAAGCAGAATCAAGCGGGCAGAAGGTGTTCTCTCACCTCTTACCTCTTTCCACTTACCTCTTTTCATCGTCGCAGCAATCTGCGTAATGGCAGTCATTGCCGCATCATATACCTTATTCATATTACCTGTAGCGTCACCGGGTGCATAGCGTGCAAACTCACATTCGTCGAGGGCGCCAATGAACTGACTGATGGTCTCGCTGGAAACATTGCGCGACTCCAACTGTTGGCTGATGTTCTCACGAGAGAGCTGTTCAACAGGCATATTGAGCTTGTCGCCCACGTAACCCCAAAGCGCACGGAGCACCTCGTCGTAGAATTCGTTCTGTTTGCCACCAGCCATCAGTTTGGCGGCTTTCTTCAGTCGTTTGGTGGCCACCTTGTTAGCCTTGCCGGCACGCTGTTTCACGATATCGGCATTCTCGATGGCTCGCTGACGGAAGATGATGAAGAGCGAGATGAAGCCCAACAACAGCAACGCCAGGCTCACCCAATATTCCGTAGAGGCAAAGAAGAACTCGTTGACTCCGCGCTGAAGGGTATCGCCGGTCTTGATGTAATGGATGTCGCTGTTCAGTAGTTTGACGTCTTCCTGTCCGGTATAGGTGGCAGACGACGAACCGCTACCCTTTTCGACATGGAGTTTGAAGGGTTCGGTCTTCACCGTCTTGTAGGCGTTGGCCTGCGTATCAAAATATGTGTATTCAATGGCAGGGATCTCGTAATCGCCCTGATGACGTGGAACAGCCAGGAAGTCGTAGGTGATGGAACCCTCAAGACCACTCGTCGTCAACTGGGTCTTGTCGGTCACCTTGGCATCGTAATGGTCGAAGTCCTTGGGGAACTTCACCTCGGGCTGCTTCAGCAGTTTCATGTTACCGACACCCGTAACCACGACACGCAGTTTGACGGGGTCGTTGGCCTTCACTTCGTCCTTGTCCAACTGGGCGGAAATGGAGTAACGGCCTACACCACCGGAGAATCCTGCCGGACGCTGAGGCAACGGGTCAACCTGAATGGTGATGCCAGGAGCCTTGATTTGCTTCTTCACCTCGACGTAGCCGGAACCTCCATTGAAGAAGGCCTCAAAGGGATCGACGTTGCGGTTCTGCTGTACGACGATACCTTCGTAGGTAATGCTGGGGATTTCCAGCTTTCCTGTCGTCTGGGGGAATACGACGTATTGCTGCCAAGTGACAGTCCGATAGGGCTTTCCGTTGAGATTCTCGATATGGAACTGCTTCTCCTGAGGCAGTGGTACTTCGCGGGAATAGAAGCTCTTCAGATCGGCCATCTTACCATTCAGCTGGGTCAGTCCGACGAGTGTATACACCTTATAGGTCAACAGGATGGGCTCCTGTTCACGAACGTGTTGTTTGGATGCAGTCACCTTGATGAAGAGGTCGCTGCCGGAAATGGAACTGCCAGCGTTACGGATTTCTCCCGTACTGCTCTGCTGATGACCGCCCTGTTGTCCGCCTTGCTGAGCCTGTCCGCTCACTTTGATATGCAATTCGTTGGAAGTTATCGTCTTACCGCCTGCCGTCACGTGAGCAGCAGGAATGGTAAACGAACCGTTCTTTTTTGCCGAGAGGATATAGGTATAGGTAATACTCGACGAACTCGACGTATGGCCATTGACCATCTGGAAACTCGACTGAGTAGACGTCGAGGGCCCCATCAACACGTCGAAGGCGTCAGGAATGTCGCCAGCCCGGAAGCCTTTTGCGTCGTCGGTGTTAACGGTATAGCTCAAACGGAACTGCTCACCCACAGCCACCTGAGCCGGAGCGCGTCCTGTCAGCGTCTGTGCCCACGACACAGCAATCGATATACAACCTATTAAGAATAGTATCAGTCGTCTCATATTTCTTTCTTTACCAATTCTTTTCCAAGCGGCGCTTCTGAGGCTGTTGCTGAGCCTTCTTCATGCGCTCCTGGGTTTGTTTTTCTTCCTGCATGGCAGCATTCAGCAGTTGCTCGGCATTTTCCTTGCTCATTTGCTGTTTCTGTTGCTGCTCCTGTTTTTTCTCATCCTGCTTCTGCTGTTGGTCCTGCTTCTGCTGGTCTTGCTTGTCTTTGTTTTCCTTATTGTCCTTGTTTTGCTGGTTCTGGTCCTGCTGCTGTTCTTGCTGCTGACGCTTGCAGAGTGCCAGATTGTAACGTGTCTCATTGTCAGTGGGATTGTTGCGCAAAGCTTCTTTGTAAGCCTCAATGGCTTCGCCGAACATCCTGTGTTGCTGACAGATAACACCCATGTTATGATATGCCTGTGCACGGCGCAACGGATTGGTTTCCAACTTGGCAGCTTTCTCCAGTTGGGTAATAGCCAGCGAATCCTTACGCTGTCCCATCAGCGCATTGCCAAGGTTATAGTTGGCCTGGGCATTACGCTCGTTGCGTTCTACAGCTTTACGATATGACACTTCAGCTTCAGCCACATTGCCCTTACGATAAAGTTTGTTGCCCTGACGAATCATCTGGCGGTCGCTCTGAGCCTGCATGCCGACAGCTACCAATAGCATAACACCAACGGCAGCGACCTTCTTGGAACGCTTAAACAACGATACATTCTTGAGCATCGGATTCTTGATTTCAAGGATGCAAACCTCCAGAATCAACAATAGAAGCACAATGATAGCCACAGCCTGGAACTGCTCGTCGTAGTCGCTATAGATGGTAGAGGAGGTTTCTTTCTTCGCCAATTTGTCGAGTTCGTTATCCAGCTGTTCCTGGGCATTGCTGTTGTTTTCGACATGGATATAGGCTCCGCTGCCGGCATCTGCCAACTGTCGGCACATATCCTCATTTAAGGCCGACATCACCGTCTGACCGCTGTTGTCCTTCATGTAATCGCCAGTACCCGTAGGAATCGGAGCGCCATTGGGTGAACCGACGCCCAGCACGTAGGTATTCATGCCTCGTTCCTTAGCTTCCTTGGCGGCTTCCAACGCACCGCCTTCATGGTCTTCACCATCGGTGATGACGATAATTGCCTTACCGATGTTTTCCTCTTGCGTGAAACTATGTGAGGCCATGGTGATAGCTGCCGCGATATCCGTTCCCTGTGTGGAAAGCATCGAGGGATTGATGCTCGAAAGGAACATCTTGGCACTGACGTAGTCGCTGGTAATGGGCAACTGTACAAAGGCTTCTCCGGCAAATACAATCAGACCGATTTTGTCGTTCGTAAAGTGGTCGACAAGGTTTTCCACCATCATCTTTGCACGGTCCAGACGGCTGGGAGTCACATCCTCAGCGAGCATCGAATTACTGATGTCCATACAAATGATGGTTTCGATACCTGTACGCTTCTCGTGACTGATTTTCGTGCCTAGCTGCGGACGGGCTAACACCACGATGAGCAATGCCAAAGCACCCAGCAGCAGATAGAACTTCACCATCGGACGGAAGCGTGACACATTAGGCATCAACTGCCGTACCAGTTCCGGGTCGCCGAATTTGCGCAAGCGTTTCTTTTGCTGGTGAACCATGAAAAAGCGTATCAGCGCCAACAGGGGAATCAGCGCTAATAAATATAGGTATATGGGGTCTTCGAATCTAAACATATCTCCTTATGGTAATTTTCTGAAAATAGTGATGCGGAACAGGATTTCCAACAACAGCAGGATGACAGCCGCCACGGCAAAAGGCTGATAGGCCTCGTAGCGACGACTGAACTGCTTGACATTCAGCTTGCTCTTCTCCAACTTATCGATTTCCTTATAGATATTCTGCAACTCGCGGTTGTTGGTGGCACGATAGAAGTCACCATCCGTCGCACCGGCAATATCGGACAACGTCTTGGTGTCAATCTCCACAGGCAGGTTTACATATCCGGGCAGTCCCGTTGCGGAAGGCGGGAACGGGGCCGTTCCTTTCGTTCCAACACCAATGGTATAGACGCGAATGCCCAGACTCTTGGCAATCTCTGCGGCAGTCATCGGCGAGAGGTCACCACGGTTGTTAGAACCGTCGGTCAACAGAATGACCACACGGCTCTTCGCTTTCGAATCCTTTAGACGCGAAACGGCATTGGCCAAGCCCATTCCGATGGCAGTACCATCCTCAATACCACCGCCCTGAGGTCCGCGGGCAGCAATGTCCGTACGAACATTCTGCAACAGGCTCAGCAGTGAGCTGTGGTCAGTAGTCATCGGACACTGCGTGAACGACTCACCGGCAAAGATGGTCAGTCCGATATTGTCGTTAGGACGTCCTGCAATGAATTCCGCGGCAACCTTTTTGGCGGCCTCGATACGGTTGGGCTTCAGGTCTTCCGCCAACATCGACGTAGACACGTCCATTGCCAGCATAATGTCAATTCCTTCTACCGTTTGATTCTTCCATGAGTTCTGCGTCTGCGGACGAGCCAGTATCAGCACCACCAGTACGAAGACGGCTATACGCAACAGGGGCTGCAACGGCATTAACATCACTTTCCACGAACGCGGTGCATAGCGATAAGCATTCGTATCGCCAAGGCGGATTGTCGGTTCGGCCTTCTTCCTGTACATCAGATACCACACGAGGTAAGGTATCAACAGCAACAGCAGCAACAGATATTCTTTATTGGCAAACTCCATTTTTTTTCTATACTAACAGCTGATAAACTTGATATACGACGTAGCAGAAGAGTGTCGCAGCAACGACGGTAATCACAGCTATGACGGTCTTCAATACACGACGTTCTTTCTGTGAACGCTGGTCCTCAGCCGAAAGCACGGGCTTTTGGACTTCCTCAGTGGGCTGATTCTCCAGCTTTGTCTGGTTGATGAAGTCGATGGCACTCACAAGGTTGGCATCGTTTTCATTGATCATCGTTGAGTATTTGGCAAACTTCACCAAGTCGGCAGTGGTAAACAACTGGCGCAGTTCGTCCAGACTTTGTTGGTCGCCCTGCGACATCAGACGTTCGATAATCTCCGAACTGGTCATCTCCATAGCCGAGAAACCGTAGCGCTCTTCTATATATTTGCGAAGTGTTTCGGTCAACTTCGTATAATACTCCTTCTGGTCTTCCGATGCCACCATCTTGTCGGCCTTGATTTGCTCAATCTCCTTCATGGCCTTCTGATGGGGCAGCAAACGGCGTACAATCTTGATGTGCGAAATGACTGGTTTGTTGTCGCGTAGCCGCAGATAGAGCCAATAACTCAAAGCCAGCAGCAACAGTATTAGGAGACTTAACCAAAACGACGTGCTCCAGTCGCTCCATTGGAAGGGATTGTCCTGAACATCCTTAGGACCGAAGAAACGGTTCATCTGAGTCGTATCGACCTCTACTTCCACCACTTTCAGCGCCAGTTCGTTGGTCTTCAGCTCTTTGCCATTGACCTTGACAACGAAGGGAGGAAGGGGATATAATTTTCCGTCAAACGAGGTCAGCGTGATGAGCATCGTGTTGCTCTCGGGATGCTGGGTGTTGATAACCTCTACGCCTGGCACCAACATCTGGCGGGGCTTCAGCTGGGGCCATTCCACTTTGGCATTTTCACCTCCGTCAATAGTCAGCACCACCTGTGCCTGTTCACCAATCATCATCTCAATAGGATTGATTACAGCTTTAACACTTGCTTGCGCCATAGCCAGCAATGTGCTGAGAATGAATCCTATAAGTATCGTCGTCCTCTTCATCAACTTCTTTGTTTAAATAACAACAGCAATGCCTTCACATAATCTTCGTTAGTGGCTATACTTACCAGGTCGACATTGCTCTTGTTCATCGTTTCACGCAACACTTCCTGACGTTGACGCCAATATTTCTCATGAGCCTGACGCAGACGTTTGCTGGAGGTGTCAATATACTGCTCATATCCCGTCTCAGCATCCACCACGCGCATCAATCCGACATCCGGCAATTCACGGGCACGCTGGTCGTACACCTGTAAAGCCACCACATCGTGTTTGCGATTGGCAATCTGCAAAGGCTGTAGGAAGTCCTGACGGTCGTAGAAATCGCTCAACACAAAGGCCGTACAGCGACGTTTCGACACGCTGGTCAGGAATTCCAGTGCCTGCTTCACGTCAGTACGCTTTGAGACAGGATGGAAATCGAGCATTTCACGGATGATATAGAGAATGTGCTTGCGGCCTTTCTTGGGCGGGATATACTTCTCAATACGATCGGAGAAGAATGCCACGCCTATCTTGTCGTTGTTCTGAATGGCCGAGAAGGCTATCGTGGCGGCTATCTCCGTCACCATATCGCGCTTCATTTGGTGTTGCGTACCGAAATCCAACGAACCACTGACATCAATCATCAGCATGACCGTCAACTCGCGTTCCTCCTCAAAAACCTTCACGTAGGGACGGTGGAAACGGGCGGTAACGTTCCAGTCAATGTCACGCACATCGTCGCCATACTGATACTCGCGCACCTCGCTAAAGGCCATACCCCTACCCTTAAAGGCACTGTGGTATTGCCCTGCGAAGACGTTTGAGCTCAGACCGCGGGCCTTGATCTCTATCTTCCGTACTTTCTTTAGAATCTCACTAGTTTCCATATCGTTATCTAGATGTTCTAGAATATCTAGAGTTTCTAGAATCAGGGCACCTCAACCTTATTGATAATCTTGCTGACAATCTCCTCGCTGGTTACGTTCGATGCCTCGGCTTCATAGGTCAGTCCAATGCGATGGCGCAGCACATCATGAGCAATGGCGCGGACATCCTCAGGTACCACATAGCCACGACGCTTGATGAAAGCATAGGCGCGGGCAGCTTTGGCCAGATTGATACTGGCACGTGGTGAACCGCCAAACGAAATCATATCCTTCATATCCTTCAGACCGTAGCGATCGGGATAACGTGTAGCAAACACGATGTCGGCAATATACTGCTCAATCTTCTCGTCGATATATACTTCACGAACCACCTGACGCGCTTTCAGAATCTCGTCGGAAGTTGTTACGGGACGAACCTTCGGTAAAGATTCCTGGATATTCTCGCGGATAATCTTCTTTTCCTCGTCAATTGTCGGATAGCCAATCACTACCTTCAGCATGAAACGGTCCATCTGTGCTTCAGGCAATGGATAGGTTCCCTCCTGTTCTATCGGGTTCTGAGTAGCCATTACCAAGAAGGGATTTGGCAATTCGAACGTATCGCTGCCGATAGTCACCTGCTTTTCCTGCATGGATTCCAGCAATGCACTCTGAACCTTTGCCGGAGCACGGTTGATTTCGTCTGCCAGCACGAAGTTGGCAAATACCGGACCACGCTTTACTTGGAATTTCTCTTCCTTTTGCGAGTAAATCATCGTACCTGTCACGTCAGCGGGCAGCAAGTCCGGCGTAAACTGGATTCGACTGTATGTAGCATCAATCAGTTGTGCCAGCGTTTTGATAGCTAACGTCTTTGCCAGTCCCGGCACACCTTCCAATAGGATATTGCCGTCGCTCAACAGTCCGATGAGCAGTGAATCAACCAAATGTTTCTGTCCTACAATAACCTGATCCATGCCCGACACAAGGTTCTGCACGAATCCACTTTGTTGTTCTATCCGGATGTTCAATTCGCGGATGTCAATAGCTTCTGCCATAGTCTTATTTTCTTTTTTATATACTTATTTTTCGTATTCTGAGTTGCAAAAGTACTCATTTTCCCGCTTATAATCCACATTTCTACATCTAAATAATATTAAATTAAGAAATATTTTAGTACCTTTGCAGACATAAATAAAAAATACGACACGACTATGGATATTAAACGTTTCATGTGTAATCCTTTGCAGGAGAATTGCTACGTCGTTAGTGACGACAGCCGCGAGTGTATCATCATCGACTGTGGAGCCTACTACGACGAAGAGTGCGAAGCTATTCGCCGTTACATCACCGACCAACAGTTGACGCCCGTTCACCTCCTTGCTACACATGGTCATCTGGACCATAATTTCGGTAACGCTTTTCTTTACAAGACCTATGGTTTACAGGCAGAAATTTGCGAAGAGGATCGTGTGCTGCTCGAACGACTTCCACAGCATGCTAAGGAACTCTTTGGCATGGATATTCCTGACGATCAACCGCCCATAGGGAAACTTCTGAAAAATGGCGACATTATTTCCTTTGGCAGCCATCAGTTCACCGTACTTCAGACGCCCGGTCATTCCCATGGCTCTGCCCTATTCTATTGTCTGGCTGAAAACGTGGCATTTTCGGGTGATACGTTGTTCCGAATGAGCATTGGACGAACAGATTTCCCCGAAGGCAGTTGGCAGGACATGACTCGAAGTCTCCGTACTGTCATCAGCCGTCTGCCTGCCGAGACCATTATTCTTTCCGGTCATGGTCCCCAAACTACCATCGCCGACGAGCTGATGTACAATCCCTATTTGAAATTTTAACAAAAGAGCCGGCCGCTCTTGTGTAGGACGGCCGGACTTAAGAAAGTTTGTTTTTAGTAGTTGGCTTTCAGCTAATTACTAATTGCCAACAGCTAATTGCCAATTATTCCTCAATACCCTCGGGTTTCATGTTCGTGTAAACGGTCTGAACATCGTCGAAATCCTCGAGCTTCTCAATCATCTTGTCGATGGTCTCGCGCTCCTCAGGAGTAACGTCCTTCAGGTCGTTAGGAATGCGGGTGAACTCAGCACCAGTAACCTCGAAACCGTTCTCCTCCAAGTGCTTCTGGATAGCGCCGAAGCTTGAAGGATCGCCATAGATGGTGATTGAGTTTTCTTCCTCGTCCTCGTCGTACTCATCCTCTACACCGTAGTCAATCAGGTCGAGAATCATCTCGTCCATGTCGAGGCCGTCAGTCTTTTTGAAGGTGAACACGCACTTGTGGTCGAACAGGAACGACAGCGAACCCTGTGTACCAAGGTTGCCGTTGAACTTGTTGAACACCGAACGAACGTCACCAACGGTACGGGTGGTGTTGTCGGTCAGGGTGTCGACGAAGATAGCAACTCCGTGAGGACCATATCCCTCGTAAGTCACTTCCTTGTAGTCGCTCTGGTCTTTACCCATCGCGTTCTTGATAGCACGCTCGATGTTATCCTTCGGCATGTTCTCGCGCTTAGCATTGGCGATGATAGCACGCAATGCAGGGTTCATGTCGGGCTCTGGACCGCCAGCC
>JAEEGG010012689.1_pt1 | contig 18129 bp, 16 predicted proteins | sample 9134161 | NCBI WGS metagenome assembly JAEEGG01 (sample SAMN16246543, study PRJNA631951) | gut metagenome | biome: gut microbiome; feature: rumen; material: CR-attached | host: Bos | place: Iran: Karaj | collected 2018-10 | reverse complement strand
GAAAAAAAGTGTGTATCTTTGCAACCGCTTTGAGAGAGAGAAAGCAACCTTCCTCAATAGCTCAGTTGGTTAGAGCACCTGACTGTTAATCAGGGGGTCGCAGGTTCAAGTCCTGCTTGGGGAGCCAAAGATAAGCACTGAACATCAGTGCTTTTTCTTTTATAAAGACATTGCAACGACACAATGACAAACACATTGCTCATAACCCTGCTTTTGGCACTCGCCATCCTGGCACTGATGATGCTCGGCTTGGGCATCAAAATGTTATTCCGGAAAAACGGGGAATTCAAGCGGCACTGCAGCAGCACCGACCCCTATACAGGCAAGTCCGAGGGCTGTATATGCCATAAGGCCTCCAAGGTCAACTGCAGCCAAAGCAAACGCTACTCCCCCCTAGAAGTAAACGACAACCTGCTGGACGAAATCCGATAACAAACATTCGTACAACAAAACAATCCCGCACCGGCCAGTGGCAGATGCGGGATTTCTTTTATAAGGCTTTCGCCTTGTATCACTGGGCGGCAAGATTTCTCTTGTACGCTTTCATAGTGTTCTGCAAAAGCGAAATGATAGTCAGGGGTCCTACACCGCCGGGCACAGGAGTCACCCAGCTGCAGAGTTTGTCCACTTCGCTGTGCTTCACGTCACCGATAATGCGATATCCGCTCTTCTTGCTTTCGTCGGGAATACGATGGATACCCACATCAATCACCACTGCGCCTTCCTTGATCATATCAGCCGTCACAAACTCAGGCTTTCCGATGGCCACCACCAGAATATCGGCAGAGCGTGCCAGTTCGGGCAGGTTCTTCGTGCGGCTGTGGCACAGCGTCACCGTGCAGTCGAACCCCTTTCTCGAAAGGAGGTTGGCCACAGGCGTACCTACGATATTGCTGCGGCCTATCACCACACAATGCTTGCCGGTGGTTTCAATGCCGTATCTTTGAAGCAGGGTGCATATCCCCATGGGCGTAGCGGGAACAAAAGCATCCTCTCCCAGCACCATACGACCCACATTGATGGCCGTAAAGCCATCCACATCCTTATCAGGGGAAATAGCGTCGATAATATGCTGCTCATTGATGTGCTTGGGCAGCGGCAGCTGGACGATAAAACCGTCAATCTCCGGGTCGTTGTTGAGGAAATTGATAGCCTCCAGCAAATCCTTTTCAGAGGTATTCTCCGAGTAGCGGTACACCGACGAGGTAAAACCCACCTCATGGCTCGATTTCTCTTTATTGGCGACATACGTCTGGCTTGCGCCGTCGTTGCCAACAATGACAGCTGCAAGATGCGGGGGTCTTTTTCCCGCAGCCGTCAGCCGACGCACTTCATTGGCGATTTCTTCTTTGATTTGGATGGACAGGGCTTTGCCGTCTAATAACTGTAACATGGGAGTGTATTTTGTATAATTGTAGGTTATTTATTATTCATTATCTACGACGTTTGGGCATGTTGGCCAGCTTTCCTTTCGAGCTCACAGCCTTCATCATTTTGCGTGTCTCCTCAAACTGCTTGACGAAACGGTTGACCTCCTGAATCGTATGGCCGCTGCCTGCGGCAATACGCTGCTTTCTGCTGCCGTTGAGACAACTGGGGTTGCGCCGCTCGTAGGGCGTCATGCTCCCAATCATCGACTCTATGGGCTTGAAGGCATCGTCGCTTATCTCCACATTCTTAGTCAGCTTGTCCATACCGGGAATCATACCGATAAGATCCTTCATGCTGCCCATCTTCTTCACTTGGTTTATCTGCGAAAGGAAGTCCTCGAAACTGTATTCGTTGTGGATTAACTTCTTCTGAATCTTACGGGCCTCCTCCTCGTCATACTGTTCCTGCGCACGCTCCACCAACGAAACGACGTCGCCCATACCCAGAATACGGCTTGCCATACGGTCCGGGTGGAACACATCGAGTGCCTCCATTTTCTCGCCGATACCGACAAACTTGATGGGCTTTTGCACCGTGTAGCGGATTGTCAGCGCAGCACCGCCTCGGGTGTCGCCGTCGAGCTTGGTGAGCACCACACCGTCAAAGTCCAGTCGGTCATTGAAAGCTTTGGCCGTATTAACTGCATCCTGACCCGTCATTGAATCCACCACAAACAGTGTCTCTTGTGGATTCAATGTCGATTTGAGACCGGAAATCTCGTCCATCATCTGCTCGTCCACAGCCAGGCGTCCTGCCGTATCCACTATCACCACATCGAAACCTTTCATCCGGGCCTCCTTGACGGCCTTGGTGGCAATGTCTATCGGGTTGGTGTTCCCCTCCTCGGTAAACACAGGCACCTGAATCTGGCTACCAAGCGTCTGCAACTGGCTGATAGCTGCCGGACGGTACACGTCGCCGGCCACCAGCAAAACACTCTTGTTGCGCTTATTCTTCAGATGATAGGCCAGCTTGGCCGAGAACGTGGTCTTACCCGAGCCCTGCAAACCGGCAACCAGCACCACCGCAGGATTCCCTTTCACATTAATGTCCACCGCCTCGCTGCCCATCAACTCGGTCAGTTTCTCATGGACAATCTTCACCATCAACTGCCCCGGCTCAATGCTTTTGATAACATTGCGACCGAGAGCCTCCGCCTTCACATTATCGGTAAACTCCTTTGCGATAGGGTAGCTCACATCAGCGTCAATCAAGGCTCTGCGAACCTCCTTCACCGTCTCGGCAATGTTAATATCGGTAATGCTACCCTTGCCGCGCAACGTGTGTAACGCTTTCTCTATCTTATTACTAATACTCTCAAACATAATCGTATTACATCTTCAGTTGAAAATGCAAATTTACGTTTTTTTTTTGACATTTCAGACCTGTTGAAACAAATATCAACTTTTTTTTCTATTTCATGAAACATTTTTTGATTTTTATCGTTATGTAGGGGTAAAAAGAAGAGTGGAATTTATATATACGCCATGAGACAGTTAAAAATTACCCATTCCATCACCAACCGCGACATCAAGTCGCTCGACAAATACCTGCAGGATATTTGCAGTGAAGAGTTGCTCACTCCCGAGGAGGAAGTCCGTCTGGCTCAGCGCATCAAAGCCGGTGACCAAGAAGCCCTCGACCGCCTCACCAAGGCCAACCTGCGCTTCGTCGTCTCCGTCGCCAAGCAGTACCAGAACCAAGGCCTCAGCCTTCCCGACCTCATCAACGAGGGCAACGTGGGTCTGATTAAGGCCGCCAAGCGTTTTGACGAAACACGCGGCTTCAAATTCATCTCCTACGCCGTTTGGTGGATACGCCAATCCATCCTCCAGGCCATCGCCGAGAACTCGCGCATCGTGCGTCTCCCCTCCAACCAGCTGGGAGCCCTCAATAAACTCAAAAAAGAAATCAGCCGCCTGGAACAGGAGCTCGAGCGCCCGCCATCGGAAGAGGAACTGGCCGACATGCTCGACATCCCCGAGGAGAAAATCAAGAGCATCCTCGGCATCTCGGGCCGCCATATCTCCATCGACGCTCCGCTGGTGGCCGACGAAGACGTCAATTTCGTCGATGTGCTGCCCAACGAGGACACACCGCCCACCGACAGCGCCCTGATGCAGGAATCCCTCTCGCAGGAAATCGAGCGCGCCCTCTCCACACTCACCGAGTACGAGCGCGAGGTCATCAAGATGTACTTCGGCATCGGCATGCCCCACGCCCTCAGCCTCGACGAGATAGCCATGAAGTTCGGCCTCACCCGCGAGCGTGTCCGCCAAATTAAGGAAAAAGGCATCAAACGTCTGCGTGTGAGCAGCAAAAGCAAACACCTCCAGGCTTATCTGTAATGCCGATGGACAAGATACTGAAATATTTCCCCGAAATCACAGAGCGGCAAAAAGAGCAATTTGCCGCTCTGTTGCCACTCTACGAAGACTGGAACTCAAAAATCAACGTCATCTCGCGCAAAGACATGGACAACTTCTATGAGCACCATGTCCTCCACAGCCTCGCCATCGCCAAGGTGCAACCTTTCAAACCCATGGCCGAAATACTCGACGTGGGCACCGGCGGCGGTTTTCCCGGCATTCCTCTCGCCATCCTCTTCCCCGACGCTCGGTTCCACCTTATCGACTCCATAGGCAAGAAAATCAAAGTCGTCCAAAGCGTTGCCGAACAACTGGAGCTCAAGAATGTCCGCACCGAGCAAATCCGCGCTGAGCAGCTGCGGGGCGAATACGACTTCATCGTGTCGCGCGCCGTCACCGACCTCAGCCAATTCACCCAATGGGTGCGCGGAAAAGTATCCACCATCCATTACCACAAACTCCGCAACGGTATCCTCTACCTCAAGGGAGGCGACCTAACCGACGAACTCGCCCCCTTCAAAAAGAAAGCCCGCACGTGGGACATCAGCGACTTCTTCCAGGAAGACTACTTCCTGACCAAGAAAGTCATCTACCTCCCCTTCCATTAGTCACCACACCCGCGTCCCAATCGAGTCCCGATTTCAGGGAAACACAACCGGACGTTCAACGACCCAATGCCGAATCAGCGATGCAGCACCTGGTTCAGACATTTGAGCGTAACCTCTACGTGCGAAAGGTCGGCGGCGGGGTCGGCGGGGATGAACCGCAGCGTGACGCTGTTGCCGGCAGGCAAGTCGAAATAGTTGTTTTCAAAACGTCCATCCACGTGCGGCTCGGTCTGGAGCATCACATCGCGGAGATTCGTCTGCGCCTTGAGGGTGACCGTTAGGCGGCCTTTGCGGTCAAGAGCCTTTGAAAGCTGATACTTGGCCTTGGGCAGATGGAGGTTCTTGGGATAGGTCTTATAGTATTTCTCCCAGCGCGAAAGGTCGGCGGTGTCGCTGAAAAGGTCGCGCACACGGTAGTGCAGCGCCTTCCAGTTGCCGTAGCAGTCTATACTGCTCCACGAAGCCACAGGCCAGCAGTCGTTCAGCTGCCAGTAGAGGGTTCCCATGCAATGGGGCTGCGCCTGTAGGTGGCACAGGATGCCGTAGCCCGTGCCCCAAGCCTGGAGTAACTGGCTCACGTAGCAGTAGTCCTCAAGGCTGAGCGAGCGGCTGTCGAGCCCATAGTATTGCTTCATGGCCTTGTCGATTATCTCGCGGCCGCGACCGTGTTTCTGGTGGTTCTTCATCGTGGGCGAATCGATGGTGCGCTGGTCTTCGGGACAGAAACGGCACACGGTGCTGTAGTCCGGGTAGCTCTGGAAACCAAACTCGGACATAAAGCGGCCGGTCTTTTCCTTGTACATCTCAAAAGGCTGCTCCCCCCACCATACGCCCCAGTAGTGGCTGTCGCCGTGCGTGATGCATTCAGGATGACCCCAGCCGAACAGCGGCGAGCTGGTGATGTAGGGGCGCTGCAGCGGGTCGTATTGCTTGACGGCTTGGGCCAGGATACCCTTTTCGCCGAAGAGGGTGTCAATGCCGTGCTGCAGCTGGGCGCACTGGGCATCGGTCCACTTGTACTGCTCCTGCCAGCCCCAGTCTTCCCAGCCGTTCTTCACCTCGTTGTTGCCGCACCACAGCACCACGCATGGGTGCTGGGCAATGCGGCGCACCTGCTGCTCGGCCTCAAGCCGCACATTTTCGAGGAACGCGCTGTCGGAAGGGTAAAGGGCGCAGCTGAAGTTGAAATCAACCCACACCATAAGACCCAGCGAGTCGCACAGGTCGAAGAAATAGTCGGGCTCGTAGATACCGCCGCCCCACACGCGGAGCATATTGAAGTTAGCCGCTTTGGCGGAGGTGAGCAGGTGGCGGTAGCGGGCGCGGTTGGCGCTGTCGAGCACGGGGAACGAATGGACGGGAATCCAGTTGGCGCCCTTCACAAAGAGGGGTTTCCCATTGCGGTAGAAAGCAAAACTTTGCCCGATGGAGTCCTTCTCCTGCCGCAGTTCCACATTCCACGATTTGGGTTGCTTCACCGGTTCTTCGGGCAGCTCTCCGTTGTAGCATTCCAGCCTTGCGCTGCCGAGAATGCCCACAGTGCTGAGCTTCGGACCCCAGTCCCACCCCAGCATGTAGGGGGCCATGCGGCTCATTGCCCGGTGGTCGGGCAGTTCGTAGTCCATATCGGGCCAGGGATAGCCATCAGCTTCGCATACTTCGGTGGTAAAATGGTCTTCGTTGTTTTGCTCTATGGGGTAAAACGTTATCTCCAGCACGGCCTCGTCGCCAAGGTCGGGTAATTCCTTGTTGTCGAGCAGAACATCAAAGAGGCACACCCTGTATTCGCGGAACATGTTTTCCCCCGTCATCACCCTCGCCTGATATTTGGTGCCGAACGACTCGCCACTGAGCCACACATCGCAATAGGTGGCCCCGTAAAGCACAAGGTCGCAATGCTCAAAGCCTTCCCACATGTCGCGGGTGATAATAGTGCGGTACTTCCAGACTCGTTTGCCCACCCATTGCACCGAGTCCTCGTTGGTGCCGTAGAACGGGTCGGGGATAAGGCCGTGAGCCATAAGGTCGGTATGAATGCAGCCTGGCACCTTGGCGGAGTACCATTGGTCGTTGTATTCAAACTCCCAGTCGGTGAGTTCGGCTTTCTCCATATCGCTGTTGCATCCCGCGACAAGCAAGAGTGCAATCAGCATAGGTATTATTCTTTTCATTAGTCTATTATTTTGTTTTCATAAAGGCGAAAAAGACGGCCAGGATGATGAAGCCGAAGCTTACGAGGTGGTTCCAGCGGATGGGCTCCCCTTTGAAGACGGTGGCCACAATGACCGTGAACACAAAAAGGGAGATGCACTCTTGTATAATCTTGAGCTGCATAAGGGAGAAAGGCCCTCCGGTGATTTGCGAGCCGATGCGGTTGGCCGGAATCATGAAGCTGTATTCCAAAAGCGCCATACCCCACGAGAGCAGGATGATAGCGATGAGAGGCCAGTCTTTGATGAGGTTCATCTGCTGGAGTTTAAGATTGCCATACCAGGCAAATGTCATGAAGACATTCGAGCAGATGAGCATGAGTATGGTAAGAAGTCCGCGGGACATGCTGTGAGTTAAGAATTAAAGTTTTAGAATCAAGTTATTTTGTTTCATCGTTCACTATCCTTACGAGTTCGGCCCACACCGCGTTGCAGGTGCGCTCGATGGTCTGCGCACGGCGGTCGCCGAATTTGAGGAGCTTGGCGGTGGTGCCTTGCGGCGAAGCCACAGCAATCCACACGGTGCCCACGGGCTTTTCGGGTGTGCCGCCGGTGGGGCCTGCGATGCCCGTTGTGGCGACGGCATAGTCGGCGTGGAGCCGCTCGCGGACGCCTTCGGCCATCTGGCGCACGGTCTCTTCGCTGACGGCCCCGTGAGCCAGCAGGGTTTCGTGTTTCACACCGAGGGCGCGTTCCTTGGTCTCGTTGCTGTAGGCCACCACACCGCCCAGATAATACTCCGAGGCTCCGGCCATAGCGGTGAGTTGCTGGGCAAGGGCGCCGCCTGTGCAGCTCTCGGCGGTGGCGAGGGTTGCGTGGTGCCGCTTCATCGTGTAGGCCACGAGTTCGGGAATGGTTTCGAGGTCTTCGCCCACGATATACTGTCCGGCGATGGGATAGAGCGCCTTGACGGCATCGTCAATCTGCTGTTGCAGCAGTGCGCGCTCGTCGTGTCCGCCGCGGGCGGTAAGCCTGAGCTTCAGCATGCCCGACTGGGGCAGATAGGCCAAGCGAATGGTGGACGGCAGCGCAAGCTCCCAGGGCTCGATGAGGTCGCTGAGGAACGACTCGCCTATGCCTTGCACAAGGATGTTCTTGTTGACAATCTGCCCAGTGCAGAAATGACGCTGCAGGCGGGGGACGATTTCCGTCTCCATGAGGTTCACCATCTCGAAGGGCACTCCCGGCATCGACACCACCACGCTGGCAGGCTGTCCGGGTTGGTCCGAAGGCAGTTCGAACCACATGCAGGGGGCCGTACCCACCACATTGTTAATCATAGTGCAGCAGCGCGGCACCCAGGCCTGCTGGCGGTTGATGGGCGTCAGCTCATAGCCGCGGGCGGAGAAGATGCGCTGTATGTTGGCCAGCGCCTCGGGGTTTTCATACAGCTCGCTGTGGAAGTAGTTGCAGAGGGTCTTCTTGGTGATGTCGTCCTTGGTGGGTCCAAGGCCGCCGGTAATCAGTACGATTTGGCAGTTTTTTAACGCCCGCGAAAGGCTGTCGTTGATGTCATCGGCGTTGTCGCCAATGACTTCCGTGCAGCACACATCGATGCCTGCACCGACGAGCATCTGCGCCATGCGGGAGGCGTTGGTATTGACTACCTGCCCGATAAGCAGTTCATCACCGATGTTGATTATAGTAGCTTTCATGGTGCAAAAATACGAAAAAAAGAGAAATTATTAAGAATATTTCCTATTATTCAAAAGAATCTTCGTATATTTGCAAATTCAATCAAACAGGTATTTGACATGATGACCAGTATTCCGAACTTGGACGAATTGATTCGTATGGCGCTGTTGGAAGATGTAGGCGACGGCGACCACAGCACTTTGTCGTGCATTCCCCCGACGGCCACAAACTCTGCAAAGATGGTGGCCAAACAGGAGGGTATTGTCTGCGGCATGGAGGTAGGTGAACGGGTATTTCACTTTGTCAACGACTCCTTTTACCACACTCAGATACCCATGAAAGTCACCCTGCTCAAAAAAGACGGCGACAAGGTGGCTAAAGGCGATGTGCTGATGACTGTCGAGGGCGCCTCGGGAGCCATCCTCACTGCCGAGCGCACGGCGCTGAACTTTATGCAGCGCCTGAGCGGCATCGCCACACAGACCAACAAAATGGTGCGTATGCTCGACGGGCTGCACACGCAGCTGCTTGACACCCGCAAAACCACTCCCAACATGCGGCTGCTGGAGAAATACGCCGTGAAATGCGGCGGCGGCACCAACCACCGCATCGGGTTGTACGACATGGTGATGCTCAAAGACAACCACATCGACTTCGCCGGAGGCATCGAGGCCGCCATCGACCGCACGCACGCCTATCTCAAGGAGAAGGGCAAGAACCTGAAGATAGAGATAGAGGTGCGCAATCTGGACGAGCTGGAGCAGGTGATGCGCCACGGAGGCGTCGATCGCATCATGCTGGACAACTTCGACACCGACACGCTTCGCAAGGCTGTGGAGCGCATCGGCGGCAAATACGAGACCGAGGCCAGCGGCGGCATCACCGAGGACACCCTGCGCGCCTACGCCGAGACAGGCGTGGACTTCATCTCCGTGGGTGCCCTCACCCACCACATCAAAAGCATGGACATTTCGCTGGTGAAAGGCTGAGACTCGCATGGCGGCTTGGTGGAACACGATAATTGAGAAGGCCAAAAACCTGTGGCAACGGATTGTGCACAGCCGGACGGTACGAATGGTGCGGCTGGGGGTGCATACCGTTTCCTTGCCCGGCAACAAGGGCGTTCCCCTCTACGATGTGACGCGCTACCTGTTGCGCGGCATCTTCAACGGCGACCTGTGGCGTGCCTCCAAAGGGCTGGCATTCTCTTTCCTCACCGCCCTGCCTCCCCTGCTCATCTTCATCTTCACCCTGATTGCCTTCCTGCCGGTTGACGGGCTGCAGAACGAACTGCTGTACGAGCTGGAGCTCATCATCCCCGAAAAGATTTACGGTCCTGTGGCCAACACCATCAACGACGTCATGGGCCACAAGCACACCAGCCTCCTCTCCATCGGTTTCATCACATCGGTGATACTTGCATCCAACGCCATCAACGGCATGATGCTCTATTTCAGCGACCGCCACACCGAGAGCCGCACATTTATCAAGCAGTACCCATTGTGCATCTTGCTGGTGTTTCTGCTCTACATCATGATTGTGCTGGTGCTCTGCCTGCTTATCGGCTACAAGTCGATACTCATCTGGCTGTTCCGCTACGGCATCCTGACGCGGGGCTCCTTCACCCACATTGCCATCAGCGTCGGGCGCTGGGTCATCCTCGTGGGTATGGCCTTGCTCACGCTGAGTGTCATCTACTACATCATCCCCATGAAGAAACAGCGCGTGGGGTTCTTCTCCTCGGGAGCCGTCTTCGCCACCGGCATGTTCATCGTGCTCTCCTGGGGATTCAAGGTCTATCTGGCCAATTTCAACCGCTACAACCTGCTCTACGGCTCTATCGGTACCCTGCTGGTGGTCATGCTGTGGCTGCTGCTCAACTGCTTCGTCATCATGCTGGGCTACGAGCTGAACACCGCCATCCTCAACGGGCGGCTCAAAGGCTACACCATCCGGCACCGCCTGCGCCACTACCGCAAAAGAAAGAAAACAATCACATCCAACTCATAATTCTTAACATACCATGATTATCCAAAAACAGGACGGCAAAGCCGTACCCCTCCAACCTTCAAACAAAGAGAAATTCAAGATGGTCGCCAAAACCATGATGGGACTTGAAGAGGTTCTGGCTGACGAACTCCGCGAATGCGGGGCCACCAACATCGAGTGCATCAACCGCGCCGTCACCTTCGAGGGCGATATGCGCGTGCTCTACCGCGCCAACTACACCTGCCGCACCGCGCTGGCCATCCTCAAACCCTTTGCCGAGTTCGACGCCAACAGCGACCAGGAGCTCTACGACAAAGTCTATCAGATTCGCTGGGAAAAGATTCTCGACGTCGATTGCACCTTCATGATCGACAGCACCACCAGCGGCGAGATTTTCACCCACTCCTACTATGCCGCCCTCAAGACCAAGGATGCCATCGTTGACCGCTTCCGCCGCAACTTCGGCCAGCGACCCTCCATCGACACCGAGAACGCCGACTATAAGTTCAACCTCCACATCCGCGACAACCACGTCACCCTGCTCATCAACTCCAGCGGCGACTCGCTCCACAAGCGCGGCTACCGTCAGGCTGTTGGCATAGCTCCCATCAACGAGGTCCTCGCCGCCGGCATGATCAAGCTGGCCGGATGGAAATGCGACTGCAACTTCTACGACCCCATGTGCGGCTCCGGCACCATCCTCATCGAGGCTGCCATGATGGCCAACCGCATCCCCGCCCAATACTACCGCGAAGACCGCTTTGCCTTCAAACGCTGGAAAGAGTTCAACCTCGGCGAATGGAAGAGCATCAAGCAGCAGGAAGACCGCAAAATCGGCTCCCTCGACTTTGAGTACGAAATCTGGGGCAACGACATCGACCTCACCGTCCTGCAGCAGGCCGAGAAGAACCTCGAATACACCAAGCTCCACAAGGACGTGATGCTTTTCAACGGCTCCTTCGAGGACCAAGACCCGCCCGAAGGCCGCACCCTCATCGTCACAAACCCGCCCTACGGCGAGCGCATCAAGATTGAGGCCCTCAATGCCATGTACCAGCAGCTGGGCGACACCTTCAAGCAAAAATACGGCAAAGACTGCGAAGTGTGGCTCATCACCTCCGACTTCGAGGCGCTGAAGCATGTGGGGCTCAAACCCTCCAAGAAGATTCCCCTGCTCAACGGACAGCTCGACTGCCGATTCGTGCAGTACCAACTCTTTGAGGGGAGCCTCAAGGACAACCGGAGCACGGGCGCCTCGCCCGTAGAAGAGGATACAAGCGCCTCGCCCGTAAAAGAGAAAAAGGCCACCCGGGATACGGGCGCCTCGCCCGTAAAAAAGGCCACCCGGAGCAAGGGCGCCTCGCCCGTCAACGACAACGACAACAACTAGCCTGTGGCCGTCCCCACCCTCAACTCCTCTTCCGTGAAAGAGGCCGCCGCTGCCGTGGGCTTTGATGCCTGCGGCATTGCCGCTGCCGCCCCTTTGACCGAGGAGGAATGGGGCTATGACGAGTGGCTCCGCAACGGCTATCAAGCCGATATGGCCTTTATGGAGCAGCACCGCGACATGCGCCGCGACCCCTCCCTGCTCGTCCCTGGGGCGCAGAGCGTCATCGTCGTCCTCCTCGGCTACAAGCCCTCGCAACATATGCAGGGCGACGCCCGCATCGCGCAATACGCCTACGGCGAAGACTACCACGAGCGCATCAAGCGCATGCTCTACCAGCTCATTGCGGCCATCCGTCAGCGGTATCCCGACTTCGAGGCCAAGCCCTGTGTCGATACCGTCCCCATCAGCGACAAGCAGTGGGCCCGTCGTGCCGGCCTGGGCTGGATAGGGCGCAACACCCTCCTTGTCAACCCCTCGCTCGGCTCCTACTGCAACATCGGCGAACTCGTCACCCCCTCCCCTGCCGACCACTACGACACCCCGTTGGAGAACGGCTGCGGCGACTGTCGTGCCTGTGCCGACGCCTGCCCCAATAAAGCACTAACACATTCAAGCATTCAAGCACTAACGCATTCAAACATTCAAGCACTAACGCATTCAAGCATTCAAGCATTCAAGCATTCCCTAATTCCCTTGCTCGACGCCAACCGGTGTGCCTCCTACCACACCATCGAGAACCGTGCCGAGACCCTGCCGCCCGACATACACCTCTCCGGCTATGCCTTCGGCTGCGACATCTGCCAGCTTGTATGCCCCTACAACCAGACCGCCGCAGTGCGCTATACCCTCACCGACGAGCGCAAATCCCAGCTGGAAGCCCTTGCCGACGCCGACCCCGCCGCCTTCCGTCGCGCCACCAAGCACACCGCCCTCAGCCGCATCCGCCACACCCAATGGCTGAGAAACCGGAACCAACAGAAAACCTAAACCCAATCTGTCAAAGAACTCTCGTGAATGGAGCCGCAGCAGTGTCCTGTGAATAACTTTTCCGTTTCCCCTGCCCGACTTGTCCCAAACGCCGTTTCCGGAAGTGGCGTTCGAGCGAAGCTAGAGCGAAGGCAGAGCGAAGGCACTCAGGACCTTCAACGAGGTGCGTCGCGACTCAAACACGATGCAAAGATACAACCATCGCATTGCGGTTTACGAATTCCTTCGGAAAATATTTGAGATTGCTGCTATGCAATAAGTTGCCTTCATCCACTTCCCCGCTACTGTCTTACGCGTTACAGCGTTACAGTTCGGAATAGACCTCTTCGCTTTCTACTGCTGGGGTCGGGAAGTTAGTACCCGTGGTGTAGTAACCGGAATCCATGGGTAATTACAAGAACAATATGCTTCGCTCCAATAAAATGTGGTTGAATACAACATGTAGAGCAACAGGGGTTTGTCATGCCTTTGTAAAAAAAAGAGAGAATAATCGTTGTCAAATGAAAAAAAAGTGGTATCTTTGCAATAGAAATCAGGTTGTTAATACAATGATTTTCTATCAGATTATAGAGTTATACATACAGTAACGACTAAATTGTAAAATAGAATCTTCCATAATAGGACTAATAGTCAAAAAAATGAAATTCAACAGGCTTATAGAAAAGAGATGGGAACTCGGATTAATCGAAGGTGGCTATGAAACTGTTTTTAATAACAAAAAGTTTAAGGTGCACTGGGTTAAGAATCCCAAAAGAGATCGTTGGTATGCCGACCCATTCATTTTGTCTATGAATGATGAAGAAATCATCATCTTGGCAGAAGAGTATAGATTTGATAATCCAAAAGGAAGAATTGCAAAACTGACCGTTGACAGACACAGCTGGAGAATAGTTAAAGACGTCATTGTTCTTGAGTTAGATACGCATCTGAGTTTTCCAAACATACTACGGCATGAAGGGAAGATATATGTTTATCCTGAAAATTGCCGTAGCGGAAAAATGTCCATATACGAGTATGATCCGGCTCAAGAAAAGCTAATTTTCAAGAAAGTGATATGTGACGATGGCCTATGGGATTCGTCAATAACAAACCTACTCGGAAAGTGGCAATTGTTTGGCGGTAAAAACAATGCATATTGTATAGACGTATATAATTGGAGCGACACGGAAAAGAAGTTTGTCTTTTTCAGGACCTATCAGTCTCAGAAAGCGAATCACCAATTAGCAGGTCAGATATTTGCTTATGGGGATTCTGTTTACTGTCCAACACAAGATGCAACCGAAACGTATGGTGGAGCCATTGAAATAATGAAAGTTGTGAAAAAAGACAATGACCTTGATTTTATTCCAACAAAAAGATTAGTGTCACCAAGCTTACGATATGGAATGGGGATGCATACCTTAAACGAATATAATGGTATGCTTGTGATTGATGTCAAGGGGTTTAATAATATCTTTACCGGTATACTTTACTACTTTTACAAAAGAGTCAAGAAACTATACAAATCTCTAATCAAATGAAAGGCCGTTCCCGTGTGCTGGATTGTCAGTTCCTCGCCGGATCAGCTTTTCAATGACACAAACCTCTCCTATCATTTTCGAGTAAATAATAATCAGTTTCAATAATATACAAAACAATGGATGATTTTTTATATGTGAGCAAATGGTCAACTGATTTCACCGACCAATTTATTAAGGATTTTGTCTCCGTTCAAAATCAAGTTCTGTTTTCGGGATCCTATACTGAAGCTTTCTTCAGAAAGAAATATGTAGATAATCCATATGGAAGGTCATTAGTTATTGTTGTGTACGACAAAGAGAGGCCCATTGCGGCGCAAGCCTATTGGCGGAACGATCTCGATGGGAGAATGGCATATCAGTCTGCCGACTCGAGCGTGATTAGCGCATACCAACACAAAGGCCTGTTCACCAAAATAATAGGCATAATCAATGATTGTGTAGAGAAAGAAGCTATTGTGTATGGATTTCCCAACCTGAAATCGTATCCTGTCTTCATGAAAATGGGATGGAACCTCATCAGTGAAAGCCGCGCAAGTTTATTCTTAACGTCCCTACAACTACATAATGAAGCAAAGATTACATCCGACTATGCCCAATGGTGGATTGTGGGAAATTCGGATCTATATTCTATCAAAAGGCTTAACCACTACTATGTTGTCAGGAAAAGGCGCAATAAACCCATTTGCAGAATCATAGGAGAAACCGACGCGCAAACCGCAAAGCTATTTCGTTCCTACAATAAGTTTGCTATCCTCACATACTCCAGCCGGTGTAAGTTGCTGGCCAAATTCCACCTTCTCCCTACGAGAACCATCTCATTGCGGCATAAAGACATTCGCATTCCCTTATGGAAAGTTGATGCCATGTAGTGTAGCACAATGGCACTCTCATAACCCCCAATCGGTCATTAGGGCTTCATACCCAATTGCCACTTGACAAGAAGTGGCCGAGGATGTCTATCCCTTCGCCGCAGAGGAGCACTCGCTGATTGCTTGATTGTTTGCTTGATTGTTTGATTGATTGAATGGTTTGGCCGCGCCAGCCACTCAGGAATTAACACAATCAAGCATTCAAGTAATAATTCAAGCATTTACACATTGACTCACTTTATTAACTATATTCAGCGGAGTTGCTCACTTTATTACTTTTTTTCAGCGGAGTTGCTCACTTTATTACTTTTATTCAGCGGAGTTCGCGGCCTCTGGCTCGCGGCCCTCGGCTCAAGCATCATGCTCTCAAGCGCCGTCATTTATTCGATCGTTATTCGATCGTTTTCCCTTTCTTTTCCGTTTCAGAAAGGGAAAAATGAGGGAAACATATCGAAAAACGATTTGATAAAGAACGACGCGACACCGAACCCAGAAAGTTGAGAGTTGAAAGCAGAGAGTTGAAAGTAGAATGTTGAGAATTAACTGGGTGCGGCAGCAACTTTCAATTTTCAATTTTTATGTTGGGGACAAATATACGACAAAATCGGAATGCTGACGAAAGGTGGCGTAATCCCTCACAGAAAAAAAGTAAATTACGCGCGAAGCGGCAAGCGTCGTTACTTTGTGCAACGTTGCTCCCATTCGGTCGCGACCTCACTTAAAACAAGGTTGCTCCCATTCGGTCGCGACCTCTCTTTTTCCTGATGAGGGTGTCACTTGTCGTACTGGAGAGGTTGACAATTTCCTGACATTGTTGACACTATAAAGCACCCCGAAGGGGTAAGATATGAAGAAACGTTGCGGAAGTCGAGAGCAGAGCCGAACTTGTTCGAACTATGCCGAGAAGAAGCAACATCTCGAAGAAAAACAAGAGCATCAAATCATAGATTAATGGCAATTGATGGTAATTCGTGTTCAAATCATAACATGAATTATCATGTAATAATCATGAATTAATGGCAATTCGTGTTAAAGAAAGAAAATTACCACGAATCGTCAGCCGGACACACGACCGTTACAGCGTTACAGTGCTACAGTTCACTTTTACCCCTCACACCCTCCTACCCTGTAGTCCACCAGGAAAGCATCAAGTTGAAAAAAATCCCACCTGAATGGTAAAAAAATCGTATCTTTGCACTCGCAAATCGATAATAAAATCACGGCCGTCTGGCAGATTAACGGGCTCTGTCTGTTAGTATGGCTGAAAAGTGAAAAAGAAGAACCCACCTAAAGAAAGATACCATCACAAACTGTGAGTACATCACATAATACAGCATATTATGAGCAATGAGCTGGTACCAATAAAAGACTCAAATATCGAGGCCATCAAAGACCGGATACTTGAAATAAGAGGGCAGCGGGTAATGCTCGACCGCGACCTTGCAGAGCTTTATGGTGTAGAAACAAAAGTGTTGAATCAAGCAGTGAAGCGTAATATAAACCGCTTCCCAGAAGACTTCATGTTTGTTCTATCCGATGAGGAATGGCTGCGTTTGAGGTCACAAATTGTGACCTCAAACATGGATGACGAATCTTTGAGGTCACAAATTGCGACCTCAAAGCGTGGTGGCACTCGTTACAGACCCTATGCCTTTACGGAATATGGCATAGCGATGCTCAGCTCAGTACTGCGTTCTGATATAGCAATACAGGTGAACATAAATATCATGAGAGCCTTTATTGCCATCCGTCAGGCTGTGGCCGCCATGCAAACTGCCGACCTACACTATGAGCAGCTTTCCCATAAGGTTGACCAACTGAACGCCTACGTCGAAGAGCTACTGCATGACCAGAACGACATCAACGAGCAGCAAGAGCAGACCAACAACGAAGTGGCACTACAGATAGAAGCCATCAACGACGCCCTCGACCAGTTGAGAGACGAAAAGTCCAAACCGCGTAAACCAATAGGATTTAAACAAGGAAACAAATGACCAAGTTGGAACAGACGGAATGATGTACAAACAGCAACACCCATGAGCAAGTACACGACCACAGGCAAACAGACCCTCATCAACGATGAAAAAGCGGCACAGAAACTCTCCAAGATAGGCAACTCGCTGGAAAAGCTCGACAGCGTGATATATTTTGAGATGTGGCGCAATCAGCTGGCTAACCACAACACCAAGAACTATGCCAAAGCAAAGCAGTACGATGTGGTGATGATGTTCAAAGTAATGGTCTTGCGCCAACACTACAAACTCAATCATGATCAGACAGAATACCAGATAATAGACTGCAACAGCTTCAAACAGCTCTTCGAGCAAATAGTTGATGCCAGCTTTGTGCACGCACCACGTCAGCCCAACACCCCCCGAAGAGAACGAAAAATCAAGGACGTCAAGAGTGATGATCTACGGAACGACAACCCGAACAATAAATGGCAGAATCAGATAAAACAATAATCAACTAAACAAACAGAAAGCGAGGTGAAATAATGTAGATTAACAGAAAACAACACCCAAACACGAGAGCTGTAACCTTGTTTGCACCTCGAATTACCTTTGCAAATAATAACAAATCCTGGCGAAGCGGTTATAGTAGGCTCTCCGCCTAAACCAGAAAACTAAAATAATCGATTTTTGAGCTTATCAATAGTCTTTTTTGAATCTTTTTATGATTACTACAATACAAAAAGACATACTCCCATTAGGGTCAATTCTTGAAGGTAAGGAGCTGGAGTCATTCTTGTTATCGGGAATCGAAGACAGAAAAGAACAAATCATAGAGCATCTTGCTAGTTTCGATGGTAATGATTTGTTTCCAAAATGGTTAGAGCTTCTCCGTTGCGTTGATGAATTTATTAATCTCTTTTTTGTTCTGACTCAAGCTGAATTGCGGTTGTTGGAAAATTGTGATATCAATCTTTTTCAAGTTCAAAACCAAAGGGAATTCCAGAAAACAATGGAGATGATACGGAGTAAGTTTGGTGATGACGTTTTTAAAAGAATAATGAATCTAACTTTGATGCTCTCGTGTATGAAACTCACATACAAACAACAAGGACTACCGGGAATGGATTTCCATAACATGGCCGAGGCAATTTGGTTTTGTCAATCAA